>OLRP01000044.1_pt1 | contig 87500 bp, 64 predicted proteins | sample 1672401 | NCBI WGS metagenome assembly OLRP01 (sample SAMEA3136682, study PRJEB25190) | human gut metagenome | reverse complement strand
AAATATGGCTTATGAAGTTCACTGGCTTCGTCTGTTGTTTACTTAATGAATTAAATAGTAAAAAATATTGTAACCTTTTTAGTTTTCATTTGTTATATGTATGAAAGAAGTCGAAAAGTATCGAGGAAAGGGAGTGAGAATCTGGATAAGCATTTGTTAGAAGCGTTATATCACCGTTATTATAAGGAGCTATACATTTTTGTATATTCTCTTTGTGGAAGTGAGACAGTAACCGATGATATTTTGCAGGATACATTTTTAAAAGCTCTGCTGGCATTGAAAGATTCTCACACTAATATGCGGGCATGGCTTTATATGGTAGCCCGGAATCTTTATTATAATTATTATAATAGGCAGAAGAATTTGTTTTCCATAGAAACAGAAGAAGTGGATAGAAGAAATTCAAGGGAGAAGATTATTTCTGGTGAAGGAGAAGCCTTTATTCAGAATGATATTTTGGAAGAGATATTACATAAAGAAGAAAAAAAGAGGGTGTGGGATGCTGTGAACCGCCTGAAAGGACAGAAGAAGGAAGTAATACTATTACAGTATTTTGGAGATTTTTCGCAAAAAGAGATTGCAGCAATGCTAAAAATAACTTCAGGTAATGTGAAGGTTCTTTCTTATCGTGCAAAGAAGGAATTAAAAGAATATTTAACGAAGGAGGAAGGAAGATGACATACCGCGAATTACTGGAATTATATAAGACCGGAGAATTAGAATTAGAACAGAGAAAAAAGGTAGAGAAAGATATTGAGAGGCAGGAAGCGATAAGTGATTACCTTTATGAGCAGGAAGATATTCCAGAACTTAATGATATTTTTGAGGAAAAAGCAGCCGCTGAGAAGAATAATAAGAGGAACGATGATATAGAGGATATAGATACAAAATTTATAGAGATGGTCAACCGTTCAATCAGACGTGCGTTTCGCAAAATGGGGCTGACTATTTTAGCGGCGGCATTTGTGCTGATTTTATTTGTACAATTCTGCCTTCCAACGATTGTATCATGTTTTTATTATAATCCAGCGAAGAATATAGGAGACAAAGATTACGCGATAAGTAAGATGAGTCGTGATATGGCAGTATATTCTGAAGTTTTTCTACCAGGGAAAAGGAGAGGTTCTGTGCAGGTGGAAGCAAAAGGATATGGGAATTATAATATCACAGTCAATCAGACTTCCAGTTTTACAGGTAGCCTGACAGATGTATCAGGAGAGATCACACGGGGAGAGCTAAGATACTATGATAACAATATTTTTAAAAAGCCAGCTACAAATGTTTTTGTATATGGAAGCATTGCTGGAAAGGAAGAAAATACGGTAGAAGAGAATTTAAAATATACAAGAAAATACTTTGATGTGAAAGACGATGAAGAAATCAATCTATGTGCGGCAGGATCTAAGGAAGAGTCTCTCAAAACATTACAGGAATTAGATGAAAGAAAAATGTATATAGGCTATGTTTCTTTAGATAAAATTATGTCATATGCCGACTTTAAGAAATATGTGGATAAGCAGGATTTAGCAGAAGTATGGTGTGCGGTGCAGGTAGCAGAACTGGAGAAGGAAGAAGAAGGAGTAGTAAACTTTCAGTCGAATATACCGAATATTGGATTTGTATGCAATCCTTCTTATAACACAGCAATTAAGTGGGATGAGAAAAAGTATCCAAACCTTTTACCAGGGTGTGAAACACAAGATATGGGTAATGAGGACGAATGGGATGACCCGGAAGAAAACCTTAAAAGTGAAAGCAATGCCAGACAGCATTTTGTCAGTTTACTTAACTATCTTTCCAATCAGAAGAAGTTCCTCGCTATGATGGAGAAAGATAACAGTAATTATACAACCAAAGAATTAAAAGAGATGGTATCCTACATCAAGAAGAATGGGATAAAAGTGTATGGATTTACTACAATCGCAGATAAAGAGACATTATTAAAACTCAGCAAACAAAGCGAAGTATACGAAATATACACAGAAGAAGTGAGATGACTATTTAATTCAGTAAAACGGCAGACGCCCGCGACGAGAACCAATACTCTATATTTGTGGTCTCGGAGCAAGTGTTGGATGTGAGTGCACAAGCGAACATTCAACACGCCGCGACTAAAATCACAAATATGGCTGATGGGGTTCACTGGATTCATCTGCATCTGCCTAATGAATGAAACAGCAATTCACATTTATTTCACATAATGTTCGTTGACAACTTTAGCTTTGAAAGTTTACAATAGTCCAATAGACAATAGTAACTGATTGTAAGAATTTTCAGAAAGTATTATTGTCTGTAAGTATACAGAAAGGAAGTAACAGACAGTTATGAAAGAAGTAAAGACACCGAGAAAGCCGTTTATTTTTTATTATATTATTGTGCTTCTCGTACTCATGCTGGTCAATATGTTTGTTATGCCGATGATTAGAGAGGCGAGCATTAAGAAGGTTGATTATAATGAGTTTATGAATATGACATTAAATAAACAGATTAAAAAAGTAGAGATTGATGATTCACAGATTACATTTACCGATCAGAATGGAACCGTTTATAAGACGTCCAAGATGGATGGTGACTGGGGATTAACGGAGAGATTATATCGTTCAGGAGCTGAATTTACGACACAGGTTCAGGAACAGATGTCTCCAATATTATCCTTCCTGTTATCCTGGATTATCCCAATTGTGTTGTTCTCCGCATTAGGATATTATGCGCAGAAGAAGATGATGAACAAGATGTCCGGCGGTGGTCCGAATATGATGTTTGGTATGGGTAAGAGTAATGCCAAAGTCTATGTACCGTCCGAGGAAGGTATCCGTTTTAGTGACGTAGCGGGTGAAGATGAGGCGAAGGAGAACTTAGCTGAAATCGTAGATTATCTGCATCAGCCATCAAAGTATTCAGAGATTGGTGCTTCCATGCCGAAGGGAGTTCTTTTAGTAGGCCCTCCGGGAACAGGTAAGACGATGCTTGCCAAAGCCGTAGCTGGTGAAGCGAATGTACCATTCTTTTCTATCTCTGGTTCTGAATTTGTAGAGATGTTTGTTGGTATGGGTGCTTCAAAAGTAAGAGATTTATTTAAGCAGGCGAAGGAAAAAGCTCCATGTATCGTATTTATCGACGAGATTGATGCTATTGGTAAGAAGAGAGATGGACATATCGGCGGTAATGACGAGCGAGAGCAGACTCTCAACCAGCTTCTTACAGAGATGGATGGCTTTGAAGGTAATAATGGCGTTATCATTTTAGCGGCAACAAACCGTCCAGAATCTCTTGATCCGGCATTAACCAGACCGGGACGATTTGACCGCCGTGTACCAGTAGAACTTCCAGATTTAGTAGGAAGAGAAGCCATTTTAAGAGTACACAGTAAAAAGACTCGTCTTGCTGATAATGTAGATTTGCATGCCATTGCCCGTATGGCCGCAGGCGCTTCTGGCGCAGAACTTGCTAACATTATTAATGAGGGTGCCTTAAGAGCAGTAAGGAATGGCAGAAGAATAGTAACACAGGCGGATCTTGAAGAAAGTGTAGAAGTAGTAATCGCAGGATATCAGAAGAAGAATGCTGTCCTTTCACCAAAAGAGAAGATGACAGTTGCTTACCATGAGATTGGTCATGCTTTAGTTGCTGCTAAGCAGACAAATTCTGCACCAGTACAGAAGATTACGATTATTCCACGAACTTCTGGTGCGTTAGGATACACGATGCAGGTAGAACAGCAGGATAAATATCTTATGACGAAGGAAGAAATCCAGAATAAGATTGCAACACTCACAGGTGGACGTGCAGCAGAAGAAATTGTGACAGGAACAATAAGTACAGGAGCTTCTAACGATATTGAACAGGCAACAAAGCTTGCAAGAGCGATGATTACCCGTTACGGTATGACAGACGAATTCGACATGGTTGCAATGGAAACTGTCAATAATCAGTATCTCGGTGGAGATGCTTCCCTTGCATGTTCTGCAGACACACAGAAGAAGATTGATGAGAAGGTTGTAGAAGTTGTAAAAGCCCAGCATAAGAAAGCATTAGATATCTTGAATGAAAACAAAGATAAGCTTCATGAACTGGCGAACTTCCTCTATGAGAAAGAAACGATTACTGGTGAAGAATTTATGCGGATTCTGGAATCCTAATTAAATACTATTAATTATTAACTATAAATGAGGAAATTTAAAATATTGCACAACTATGTCCGCATTATAAAGACATACTTTACTTGACTGGTCTGAATGTGTTTAGACTACAAACAAGAAGCGTCAGCTTCAGATAAATAAAAACTATATGAAAAGTCGGAATGTGCTTAGACTACAAACAAGAAGTACCTATTTTTGTGTATTTTTCTGTATTTGCTCACTTACAGTTATTAAAAATAAAAAAGAGAAATCTATCAACGACGTAATATTATTTGGGAGAAGGTATGTTTGATATACCTTTTCTTACTTTGATATATCGTATGATGGAGTTCTCTTTTTTTATCTCCATTGTAAGAAAGATTCCTAGAGCATTTTTCAAACACGCTCTAGAGTACATTAAATTTATAAAATAATAATGATTATTAATATTGAAAAAGCTTGCAAGAATAGACAGGACAAGATATAATCTTAATAGTTACAATTACTTTTAAAAATTCAAGAATGCCCCGACATTCTTGCTGCGAGATGCGTGTCATGCAATGCATGACATACTTCTTCTGCGCATCTCTGCAATCCTGCCGGAGGCTATATCAGATGGAGGATTGACTCCCCCACTGATATTGATTTGTAGCTTGCAACCTACAGAGGCGGGAGGCATCTCACATCTGATATAAATTTACACTCAGAAGAGAGATATAATTTGCGATTGATAAAATGGAGGAATACTATGCGAAAAAAAGAACGAGCAGCGATTGTAATAGAGCGTTTAAAAAAAGAATATCCAGGAGCAGACTGTACATTAGATTACAATGAAGCGTGGAAGCTTCTTGTCAGCGTGCGCCTTGCAGCACAATGTACAGATGAGCGAGTAAACATTATTGTCAAAGATCTGTTTGCAAAATACCCAGGTGTGAACGAACTTGCAGAAGCAGAGCCAGAAGATATTGAAGCGATTGTACGCCCATGTGGACTTGGAAAAAGCAAAGCAAGAGATATCAGTAAATGTATGCGTATGCTGCGGGATGAATTCGGCTCAAAGGTACCGGATAACTTCGAGGATCTCTTAAAACTTCCGGGAGTAGGAAGAAAAAGTGCAAACCTCATTATGGGGGATGTCTTTGGCAAACCTGCGATTGTAACAGACACACATTGCATCCGTCTCTGTAATCGAATCGGTCTTGTCGATAATGAGAAAAATCCGAAAAAGGTGGAGATGGCTTTGTGGAAAATTATACCGCCAGAAGAAGGAAGCGATTTTTGCCACCGTTTAGTGTATCACGGCAGAGAAGTTTGTACCGCCAGAACAACCCCTTATTGTGAAAAATGCTGTCTTGCTGACGTTTGTAAGTCTTACGCTTCTTATATGAAAGAAAAAAATCAGTGAAAAGGAATTGTCGAAACTAAAATTTTGTAGTAGAATAATTTCAACCGAGCCAGTCTTTACAAAGATTTTTACAAAGAATAAGGCTATGGATTAAGGTAAAACTGAAACTTATCACATTGGAAAAAAGGATGGACAAGATGAAAGAATTTAAACCAATCAAAGAAGGAAAAGTCCGCGAAGTATACGATAACGGGGACAGCTTAATTATCGCTGCAACAGACAGAATTTCAGCATTTGATGTAATTTTGAAAAATGAAGTGAAAGACAAAGGTGCTATTTTAACACAGATGTCCAAGTTCTGGTTCAATCTTACAGAGAATACCGTACCAAACCATATGATTTCAACAGATGTGAAAGATATGCCGGAATTTTTCCAGAACGAAAAGTATGCCGGACGCAGCATGATGTGCAAGAAGCTTGAGATGTTCCCAGTCGAATGTATCGTTCGTGGTTACATCACAGGAAGTGGCTGGGCAAGCTACCAGGAGAACGGAACCGTTTGCGGTATCAAGCTTCCAGAAGGATTACAGGAATCTGAAAAATTACCTGAACCAATTTACACTCCTTCCACAAAAGCTGATTTAGGAGACCATGACGAGAACGTATCCTATGATAAGACAGTAGAAATCCTTGAAAAGCTTTATCCAGGAAAAGGTAATTATTATGCTAATATCTTAAAAGAGTATACTATTTCTCTCTACAAGAAATGTGCAGAATACGCATGGAAAAAGGGAATCATCATCGCAGATACCAAGTTTGAATTCGGTCTTGACGAGCAGGGCAGAGTTGTGATCGGTGATGAGATGCTCACACCAGACAGCTCCCGTTTCTGGCCAAGAGAAGGATATGAAGCAGGTAAGGGACAGCCTTCCTACGATAAACAGTTTGTAAGAGATTGGTTAAAACAGAACCCAGACAGCGATTATGATCTTCCAGAAGAAGTAATCGATAAGACAGTTGCAAAATATAAAGAAGCATATGAGCAGTTAACAGGAGAACCATTTGAGGCTTAATCTATTGTAAATCTGTAAAGTATGTTTTAGCAGAGAAAGACGATACGTTTCCACGAAAGTGTGGGGGTATCGTCTTTTTTTGTATCATCTTTCGATATATTTTGACCTATAAATTAGAATCTATTATAATTTATAATAACTAGGGTTTATAATAGCTAAAGTACGTTTGAAAAATCAAAAAGTAATTTGTAGTATATTTTGTTTTCTTTTGATAGCAGTTAGAATGCTATGTTACTCTCATTTAGATGAAATATTCCATGAATTGTAACATGCATTTTGAAGAATACATAGAATACATTTTTCAAATATAATATAAAACTTTATAATTTCAGATAAAAGATAGGAATGAATAACATATATGAGAAAAAAGCAGCTTCCAAAGAGAATAGAAATTTTAAGAAAAGCCTTTGAGAATAAATGGAGTTTAGAGGCCGTGAATAAAGAATTAGAAGATAATCTTTGTGAGCGGCTGTATGCAAGAAATATATATGAAGCAGGATTGATATATGCTTTTTGCTTAGGGTTTGATTATGAAAACTGGAAACAATTGTATACCGCATATGAAGAGGAACGAAAAGATGCCAGAGACTATATACAAAGCCCCGAAAAAAATATAATTGCTACATATAAAAAAGAACAAAAAGATACGAAAGAATGTATTCAAAGTCTTGAACAAAATATGGTTACCACATATGAGAAAAAAAGAGTGCCATCTTATAGCGGAATCTGGTCAGGAAAAATAACGTTAAAACAAATATATGAATATATTATGTATAATTCAAAGGAGAACTTTCAGACAGGAACAGTGACAGAAGAGTTAGAAGAAAAGCTATGGAAAGAGCAGGAGAATACTCTGCCAGACAAAACTTCAATAGGCTTTTTGGATAAAAAGAAGAATTTTATAGCTTTCATGAATGAGAATCAGAAACAATTCTCTGAAGTGAGAGAGAAAGCGAGATACTATTTTTGCAAATACCTGTATTTTTATATAGAGGAACGTTGTGAGAATTATTATGATAAATGCAGAACCGAAGAGACCGAAGAAAAGATTTATGGGGAGAGCCTTTTTTTAGAATATTGTATTCAAGCGGAAAAGAATGCATTAAATCAGCTTACAATGTTAAAATTACTTACTCCTTTAAAAAATGAAGCGAAAAAAGCGAAAGTGTCACTATCTTTAGAGCAAAGAAAAGAATATTTACGGAATGCAGCGTTATCATTTCGTGGCATTTTTAATGAATTTAATTATTTTTATTTTGGCTTTGTTTCACTGGGATGGGTGGAAATGTTATTTGAATTTTATGGGCCACTGAAAGATTGGAGCGAAGAGGAAAAAATAAGGATTGCCTGTTCTTTAGGCTATTGTAAGAAGAACCCATCAGATGAAGAAAAAGAGAAAGCATTTTTGCAATTAGAAAGATTAAGTAAAAAACAAGAAAATACAGAGAAACAGCTTGATGAAAAATATGCGATTGGTATGGAACGGGCAGAATATCAAAGTGGAAGAAGCGGAGAAACATATTTTAGAGATTTTATTACGGGAAGAAGAGATATCAACAGGGATACGTTGCTGGCCTTTCTGGTGTTTGTTCAAGCTGAAACAAAACTAGATCTGAAAGACAAGCTCACTATCGCAAGGATTAACAGAATTCTATATAATTGCGGGTTTGCACAACTTAGGCCAGATCGGGAATTTGATGAATTTATTCGGAAATATCTAACGGGAGAGGCGAAAGAAGAAGTTTTATATGAGGCGGCAGAGAGGGCTGCACTTAAGAGCGAAGATTTCTATTTATATAAGTTGTATCAACAGGCAAAAAGCTGCCAAAAGGAATTAGAAGGAAAGTTGATTTAGAAAAGAATTTGCGAATACATAAGGGATAAAGGAAGAAATATGGAAAAGGAAAACTGGCTTTTAGAGGAAACGCTACTTCATGAAAAATACCAGATAAAAAAAGTATTAGGACAGGGCGGATTTGGAATTACCTATCTTGCATATGATCAGACCTTGCAGCAAAATGTGGCGATAAAAGAATATTTTCCAGTAAAGATTGTGAGGAGACTTGGAAATACTTTAAGAAAAGGACAGGGAGAATATGAATTATCAGCAACAGCTATGGTTTATCCACAAAATGGTCAGGAAGAAAAATATTTAAATGGAATGCAAAACTTCCTTGAAGAAGCACAGGTGCTTTTTGGAAAGTTTGATGTAGAAGGACTGGCAGCCGTTAAAGATTATTTTGAAGAAAATGGTACGGCGTATATAGTTATGGAGTACCTTTCCGGACCGACACTTCAAGAGTATGAGAAGGAACATAAAGGAAAAATTAGTGAGAAGCAGGCTGAGATATTACTAGAACCAGTTATAAATGCACTTGCGTATATTCACAGCATTGGCATTGTACATTGTGATATCAGTCCGGATAATTTGATTTTTAATAAGGAAGGACAACTCAAATTAATTGACTTTGGAGCCGCGAAAAATAAGAAAAAAGAAAAAGAAGAACAATATTGTAAGGGAGGATATACTGCACCAGAGCAATATTTAGAGAAAGAATTCGTTGGTCCGTGGAGCGATGTATATTCTTTGTGCGCTGTCTGGTATGAAATGCTTACAGGAATAAAAGTGCCACCAGCAGTAGAACGGTTACAAAAAGACCGATTAAAAAACATGACGATGGCATCTGAAGTGTCAGAGCAAACGAACAATATTCTAAAAAAAGGGCTTTCTCTAGAAATACAAAAGCGATATTTTTCAGTGCTCAATCTTTCTTGTGATATAAAGAGTAATATGGAAAGTAAAGAAGAAATAACAAAACAGTATATGAAGGACACCCGGTTCGTTTGGGGAACGCTCTGGCTTCAGATTACAACAGATATTAATGAAAGAAATATTTCTCAGGAAAAGAAATGGCTATCAAGGAGAAAAATAAGAAAGGGAATATATGCAGTAGGAATCGTGTTGCTTTTATTTTTATGCGGAATTAGCGGTAGAGAATATTACATAAGAAGTTATCCACAACAATATTTTACATATAAAGCAAAACAAAAAAATGATTACTATATACTCCATCCAAGAGATAAAGAATATACAACGCAAATGTCAGGATATGACTCTTTAATGAAAAAAATAAAAAAGTATTCTTATAAAAAAGAAAACTGGGGAGTGCTGGCATGCTACAGCATATCAGAACAGGAAGTAAAAAAGTTAAATCTTGTAAGTAATGAATATTTTAAATTTGCTCTTTCTGAAACAGAAATAGAAAAGGCAATACTACTTTGTATGAATATAAAGAAAAGAGATTTGGAATCTACAGCATATGCATCAGAAGGGCAGGTTTATCAGAGACAGCAGGGAAAATTGAAATCTTTGACAGTAGGTTTTCAGAAACAAAAATTAGTTACCTGTATGGATCATGAACAAATTAAAATTATATATGATCCAATAGATAAGGGGGTATACAAAGTGGCATTTCAGGGAAGTTATGAGAGAGTAAAACTGTTTATGAAGAAGATGAATTCGATTCTTTGCCCCCAAAATTATCTTACAACAGAGGATTATAACTATATTTTAGATCATTACAAATCGGGTAAATCAGACTATGTATCTTATAAGCTTGGAAGACAATATAAAATTATGTTAGACGCGACAGATGAAGAAGAAACAGAATATAAAGACTATGAAGTTTCTATACAGGGAGATCAGTTTATATCAAATATTTATTAAGAGGAAGAGTTGTGGAAAAAGAAGAAATAAGGATAAAACAACGGTATAAAATTGAAAAAGTTTTGGGGCAGGGAGGATTTGGAGTAACCTATCTTGCCTATGATGAGGAACTTTGCCAGGAAGTAGTACTAAAAAAGTATCGTTGGGAACATGGAAGTTTGGATAACGAAGTAATAAATAAAAGAGATTACTACAAAAAGCAAAGAAAAGCATTTTTGAATGAGGCGAGAATCTTGTCATCCCTTTTTGATATTAAAGAAGTAGTCAAAGTACTTGATTATTTTGAAGAAAGGGAAAATGCTTACATTGTTATGGAGTTTGTGCAGGGAATTTCTCTTAGACAATATTTAGAAAGCCGTAATCAGCCAATGAGCTTTACGGAGGCATGGAATTTTCTTCTCCCCGTAATGGAGGCATTAGAAAAAGTGCATCAGAATAAATTGATTCACAGAGATATTTCCCCAGATAACTTTATTATAAAAGAAGATGGTTCGATTAAGTTACTTGATTTTGGTTCAGCAAGGGAATATGCAGAAGAAAAAACAATGACAGTCCTCGTAAAAAAAGGATATGCGCCGCCAGAGCAGTATAGCAGAAAAGGAAAACAGGGTCCATGGACAGATATATATTCTATCTGTGCAACACTTTATGAGATGATTACAGGGGTTATCCCACAGCCGGCAATGGAAAGGTTGAAAGCAGATAAGCTGTATTTACCTTCATCTTATGGTTGTGACATAACGCCATTACAAGAAAAAATTTTGATGAAAGGACTGGCTTTAGATTATAAAAAACGATATAAGGATATTGCAGAGCTAAAAAATAGTTTTTTTCCAGAAAAACAAGAAAGACAAAAGAAAAACAAAAAATACGGGATTCTTATATGCACTGTATGTATCCTGCTTTTAACTGGAGCAATATTAGGGAAGCAGAATCATGATAAAAAAGAGGCATTAGCTGAAGCAAAAAAACAGTTGACATTAGGTGAATATGCAAGAGATTCTAAAGAACATAAAAAATTGCTGAATTTACTTGTAAAATATGGGAAATATAAAGGAAAACAGGAAGAAGAAAAAATCTATGAACTTCCCCAATCCAGCGTTTTAAACATAAATAAGCAGTGCGATATTTATGTTTTTGAAAAATATAAAGAAGAGTATCTATCCTATATACGAAAGGAAGGGTTTCAACTAAAATTAAAAGATAAAAAATACCGTGGAGATGTTTATATGGAGCCGTGTGGAGGAACACTATCGACTTATTTTACATATAAAGAAACGTATGCGATAGGACAAAATACTTATATACAGCTTGTATATGATATTGCAACCCATAAGATTTCAAAAGTAGTAGTCTATCGAAAGGATGAAAACCAGAATAAAAAAAGAATGATTGAAGCAGCATCAAGGTCATTTCTGTTTTTATCAGACGATTGGAACTGTCCGATAAAAGTTACAAAGAGAAAAGTAAAACGGATAGTAAAAAAGAATGAAGAGGATATAAAAAATAAAAATGGTCATTATTATAGATGGATAGGAGTTTCAGACTGCAACATTGGATGTGACAGGAATGAGGAGAACGGAATATTTATGCAGATAGACAATTACGATTATAAGTAAGCAGTGATTTTTTAAAACAAATTTTATGAAATGGAGGTATATACTAAAAGAAATAGAAATAAAGACAGGGGAGAGAAATGTGGAATCATATTACCGGCTGCAATATGAAGTATTACGACGTATTGATGATGGAAAAACAGACGAAGTAAAAGAATATCTGGAAACAAAAATATACCAGAAAGATACAGATGCACTCACAATTTTAGGACTCCTCTATTTTTATGGTGTTGGCTTGGAAATGGATAAACCCAAGGGGAAAAAGATGATTAACGAGGCAGTTCAAAAAGGAAATACAGCAGCTTCGTGGATCATAAAAGATATTTATAAAAATACCAACTAAGCATCTATTGAAAATATGTTACATAAGGGTTATAATTACATTTATATTAATGAATATAAGAATAGAGGCGCATATACTGCTATTCTGGCAGCTTCTTTAAAAGTCCGGCAATATAGGCTTTTACAAGGTTTTTATCTTCTTTACTAAGAAGATTCCAGCAGCCAATCAGATTTTGCTGTTCTGGATTGAGGGAGGACAGTGCATCATTGTTTCCAGAGAAAAATTCAGATAAAGAGATACGAAAAGCATCACAAATCTTACATAAAGTACTGATAGACGGGACATTTCCACGTCGAAACAGATTGTTCAGTGTTGAATATGGAATAGAGGATTCCATAGAAAGTCTGTAAAGAGACCAGTTTCTCTCATTACAAAGATTTTTAATTTGTTTTAAAACAAATTCATCTGGATTTTGATTTAACACAATGGACTCCTTTCAGATTAATAAACGTGAGTAGTATATGAAAATATAAAGTTTATAATTACTTATCCTATTATTTTAAAACATAAGGCCTATTAAGAGTAGATTTAAAAGGAAATATACATTATAACTCAAATGAGTGACAAAATGATAGAATATAAGGCAGGGAGAAAAATGGTTATAGGAATTTGTGATGATGATAAAAAGTGGAGAGAATCATGTAAAAGAACCTTAATAGGATTCTCTACGATGATTGATATGGGCATGGAGGTCATGTGTTTTTCAACGGCAGAAGAACTCTTAGAATATAAAGAAACCCCATTAGATGCTGTTTTTTTAGATATAGAATTAGGAAGAGCCAATGGGATTTTTGTTGCGAAAAAGTTAAATAAGGTTCGTCCTAATTGTAAAATTATTTATATGACTAATTATCTCCATTATGCAACAGAAATCTATAATACGGAGCATATATGGTTTGTCATTAAAAGTAAATTTACAGATAAGATAGGAGATATTATTGGAAAGATTGTTTCTGATATGAAAGATCAAGAAAGGAAAATTGTTGCTGAAACTAAAGAAAGAAAAAAAGTTTCTATTGCATTTCCAGATATTTTATATATAGAAAGAGATGGAAAGTATACGAAATGCGTAACTGTGTGGGGAGTCTATACGATTAAGAGAAAGTTTGATGAAATAGCAGAAGTATTATCAGGTATTGATTTTTCAAGATGTCATAATAGTTACATAGTCAATTTCAGACATGTTCGAGAGGCAAAAAGAAATTTATATACGCTTTATAATGGGCAAATTGTATATATAAGCAAGAGCCATTTAGAAGAAACAAAAGCAGATTTCCTGCAGTGGTCAATGATGTATGTATAGATAATATAAAGGGGAAAATAAGTGTATAAGGTAGCTCTGGGGGCAGTTCTTTTACTTTTTATTCATATGTGGGTAAAGGAAGTGCTTAGGGAAGAAGAAAATAACGAAAAAAGGAAAGAAGGTTTATTATCTATAATATCAACAGATGGTGAACTTCAAAAACAAATTGATATAATAAGAAAATACAGGCATGACATTCCTAAACATATCCATATGATGGAAGAGGCAATAGATAGAGATATTATGGAAAAAAGATTCTGTGATAATGAGCTTCTTAACGCAGTTGCCAAAATAAAAGAAGCAGAATGCCAGCAAAAGAATATTTCAATAAAAATAGATTTTAAATTAGAAAAAGATGCGGTAGAAAAAATCAATTTATCTGCAATAAAGGTGTCTGGATTGGTTCAAAATCTTTTGGATAATGCCATTGAGGAAAATTGCAGAATTACTGATTTAAAAGAGCGAGAGATAAAATGGACGATACTTCAAGAAGATTTTGGTGTAAAAATGCAGATAGAGAATAGATGCTCTGATATTGATAAAATTGATTTTGAAACAAAGAAAACAGAGAAAGAATTGCATGGCTGGGGCGTTAAAATAATAAAAGAAATTGTGGACGAAGCGCAGGGAACGATTCAATATATAAAAGAGCAGAATAACCGATTAAAAGTAATTGTTTTTCTACCATTTCAGTGAAAAAAGGCGGCTGATAATGTGGCAGGAGAATAATCTGGAATATAGCAGGATAGCTGTGGAATTGCGGAGGATATAAAATGAATATAGGAGAAGTTTTGATTGAGAATATACCACAGTTATGGATGGGAATGGTGGGAATACTGCTGAATAGTATTGTGGTAGGAACACTTTTTGGAAAAAGAAAGTATGATTGGTTTTTCCCGGTAATTTGTTCTGTTCGTTTTATTATATATAATATTGGATTCTTAGCAATCGGAAATGCTATGTATGGGAATGAAACATGGTATAAGATTACAATGTCTACGTTTGCAACAGTCACTGCACTGGGGGTAGGGATTGCAACGGCAGTTTTATGGCAGGAATCATTGGCCAAGACTTTGACGGGTATTTTGGCAGCAGAATGTGTTAATGATGGAATAGTCTATCAGGCAATCTCATTGAATATTTTACCGATATTAGAATACATGGGAGTATTCATTGTATTTACTATTTTATATTTTATTTTAAGACCGTTAATGAAAAGATATCGTTCTTATCAGTTAAAACATGAAGTAGTCTGCCTGACTGGAGTTTTGGGATTTTTTGGTATTGGATGGTTCAGTAATTTTTTGTATAATACATCGGCGAGTCTTCGGGAAAGACCGATGCAGATGGTAGCAGACAGTTTTATTATTGGAGGTGGAGGTGCGTTAATTATTGCATTTTCTATCTATACAATAAAAATTTTTAAAAGAAAAGGGCAATTGGAAGTAAATAGAAAAAGAATGGAAGAATATTATAGCCAAATTCAAAATCAGGCAGGAGAATTGGAAGAGATTCAAAATGAAATGGATGTAAAGTTAGATGAGTTATCTAATCTTTCTGTATCAAGTAAAAAAGAAAAAAAGCAGAAATATAAATATTATATTGAAGAATTAAAGGAAAGATATAATCATTTAAATCAATATTTTTTCTGTAAAGATTATCTTGTCGATGGAATACTTTCAGATTTTGTACAGATATGTAATCAAAAAGGTATAGAAACAGATATTCTTTTTCAAAATTATCATAGGGGTAGAATTTCTGAAGAAGATGTGATGGAAATTCTTCTTCAATTGATGGAATATGGAAAGCAGGCAGATGCGGTGAAACTTCACGGCACTGTAATAAAAAATCAGCTTGTAATTTTATTAGAATTAAAAACAGAACATAAATCAATAAAGTTTAATAAAAAAGATTTTAAACGTTACATTACGCAATATGAGGGTGGAATATATTTAGAAAGAGAAGATGAAAAAATTTCTGTAGTCGTAGGGTTACAAATATAAAAATGTAATTTTGTGAAACGGTCCTGTTAATATCTAAGATTGACAAGACTGTTTTTTATACATATATATCTAAGAAAATAGATACCAAACCAAAACCGCTCTAAAATGAACCACTTATGGAAAGAGTATTGAATTTAAAAATATTGATATTATAATGCAAATATAAGATATGGAAATATATAGCTTGAAAAATCATTCCCGCAAATTGTGATGAAGAGCGGTGGAAATCCGCTTTTGAAAAAATGAGCGACTATGTAAAAGATGCGAAGTTAAATATGGATTTAAATTGTGTTAAAAGAGCAATGCAGCCCGTACTTGATTTTTACAAAGAACGCGATTATAAGTCATTAGACCGGGATATGGTCTGGGCTTCCCTTGATATGCTGTAGTATGTAGTTCAAAAAAAATAATGGAATAAGGCGTTATATAATTCAGAAAAGAAATCAATTAATACTTTTTCTTTTCTGAATTTTTTGTCAGAATATATCTAAAAAGTTCGATTTAAAACCAAAAGTAGTCAGAAAATATCCATTTTCGGAGGTGATATTGAAATAGATAATAGAAACAATATAATGAAACTAACGAATGAAAAGACGGGAGGAAAGAAAGATGTTTTGCGAAAATTGTGGAAATCAGATATCTGATAAAGATATGTATTGCGCATGCTGTGGAGCAAAGATAAACAAAAGATATGCCGGGCCTTCACAGGATCAAAACTATGTAACACCAGAATGGGAACAGATACCCCCAAATAATCAATGGCCATCGAATCAGGCTAATCCAGTTAGAATGAATCAGCCTGCGCCGATGCCTGCGAATAAAGCGGCTGCTTCGAGCGGTATCCGAAATGTTTATTTTGTTGATTTTTTATGCCGGTTATTTTCTAAAGAAAATATTCCATTATGTATTTATCTGGTAATAAATATGGTAATCATAGGCGGCATAATGTCCGTATTGTTTGTTCTGCCATTACAATGGGGAATGTTATCTGGATTTTTTGTTTATCTGGCAACGATCGTGATTGCTTTATCTCCAATTGGCGAATTTATCGTAAGATTCCAGACAGGATGTAAAAAGATAAAAGATCCGGAAATTATGAGCCGTTTAGAACCATTATTTTATGAAGTATATCAAAAAGCTAAAATGCAGGAGCCATTAATTTCAGATTCTGTAAGATTATATATGAACGATGACGAGTCAGAGAATGCATTTGCAACAGGAAGAAGAACGATCTGTGTAACAAGAGGCCTTTTGAATATGCCAGATGAAGTGATAAAAGCGACATTAGGCCATGAATTTGGACATCTTGCTCATAAAGATACAGATAGATGCCTTTTAGTAGTACTCGGTAATACGGCAATCGCAGGGATTTGTACACTGATTGAACTGGGTGCATTATTTTTCAATATTGTTGCCAGTGTGATGGCAGCATTTACAAGAAATGAAAATAGTTTTATCGTGGCAATGTTTGGAGTATTTTCCAGTGTAGTAATGCTTGGTATTGTTCGTTGTTTTACTAAATTATGGACATGGATTGGTATTCTTTTAGTCATGAAAACAAGTAGAAATAATGAATACATGGCAGATGCCTTTTCCTGCAGATTAGGATATAGGGATTCATTGTGCCTGTTGCTTCAGCATTTTGGAGATGACCATCCAAAAGGCTTATTTGCCAGTCTTGCAAGCAGTCATCCAGAGAATGCGGACAGAATCAATCACATTTTAAATCAGGGTGTTGCTTATTAGAACAGGCAGGAGACAAAACGATTTATATAGTACATAAGAAATATGGGAGAAATCGATGACAGGAAATAATAACACATATTATAAAAGTTCTATGTATGAAGACAGGGGAGAAAATACAGCCCAGGAAATAATTATTGCCTTAGCGATTGCAGTCATTTCCTTACTTCTTGCAGGCGTGATCATAAGTCATTTTTCAGGAAGTCTTTCAAGTGGCAGCTATTATGGTTCAGGAAATAGCTCAGGAAATGGTGGATACAGTAATAATGATGGCAGTAGCGGCGGTGGATATGTAGGAGACGGTACAGAGGATACCGAAGATTACGATGATACTGACTACGATGATGCAGATGATACGGATGATGGCGAAAATACATATGACGATGACAGCGAATCTTCAGATGACAGTGAATCTGATGAAGCGTATGAGCCATATACCGATAACTGGAGCATGAACATCAGTGATTGTCTGTCTGTTGATGATTACTATCAGAGAGACAGCGCCGATGGAAGTTTTAGTTTTGCTTATCCGAAATATGTTTTCAATGATGCGGATATAAATGAGGAAGAAAATTATTACGATTACTATTACGAAGACGATAATGGAAACCGCACAATAGAAATGAAATTCTATAGTGAGGATGATCCGGGGGATGCGGTACAAAATGCAAAAGAACTATTTTACAGTATTAGCGGTGAACCAAGTGAAGTTCTTTATCAGGTTGAACCAAAAGATCAGGTAGGTGCTGATGGAATGGCAAGAGGAATCGTGGCCGGAACATATGATGATGAGGGTACTTGTGTTTACATAGTAGCAGCAAATGACGGACAAAAAGATTATATCATGGAATTATATTATCCAGATTCCGCACCAGAATATGACTACGATGACGTGAATTATATCATAGACTGTGTATACCGCTACTGTTCTTTCGCCGGAGGTACCTATAAGCCAAGAAGTCATGAGCTGTTTATGAGGGATGATATGGGGGAGAAGAAGTAGGATAAGAGTAAGCAGGTAGTCCTCCTATTAAAGAAATATACATTATAACTCGAATGAGCAATAAAATTGTAAAAATAGAAAGCAGGATGGGGAAATGGTTATAGGAATCTGTGACGATGATAAACAATGGAGAGAGTCGTGTAAAAGAACATTGGAAGGATTTTCTTTGATGATTGAGCTCACTATAGAGATTAAATGTTTTGCAACAGCGGGGGAATTATTGGAATATAAGGGCACACCGTTAGACGCAGTTTTTCTGGATATAGAATTAGGAAGAGAAAATGGGATTTTTGTTGCAAAGAAGCTAAATAAAGCCTGGCCAAGCTGCCAGATTATTTATATGAGCAACTATCTTCATTATGCGACAGAGATATACAATACAGAACATATATGGTTTGTTGTAAAAAAACATTTTCAGGATAAGGTAGGAGAGATAATCAGCAGGATATTACGGGACTTTGAAGGAAATACTTTTCGGATTGTTTTAACAACACTAAAGAATGAAGTTATTTCCATTGTGCCATCAGATATTTATTATTTAGAACGCGAAAAAAGAGGGACCAGGATTGTAACTGTATGGAATGAATATCATGTAAAGGAACGTATGAGAGATATCGTTCCTCAATTGTCAGAACTGGATTTTTCCCAGTGCCATAACAGTTATGTTGTAAACTTTCGTCATGTGAAAGAGTTACAAAAAGATATGTATATACTTTACGGTGGAGCCGGCCAAGAGCAGATTGTGCAGATTAGCAGGCGATATGTACAAAAAACAAGAAAGGATTTTTTAAAATGGTCGTCATTGTTTGTGTAGAGATTTTTGATGCATACAGAAGAACATACAAAGTACCATATGATCGAGCATGGACAGATTTTAAAAAAGAACAGAAAAATATAAAATGAAAAGCAAAGAGCATTGCGACAGTACAATAAGTTGCAGTGCTCTTTTATTAATTTCAGGGCGAAAAATCAAGATGTATTACCAAAAGTGTCGTAAAAACGACCACTTGGACACAAACTATTGAATTAAAGGAAATAAGATTTATAATTCAAGTAGAAAAACGTGTGTCATAAAAAGAAAGGAGAGTGAGAACATCTGTTGTATAAAAGTCAAGGGAAGGGGGAACAAAAATAATATAATGGAAGAACAGAAATTATATTGGGGGATGCATTTTTGTAATTCAAGAATGTTTAAAACAATAGTAAAAGTAGAAATGTATATTCGGGAACAACAAGCGGAGGGAATTACTCTCCCGGTACATACAGAAGAACATACAAAGTACTATATGACCGAGCATGGGCAGATTTTTAAGTTTGATAAAACAGAGTTTGTTTCATATGAACTTGATCTGCAAAATATGGTCTGGTTTCAGAATCAGGACTTTGTAAGAATGTATTTTGATGAATATATGAAATACACAGAAATGGATACATTTCTGGATTGTTATAAGTGCAGAGGGGAGATGTGATTTTACAGAAGAAGTATTATAAGAAAGTAATTTATAAGAAAGAAGAAAAGTACGAGGAGAGAAGAGGAAAGAAGGAAGATGGAAGAAAGAGACTATCATTCACTCCAAAAAGGAACAAAACTGAACGGACGTTATATTATAGAAGATGTTCTTGGCGAAGGTGGTTTTGGAATTACTTATGCCGGCAGGGATGAACTGCTTGGTGTGAAAGTGGCAGTGAAAGAATATTATCCACAGGGAATTGTTGTTAGAAATAATAGTGTGGACGATGTCGTAACAGTCACTTACGCAAAACAAAAAGATGTTTTTAATAAAGGCAAAACAAAGTTTTTAGAAGAAGCGAGGGTGATTGCCAAATTTAATGATCAGGAAGGGATCGTTAATGTTACAGATTTCTTTGAGGCCAATAATACAGCCTATATTGTTATGGAATACCTGGATGGAATTACTTTAAAAGAGTACATTGCAGAAAATGGAATTCTTTCACCGGAAGATATTTTAGAATTAATGGCACCGATATTAGAATCTCTTGATGAAGTACATAAGCAGGGATTGATTCACCGCGATATCAGTCCGGATAACATTATGCTTTTGAAAAATGGAAAAGTAAAGCTGATGGACTTTGGTGCAGCGAGGGATTATACAGACTTTGGAGAAAAAAGTCTTTCTATTGTTTTAAAGCCAGGATATGCCCCGGAAGAACAATATAGAAGCAGAGGGATTCAGGGACCGTGGACAGATATCTATGCACTAAGTGCTACGATTTATAAATGTATTACAGGAATTACCCCGGAAGAATCTATGCAAAGAGTCATAGAAGATAGCTTAGAAAAGCCATCAAAATACTGCAAAGATATTCCGAAGGGAATGGAAAATGCGATTATGAAAGGAATGGCGGCACTCCAAAAGAATCGTTATCAGAATCTTAAAGAATTTTGTGAGGCACTGTACAGTGATTTTGAAGATGCAGGAGAAGAAAAGAAAAAGCCTGTTTCAAAATCAGATGGGACTTTAAAATCTGTAAATGAAGAGAAGGAAAAAGCAAAATCAGGCCAAAATGCGCTTGGTACAGGAATGGAAAAACTACAGAATCTCACAAAAAAGCAGAAGATGATCGCAGGAGCGGCCGTTATCCTGGTAGTGCTTCTTATATTTGCGGGAACGAGTTTATCTGGTGGAAAGAAGCAAAATAGCAGTACATCTAATCTTCCGACAGAACGTGAGATGGTATCCGATGTTGTAAAGAATTCGCAGTGGGAAGGCACTATTTTAAACTTAAGTATCATAGACGATGATATTAACAGACAATATGAAGTGTACACAGCAGATTGCGAGATAGAATCAAAACGTCAGGGCGGAAGCGGAACGACAAGTAAAGCAAAGATTACTTATAAACTTCAGGATGACGAGTGGGTCTTTGTAAAATGTGAAAAGCAAAACTAAATGCTTAACATGGTAACCCGAAAATTTATATATTATACAAGGAGAAAAGTTATGAGAAAAAACATGAAGAAAAGTGCAGCATTATTACTGGCAGCAATGATGACGGTATCTGTTACCGCCTGTGGTGGGGGAAAAACACCAGATGCTCCATCTGATGCAGACTTAAAAAAGGATGTACAGGAATATATCACAGAAGTAGTAGACGAATCTGCCAAGATTTCAAACTTCCGTGTAGAAGACAGCGGAGAAGGTAAGAATGACACATACGAGGCAAACTGTATCGTAACTTATGCTAACGACACCATGCAGTATGTAGATGAGTTTGATTTAAGTTATGAAGTAAAAGATAATGCCTGGAATTTAGAAAAATGTAAAGTAAATTCTGATTATGCAGAAAAGAGCAGTCAGGCGGTAGGAGCAGACACTTCTAAAGCACAGACAGATAGCAGTGAGGCGGCTGAAGCGACAACAGAAGCGGCAGCAGCAACAGCTACACAATTATCAGATAAATTAGAAGATTATACCTTTATGTTAGAGGGAGATGTATATCAGCTTCCATTTGCATACAGCGTACTTGCAGATAAAGGATGGAGAATTTACAACAGTGAATATTATGACGATACAAAAATCAATGGAAATTCTTATGGTGATATTACTCTGCAAAAAGATAAGAAAACAATAGATGTATCTATTATTAATGCCAGCGGAAATGCAAAAGAATTAAAAGACTGTAATGTCGGAGGAATTTCAGTATATGGAAGTAATAAAAATGCACCAGAATTCTCCATTGCAAAAGGCATTAAAGTTGGAGATAAGGAAGATAAAGTAAGAGAGGCTTTTGGATCTCCAACGGATACCAGCAACTACGATGAATATAACTATTTACGATATGGAGAGGATGATAGTATAACAACTATTGTATGCGATAATGGAACAGATGAATACAATGATGCACAAATAGAGATAAAGAATTTTGTTGCAACAGAAGATGATAAAAAAACAGAAACTTCTGATGAAGTACCAGAATATTTATCTACTTATGTAGCACCAACAGAATTAGGAACAGATCCACTTTCCTATAATATCGAGATTGAAAATCAGGTATACACATTGCCAGCACCAGTATCCGTTTTTACTGATAATGGATGGAAAATTGCTTCTCAGGAAGATTCTGTACCAAGTGGACGGAGTTTATCTTCTGCCATTAAGTTACAAAAAGATGGAAAAGAAATAGAGGCCTCTGTAACGAACTTTGCGGATTACCAGACAAAACCGGAAAACTGTGCGATTAGTTATTTATATTTTTATGCAGATGAAAGCAAGAATCCAGAAGTGAAACTTCCTGGTGGAATTACAATAAAGAGTACATCTGAAGATGTGAAGAAATGGGCTGGTGATAAATTCGATTATAGTAAGAGCGGAGATTCTGAATACTATAATTATTATGATGATGATAATGAGGGTTATATAGCTATTAATTGTAAAAAAACAGTTAGCTCTATGAGTGTGAGAAAAGAGACATGGCCATCTAAATAATTTAGCAGATAGACAGTAAAAAGAACGGGGAAACATATGAAAAAAAGAGCAAGAAAGATACAAGTATGGCTTGCCTGTGTATTTGCCGTGATCTTACTATGGAATCTTGGACAAGTGGAGGCGAAAGCCTCCACTGCTCAGGAGGATAATCTCGTTATCATTTATGGTGTCAATGCACAAGGCGAGGCAGAAATGGCGAGCAATGGATTGCTGATTTCAAGCAGCAAGGGGAATCCATATGTAGTCGCAGCTGCCTCAAGCCATTGGGAGCAGATGGACAAATATTATGTAGAAGGTCCGGCAGTAGAGCAGCAGGAAATTAATTTTAAGGGAAATAAAGCAGAGGCAGGAGTTTCCGTCTTTCAGACAAATTTAAGTAAGGGAGGCTGTGAAAGTTCCGAGATAGCAGGGTACGATAATTTAAGCCCATATCAGCTTGCCTCCGCAGAGGGAATTGATTTAAGTATAGAGTCAGATTCCATGTCAGATAAAGTAAGCAGTGAGACGACTATGATTGGTTCCGAATACAGCATGGTAAATGATCGAAGATTTGTAAAACTGGAAGAGGAACCTAGTGGAAACCTGATCGGCGGTCCGATTGTCCTTGATGATGGCCGGGTAGCAGGAATCCAGGTAAACATGGATGATGGATATTACTGGTTTCTGACAATGGATGAAGTCGTAGATATTTTACAGGAAAACAGCGATGGAGAAATCGGCGGGACTCCGATGGATGACAGTAAGATTTTCCTGTACATGATACCAGTATTTGCAGTCGTATTTCTTTTATCAGCGATATTATATTCTTCTTCTGAAAAGAAGAGAATCGCGGCAGGCAAAAAAGAATTTGCCAATGTTCTTGTTCTTGGAGGAGAGAGCGGCTTACAGCTTCGAGGAATCGGCGGTCATTTTAATGACATAAAGTTCCCATTAGAGGGTAAGATTATTTTTGGAAGAGATTCCGCACAATGTTCAGCGGTATATCCAAAAGAAGTGAAGGGAATCAGCCGTTTACATTGCAGTGTGGAAATAAAGAATGGAAAAGTTCTTCTGATGGATTTAGGTTCTACCTATGGAACATTTCTTTCGGATGGTACGAAATTAGAACCAAATAAGCCGTATTATCTAAATTATGGACAATCCTTCTATTTAGTAGATCCGGCAAACACATTTCGTATTGTTTAAATCAGAAGGAAAGAGGTGAAAAGAAATGAATACGACTTTTTTTCAGAAAGCTTCGGAAAATAAACGGAGTATCAGTTGGGGAGATATTTTTTCTGATGTCTGGAAGAAACATCGAAAAGATCAGAGAACAGCACTCCTTACGAAAGGAATGGGGTCACATATTCCAGCGCCAAACCGAATGCTTTCCGACTGGCAAAAACCATGGCTGTTTGCCCGTGTATTAATCGCAGGTCTGGTATTATCCGTATTAATTGGAATAAGCTGCGTTATCTTTCCGGGCTATGGAATGCTTCTCATGTTATGTCTGCTTCCTGCTTTTGTAGTGCCATTATCTGTAATGTTATTTTACTGGGAAATGAATATTCCGGGGAACATTTCTATCTATGAAGCATTATTATTAACACTTTTAGGAGGCTGTCTGTCACTTACAGTAACCGGCATTATGAGAACCGTCTTTCCGGGAATCTCAGAAATTGCTTTCCTTGCGGGTCCACTTCCAGAAGAACTGGCAAAATGCCTGATCGTGACAATATTCCTCTGCCGGAAAAAATATAATTACGGACTGCAGGGAATTTTAATTGGCGGTGCAGTTGGCGTGGGATTCTCCGCTATGGAATCCGCTGGTTACGCATTGCAGATTTTTGATATTGGAATCCAAAATGCGATGGGCACTAATATCATTATTCGCTCCATGGCAGACATTTTAGTGCGAAGAGGAGTTCTTGCCATCGGAGGCCACGTTGTGTGGGCAGCTCTCTATGGCGGCGCCCTGGCTCTGATTAAGGGAAAAGGAAAAATGTCACCGAAATGTTTTGCCAATAGTTTATTCTGGCTGACATTCAGTGCCGCATTTTTGTTACATACCGCCTGGAACTTCAGTGCTTCCTATCTTGCAGGCAAGCTGCCAGATTCCCTTGTGGCGTCTTTAGTAAAATTTGAAGCAGGAACAGTAACACAGAGGGTAAAATATATCGTATTGATCATACTTGCCTGGCTCTTACTTTTCTACATTATGAAAAAGTCAATCCGTCAGATGGTCAGCGTCGATGAAATGTATCATAATGCAGCCAACAGCGCAGAATACAAAGAAGCGGCAGCAAAAAGACAAAAGAAAAAAGAGCAGGAACAGGAACAGCCAGTCCATCGTTCAGAACCAAAAGAACAGCATCCAGAGCAGAAACAAGAACAGCCAGTACATCAATCAGCACAAAAAGAACAGCAACCAATTCATGAGGAATCTGAATACAGGGTAGAGGCAGTTATTCAGGGAGTATCTGGATTATTGAACGGAAAAACATATATGCTCACAGCAGGAACACCACTTATTTTTGGACGAAGAACAGAAAAATGCAACGTCCTTTTCAAAAATGAGACAAAAGGAATCAGTAGTCTTCACTGCAAAGTCAAATGGTATAACGGAAAAGTTCTGATAAAAGACCTTGGTTCGACATATGGTACATGGCTTAACGAGGGAACACGCTTGGAACCAAACAAATATTATGAACTGCCAGATCAGGGAGTATTTTATCTTGGATCAAGGGAAAATATGTTTTTTATGGGGATGAAGTAAGAAGCAGACGAGGGAAAATGGAAAAAAATTCATATAGCTTACAAAGAAATACCGGATTGATAGGACGTTATGTCATTCAAAAAGTACTGGGGCAGGGAGGATTTGGAATTACTTATCTTGGGATAGATAAACTGTACGGGAATAAAGTAGCCATCAAAGAATATTATCCACAGAAAATTGCAATGAGAAAAGCCCAGTATGAAGATGTAGTAACAGTAACTTCTATTGAAGAAAAAAATAATTATAATAAGGGCAAAAAGCGCTTTCTGGATGAAGCGCAGGTGATGGCGAGATTCAATAAAAATGAAGGAATTGTTAAAATACTTGATTTTTTTGAAGCAAATAACACTGCATATATTGTTATGGAGTATTTAGAGGGAATTACTTTAAAACAATATTTGGGAAAATATGGAGTGCTACAATTTAGAAATTTAATTGAAATGATGCTCCCATTGCTTGAAGCCCTTATCGAAATCCATAGTCAGGGGCTGATTCACAGAGATATCAGTCCAGATAATATTATGGTACAGCACAATGGCAAATTAAAGCTAATGGACTTTGGAGCAGCCAGGGATTATACAGAATCTGGAAATAAAAGCCTTACAGTTATTCTAAAACCTGGATATGCTCCGCCAGAGCAGTATCAAACACATGGGGTACAGGGGCCGTGGACAGATATTTATGCACTTTGCGCTACTATTTATAAATGCCTTACAGGAATAACTCCGCCAGATGCCATAGCAAGGGTGATGGATGACAAATTCAAAGAACCAGATCAACTAGATGGTAAATTGTCACCAGACATAAAAAAAATACTTTGGAAAGGAATGAATATTTTTCCAGAAGAAAGATATCAGGATATAGTAGAGTTTGGTGAGGACGTATATGATGCTCTGTTTACGCCAGAAGAAAACAAAAAGTTAGATTTAGATAATGAAAAAAATATTGATGAGGACTTAGATTCGCCAGATAAAGATAATGAATCAGTATTAGAAGACGACAAAATAGAAGGAGCAGTAAAGAAAACATCAATACCAAAAAAGGAAAAACGAAAAAGTCCTGTAAAGAAAGTTTTGGTAATTATAGTGTGCCTTCTATTGGCTGGTGGTATAAAATATTATTCGACAGGAAACGAGCAAGAGATTTCTACAGCAAAAAAAGATTTAGTTGAGAATCCCAAAATAGTAAAGGATACCTCTGTAGAGGGAGGGAAAAAAGTAACATGGGACTGCATTTGGTTTGGAAGTTATCCACAAACAAAAATTGTATCAAGCAGTAAAGAAAACGACTTATATAGTACACTAGAAACAGCCAATGGATGGGATAAAAATAATGATATTATAATTGGAAAGGAAAAATATCATAGGGCTAAAAAATCTTATTTTAAATACGAACCAATCAAATGGCGGGTTATAAAATGTGAGAATGGAGAAGCTCTTTTACTATCTGATATTGTCCTGGATAAGCAAAAATATAATAAGCGGCTTAAGAAGGTGACCTGGGAGAAAAGTACACTGAGAAAATGGCTCAATAAAAAATTTATGAATAGAGCATTTTCAAGCTCAGAGCAGGAGGCAATTCATACAACAAAGGTTATAAATGAAGATAATTATTATTATAAAACAGATGGAGGAAACGATACATTAGATAAGATATATCTGTTATCTTTGTCAGAAACAGATGAAGAAAAAGAATATGGATTTACAGACAGCTATGGTATGACAATTAAATATAGTAATTATGCTGATTTAGATGATTATCAATATTGGTGGCTTCGAACGCCGGGAGAAAAAAATATTTCAGCAGCGGCTGTCGATATGTCCGGCAAGGCTTATCTCGGTGGGGGCGAGAGTGATATGGAGTTAGGAATTCGTCCAGTTCTGCATTTAAATCTTTTGGCAACAGACGATTATTCCTATGCGGGAAAGATAACTTCAGATGGAACAGTGAATCAGGTGGATAAATAGCAAGGGGAAAGTACTTATGAATGAAAGTGTAGTAAAAGAATTAAAGAAATATATATTTTTCAGTTCGATTGGAGAGTTTATAAGGGAAATTGGAGGACTAATAATATTAATAATATTACTTGTTATATTTATCACGAATATATCAGATATACTAGATATGTTTAGAAGCGAAGATAATATGCTAGACAAGATAATAGGTTGTGTGATGGTATTGTTTCCAATTTTTGGTATTGTACATTATTGTCTTGTCGTATCGGCACCAAAAAGAATTATTCGAAGATTAGAGGAAGAGGGAGAATTAAGTAACGTTATTATGGACTTTCAGAAAGGAGAGAAACTTTTTGGAGATGCAGTAAGAGTGGGAAACAAATATATTATAGGAAAAGGGACAAACTGTATTATATCTTATAAAGATATTAAACAGATTTATCAATATATACATAAAACAAATCATTTTGAGGATTACAGATCCTTAAGAGCTTATACTAATGATGGAACAAAGGATATTTGTCAGTTGCCTCGTAACGGAGCAGGAGAGCAAACAGTCCGCCAATTAATCATGTATATTTGTACTAAAAATCCTAATATAAAAGTTGGCTATAAGTAGAGACGTTGGGACTACTATTTAAATATAGATAATGAAGTGGAGAAAATATATCAGTAAAAGGAGCGAGAAGCACTGAACAGTTTGAAGTGTTGAAGTTTCTACAGTGTCTTTTGCCAGTTATGAATGGAATCGCTGCATTGCATAGAGCAGGAATTATTCATTGTGGTATAAAACCAGATAGGATTATCATACTGAATGATAGTACGATGAAATTACTGCTAGATACGGGAACGCTAAGAAAATTTTCAATAAAAGACACATCACTTCCAGTAATATTTGATCAACATTATGCACCTCTGGAAGTATATTCCACAAAAGGTGAATTGGGTCCCTGGACAGATATTTATGCCTTGTGTGCGACAATATATTATTACCTCAGTGGAGATAATCCAGTAGAAGCAATAGAACGTATCTCCGGGAAAAAGCTGAAAAACCTTTCAGAATATAATACATCGGTTTTTCCTGAATTGGAAAATGTCATTTTAAAGGGTATGAGTGTCGATATAAAAGATAGGTACCAGAGTATGGAAGAATTCTGCGAAGCATTATACGGAGTGGCGAATGAAATCAGGGGTTTTAATTAAAGGGAAAAGCGGATTGTAACGAACAATAAGTTGCAATCCGCTTTTCTTAATTTTAGGGCGAAAAATCAAGATGTATTACCAAAAGTGTCGTAAAAACGACCAGTTGGACATAATCTATTGAATTACGGTCAGAAGTCGATATAATGCAAGTAGGTTATGAATTAAATTGATGTAAATTAAATGACAAAACGAATACGAGGGGGAATAAAAGAAAAAAATTACAAAATAAAATATATTTTTATGAGAGAAAAAGAGAAGGAAGTATACGTTAAGGAGAGGTGGAAAAGTCAAATGAAAAAAATCAGTAAAGTGTTGTTATTAGTAATAGTGTCAGTTGCTTTTTGTTTTGGAATAACAGGGCAGCAAGTTGAGGCAAGAGATACGTCAATCCTATATGGCGATGGAACAATAACGAGGGCAGAATGGTTACATGATTTAACAGTTATGTTTGATATGACTGTAGAGAAAGATAATATGCCAGATGATTATTTTAGTGATGTGACAAGCGCGCATGTATATTATAAAGATATTATGATGGCAGCGGAATTTGGTGTGATTGACATAGAAGCAGGGCAGAAAGTAAAACCAGATGAAGCAGCAACCAGAGAATTTGCAGCACATACATTGAATTATTGTCTGGGATATAAATTAGAAGACAAGACATATACCTATAAAGATACGACAGGAATAAAATATCCAGATGATACACAGATTGCCATCAATAGAGGATGGTTTGCACTAGAATCTGGAAGGTTTAATCCGGAAAAGACGATAACAAAATCGGAAATTGAAAACATGGTATCGGATGCAAAGACGGTGCAAGACTCTACTCAAATTGATGAAAATTATAAAAATAGTTATGAATTTACGTCAAATGTAATAGAAATCCCGCAGGATGTCAGTGTATATGTAGATAAAGATAAAAATGTAACGATTGTTAACTGTCCGAAAAAAATTACAGTTGGGGATACTTTTGCAGTTTATGAAAATGGAGTAGCACAGGTTTATACAGCAAAAGAAATTACTGTAGACGGTTCAGATACAGTCATTATAACGAACGATGTAGACATTGATAAAGTAACAGAAAGTGTCGATGCACAGGGAACCGAAGAGGGAGATTTAAAACAGGCAGAAGCAGTTGGCGATGCACAGATTACCTACATAGAAGGCGGAACCGAAGGACAGGCATATGAAAATGGAAGAGCTTATAGAAGCCGCAGACGAATTAGTGGAAATAAAAAGATCAGTGCAGTAAAAGCTTCAAAAAAATTAGAATTAGGTGCAGGCAAATCATTTACTATTAATTGTACGCTTTCTAATGTAAGTGTAGATTACAAAATAAACAGTGGAAAAAGAGAAGCCTATGTCAAGGCAAATGGAACGGCTATTATTACAGGAAAAGGTGAATGGGATGCCGTTGCAGCGGCAGGAAAATCTGGTTCGATAGAACTGGTGAAAATTCCTGTGGCATATGTTGGCGTGATTACAGTTACCGCAGAATATAGCATGAATGGAGAAGTCACTTTAACCTATACGACAGGCTTTCAGACAGGCTTACAGTATTCTCCGCAAGATGGCTTCAGACTGACAAAAGATTTTCAGAAGAAAAGCTTTACCCTTCACTCTAAAACAAAATTAAGTGCCGGAGTGACAGCATCCATCGGATTAGTAAAACTTCCAGTAATCAGCGGAAAGATTTATGCCAAAATGGGAGCACAGACGGTTATAGAATCAGAAACATTTGATGATGGTAAGTCTCCGAAAATGTGTACAACAGTATCCTCCTGGTTATATGCATCTGCAGGAGCAAATGCCAGTCTGGATTTTTATGTAACGAAAAAGTCCTTCAGCAAAACTTATGATATATTCAATGAAAACAATAGTCCGGTACGATTAGTATACCATTTTGAAGATGGACACTTAATATATCCTTGCAGCAGAGGACTGGCATCCGCAAAAGGATACTTTACAAAATGGAATTCCCGTTATGGTAGTTCCTGGGGTGGTTACGGTTTAGATGAGAACGGTACCCCGAAACCAGTATTCACTTATTCATTAGACGATGATGGAAATGCTACAATTACAGGATATACGGGAAATGTGTCGGCATTGGTGATACCGGAGGAGATTGATGGGCATAAGGTAATAGCACTAGGAGATAATGCTTTTAAAGGGAAAAAATTATTAGAATATGTAGAAATTCCGAATAATGTAGTGAAGATAGGCTCCTATGTATTTGCAAATACTAGCCTGACAGATTTGAAGTTACCAGAAAAATTAACATATTTAGGAAGATGCGTATTGAGTGGGAATACAGGAGTAACAGAAATAGTAATACCAAAGACGTTAGCAACAGTAGGAGCGGAATGGGGAAACATCTTGGCAGGGGATGGACCATTTCACGAAAGTAATGTGCAAAAAGCAACATTAGAAAAGGGAATAACAAGCATACCAAGAAATCTATTTCATAAGAATACAACATTAACGCAAGTGACAATACCAGATACAGTGACAAAAATAGAGGAATTTGCATTTGCTGAATGTGGAAATTTGGAGAGTGTAAGTTTGTCTGATAATGTAAATCAAATAGGTGAGTATGCATTTGCAAAAACTGGGATAAAGGAAATAAGTATGCCAGATTCAATATTAGAGATAGGAGATTATGTATTTGCAAATACGAAATTAACAGAATTAAAATTACCTAAGAATTTAACACATTTAGGAAGATGCGTATTAAGTGGGAATACAGGAGTAACAGAGATTGTAATACCAAAGACGTTAATAACAGTAGGAGCGGAATGGGGAAATATCTTGGCAGGGGATGGACCATTTCACGAAAGTAATGTGCAAAAAGCAACATTAGAAAAGGGAATAACAAGCATACCAAGAAATCTATTTCATAAGAATACAACATTAACGCAAGTGACAATACCAGATACAGTGACAAAAATAGAGGAATTTGCATTTGCTGAATGTGGAAATTTGGAGAGTGTAAGTTTGCCTGATAATGTAAATCAAATAGGTGAGTATGTATTTGCAAAAACTGGGATAAAGGAAATAAATATACCAGACACAGTTACCATAATCCGAGACCATACTTTTAAAAACTGTACCGCATTAAAGACCATAAATTGGAGCAAATCCATTACAGATATTCAATCTTACGCTTTTGAAAATTGTGATGCATTAACAAAGCTTGCTATTCCAAATACTGTGACAAATATTGGAGAAGGTGCATTTTATGAATGCGGAGGTTTGAGTGCTATTGCAGTGCCAAATAGCGTAAAGAATCTTGGCTCCAGAGCTTTTGAGAATTGTGATGCTCTTGCCAAAGTTAGTATTTCAGATTCAGTAACCAGTATGGGAGAAAAAGCTTTTTATGATTGCGATGCTCTTACAGATGTTAAGTTAGGAACAGGAATTACGCAGATTCCAACTTCTTGTTTTGAACATTGTGATGCATTACCATCTGTTGTATTACCGTATAGAGTTTCTAAAGTAGGGGATAATGCATTTAAGAATTGTGTAGCATTAACAGAGATAACGATTCCACGTGCAACAACCACTATTTCAACTTCCGCATTCAGTTATCCGGCTAAGATGACGGTATATGGAATTTCTGGTACATATGCAGAAACTTTTGCAAATCAGCAGGGAATGAAGTTTGTTAATAAGGCAGTAAAAGCAACCAATGTTGTATTAGACAAAACAGAACTGACTTTAAATAGAGGAATGAAATATTCCCTTACAATGACAGTTACTCCGGCAACTTTTACAGATAAAGTGTCATGGAAATCTACGAATGTAGATGTAGCAGCAATCGCAGAGGATGGAACAGTAACGGCGAAAGGAGCTGGACAGGCAACAATTAAAGTAACCGTTGGCGATGTGAGTGCAACTTGTAAAGTAAATGTTGTACAGCCGGTGACATCTATCTATTTGAATAAAACATCCCTAGAAATGACTGCATTAGATACTTACCAGTTACAGGCAAGCGTATATCCTTCCGAAGCCAATAATAAAGAGGTTAGCTGGGAGTCTTCCGATGAAAAAGTGGCAACAGTAGATGAAAATGGTTTGGTACAGGCAAAGGAAAAAGGAACAGCAGTAATTACAGCAAAGGCAAAAGATGGCAGTGAAGTAAGCAGAAGCTGTAAAGTTACCGTTAAAAATACAGCCTATGTAGTTACGGATATTTCAAAGTTAGAGAGCACACATAACTATGAAAATAACTGTTCTGATTTCTGGGTATATACAAAAGCAGGAGCTTCGGCATTAAATATTACATTTAACAGTAAAACTGCATTGGAAGAAGATTTCGACTATCTGTATGTTTTTGATAAAGAGAATAAACAGGTTGGAAAATACACTGGTACACAATTAGCAGGGAAGACAATCACCGTTTCAGGAGATACTGTTAAAATACAGTTAGTATCAGATGATGCAGGAAATGCATGGGGATTTAAAGTAGATGTTATTACCGAAAAAGTAGAAGAGGAATGTAAACATACAGATACTACAAAGAGAGAAGTAAGGAATGCAAAAGCTGCAACTTGTACTTTAGATGGCTATTCAGGAGATATATATTGTACAAACTGTGGAAATCTCATTGAAGCTGGTAGTGTAACGAAAGCCGTCGGACATCAGTGGGATAACGGTGTGATTACAAAGGCAGCTACAGCGACACAGACAGGAATAAAAACATATACCTGTACAGTATGTAAAATAACAAGAACAGAAGTCATCAAAGCACTTGGAAACAATACTAAGCCAATCGGAAATAGTAATAAACCAAAATTAAAAACAGGAGAGAAAATCACAGATAAATCCACCGGAGCAGTATATAAAGTAACAGGAAAGAACACAGTGGAATATGTGAAAGCAACTTCTAAAAAAGCTTCCCGAACAATTCCATCTACAGTGAAGTTAAAAGGAATCAAATGTCAGGTAACATCGATTGCAACAAAAGCATTCAAAGGAGATCCAAAGATAAAGGCAGTAGTGATTCCAGCAACAGTACGAAAGATAGGAAAAGAAGCATTTGCAAAATGTAAAAACCTAAAGAAAATCACAATAAAAACAACATATCTTTCCAGCAAAAAGATAGGAGCGAATGCATTTAAAGGAATCCACGCAAAAGCAACTATCAAAGTTCCAAAGAAACAGAAGAAGGCATATCAGAAGCTGTTAAAGGCAAGAGGAGTCGGTAAGAAAGTCACTGTTAAGTAAAAGAAAACAATAAAAAATGATTGCAAAAAGCCGGAATATTTCCGGCTTTTTGTCGTACAGCTACCAAAAGTGTCGAAAAAACGACCACTTGGACACAACCTATTGAATTACAATAGGAAGTCGATATAATGCAGGTAAGGAATTAAACAAATGTCGAAAAAGAAGCGATGTTCAATATTTGTATATGTAAAAGGAGGATAAGTGTTATGAAAAAAATAAAAATGATATTTGCCGCATGTTTTATCATGGGAGTACTGTTTTACTGCCCACGATTTAGCGTAAAGGCGATGGCCTATGAAACAGCGTGGTTTCCGGCACCACAGATGAATTTGAGCCAGATTGCCTATGAAACAGGAAGTGGTTCATCGCATGGAGATTATAATGCAATTGATATTTTACCGGGAGGAAGGGTATTTGCACCATTTACCGGAGTGGTAAAGCAAAAGGATAGCCGCTGGGGATATGTACTGTTCCAAAGTACAGATAGAGTATATTATCCAGATGGAACATTAGATTATATGACCGTTGGATTTATGCATGATGAAAATATTTCTGATATATCAGTTGGACAGACGATAGGTCAGGGAACCGCATTTTATGATGCTGGTGGTCAAGGTAAAAAGAGTGATGGTACTTATGGACATGTTTACGGAAATCATGTTGATATTAGTGTATTTAAAGGAGCAGTAAATAGTGTAACTAAATATGGAAGAGGTAATATTTACGCATATCAGGCTTTTTCTATTAATAGAGGGAGAACAACATCCATCATAAATAAGGGAAAAGCATTAGCAGGACATTCAACAAATAATGGAGCACCAACGGATTGGACAAATCTCTGGAAAGATTTACAAACAGATGCAGAAAAGCCGACTATCAGTGAAGTAAGTGTTTGGAATGTGTCTTCAACAGGTTACATAGTTCATTGTATTGTAAAAGACAATAATGCATTAAGTGTAGTAAAATTCCCTACCTGGACAGCAAAGAATGGGCAGGATGATATAACATGGCATGAAAGCAGGGTAGGTGGAACAGCGTGGGAGTTAAATTATCAAGTTAACATATCTGACCATAATAATGAGCAAAATGGATGGTACCATACAGATATATATTGCTACGATGCTGCAGGAAATTTAGAAACTTATAAAACAGTTAGTGTTTATATAGATACGGTGGCACCGACTCTTACGAATATAAAAGTTACGCCTGATTTGACTGGTTATACCGTAGAGTGTGATGTCAGTGATGATGCAGGTATTGACAGAGTACAATTTCCTACCTGGACCCCATGGAAAGACGGACAGGATGATTTAGTTGGTGACTGGCAGACATCTGAAAAATGCCGTGGAAAAATAGTGAATGGGCATGTGACTTATCGTGTAAATCGAAGCGACCATAATAATGAACTGGGAGCATATGTAACAGATATTTATGTATATGACAAGTGTGGGAATGTACAAGCAGGAAGAACTGGTTATTCCTTTGAGGAAACTCCTCCAGTAATAAAGGATGTAAAGGTCAGCAAGGATAATACTGGTTTTAAAGTAACCTGTAAGGTGTCGGATGAAACGGGTGTTGATAAAGTTTCATTCTTTACCTGGACAGCAAAGAATGGACAGGATGATATTTCCAAGAAAGATATAAAGGTAGATTCCGGTGAGGAAGAAGAAAAAGAGATAACTTATCATGTAAATCAAAGCGACCATAATAATGAAGATGGTTATTATATTACGCACATTTATGCTTACGATAAGTTAGGAAATCGTGCGACAGATAATGCAGGTATATTAATTGGTGAAAAGAACGAGGCAGTTGCGATAAGGTCATTTAATGGTCATAAATATTACCTGATTGATAATAGTGCTTTGATAGGCTGGAATGATGCAAAACAGTATTGCAAAAATGTTTTCGGCGGTTATCTTGCCTCCATTACATCAAAAGAAGAGAATGCATTTATTACTGGATTATTAAAAGAGTTTAATTATAGTGATGCTTTTATAGGGGGAAGTGATAGAGAAAAAGAAGGAGAGTGGAAATGGGAATCCGGTGAATCTTGGAGCTATAGTAACTGGGGAGCAAATCAGCCTGATGACTATAAAGCCTATGAAGGTGGGCAGGATTATTTGAGAATTGGACAGGATGGAGCCTGGGATGATTTCAATAGTATGGCTGATATTTCAGGAACGGAAATAAAATCTTTTATCTGTGAAACCGATATTAATGAATTTTCAATTAATTATCATTTAAATGGAGGAAAAAATGCTTCCGATAATCCAACGACATATATAGCAGATAATAATATTGTATTTGGAAATACCGCCGTTTCAGGCAGTACTTTAATTAAAAATCCTACAAAGGAACACTATATATTTAAAGGCTGGTACACAGCAGAAAATGGCGGGGAAAAATATGAATCCAATAAAAAGTATAGCGGAAATTTAGAGTTATATGCACGTTGGGAGGCACAAAAAGAACAGGTTACTTTTAATGGAAACGGGGGAACCATTTCAGGAAGTAGTACAAAAGAAGTTGCTTATGGTACTGCGTATGGAACACTTCCAACAGCCACAAGAACAGGACATACTTTTTTAGGGTGGTATACAGCATCAGAAAATGGAAAGAAAGTAGATAGCACAACCATTTGTCAGGATACCGGTATGTTATATGCTCACTGGAAAAAGAGTGTTTATACGGTGAATCTTGATGCAAATGGAGGTAAGACAAATGCGGTTAGTAAGACAGTAACGTATGATGAGGTATATGGAACATTTCCTGATGTAGAACGACCTGGCTATACATTTAAAGGATGGTATACAGAAAAGAGTGGTGGAAATAAAGTAGATGCCAAGAGCATAGTAAATATCGCAAAAAACCATACTCTGTATGCACAATGGGTTCCATTATCATATGAACTTGAGTTTGATGCAAATGGTGGAACAATAGAGGGAAATACAAAACAGGAAGGTCTTTATAATACAGTCTATGGGAAATTGCCAGAAGCTAAAAAAGATGGTTATACATTCTTAGGATGGTTTACTGCTAAAACAGGAGGCAGTCAGATTACGGCAAGTACTTTATGTACAGGAAATTTAACAGTATATGCACATTGGGAAAAAGATGCTTCTCATGTACACAGCTACACCGAAACCATCACGAAAAAAGCAACCTGTACAACCAACGGAACAAAGACATTCAAATGTGCCTGTGGAGATGCTTATGAGGAAACGATAAAAGCAACAGGACATCTTCATAAGGAGACAAGAAATAAAAAAGAGGCAACCAAAACTACAGAAGGATACACAGGAGATATTTATTGCAAAGATTGTAATACCTTGCTTGAAAAAGGAAAGACTATTCCGAAGTTAGAGGAGACAGTAGATAAGGATGCACCGATCATCCAGACAGAATCCGTACAGGGTTATGCAGGAGATGAAGTGACAATCCCGGTAACCATCAAACAAAACAGCGGGATCGCAGGATTTTCCTATGACGTTAACTATGACAGCAGCAAGCTTCAGTTAAAGAAGATGACAGCAGGAACCGTAACGAAAGAGGGAACATTCACAACAAATGGAAACGTAGTAAACTGGTATACGACAGATAATATCACAGCAAACGGAACGATCCTGAATATTACGTTCACAATCCTGAAAGATACAGCCGATGGAAAATATCCGGTGAGCATCTCTCTGCATGACGGAAAGAAGAATCTGGTAAATGAAGAGGGCAGCTATGTAAAGGCAGCTTATAAAGCAGGAGAAGTAGAAGTTATCAGTGGAATCCTCGGAGATATCAATGGGGATAAAGATATCACAATCGCAGACGTTGTATTGCTGAACCGCTATGTATTAGGAAAGGTGAGCCTGAACAGTGATAAAAAGAAACTTGCTGATATCAACAGTGACGGGGATGTCACGATCGGGGATGTCGTATTGCTGAACCGCCAGGTACTGGGAAAGGATACTCCGGCAACTGTGAAGCTTGCCCCGAAAAAGAGTAGAAAGAAAGCAGCCGCAAGGGCAAGCGAGGAGATGAAAATCAGTGTTGATAATGTAAGTACAAAAGCGGGGGAGACAATAAGTATCCCGGTAAGGATCAGCAATAATCAGGGAATCGCCGGAATCGCTTTTAGTGTAGAACTGCCGGAAGGCTACAGCCTTGTATCCATGAAAAAAGGAGAAGTGACAAGTGAAGGAACCTTTACAGTAAGCGAGAATAACTGCACCTGGTACACGACGGATAATATCAAGACAGACGGAATCCTGCTGACATTAGAAGTTAAAGCAGGAGAAAACGCAAAGACAGGAAAAATCAAAGTCAATGTCAAAGACGGAAAGGCAAACAATATCTCTGATGAGAACGGAATGACAGTACCAGCAGTATTTACAGAAGGAACTGTAACGATTCAGGAAGATAGCTGTGCAGTAAATGGCCATAAAGGAGGCAAGGCAACCTGCATCAAGAAAGCCGTATGTACTGTCTGCGGAAAGGAATATGGAGAAGTAGACCCAACAAACCACGAAGGGGAAACAGAACTCCGAAATGTCAAGAAAGCAACATGTACAGAAGATGGAAATACTGGAGATACTTACTGCAAGTCTTGTGGAACAAAGATAAAAGATGGAAAGGTAATTAAAGCATTAGGTCATAAGTTTACAAAATATGTATCAGATAATAATGCGACAACTACTAAAGATGGAACCAAGACAGCAAGATGTGATAATGGATGTGGAACTAAAAATACTGTTGTGGACAAGGGAAGCAAAAAGACTAATTCATCACAGAGTCCTAAAATAAAAATTGGACAGAAATTGCAGAATTCAGTTGGAGTGAGATGTGCTATTACAGGAAAAAATACAGCAGAATGTATAGGATATGTAGGCAAAAAAAATTCAGTAACTATTCCCCCTTCGTTAAAGTATATGGGAGTAACATATCAAATTACTTCGATTAAAACGAAAGCATTTAGTGGAAATAAAAATTTAAGAAGTATTGTTATCCCATCTAGCATAAGAACGATAGGTAGTCAGGCATTTTTTAAGTGTAAAAATCTGAAAAAGATAACAATAAAAACCCCATATCTTTCTAAGAAAACAGTAGGCGCAAAAGCATTTAAAGGAATCCACGCCAAAGCAAAAATCAAAGTTCCAAAGAAGCAGAAGAAAGCATATCAGAAACTGTTAAAAGCCAAAGGAGCTGGGAAAAAGGTAACCATCAAGTAAAAAATATAAAAAGATAAGGAAGAAGTCAGGAATTTCCTGGCTTCTTGCTGTATTTAGAAAGCATACTAATTAAATGTTGGAAAATTTTGCAACAAAGAAAACTCAATTCCTCTTACCAAAAGTGCCAAAAAATGAACCATCTAGCCCCAAAGTATTGAATTAAATCCCAATAAAGCTATAATAAAAATAAGCAACTATTCAGAAAGTCCTAGCTTATTAAACTACAAAGTATTATGTTTTTTTAGAGTATATTTTACCAGATAAAATCAGACAGGAGGCACACCATGATACAAACCGAACCCCATCATCTCAGGATGGGCACCAGACTAAACAACAGATATCTTATCCAGGGAGTTCTTGGAGAGGGTGGCTTTGGCATTACTTATGTCGGCATGGACGAGGTATTATGCCAGAAGGTAGCCGTAAAAGAATTTTTCCCGAGGGGAGCGATTACGAGGAATAATCAGCAGACCAATGAGGTAGTATCCGTTTACGGAACGAAAGCCGCGAATTTCCATCAGGGAGAGGAGAAGTTCCTTCAGGAGGCCCGGACGCTTGCACAGTTTAACAATGTAGCTGGAGTTGTGCGGGTGCAGGATTTCTTCCGGGAAAATGGAACGGCATATATTGTAATGGAGTATTTGGAGGGAATTACTTTAAAGCAGTATTTGCAGACGTATGGACCGATCAGTGTTGAAGAGATGCAGAATATATTTGCTCCTATTTTGGAGGCGTTAGATAAGATTCACCAAAATGGAGTGATTCACAGGGATATTAGCCCGGACAATATTATGTGTCTGCCGGAAGGCGAAGTGAAGCTGATGGACTTTGGAGCGGCGAGAGATTATACGGATTATAGCGCAGAAGGCTTGTCTGTCATTTTAAAGATGGGATTTGCCCCGATTGAGCAATACGATTCTCATGGAAAACAGGGGCCGTGGACGGACATTTATGCACTGGGAGCGACAATGTACCAATGCCTTACAGGAAGAAAGCCGGATGATGCAACGAAAAGAAGCTTGGAGGACACACTGGTTAGTCCGTCAATGCTTGGAGTACGCATTGCCCCACCTGTAGAATATGCCATTATGAGAGCGTTGCAGATTCGGCCTGCAGACCGCTATCGGAATCTCGGGGAATTTTGCGAAGATTTATATAGCGTGGTATCTGACAATACTGTATCTGTTAATATGAATACATTTACCCAGCCAGCAGGGAGTTATGACTGGGGAAGTCCTTCGGGAACGTCCAGTCAGAGCAGGCAACAAGGATATCCGGATGTGCCGCCATACACTCCGCCGCAGCCGCCGGTAAAGACAAAGAATTCTACCCCGCTTATCGTAGCTCTTTGCTGTACATTAACTGCTGTGATTATGATTGGGATAGGTGTTGTATTATTTACAAATTCAAGGAATAGCCAGACGGCCGGGAATACAGCAACGGCAGAATCGGGGAAAGAAGCGGAAAAAGTGGCAGAAAATACTACTGCGGCAACACAGAGTACAACAGAAAGTAAATCACAAGATACGCAGCAAAGTACAACCGAGCAGCAGGCGGCTGCGACACAGGCAGCGAGCACAACAGAAGATACTGTGGATACGCAGGCTGTCGGAGCGGATGGCAATGAGGAAATATTTGAAGATACCGATGCTTCTGCGGATTACAGCGAATGTCTCAGCCTTGATAATTATACATACTTGGAAAGTCCTGATGGAGATTATACATTCTATTATCCGCAAAATGTTTATAATTACGCATATTATGACGGAGACAGTTGTATTTTTACCTCTGATGATGAAAATGACACGGTGAAGTTTATCCGTAAAGATAATACATCGGGAAGCCCGGCACAGGGAATGGAAAATCTATATAATTCCTATACGAATCTGTCAAAAAAAGAAAAGATTTTATTCCGAGAGGAAACGGACGAACGTGGATTTGCCCGAGGCGTATTAAGTGGAATCACAGACAACCAGAATGTATATGCATCTATCGCAGCAAACGATGACTATGTATATATCATGGAGGTATGCACCAGTTTTCAGCACGATTCTACGAAATCAACGTGGGTAGAATATTATATAGACTGTATGTATCGATATTGTAGTTTCAGCAGGAGAGTCGGTGATCCGAGAAGCTATGATGAGTATATGGAAGATCAGTAAGCGGAATTGACGATGAAGCGGCATGATTAGTGTATTTGGAGGAAATATGAAAAAAGAAAAAACTAATAATAGCAGTAGTAATCATCTGCTGTGTAATTGGTGCAGATTTTATATATTGGGTCTCTCTGTGTTTTATTTTTATCTTGGAACAATAGCCCGACAGCCCCGATCCAGAAATATAAGAAGCAATTTTCGGTAATTCCGATATCGGGTAGTTCACACAAGGTTGATGAGATATGAAAACGCTCAAAAAAATAATAGAATAAGGTGTCATATAATTCAGGAAAGAAATTAATTCATACCATTTCTTTCCTGAATTTTTTGTCAGGATATATCTAAAGATGTAGATTTGAAACTAAAACCAGTCGGGAAATGTCTATTTTCGGAGGTGATATTGCAATAGAGGACAGAAACCATATAATGAAGTTAATGAGAGAGGACGGGAGGACAGAATTATGTTTTGTGAGAATTGTGGGAATCCGATAACAGATAAAGATATCTATTGTATGCGCTGTGGAGCCAGAATAAACAGAGAGACAAACGGGAGGAAGCCAGTACCGGTAAACCATCAATGGTCAGGAGATCATAACATCCAAACACCGGTGAATAATCAGTGGCCAGGGAATCAGAGCACCCCGACACCAGCGAACATGTCATCAAAGCCGGGCGGCATCCGGAATGTGTATTTTATTGATTTTTTGTGCCGGTTATTTTCGAAAGAAAATATTCCATTATGTATTTATCTGGTGATAAATATGGTGATTATCGGCGGCATAATGTCAGCAATGTTTAACTTATCTTTACAGTGGGGAATGTTATCCGGATTTTTTGTTTATCTGGCAACGATTTCGATTGCCTTGTCTCCAATCGGGGAATTTATCGTAAGATTCCAGACCGGCTGTAAAAAGATAAAAGACCCGGAAGTTATGAACCGTTTAGAACCGTTATTCTATGAGGTATATCAGAAAGCGAAGATGCAGGAACCACTGATTTCTGATTCTGTAAGATTATACATGAATGAGGATGAGTCAGAGAATGCATTTGCGACAGGACGAAGAACCATCTGTGTGACAAGAGGACTTTTAAATCTTCCGGATGAAGCAATAAAAGCGACTCTGGGACATGAATTTGGACATCTTGCACATAAAGATACAGACCGGTGTCTTCTTGTAGTTCTTGGCAATACAGCAATTTCCGGGATTTGTGTGTTTATCGAAATGATTGCATTATTTTTCAATATCGTTTCTACGGTGATGTCCATATTTACAAGAAATGAAGACAGTTTTTTCGTAGCGATGTTTGGCGTATTTTCCAGCGTAGTAATGCTTGGTATTGTCCGCTGCTCCTTTGCAGGAGGCAGCTATAAGCCAAGAAGCTATGAGCTGTTTGTGAAGGATGATATGGGGGAGAAGAAATAGAGTGAGTATGGGAGGAAGTTGCTTATGAGATGTAGACAATGTGGAGCAGAGATTTCTGAAAATGCCAAGTTCTGTGGAGTATGTGGAAAAAAGGTCGAAAAAGAAGTTGTACAACCACAACAGGAAGAAAAGAAGAACGTTAAGGTAGAAAAAAATCAAAATACTGGGAAAAAATCAAAAGGAGGAATTGTTGCTCTGCTGATTATCCTATGTATCTGTGTTGCCATTACAGGATTTATCATTGGTCGGAAAAAAGAAACAGCATTTTCGGATGGTGGAAATTCAGTGATAAGTAAAATAAAAGGAGAAAAAAAGGAAGAAGAGATCAATGGCGCATGGAATGAGTTCAGTCAATATTATAAAGGATATGTTTACTATATAAAACAACTGGCTTTAGATGAGAATGAACTGTATCGTCAAAAGGTAGATGGGGGAGAACTTGTTGGTGATGAAGAAGAAGTGTGGTATGACCCATACTCAGAGATTAGAAGCTTTTATATATATAATGATAAGATTTACTTCGCTTGTAACTGCTACGGGGAGTCTGAAGATTCATCAGAATATGAATGTGATATATATACAGTAAATTGTAATGGGGATGATTCAGAGATTCTATATCATGCACAGAATTATGCAACGATGCGAATGTATGGAGAGAATTTATATTGTCTTGTAGAACCGGATGAAGGAAATTATTACATAGAAAAAGTAACAACAAAAGGGGAAGCTACCAAAATGTTTGATGTACCAGAAGAGTATATGAATATGTATATGAGGTGGTATGGAAAGTATTTGTACAGTCCGGATGGCGATGAAATTACCCGAATTGATGTTACAAAACAAAAATGTGTTAAGGAAGTGGCAGTAAAAAAAGAAGTAGCTGAAAACATTGTAGATGATTATATGGTAAGTGGAAATAAAATTTATTATACAGATGCATCACAAGATGGGGGTGAGTATGGCTATCGGAACTGGTATGAATACAATATGGATACAAAGAAAGAAAGGGAAATTCTTAAGGAAGATATGTTTCCATATTCCGGGGATTCATTTTATATCGAAAACTGTGTTGGGGATAATCTTTATGTAGTCAGAAGTGATTCGGATGGTGCTGGCGGACAAAAAATGTATTGCTTAAACTTAAAAGATAATAAATTGACATTTATACGGAGCAGAGACACGGAGTATTCAGATGAATGGGAGGTTTGCGGAGAATATATTGTAGACAGATGGGAAAATGAGGATGGAGAGACAGGAGTAACTATTTTTCCAATGAAGGAATAACTATTAAAAAATAATTACGATATCAATTTTGTGACAAGAGGAGGAAAAGAAGATGGGATTTTGTACACAGTGTGGGAATCAGATTCCAAATACTGAAAAGAATTGTCATTATTGTGGTGCGGTAAACGAGGGATATGTTCCGCCGAAAGTAGAGCCAAAGCAGGCAGCGCAAGATTACAATGCCAGACAGGAAAATCATATGGAAGCGCAAAAATTTGCCGGACTGAAATATGCAGAGGGAGAGGTAGAAGTACGGACGTATCTTTGCAGTGACATTTATAGTCCATCCAGCAAAGGCTATCTGACAGTCACAAACAAAAGAGTGATTTTTCAGGGAATGTCCTCTGGAAGCAGAGTAAATCAGGAAACATGGTTAGATGGAGTTTCCGGCATTGATGCTTTTTATGGAAAGGATATTAACACATCAAAGATAATCCGAAGCATTGTCCTGATGATCATCGGTTTAATCGTAATGATGGCAGGTTCGTCAAGTGCATCCTATGATGGCATGGGAGGTGGTTCCGGCTCAGGAATCTCCCTGATTATCGGGTTACTGTTCTTAGGACTTGGAATCTTACAGTTAGTATTAGCATTTCAGAACTGTTTTATCTTAAGTATCTATTCTTCTAAGACGATTGGATGTAGTATTTCTATTGGAAGCGCACCACAAAATATGATTGGAAATGGTGCCCTTTATACATTGAAAAGCCGTCCGACAGTAGATACAGACCGCATGATTAACGAATTAGGCGCATTAATTCAGGACCTGCAGACATACGGGAATCAGGCAGTTGTGAAGTGGAAAAAGAGGTAAAGAATAGAGTGTGTTTGAGAAATCATTTCTGCAAGTTACCTGTTAATTTGCAGAAAGATTTTTCAGGCATGCTCTTATATTGCTTTCGCGGCAGCAAAAACTTTTTTGTATTTTCCGCTTACGCTGTAGACAATGAGGGAACAGGTCTTACTTTTGCTATTGAACACGAAACAGAGTGAGTGATTCCCAAAAGAAAGTAGCATATATGGAGGAGAGAAGATGAAAAAAACATGGAAATTATTAAAAACATTAAATATTTTGCTTGTTGTGATATTTATTTTTGAACTGTTTTCGACAGGAACAGCCAGAAATCTAAAAACAGTATCCGCAGCCACAACCTTAAACAATCCCAAAATTGTATCAGATTCTTCTATGGAAGCAGGACAGAAAGTAACATGGGATTGTGTGTGGTTTGGAGCTTATCCACAAAATGAAGTGACAGATGGGACCATCTATACTGCATTGAAGAATGCGACAGGCTGGGATAAGAATAATGATATTGTGATAAACGGGAGTAAATATCGTCGTTTAAGAAGGAAGGATGCAACGTGTACATATAGTAGTGGTGTGGGTACTTATAATTGGGACGACGATGAAACGTATCATTATTTCAAATATGAACCGATTAAGTGGCGGGTATTAAACGAAAGCGGAAATGATGCCTTTCTTCTTGCAGATGTTGCATTAGATGACCAGAAATATAATGCAGAATATACAGCGGTGACCTGGGCGACAAGCAGTATCCGGAGCTGGTTAAATGGCTACGGCTCATCAGTGAATCAGCCGGGAACAGACTACAGCGGGAAAAATTTTATCAATACAGCATTCACAGTTTCACAAAAAAATGCAATCTATACGACGAATGTTATAAATAATAACAATGTTAGTTATGGAACGGCAGGTGGCAGTAATACTTCGGATAAGATATTCCTGCTTTCTGAATCTGAGATTTGTAATACGGATACTGCAACAAAGTATGGTTTTGTAACATATGATCTTACAGACGATGAAGCCAAAAGAAGCCACTGTAGTACTTATGCGCATGCAATGGGAACCGATAGATATATTAATGTAGTTGATACAAAATATAATGAGAATATTGATTGGTGGCTTCGGTCGCCAGGCAGTGATAGTAGCCTTGCAATCAGTGTAGATTATAAGGGCGGTTCTTGGGGGTCTGGTGGTAGTTATGTTCGTGAGGATACGAACGGTGTGCGACCTGCTATGCATCTGAATCTTGCATCTTCTGATACGTATTCCTACGCAGGCACAGTATGTTCCGATGGAACGAAGAATGAAGTGGCAGCACCCGATTTAAAATATGAGAATCCTATTCCTTCGGGAGAAAATACGAATAAGGGTAACAGTGGTAGTACGGAAAATACGAATAAAAACACTGATAAGAATACGAACAAAAATACCACTACTTCACCATCCAAGCCAAAACCTGCAGCAAGTTCCACTAAGAAGAAACCTTCTAATCCGATAGCTTCCTTGTCAGGCGTTTTAAAGTCTGTAAAATCTCCTGCAAAGAATACGTTAGCGCTTAAATGGAAGAAATTAAATAAAGTAACCGGATATCAGGTTCAGATCAGCTTAAAGAGTAATTTAAAAAAAGGAACAATACAACGTACATTTAAACAAAAAGTTACAACAACAAAGGTTATGCCTTTAAAGAAAAAGAAGAGATATTATGTCAGAATACGTCCATATATTAAAAAGGGTTCCAAAAAATATTATGGAAAATGGAGCAAAATAAAGAGCGTAAAAATCAAATAGAGAAAATACCGTGGCCTAAATCCTGTCTGCGCTTGTATAGTGATGAAACAATGGAGATAAAAGGATATACAGAAAAAATAAGGAGAATAGGGAAAAATGAAAAAACAAAAACTAATAGTGGCAGCAGTGCTTATCTGTGGTATTATATTATGTATCTGGGGAGCCAACATACTTCATAATTCTTCAAAGCAGGAAGAGACTGTGTCATCAGAGGAAAGCAGCACGACAAGTACGACAGCATACCAGACAGAGACGACAACGCAGGCAACAACGCAGGCAGATACCGAAGAAGCCTATTTTGAGGAAGACACCGAAGAAGAAGTACAAATAGAAAATGCAGTAAAAGAATTAGTGAAAGACGCAGGCAAGACCTCTCCGGAAGGTGAGAATGCAGTACAATGTTATATAAGATTTTTACAAGATAATTATGCAAAGTACTATGATATTGCAGACATTGACGGAGACGGAATCCCTGAATTCTTTGTTTTAAATCCGAACAGTAGTGCCGCCATGTACAGGTATAACGCCAAAAAGGATAAAGTGAAAAAGCTCCACAGCTATCAATTAGGACGAGCCAGTGTAATGTATTATTCAAAAGAAAAGCATCAGGTTGTTTTCGTAACAGCAGATACCGGTGGCGGGGAATTTGACACTCATGAATATACAGACGGAGAATTAAACAAGATAGAAACATTAGTATTTCACAACGGAAAGCATGATGAAGAAGGCTACCTTTATAATGGAGAGAAAATCTCTATGGAGGAGGGAGATAACTATATCGAAAATTTACGGGAACACTATCAGTCATTGAGAGGGAAAGGTAGAAAGTGAAAAGGTAGAAAGTATGGAAGAAAACTTATATTGCCTGCGAAAGGGAACCAGACTCATAGGCCGGTATACTGTTGAGGGAGTATTAGGCCAGGGAGGATTTGGCATCACCTATCTTGGCATGGATGAACTGCATAAGAAGAAAGTCGCCATCAAAGAATTCTTCCCACAGGGAATCGTGACAAGGAATATCGAGTATGAAGATACCGTAACAGTCACCTTAGTTGGGAAAAAAGAGAACTATGATAAAGGAAAAGAGAGATTCTTAAAAGAAGCACAAACAATGGCAATGTTCAGCAAAGATAAGGGAATCGTTAAGGCGTTAGACTTTTTCGAGATAAACAACACAGCCTACATTGTCATGGAGTACTTAGAGGGAGTTACTTTAAAGCAGTATTTAAGAGAAAACAAAAGAATCGATGCCGAGGATTTAGTGGAATTGCTCGTACCATTAATCGAAGCACTTGACGAAATCCACAGTCAGGGCTTAATCCACCGTGACATCAGCCCGGATAACATCATGGTACTGCCCGATGGCAGAATAAAGTTAATGGACTTTGGAGCGGCAAGAGACTACACCGAATTCGGAGAAAAAAGCCTTTCCATCGTACTAAAACCGGGATATGCCCCACCAGAACAGTATCAGACTCATGGAGTACAGGGACCGTGGACAGATATCTACGCCCTCTGCGCCACCATGTATAAGTGTATTACCGGAGAGAATCCACCAGATGCGATAGATCGCTTAGTGGACGATCACCTTAAAAAAATATCTACATTCGGAATCACTGTTTCACCGCAGATAGAAGAAGCAATCATAAAAGGAATGAGCGTTGCGGCAAAAGACCGATATCAGAACGTTGGGGACTTCTGTGAGGACTTGTATGGAGGGTATGAGGAAAGAAGTGTACTTGGAGCGGAAGAAAGTCAGAGTCAGGTAGAAAATGAATCAGCAGAACAGAATGTTGAAACTAAGGCAGATATGATGAAAGACGAAAACACACAAAGTAAATACTCCACAACAGAAGCAGTTCAGGAAAATGAAGCGGAGGCTGGAATAGAGTCGGAAACGAGTAATGCAGGTAATAAAGTGCCGGAACAGATTCTGGAAAAAGAGAAGACTTCAATAACATCTGAGGTAGCGAAAGAAGAGCTTGTCAATAGAAAGAAATCTCCAGAAAAGAAAGTTAGTGATAATGTAGTAGTGTTAAGAATTTTACTGGTTATCAGTTTATTTGCTACTAGTATTATGGGTATGTTGATAGTTTTGGCTTTGGACAATAATTCTAGAAAACTTTTGATATGGAGTATATTAAAAATAGAAAGATTTGAAGTGATAACATTTGCCGGGAAGCTGTATATCATGGGAATAGACTGGTATTTTGGAATACCTTATTATATTGTAGCGATAGGGACATTATTGTGTTTGATGGCAGATTTTGTTATAATTAAGAAAATTTCGCAAAAGAAAGATAAAAAACCAGAATATAAAATGGGAGAAGTGATAAAATTTGGAAATTATCCACAGGACAAAGACGGAACAGAAAAGCCAATCAAATGGATCGTAATGAAAAATGAAGGAAACCAGGTCCTCTTTCTTAGTAAGTATGTATTAGATACAAAACCATATAATAAAGAATTGGAAAAGGTCACATGGGAGACAAGTGATATTCGGCAATGGTTAAATAATGAGTTTTATACAACTGCTTTTAATAAGGCAGAAAAAGTAAAAATACAGACGTCTTTGATAAAAAACGAAGATAACTCAGAGCATGGAACAAGCGGAGGAAACGACACAGAGGATAAGGTATTTTTATTAAGCGAGAAGGAAGCAGAAACATTATTCTCAAATGACGATGAAAGAATAGCAAAAGCAACAGGATATGCCGAAAAATCAGGAGTTTGTGTTAATAAAGAAAAATCAGCAATGTGGTGGCTCCGCTCGCCGGGCAGCGATAGCTATGGTGCGGCCGGAGTGCGTAGTTATGGCTGGGTCAGCAGGGATGGCAATATTGTCTACGATAATAGTGGCGGTGTGCGGCCCGCTTTGTATTTGAATTTCCAATCTTAAATCCTGCATTTTAGCATTCCACATATTTACATGATTATACGAGCGGAAATGGACTGGTTTTACAGGAAAGACCTATTTTAGAATATGATTGTGAGATTGTCACTCTTGTTACGTTAAGCAAGGGACGTATTAAAACAAAGACTGTCCGAGAACGATATCTTTCTTCCAGAAAACAGAGAACGACTATGCCGTGTACGCTTAAAACATACACGCGATAAAGAGAGGAGAAGCACTTATGAAAAATTCAGTAAAAAAGATAGTAAAAACAACAGCCATCTTACTATTAGCCATCCTATTTGCCAGTTCCCCCGCGATAAGCCCGATTACCAGTAAAACAACCATAGAAGTAGAAGCTTCTGCAAAGTCGGATAAAGCAGTAAAGAATGCAAGAAAATGCTATTATTCCACAAGGAAAAATCTGCGAAGATACAAAAAAGTAAGGAGTGGAAGAAACAGTACAGATTACTGGAGTAAAAATAAACTGGTATTTTCAGAGATTAAACCTGACAAATGGGATTTCCTTTCTATAAAAAATACAGTTTGTGAGTATTACTATTCAAAAAGCAAACTGGTATTTGCATTTGCTTACCAGAAGAAGGGCAGAAAGGTAAAAGAGTATCGTGCTTATTATATGGGCGGTAAATGTTACCGATACATTGGCCCGGATAAAAAAGTGCATACCTATAGTTCAGGAAAGAGTTATGGACGTATGTCAGGAATGGCAAAGAAACTATATCAAAAAGGAAATCATAATATTCAGCTGGCATATGAAACGAATGAACCAATCGGAAATAAATAGCACATCAGATATAAGAATATAATGCATCATTTAAGAGGAAAAAGGTGGAAAGTATGGAAGAAAACTTACATTGCCTGCGAAAAGGAACCAGACTCATCGGCCGGTATACTATTGAGAAAGTATTAGGTCAGGGCGGATTTGGCATCACCTATCTTGGCATGGATGAACTGCATGAAAAGCCGGTCGCCATCAAAGAATTCTTCCCGCAGGGAATCGTAACGAGAAATATCGAGTATCAAGATACCGTAACGGTAACTTTTGTCGGGGAAAAAGATAACTACGAAAAAGGAAAAGAGCGATTCTTAAAAGAAGCCCGCACGATGGCAAAGTTCAGCAAAGATAAGGGAATCGTCAAAGCGTTAGACTTCTTCGAGATAAATAATACGGCATACATTGTCATGGAGTACTTAGAGGGCGTTACTTTAAAGCAGTATTTAAGAGAAAATAAAAGAATCGATGCCGAAGATTTAGTGGAATTACTCGTACCATTAATTGAATCACTTGACGAAATCCACAGTCAGGGCTTAATTCACCGTGACATCAGCCCGGACAACATCATGGTACTGCCGGATGGCAGAATAAAGTTAATGGACTTTGGAGCGGCAAGAGACTACACCGAATTCGGAGAAAAAAGCCTTTCCATCGTACTAAAACCGGGATATGCCCCACCAGAACAGTATCAGACCCATGGCGTACAGGGACCGTGGACAGATATCTACGCCCTCTGCGCCACCATGTATAAGTGCATCACCGGAGAGAATCCACCCGATGCGATAGAGCGTGTGATGGACGATCACCTGAAAAAAATCTCCGCATTCGGAATTCCTGTTTTACCGCAGATAGAAGAAGCGATTATAAAAGGAATGAGCGTTGCGGCAAATGACAGATATCAGAATGTCGGGGACTTCTGTGAGGATTTGTATGGAGGGTATGAGGAAAGAAGTGTATCTGGAGCGGAAGAAAATCAGAGTCAGGTAGAAACTGAATCAGCAGAACAGAGTGTTGAAGCTAAGACAGATATGCTGAAAGATGAAGTTCCACAAGGAAAATACTCCACAACAGAAGCGGTTCTGGAAAGTAAAGATTTAATATCTGAGGAACTTTCAGAAAATGCAGGCTTGACATCTGAAGAAAATGAAGCGGGGAATGGAATAGAGTCAGAAACGAGTAATTCAGGGAATAAAGTGCCGGAACGGATTCTGGAAAAAGAGAAGGCCTCAATAACTCCTGAAAAAGAGGGACAATCTGATAACAGGGCTAAAGAAGAAACGAAAAAAGTACAAAAAAAGAACGACTATTTTCCGCTAATTGTCGGAATACTAATTTTACTGGGGATAGCAGGTACTTTTGCGTATAATAAATCAGTATTTGAAGAAACAGCATCTAAGACCGAGAGTTCTTCGCAAGAGAAAGATAAAAATCCAGAATATAAAGTAGGAGAAACAATAGAATTTGGAAATTATCCACAGGACAAAGACGGAACAGAAAAGCCAATTGAATGGATCGTAATGAAAAAAGAAGGAAACCAAGTCCTCCTTCTTAGTAAGTATGTATTAGATGCAAAACCATATAATGAAGAATTGGAAGAGGTCACATGGGAGACAAGTGATATTCGACAATGGTTAAATAATGAGTTCTATACAACTGCTTTCAATAAGGCAGAAAAAGCAAAAATACAGACGTCTTTGATAAAAAACGAAGATAACTCGGAGTATGGAACAAGCGGAGAAAACGACACAGAGGATAAGGTGTTTCTATTAAGCAAGAAGGAAGCAAAAACATTATTTTCGAATAACGAAGAAAAAATAGCAAAAGCAACGGAATATGCCGAAAAATCAGGAGTTTATGTTAATGAAGAAAAAGTAGCAGGGTGGTGGCTCCGCTCGCCGGGCGACAATAGCGATAGTGCGGCCGTAGTGTATAGTTATGGCTGGGGCTACAGGTATGGCTATGATGTCTACTATAGTTATGGTGGCGGTGTGCGGCCCGCTTTGCATTTGAATCTTCAATCTTAAATCCTGCATTTTACCATTCCACAATATGCTTAAGCCAAAACTTTTATTTTACCAAACACAGTCCCAGAAAATTACAAGAAGGGAGCAAACTATGAAAAAAACAAAACGAATTCTCATGACAATCCCCCTATTAATCGCAGCAGTATTTTTTATGAACTCAGCGAACCTTCCGGCAGGAAATGTACAGGCAGCTTCCGCTTCCTCTATGAAGAAAGCGTACAAAAAATATCTTACCAGAAGCGTGAGTGGGAAAAAATATTACAAGATTGTGAATATCGGTGATAAAAATAAGCCTGTATTGTTGATCGGAACCTATAAAGGCTTTGGAAAAGGCAGTTACACCGGCTGTAATGTTTATTATTATAAGAGTGGAAAAGTAAGAAAAGTAGGCAGCCTGAGCGATGGCAGAGACATTGCGCTCTACACAAAGAAAGGCCAGAATTATATCAACAGTGGTCTTTCCGATGAAGCACTTTATTTATGTGTAAAAGATGGAAAGTCCTATTTATGTGCATATTACAACAGCCACAATTGGAAAATCGACCCGGATGATAAATACGAAAAATGCGTCATTAAAAAAGGTGGAAAAGTCATTAAAAATTATGGCTATATGGATTCCAGACAGTATAATACAGCAAAAAACAGCTACCGCTATAAAAGTACAGTAAAGTTTGTTAAAAATACGAGAGCAAACCGAAAGAGAATATAAATAGTGCAATAGCTGTGGAGCAGTTGAAAAGGCTTTCCACAAAATGTGAGTTACATCTTGCGGAAAGCCTTTTTTAAAAACAATCGGGAGAAAGTTAATATGATGAAAAAATCTATAAAAAACGTAATAAAAACCTTATGTCTCATTATGACCCTGTTATTCCTTTGCCAGATAAACGTAGTCCCTGAAATTCAGGGAACAGTAAACGTAGAAGCTGCATCTCGTAAAACAAAGAAAAATGCGATGAATGTGTACAAAAAGATGCTGTTAAAAAATGTAAAATGGAGTAATGGTTATTATGCCCGCTCAAAAGAGCTTTATTTTACCTGCATAGATATTAATAAAGATGGGGTAAAAGAGTTAATTCTTTACTATATGGATTCTCCACATGCGTATGGATGGAATCGTATTTACACATATACAGGTGGACGTGTTAAATCATTGGGACAATTTACCTCTGTATCAATTTGTACAAACAAAAAGTATTTTACGGATTCTTATATGAATGGTGGAATAGGCAGGGAGTATTTTTACCAGCTTGGAAAGAATGGGAAAAAGATCAAAATTGCAGAATATACATATGCTGATCATAAACCATATGGAGTTTCCGGTTCTGTGACAAGAAAACATGAGAATGGATATCCATATTACTATTACAATTGTAAGGTAAATGGAAAGCGTGTCGGTTATAATGCGTGCATGAAAAAGGTAAAAGCTTTAAAAAGAGGTGCAAAATACAGTTCAGGTAATTATCATAAGAATACCGCTGCCAACAGAAAAAAATTTATAAAATAATATAGTATAATCCAATGGAGAACAATCAGTAATCTATTTTGACTATCATTTGTCTATAGGTGAAGTACTCGGTAATTCAATTGTCGAGTGTTTCACGGGATAAATAAAGAAAGATAGCCATGAAAGGAACGAAATTTATGGCAGTAATTGGCGCGATTCTTGGAGATATAGCAGGTTCACAATTTGAATTCAACAGACCAGAGAATCTGGATTACAAACATTGTGATTTATTCACAAGCAGATGCTCTTATACCGATGACACGATAATGACTCTGGCGGTGAAAAAAGCAATTTTAGAAAATGCAGATTTCACAAAAACAATGCGTGAAGTCGGACAACCTTATCCTTACTCAGGATATGGCGGAAGATTTTATGAGTGGATGTACGGTGAAAATCCGAAGCCATATAATAGCTTTGGAAATGGTTCGGCAATGCGTGTTTCTTTTGTTGGAGAACATTTTGATGCATTAGAAGATGTAATATCTATGGCAGAAAAATCTGCGGAAGTGACGCATAATCATCCAGAAGGAATCAAAGGTGCCGTAGTAACGGCTGTCTGTATCTGGATGGCCCGTCACGGAAAAACAAAAGAAGATATTTTCCAGTATGTATTAGAACAATATCCAGCAGAAAAATATGAATACAGCATTGCTGTCCCTCTTGATGAACTGGAAAAAATATATCAGTGGAACGAGACTTGTATGGGAAGTGTACCAGCAGCAATGCGCTGCTTTTACGAAAGCGATTCCTACGAGAGTTTCCTCCGCAATGTATTCCGCTTAAAATGCGATAGCGACACCCTCGCAGCAATCGGCGGAGCCGTAGCAGAAGAATACTATGGGTGGACTGAATTCTATAATGAAGATGAACTGCTCAAAAAATATCTTGATGCAAACTTATACAACTTAGTAAAACTTTGATTTGCCACAGGCAAGGGAGACGCCACCAGAAAGAGAAATAACCTATATTTGTGACTTTCGTCGCTGCAGGCTGAATGTTCGCTTAATCGCTCGCATCCAACCTTTGCTCCCAGGCCAAAAATATAGGATATCTTCTCTCTTTGGTCTTTTTGCCTGTGGCAAATCAGAAGTTATTAAATTTCACTCTGGGAAATAAGTGCAATGTCTGATATAATTTATAAAAGCATCAGCTTTAAAACATTGAAAAGTCAGGAGGGAATAAAATGGGAATCTATTTAAATGGAACAACCGCCTATACCCTGTACAAAAGCGAAACAGTAAAGCCATATTTTATAGATAAAACATTGATGCTAGAGCAATTATTTCCTTTAGTAAATGAAGGAAATAATTATATTTGCATTACTAGGCCTCGAAGATTTGGAAAAACAGTTACAGCAAATATGATAGCGGCATTTTTTTCTAAAGCAAAAAATGCGGAGGATATATTTGATAAATGCAAAATATCAGCAAATCCGATATGTACGAAATATCAAAACCAGTATTCGGTGATCCATATTTCATTTAATGATCTTCCCAAAAGATGTACTTCCTATGAAAAATATATTGATAGGATTGAAAACAGATTAATCAAAGATCTCCGGCTGGAATATCCAGATGTCGAAATCTCAGAGGACGAGGCGGTATGGGATGTTTTAAATGAAATATACGCTTATGATATTAATGCGAGATTTATATTTGTATTTGATGAATGGGATTTTATTTTCCATCAGGATTTTATCACAGAGCAGGACAAAAAAGATTATTTACTTTTTCTGCGTAATTTACTGAAAGATAGACCATATGTATTGCTTGCATATATTACAGGAATTCTTCCAATCGCAAAATATTCAAGCGGTTCAGAACTTAATATGTTTATGGAATATACGATGATTTCAGAAGAAAAATTTAGTGATGCTTTTGGATTCACAGACTCGGAAACAGATGAATTATACAAACGGTATGAAAAAAATACAAAGCACAAAAATGTGAGTCGTGAAGGATTACGCATCTGGTACAATGGCTATCATACTTTTCGGGGAGAAAGCGTGTATAATCCAAGATCAGTTGTATTTGCACTTACGAATAATAATCTTGCATCTTACTGGACAAGTTCAGGGCCATATGATGAGATTTATTATTATATTGAACATAATATAGATGATGTGCGGGATGATCTGGCATTGATGATATCAGGAGAAGCTGTTCCGGCCAAAATTCAGGAATACGCGGCAACTTCTATGAAACTTACTACAAGAGATGAAATTTTTTCTGCGATGGTAGTTTATGGATTTTTGAATTTTGAGAATGGAAAGGTCAGCATTCCAAATAAAGAACTGATGGATAAGTTTGCTGCAATGTTACGAAAAGAACCTTCTTTAGGATATGTGTATCGTCTTGCACACGAATCTGAAAGAATGCTTTATGCCACTTTGCATGGCGATACGAAAACAATGAATGAGATTCTTGAATATGTCCACAATACAGAAATTCCACTACTATCATATAATTACGAAACAGAACTTTCTGCTATTGTAAATTTGATTTATCTTGCAGCACGGGATCTATACCAAGTTGAACGTGAGGAAAAAGCAGGCATTGGATATGTTGATTTCATTTTCTATCCATATGATAAAACAGCAGATTGCCTTATACTGGAATTAAAAGTAGATCATACACCAGAAGAAGCCATCAAACAGATTATTGAAAAAAAGTACGCAATGAAGTTTCAAGGGAAAATTGGACAAAAACCGTTGTATACAGGAAGAATTCTTGCGGTTGGAATTAGCTATGATAAAAAGAACAAAGTACATGCATGTAAAGTTCAGGAACTTAAAAAAGTTAGTAAATTCTGTTGAATTGGCAAAACTGACGAAACAACGAAATCCCATTTGGAGAGATTTGGGGAAGAGGACAGGAGATGTAGAAGTTCCTGGAAATGAAATTCTATCTATAAATCTTCTAAAGATAGTTATAATGTTAAATAATTTGAAATGGCAAGATAAGTGTCAGTTCTCCAGTTTTTTAATCTCTCAAAAAGCCATAGACGTCTGAAGCCTTCCTCAAATCTCTTCAAAATAAATTCTGAGTTTGCATAGGCAGCCAAAGACAGCTCTCAGAGAATGAAATAACCTATATTTGTGGCCTCGGAGCAAGGTTTGGATACGAGCGTGTATAAGCGAGTATTCAAACCGCCGCGACTAAAGTCACAAATATAGGTTATTTCATTCTCTGAGAGCGTCTCCCTGCCTGCGGCAATCAAAATTTACTAACTTTTTCGGACTATTATTCTAATTTGTTTCCTGCTATAATAGAGTCTCGAAATGCAGATATATGTGAGATGAGAGAGGTGGTATCGCATGAGATGCAAATTTTGTGGGACAACGCTGCCGGAACATGCAAAGTTTTGTCCAGGCTGCGGAAAAGAGATAGATAATGATAGGGAACGACACGAGAGCAGAGAAGCCAGCAACATACCAGAAGATGCGTATTATACTAATACAAACAAAAAGAATTCCAAAAGAAAAAGAAGACATAAAAAAATATCTGTGAGATTCATTATTGTCTATTTGATCGTTGTTTTGACAGGTGGTTTTTGTCTTTACAGGATGGGATTTCCTGAGAAAGTTGTGGAGATGTTAAGTAAGCAGTCTTCGGTACCAGATTCGAAGAAAGAGATTTCGCAGAAGAGCGATAAGAAGAAAAATAATGAGAAAAAGACAGGGAAGTCAACAACAGAAAAGAAAAAAGATAAGAATAAAAATAAAAAAACTTTAGAATCCACAGAAAGTACGCTCGCTTATACGGATAATTCCAGTATGAATGTAGGTGCGTGTCTTAGTCCGGAGGATTATAATACAGTGACTGCGAAGGATGATAGCTTTAGCTTTGCTTATCCGAAGTATTTATTTAATCATAGTGAGGTGAATGAGGAGGAAACTTCCTATACATTTTCTTATAAAGGAAACTATGTTTCTGATTCAAATGAGGCAGAACTTAGTGTATATACACAAGAAAATGAGGGCGATCCTTTACAGAATGCAAGGGAGCTTTATCAGAATTTTTCTTCGGAAGTTTATAAGAAGTATTTTAAGATGTATCCATCAAGAGTAGACAGCTCGGGTATGGCAAGAACCCTGATTGGCGCTTCTGCCGATTCGTCAGAGAAAACAGGGGTATATATTATAGCAGCAAATGACGGGAAAAGGGATTATATTTTGAAGTTTACTTATCCAGACCCTGATATGACGAATGATTATAATGAGATAGATTATGTGGTCGATTGTGTGTACCGTTTTTGTTCTTTTAGCGGTGGAACGTATCAGCCACGGTCCTACCAGCAGTTTTTAGATGATAACATGGGAAGCAAAAAATAGTGGTAAATTAAAGTTTTGAAATAAGGCTGCAGCAATCCCATTAGCTTTAGTTAATGGATAGTTTAAAGTAAAAGCTAAGAAAGTAAGAGATAAATTATAGCAGGACAACAGGAAAATGACAGTAGAGAAATTATTGTTGTAATTATGAATTTTCTCTTATAAATGAGTGGCGAAAAAATGAATAGCTTGGTATAATGAGATAAGAATGCATGTTCTCATTATTTAAGTTAGGAAGTGAAAAGATGAAGGTTTTTAAGACGATTTTTCTTTGTGTGGTGCTTATTTTTGCTCTGGCTGGCTGCGGGAATAGCCATGCAGAGGCAGATAAGACGGTAAAACAGGGGAGTGGACAGAAGACAGATGGAGCAGTTAATGCTTCAGAGGAATCAACGAAAGGGGCAGCCGAATCTGTAACGGAAGGTGTGCAGGTGAAGGAGAGCACAGCGCAGGAGTCAGCAACTGAGTCGGAACTTGACTCAGATGCAAGCCATAGAGCTGATTATGTTATTGTGATTGATGCTGGACATCAGGCTCATGGAAATTATGAAGAAGAACCGGTGGGACCGGGGGCTTCTGAGACGAAGCCGAAGGTAGCTTCAGGGACAACGGGGGTATCTACAGGAGTAGAAGAATATGAGCTGAACCTTGAAGTTGCCATCAAGCTGCAGGCAGAGCTGGAAGACCGCGGATATCAGGTGATTATGATTCGAGATAGGAATGATGTTGATATTTCAAATTCTGAACGGGCTAAAGTTGCGAATGATAATAATGCAGATGCATTTTTAAGGATTCATGCGAATGGTTCAGATAACAGCACAGATGCAGGGATGATGACGATCTGCCAGACAGCAGAGAATCCATATAATGGCGAGCTGCATGAAAAAAGTTATGCCTTATCGGAGAAGATATTAGATTCTATGGTTGAGGCAACAGGAGCAAACAGGGAACGTGTCTGGGAGACGGATACGATGAGCGGCATTAACTGGGCAAAGGTGCCTACTACGATTATAGAGATGGGTTATATGTCGAATCCGGAAGAAGATGAGAAGCTTAATAGCGATGATTATCAGGATGAGATCGTTCAGGGAATAGCAGATGGTCTTGACCAGTATTTTAATATAGGTGGAACAGAGGACTAAAGTCAGATAACATCATTAATATGTATGAATACACATGGAAGATACATATAATTTTGTTGTGGACAGGGTATCGGGCATTTTTTTAATGCACTCTGGAAATAAGAGAAATAATGCATGAAAGGATAAGAGAATGAAGGATAAGTCGATAAAGTCAACGATGAAGAGCTGGATTATGTTATCGGAAAAAGAACTGGATGATACGCAGGTATATATGCAGGAACAGGAGCAGCAAGACCAGCAGGAAAAGGATAACAGTTTTTCCGAAGCGGAAAGCGGCAGCGGCAATGTCGGGTCAGCGAAGTATGAGTCACAGGTGAGTGATGCCGGTACAGAGACATTTTCAGATGCAGAGAACGGTTTTGAAAGAAAGTTAAGCCGGGAAGAGCAGGTTGATCAGCTGATAAAGGAAGCTGGAGAGGAAGTAGTAGATCCAGAAGTGGACTCTGTTCCAAGAAAGAGAAGAAAGAGACACCAGAATAAGAAGGGAAAATTTGAAAAGGGAGAAGCAAGAGAATCAATAGAATCAGAAGAAAGGTTTGTATCAGAAAGTACGAATGAATCGATGTCCGATACGACAAGGGAGAAGGAATCAATGGCATCAGAAGTGGAGAATGCAGCAGAATTGACAAAGGACAATGGAAATAAATCTGATAAAAGCAGCGGAATCAGTAAGATGCTTGTCGGCGGAGTTGGAGTTCTTCTCGTTCTTATTATTGCAGGACTTGGTTATCAGACCCAGTCTTTGCAAAAGCAGAACCAGAAGTTAAAGACAGAAATCAGCACTCTTAAAAAAGAGAAGAAGCAGGCAGAACAGGCTTCGGAAGAACAGGCATTACAGACAAAGAATGAGGACGGTGTTGTAGAGAATACAGATAAGATGTTTGCTTCTGTTGGTGTTGGTGATAAAGAATATAAACTACTTGCTAAAGTATCTGACTTTACAAAAGACGGATGGAAGTTAGAAGCACTTAGAAATGAAAATGCCACCCTCGTACCAGGCGGTAAACTTGAAAAGGATGCATTTCTTACGAATAAAGATGGCAGGAAAATCGGTGTTATTATCCGTAATTTAAGTGATAAGAACCAGAAAGTAAGTGACTGTATTGTCACAAAGCTTTCTTTTAGTAAGGAAATGTTTGACGGACAGATCACACTTCCAGGCAGCCTGGGTTTTGACAGTACAGAAAAAGAATTAAAGGCCGCCGGATTTAAGAAAGATGCAGATGGAATATATACTTACACAAGCAAGAAGATAAAGGACGATACAATCAAAGCTGCAATGGCAGATGGAGAATCTGTATCAGAGTTTACTTTAGAGCGCGCCGTGGATGAAAGTAGTACAAGTACAGGCAATGCAGCTGCGAACACGAGTGCCAGCACAGCAGCAGGCAGTGCCACCACAACAGCCAGTGATTCGAGTAGTGCGGAGCAAAACAGTGCCACAGCCGATACAACATTAACTAATAATTCTAATAGCGCATCAGATGCAGCAGAAGAATAGAAAGTAAAGAAACAACAGAATAATATGCAATAAAAAATAGCAGTCAGAAAGAGAGAAACACTTAATTTCTGGCTGCTGTTTTTTGAAATTAGGTTTGGTATATCATTTTTATCATTTATAAGTTTTATTAAGCGCTGCGTAATCATGAGATAATTTAGCTATTTGGGATTAAGTATAAAGTTTTATCGTGCATTATATAATTATGAGTTGTCAGATTATTTTTTTTAATAATAGGCTCTTAAATGTCAATTATTTTACAAAATGCAGAAATAATATTTTTATTACTTTAAATAATTAAAAAATTAATAATTATGCAAAAAATATTGACGAATCTTTCAAATAGTATTATCATATAGAGAAAAGACCGCAAAAAATGAATAAAAATGCAAAAGGCCATGGTGATTTTTTCATTTTTAAGAAGGTTTTGTGGGATTTAATTGAATCAGAGGAGAAAGAAAGATGAAGAAACTAATGTTAACAATGCTTTCTGTTGTAGGTATGATGCTCTTTGTAGCATTGCCAGCGAAAGCATGTACATCCTACTATGTAGGTAAGGATTGTACAAAAGATGGAACAACAATGTATGGCCGTACAGAGGACTATTCTCCAAAAAAGGATAAGGTTTATAAGGTTATTCAGCCGAAAAAGGTTGGGAAGAATGCGACTTTTAAAGATGAGACTGGTGCAACAACATTTCAGGCTCCAATTAAAGTAGAGACAACGTATCGTTACACAATCTGCCGTGACAGTGAAGGGGCAGAAGACGGATATTTCGGTGAATTTGGAACCAATACAAAAGGTGTTTCTATGTCTGCTACTACATCTGCATCTGTAGCCAAGACGGTTGGAAAGTTTGATCCATATATAGATGCATATGAATCTAAAGTTGGCGGAATTACAGAAGAAAACCTTGCAGATTATGTACTTTGCCAGGCTTCTTCTGCAAGAGAAGGTGTAGAACTCCTTGCAGATGTTATTGATACAGTTGGTGCTGGTGAAGGTGATGGCCTTTTCATCGCAGACCAGAACGAAGTATGGTATTTTGAAATCCTTACTGGTCATAACTACTGTGCCATTAAGATGCCTTCTGACAAAGCAGCAATCATTCCAAACTGTTTTGTGATCGGTGATGTAGACTTAAGCGATAAAGCGAATGTTGTAGCATCTCCTAATCTTGTAAAACTGGCTAAGAATAATGGATTTTATGTAGCGGCTCAGGATGGAAAGGGTGACATCAACGTAAAACTTTCTTATTCGGGAAAGGGTTATGCAGCCCATAACGCCGACAGAATTCGTGGTGGACAGTATCTTTTAAGTGGTCAGGATAACACAGGTATTTATGATGCAGATTATCAGGATCCTTTCTTTACCTGTAAGAATGTTACTGTAGAGAAAATGTATGAATTAGCAGGATATCGTTACGAAGGCATGAACTTTGGAAGAAACATTTCTTACAGAATTGGAAGCAGAAGAACAGCAGAAGCTCATATTTTCCAGATTAATTCTTCTATGCCAACAGAACTTGCTACCGTACAGTGGTTCTCTATGGCAAGCCCAGACTACTCAACATTTGTACCATTCTATGGAGCATTATTAACAGATGTATCAAAGGCTTATAAAACAGAGGCACAGCAGCCGAACTCTCGTGCCGCTTACTGGATCTTCCGTAACATTGGTTACTTATGTGAAGAGACAAATGACGGTGACGGACCAAACAGAGAGAACTATGGTAAAGGTGTAAAGCAGTTCTATAAAGCTTACATGACAAAGATGGAAGAACTTCAGAAAAATGTAAATGCACAGATGCTTAATGTTTATAAGAATGACAAAAAGAACTTAGAATATTATGCAACAAAACTTGGTATTGCCATCGGCAATGAAACTATGGACTTTGCTAAGGCAATGTACATGGACATCCAGACATGTAAAACAAATGGAACAAAATATGAGACATCAAGCTTAAGCGCAGATGATATCGAATATGATTTATCAATGGTAACAACACCAGCAAAGAAAGCTGATGACACAAAGCCTGTAACACCGGCTAAGACATCCGCACCAGCTCGTGTACAGGTAAGGGCAAAAGCATTAAAGGGCAAAAAAGTAAAAGTAAGCCTTAAAAAGACTGCAGAAGCAAAAGGTTATGAAATTGTTTACTCCACAAATGTAAACTTCACAAAGAAAACAACCAAAAAGATTTCTACAAAGAACCTTACAAAAACAATCAAGAAACTCAAAAAGAGAAAGACTTACTACATCAAAGCAAGAGCTTACAAATTAGATGGTAAGACAAAAGTATATGGAAGATGGAGTTTGATCAGAAAGGTGACTATTAAAAAGTAGATTGCCGCAGGCAAGGGAAGACGCCCTCTGAAAGATAAATAAACCATATTTGTGACTTTCGTCGCTAAAGGTTGAATGTTCGCTTAAATGCTCACATCCAACCTTTGCTCCCAGGCCACAAATATGGTCTATTTATCTTTCAGAGGGCTGTGCTTTGGATGGAGATGAAGTTATTTATTTAATAGGAGAAGAGTTGGGGAGAGGAAATCGTTGTATTTTTCAGTAATAGTTCTTTCTGTCTATGACTGTTTGGCTTTCGCAGATTCCAGAGAAGAGAAACATTGTCTTTTCCAACGTGAATGTGAGTATCGCTATATCTTTATTACATTTATAATAAGCAAAAAATCCTGTACGAATCCTCAAATCAACTCTATCACTGGATTTAATTCACCCAAATTAAGTCAAAGACAGCAAGAGGAAAGATACTTCCTTTATTTGTGCCCGGAGCTGCGAGAACATAGTATCCGGTTAGAAAAGCCCCTTGTTAAAGAATATTAATTTTGACGACTTTGTGTTTTTTACAACTGAGTCAAAATTAATATTCTTTAACAAGAGGCTTTTCTTAGAATACTCCTTCTCGCAGCATCCAAAGCCGCTAATATTAGAGGAAGTATCCTTCCTCTTGCGTCTGTTTACCTCACAAATGAATTAAATTCTTGCACATTTCCTCTTGTTGTGCTATGATTCCCCAAGTGTATTGAACATAAAGAAGAAGGATAATCAGAAATATACTGGTGGGAGAAAAGGAATGAAAGAGAAAGAAAAAGATATTTTTGATAAGATTATGGCATTGCCGGGACTTAATATTTTTGAAGGGTTTTACCAGAAATATAAAGAGATGCTCCTGTATTTATTTTTTGGAGGAATGACAGCGGTAATCAGTATCGGTTCCTACAGCTATTGTGATGTGGGACTGGGATTTGATCCACTTATTGCAAATATTATTTCATGGATCTTGGCGGTGACATTTGCTTATGTGACAAATAAGGTATGGGTGTTTAGTGTGGAGACACACGGAATGCATGAACTGTTTATAGAGGCTTTTCACTTTTTTACAGGGCGCTTATTTACACTTATTGTAGAAGAAGCGATACTGTTAATTTTTATTAGTAAGCTTCATTTTAACAGTATCGTCGTAAAAGTTGTGGCACAGGTTGTTGTTGTTGTCCTAAATTATATTATCAGTAAGCTTATTGTTTTTCGTGAGAAGGAATAACTTCTGTAACAAAAAGATCGTTAGCATTTACTGAAAAATGAATATCAAAACCTGCGTATTGCATACCGTAGATTCGTTCTGGGTCATGCTGATAGGAAGGGCGCGGGTCTAAGGAGAGGCAGTCTAAAAGAGACTGTCTTTTTTCTTTTGGGATAAGGTGCAGCAAAGCATCTTCGCAGTGGACATTCAGGCGGTGTTCCAGTGCCTTTGTGGAAAAACTTCCCAGAGCATCTGGGTGTGCATCTGCAAAAGAAAGATACGGCTTAATATCATAAATCGGGGTTCCATCTAATAAATCTGCACCGGAAACATAGAGAATGGGGCCTTCTGGAGAGTTTGGAACAGCCTTTTCAAGACGGACACAGGATAATCCGAGCGGATTTGGGCGAAAAGGAGCACGGCTGGCAAATACACCCTTTCGTTTATTGCCACCAAGTCTTGGAGGGCGGACAGTCGGTGTCCATTTATCTCTTTGGTTTTTCGAAAATTCCCAAATAAGCCACAAATGAGAAAATTCCTCAATTCCACGAATACAATCACCATTTCGAAATTCTTCCGTAAAAATAATCTTTGCCTGTAAACTATCTACAAGACCACTCTGGCGGGGAATACCGAACTTCTCTGAAAAATCTGAATGAATATAGGCAATCGGCTTTATAGAAAGCATAACCGATGTGTCTTCGCATTTCATAAAATAAACTCCTTACTATTTAATTCATTGACTAACTAACAGACGAAGCCAGGAAACCAAATCCTCTATATTTGTGACTTTCGTCGCGGCGTGTTGAATGTTCGCTTCACTCGCTCGCATCCAACACTTGCTCCCAGGCCACAAATATAGAGGATTTGGTTTTCTGGCTTCTGTTTTGTGGCTGGAGTAGATGAATGAAACAGTAGGTGGAGGATTGGGGGAGTCCTGAAATTTTCTGCTTGCTCTGAAATTATTGATAAATTGCTGTGATAATTGTTAAAAAGAGAGGCTTTCTCTATATTTTTTAGTTCCGTATTTGGCTATTTACGATTATTCTCGAATAAGCAGAAAAACTGGCATTACGTCCTCAAATCCTCTCCCACTATTTCATTCATCTATTGTAGCCACAGCCAGAAGCTAGGAAATTCACATTGTTAGATAACTTTTGTCTTTATCCTCAAATACCACAACCATTATCTTAATTCAAACAAAATCCATCCAAAGACAGCCCGAGAAGAGAATCGATACCCTATATTTGTGGCCTCGGAGCAAAGGTTGGATGCGAGCGGGTAAGCGAACATTCAACCTGCAGCGACTAAAGTCACAAATATAGGGTATCGGTTCTCTTCTCGGGCGTCTGTCTCTTAATGAATTAAATAGTACTATATCATTTTGGGGAGCCGCAGGCAAGGAAGAAAAGTGAATTTACCATAAGATACAAATTGCGAAAAGCAAGGATTTGCGTTATAATAAAAATCAGTATGTCGGGGCAGTCTTATTCAATTTTTGGAAAGAAAACAAGGACTGTAACAGCAAATATAGGAGGATGAAAATGGGAGTTTTGAATAATTTAGTACCAGAAAAAGTTTTTTATTATTTTGAGGAGTTATGTAATATTCCACATGGTTCAAAGAATACAAAGGCAATCAGTGATTATTGTGTTAATTTTGCAAAGGAAAGAGGATTAGCTTATCATCAGGATGCCAGTAACAATATTATTATTTTAAAGAATGGCTCTAAAGGATATGAAGATTCTAAGCCGGTGATCATTCAGGGACATCTTGATATGGTCTGTGAAAAAGAAAAAGATTGTACAATTGATTTTGAGAAAGATGGACTTGATTTAGCGATTGACGGTGATTATATTTATGCCAAAGGAACTACTTTGGGCGGTGATGATGGAATTGCGGTGGCAATGGCACTTGCGATTCTTGATGATGATACATTAGAGCACCCGCCAATTGAGGCAGTATTTACTGTAGATGAAGAAATCGGTATGCTTGGTGCGGTAGCGATGGACTGTTCTTCTTTAAAGTCACGTCTGATGCTGAATCTCGACTCTGAGAACGAAGGGCACTTCCTTGTAGGCTGTGCTGGCGGAATGATGGTAGAGTGTGTATTTCCAGCAGAGAGAAGACGCTGGAGCGGCAAAGTTGTTTCTGTTCATGTGAACGGAGTTACTGGCGGGCATTCTGGTGTGGAGATTCAGAAACAGGGAGCGAATGCGAATGTAATTCTTGGAAGAGTATTATATGCCTTAAAGAAAAAGGTTGCTTTTAACGTAATCTGTGTGGATGGCGGATTAAAGGATAATGCGATTACAAGAAGTTCCAGAGCAATTCTTATGCTCGCTCCAGGAGAAGAAGAGATTTTTATGGATATCATAAAAGAGCAGCAGGAGATTATTACAAAGGAATATCATAAGACAGATGCTAATATGTCTATTGAAGGTTTCTTAGAAGTTTCTAAAGAAGATGAAGCAAGCGCGGCAGGTAAGATGCCGCTGACAGAAGCTTGTGGTAATGCAGTGATCGCAGCGCTGCGTACATTCCCATGGGGTGTTCAGAAGATGAGCCAGGACATGGAAGGACTTGTGCAGACTTCTTTAAATCCAGGTATTTTAGCAACAAAGGAAGATGAGATTTCTCTTACTTTCTCTGTACGAAGCAGTGTGGCAAGTGAGAAGGAAGAACTTTATGAAAGACTGGTGTGCCTGACAGAGAGTCTTGGAGGTAAGGTAAATCGTTCCAGTGATTATCCTGCATGGGAGTATGTAGAAGATTCTAAACTTCGCATTCTTATGGGAGATACTTACCGCGAAATGTACAAAAAAGAGCCTGTAATGGAAGTGATTCATGCAGGTGTTGAGTGTGGATTATTCTCTGAGAAGATGCCTGGTCTTGACTGTGTGTCTTACGGACCAGATATTTTTGATATCCATACTCCGCAGGAACGTCTTTCCATTTCCAGTACTAAGAGAATTTACGAATATACAGTAGAAGTATTAAAGAGGCTTAAATAGTGGAAAAGCAACATAAGGTGCAGTGTTACGCTGCACCTCTTGAAGGAATTACCGGCTATATTTACAGAAATGCTCATCAGCATATTTTTCAGGGGGTTGATAAATATTTTACACCGTTTGTTACACCAAAGCCGAAAAAAGGGTTAAATACAAGAGAGAAGAACGATATTGCGCCGGAACATAATAAAAATATTCCTGTTGTACCACAGATTCTTACCAATAAGGCCGCAGATTTTATCAAGGTAGCAGGGATGATGGAAGAGCTTGGATATAAAGAGGTTAATCTCAATCTTGGCTGTCCATCCGGGACAGTAGTTTCTAAGAAAAAAGGAAGTGGATTTCTTGCAGATTTAGAGGGAATGAAGTACTTTTTTGATGAAGTGTTCTCTCAGGTAAATATAGAAGTATCCGTTAAGACGAGACTGGGTGTGGAGAATCCAGATGAGGTTATAGATTTGATGAACATTTATAATGCATTCCCGATTTCGGAGGTAATCGTTCATGCAAGGGTCAGAGAAGATTACTACAAAAGGCCGGTCAATCAGGAAGCATTTGCTCAGTGCCTTGCTATAAGCAAACATCCAGTATGTTATAATGGCGATTTATTTACCGCACAGGATATTGAGAACTTGACCGCAAAATTCCCAGACATTAAAGCAGTTATGCTTGGACGCGGAATGATTGCAAATCCACAGCTTACGGAAGTATTTTGTGGAAGGGAAGCACATGGAGATAGTACCAGTGTTGAAAACAGGCAGGGACTTGATTATGTGCGCTGGAAAGCATTTCTTGATGAATTGTGTTATGGATATGAACATATCATGTCCGGCGGAAGGAATGTCCTGTTTAAGTTAAAAGAAGTATGGTCTTATATGATTACATTTTTCCCTGAAAGTGAGAAATATGGGAAAAAGATAAAGAAGGCAAAAACAGTTGAGGAATATCAGAGAATAGTAGATACACTTTTTAGAGAAATGGGGATAGTTTAATATCCCCGGAGGTGAATGATATGTGGAAAAAAACAACCGCTGTGTTAATGATTTGTATACTTTGCATAAGTTTTTCTTTTCCTGTAAGTAATGCAGCAGAAATATCAGGCACAGCAAGTGATGTTACAAATTACAAGCAGATATCCAGTCTGGTATCCGATACATGGGAAAGCGATTATTTTGAAAAGATGATTATTTCGCCAGGTTCTGATTCGATGGAAAAGGACGGAGAGCAGGAGAGTGTCTCAGATGAATTTAACGTCAGTGTCTCTAAGGCAAAGGAGATAACGAAAACCGAGAATTCTATGGACAGCTATCTTGACAGGCAGGATGGAATTTATGAAGTAGAGAAGAATGATGACGGTGATCTGGAAGTGACAGCACCGTATCAGACAAAGAGAATTATTGTAGAGAATGATAATGTAGAAGATACATATGGCGCAAGCCATGTTTATGTAAATAAAGCGGATGGCGAGACTATTTTGCAGTATGATGCAGAAGAAGATACAGAGTCTGCCTTTGAGGCATTAAAGCAGACCTATGGACCGTCACAATGTTATTTAGATAAGGTTGTTTCTTTAGATGAGACAGCTATGGGACTTCCTCTTTCTCAGGAGATTGTGGATGGTGTGGATAGCTATTCCTGGGGTAATGACTATATGGGAATGAGTAAGCTCAAAAAGGAAGCGGCATCTTATGGGTATACACGCAAAGTTACCGTTGCGATTGTCGATACCGGAATTAATACTTCAAACAGGATGTTTAAAGGCCGGACAATTTCTTCGCAAAGTTATAACTTTTTCAATGGAAATAAAAATGTAACAGATGTTTTTGGACATGGTACACATGTAAGCGGCATTATTGTTGATGCCACTCCTGCAAATGTCAGTCTTTTAGTATTACGGGTTGCAAACAGTAAAGGGCAGTCTTCTATGCTTACGATAAAGACAGCGCTGCAATATGCCATTGCCAAAAAGTCTGATGTAATTAATTTAAGCATGGGATTTATTGATGCGAATGCAGATTTATATAATTATCTTGATTCCACGATTGATAAGGCGTATGAGAAGGGAATTCCAATTTCCTGTGCGGCAGGTAATCAGGAAACAGGCGGCATAGATGTCCGTTATTGTTATCCGGCAAATTATAGTAAGACGATTGCTGTGTCTGCAATTGATTCCAGCGGACGGTTAGCAAACTATTCAAATAGAGGCAATGGAATAGACTTTGCAGCTCCGGGAACAGGAATTATCAGTGCGGATTATAAGGGAAATTTGACTTTGCGTGCTATGTCAGGTACTTCTATGGCAGCTCCGCATATTACTGCGGCAATTGCATATTTAAAGATGATGCAGCCTAATTTATCAGTGAAGGGTGTCTGCAGGGAACTTGAACTATACTGTAGGAATCTTGGTGCCAAAAAGTACTATGGCAGGGGATGCCCGATTCTGACGAATTTATTTAAAAAGGGCATTACGAATAAAAAGTATATCGTAATCTTAAAGCCAACGCTGAGTTCTGTATCAAATAAAGGCAGTGGAATAAAGGTTACATGGAAGAAAGCTACAGGAGCTGCATCTTATTATGTGTATCGAAGAACGAATAATGGAGCCTGGAAACGGAGAGCAGTACTCTCTGCTTCTTCTAATTCTTACATAGATAGAAATGTAAAACAGGGAAAGAAGTATACTTATAAAGTACGGGCCTATAATAATGGAATATTCGGAAGGTTCAGTTCTGAAAAAAAGGTATATCGATTAAAGACGCTTACGAATATCCGGGTAAAAAATACTTCTGGAAGACGGGCAGCCGTGTTGTGGAAGAAAAAGACATACGCAACAACTTATCAGGTAAAATATGCAGCCAATCCGTCTTTTAATAAGGCAAGAAAAGTTTCGGCAAATAAAAAGAACAGCCGTTTAACAACAAAGAAGTTAAAGAAAAAGACATACTATTTCCAGATTCGTTACAGCTACAAAAAAGGCGGTGTAAAAAGCTGGTCTGCCTGGTCTAAGGTGAAGAAAATAAAAATTCGTTAGAATTAAAAATGTAATAAAAATAGAAAACATTACAGAAAGAGAATCAAACCATGAATACGGAAAAAGAACAAAAAGAAATAGAAGAAAAATGGCAGACTGAGCGCTTAGAAAAGCAGATAAACTTTATCCGCGAAATGGATAAGGAGAAGTTTATCGGGAGACAGACATATTTATCCGATGGAAAGCGCAAAGAAAATGATGCCGAACACGCATGGCATCTGGCATTAATGACCTTGCTTTTATCAGAATACGCGAATGAAAAAATAGATACCTTAAAAACGATGACTATGGTGTTATTCCATGATGTAGTAGAAATTGATGCGGGGGACACATACGCTTACGATGAAGAAGGGAAAAAGACACAGACCCAAAGAGAACAAAAAGCCGCAGAAAGACTTTATGGCCTGCTGCCAGAAGACCAGGGAGCAAAATTAAAAGCTATCTGGGAAGAATTTGAGGCCAAAAACACACCGGAATCCCGCTTTGCCCACACAATGGATAACCTTCAGCCAGTTATTTTGAATGCGTCCACAGACGGAAAGGCATGGAAAGAACATCAAGTACGCCTAAGCCAGTTTATGGGCCGACAGGAAGATACGCCAAAGGGCTCCGAAACACTTTGGAGATATGAATGGGAAAAACTCGTAAAACCATTTTTAGAAAATGGAACAATTAGGGGGGATGAATAATTCTGTTCAATGGACAAGGAGACGAAACCGAGAACCCCAATAGCATCCTATCTGTGACTTTCGTCGCTGCAGGCTGAATGTTCGCTTACACGCTCGCATCCAGCCTTTGCTCCCAGGCCACAGATAGGATGCTATTGGGGTTCTCGGTTTCTGTCTTTGGCAGGATTGAAAGGGATTTTTCTATGGTGTTGCAGTTATGAAAAATTTTTCGGGTGCGTTATCTATGGATAGATTGAATGGAAGCTTTCTATGGGATTGCGTTGGTTGAATTATTCAACAATTTTCATACAGATTGAGACTTCACTTCAAATCAATCAAAAGATATGTGAGTTTTCCCTTTATAAGTATATGTGCCTGATTTGTGGAGTCAAAGACAGAAAATAAAGCCAGCTTATTATTGCGAAGATGGACTGGAGCTGCGAGAATATGACTATGAGAAAAGGCCCTTATTAAAAGTATTGATTTTGACGACTTTGTGTTTTGTACAACTGAGTCAAAATCAATACTTTTAATAAGGACATTTTGCTACAATCTTTTTCTCGCAGCGACTACAATCATCTTCGCAATAATAAGCTGACTTTATTTTCGTCTCCTTAGCCCTCAACCTAAATTGGCTATACTTTACAGGAAGAAAATCAGCATATCAATCAAAAATACTGGTATCAGGCAGCTTAGTGACCAGAGCATATATCCAAAGAAAGATGGCATTTTAATACCGTTCTCCTCTGCGATGGAGCGTACCATAAAGTTCGGAGCGTTACCGATATAGGTATTAGCGCCCATGAATACGGCACCGCAGGAAATCGCCATCAGAATTGTCTGTGGTATAAAGCTGGTCAGTGTCTGTATACCGGAGCTAAATCCTAAGGAGGCTGCGGTTGTGAAGAATACCAGGTAAGTCGGTGTGTTATCAAGGAAGCTTGATAATGCTCCAGTTATCCAGAAGAACTGCCAGGGTTCAGTCAGTCCAAGACTGGAACCCCGGGCTTTTAAAATAAGGAGTGCCGGAATCATCGTAATAAAGATACCGATGAAAAGAATGGCAACTTCCTGAATCGCATCCCAGGTAAAATGGTTGCTGCTGCGAACTTCCTTTTTGGTTGTCTTAAAGGAAAGATAAGCAGAAGCAAGAATCATCGCAATTTCGATAATGGAAGCATAGGATAAAGTTACACCCATTATAGTAAGTCCTTCGCTGAAAACAGGGAAGGTTGTTGGAAGTACTCCGCTTAAAATAACACCTGCAACGATGATAAGAAGAAAGAGAATGTTGTGTGCTCCGTCTAAATGAAGCTTTACTCTGTTTTCTTCTGTTTTCATTTCCGGGCGGAAACCGGCAGCAATGTCTTTTTTATATGCCCTTGTATCAATAAGGAAGAACAAGGTCAGTAAAATAATGACATTAATAATCATTACAGGGAGAAGATGGAGACTCCAGAAAAAGTCAACACCGTTCATAAATCCCATCAAAAGTGGCGGGTCACCTACAGGGGTAAGACAGCCACCAATATTTGAAATGAGGAAAATGAAAAATACCATAATCTGTACTTTACGCTGACGCCATTTATTTGCTCGGATAATTGGACGAATCATCAGCATACTTGCTCCGGTTGTACCAATCCAGCTTGAAAGTAACGTTCCGATAAGGAGAAGTACAACATTAACCTTTGGATTGCCGGCTAAATCGCCCTGAAGACTGATATTACCTGCAACACAGAAAAGACCAAATAAAAGGACAATAAAAGTGAGATAATCGCCCAGTGTAACCTCTATCAGATGTTCTAAAGCGACATGCCCTCCAAAAGCGATGGCAAAAGGAATGAGGAACAGCAAAGACCAGAAGGCAACGACCCAGGGCTTATGTTTTTCCCACCATTCTTCCTTTATCAAAGGGAAAATCGCAATACTTAAAAGCATACCAGCAAAAGGAATACAGCTCCATATAGGAAGGGTGTTTCCGAGTGCAGTATCGGAAAGACCACTTTCAGCAGCAAATACATGCAGAGGACTAAACAGCAAAAAAGCCGACAGTCCGATTAATAGTTTTTTCATTTGTTAAACCTCCCGTATGTTGGTTTTGTATTTTTTTATTATAGGCAAAAGTCAGAAGGCAGAATTCACCAACATAATAAAATAACTAAACTCATACTAAGACGAAGACTTTTTCTTGTCAAAGGACAAAGATAGTGATTTGTCTAAAATGGCGGAAAAAATTATAAAAAAACCAAGAATTTTATGTAAAATAAATTAAGAAAAAGCTTTTCTATCTGTTTAAAAATAATACGATGTTTGCTATAATATGTCATATCATGGAAAAGGGAAGGACATGGACGTGAAAGAAGAAATTAGTACAATAAAACAGATAAATAGTGAAGCTACGCCGATAGTAAGTCTTTCCGTTACGAATCTGGATATCGAGGTGGAGGAAGGGAAAGTTTATAAGGACTCTTTTTTCATCGAGAGTGAGAATAAAGTTCCGATAGAAGGATATGTCTGTACAACCAGCGATAAGGTGGAGACAGAGGCTGAACGGTTAGAGGGAACCCGGCAGGAGATTCCTTTTTATTTTAAAGGGAAACTGGCTACCGCGGGGAATACTTTTGAGGGAGATATTGTCTTAATAACGAACGGCGGAGAGTATAATATTCCGTACTGTGTTAAGGTAATTCATAAGTTTGTGGAAAGTTCGGGTGGACGTATCTCTACAATGGAAGAGTTTGTACAGATTTATGAGAATAATAGAAAGGAAGCAGTAGATATATTTTTCCTGCCGAATTTTGAAGAAGTGTTTCTTCAGGGAAAGCCAGAACAAAAGGAGCTGTATCACAGCCTGATGAAGAGTCGTTCTAAAAGCCTTATTCTGGAAGAATTTCTGACCGCTGCCGGTTATAAGAATACTTCATTTCTTGATGTATCACAGGATAAGCTGGTTTTAGAAGAAGAGGATAGCAGCGCACAGCTTGAATTACTTCTTACACAGCCAGGATATGTTGAGGGAAGTATCTACAGTGAAAAGGGTCAGATTCAGATTTCAAGGGAACGTTTTTCCAGTGATGATTTTACAGATGGGAAGCTGCTTTTTAATGTTGAGAAGAAGCAGAACCTTTTAAATGGCAGTGATATCATTCATATTGATACCGTTCGTCAGGATATTGAGATTTCTGTAGAATGGTGGGCGAAGCAGACAGCTTTGACTAAGGAAAAGGAGAAGAAGTTATACCTTAAGAAAAAGAGAGCACAGTTAATGCATAACTATCTGTATTTCCGAACAGGAAGTATCGCATTTGAAGATTTTGCAGAAGATTCCGGGCATGTATTAGAAGAATTGTCACGATATACAGAGGATAATGAGTGGAAGCTTTACCGAATGCATTTCTTCTTAATGGAAGAGCGAAAAGAAGAGGGAAAGGAACTGTTAGAACTCTTAGAAAAGGTTTCTCAAAGAGACGAATTTACGCCATTAGAAGCGAATTACTTTTTATATTTAAAGGCAATGTATTACAGAACACCGGAGGCAATCAGCAAAGCAGTATCTACGATAAGGGAGTTTTATGAGTTGTCAGAATATAAGGCAGAAGCTTTGTGGATGCTTATTTATCTTGATAGAGAGTATGTGTATAACAAGCGTCTCCAATATGATACGATCCGTCAGTTGTTTGAAGAGGGGAATAACAGCAGTCTTTTATATTTTGAAGCCTGTGATATTTTGAATGAGAACCCGAATTATATGGAAGAACTCGGGAAGTTTGAGATAAGTATTTTCCGCTGGGGTGTGCGGTATGGATATATTTCCTTATCATTATCCTACCAGTTTGCGCGTCTTGCCTTAAAGGCCAAATACTACAATAAGTCTATTTATTATATTGCGGAGAAACTGTATGGAGTAGAGCCGGATGAGCAGTTTTTACAGGTGATTTGTTCTCTTCTTATTAAGGGGAATCGTACAGGTAAGGAATATCATGAATATTTCAGACTTGCGGTAGAGGCCAATTTAAAGATTATTGGTTTGAATGAATTCTTTATCCGCAGTATGGATTTTGAGACGTATGATCTTATTCCACAGAGAGTTTTGATCTATTTTACATACAGCAACAGTTTAGATTATTTAGAGAAGGCATATTTATATAGCAACGTGCTTCGCAATAAAGAAAAGTATGAGGAAGTATATGGAGCTTACTATTCTAAGATGCTCCCGTTTATAGAAGAACAGCTTTTAAAAGGAAGAATTAATGAACACCTGGCTTACTTATATACCTGTTTCCAAAAGGAAGTACTGGAGAAACCAGATAACTGGAAAGCTGTCTGTGATATTTTATTCTACCATAAATTAATCTGCACGAATCCACATATTATTGGGGTGTATGTTTCCTGTCCAGAGCTTGGAACGGAGAAGTATTATCCACTTTCCGGCGGAACGGGCGGGGTAGAGATTTACAACGACAGGGCAGTACTTTATTTTGTAGATAATAATGAGCAGCGTTATGTGAAGGATATTAACTATCAGTTAAGGGAGTTTTTATCTCCACAGCAGTTTGAGGAAGAGTGGATACGCAGGAATTTATCCAATAGAAAGATTCTTCTTATGGAATCTGGCAAAATGGAAGAGAATATAAAAGAGCAGACTCTTCCAGTATTGCAGAGAATTGTATTTAATGATGATTTTACACGGTGGATGCAGGTGGAAGCCGTAGAAAAGATGCTTGTCTATTATGAGAATCATCAGGATAAGCGGAATCTGGCAAGATGGCTTGGCAAGATTGACTATTCGAATATTTCTACAGAATTCAGAAAGACATTGATGGATTACTATATGGAAGTAGGAATGATGGAAGATGCTTTCTTTGGAATCGAGCTTTATGGATGCGATATTATGGGTGCGGCAAAGATTTTGCGTCTGGCATCATTTGGAGCACAGTGCTATCAGGGAAAAGATGATGAAGCAACCCTTTCTTTGGCTTATGCGGCATTTATCCGTAAAAAATGCAATAAAGATACGCTTACCTATCTGATGAAGCATTTTAAGGGAGAGACAGCAGCTTTGTTGGAAATCTGGGAAAGAAGCAAGCGATTTGGTCTTGAAACAGCAGCCTTTGAACGAAGAATACTTGAGCAGGTAATGTTTACTGGTAATGATACAGAGGGCGTATTTCCTGTCTTTGAATCATTTTATGCAACCGATGAGGGTGACGAACTGATTGATCGTTATCTTGAATATGCTTCCATGAAAGAACTGGAAAGTTCAATGGAACTGAATGATTTTATGCACATGGCGATTGGTCAGGAAATTGTAAATGGCAGAATGGAAAACAGACATTCAAGAATTCATTTTCTGTATTATTTTGCAGGAAGAGAAGACTGGTATGATACGATAAAAGATACGGCAGTTTATATTATTAATGGATTTTTGCAGGAAGAATTTTATCTGCCAGTTTATCAGGCATATAGTCAGTGGATTACGTTCCCGATTCATTATCAGGAGATGACATTCCTTACTTATCATGGAAGAGCGGGAAGTAATGTGATACTCCGCTACCAGATTGATGGAGAAGAATATTCTCTCAGAGAATTACATTTAGAAGAAGTACTTCCGGGAATGTATGTGTGTCACATGAACTTCTTCCAGAAAGATCATGTAAAATACCGTCTTGAATCGGATGGAAGTCCGGTAGATGAGGGGGCTGGTTTAGAGTTTGAAACTTTTGAATATGGAGACGGAGAAGAGAGTCGTTTCTTCACATTGAATCATTTAGATTCTGAGGAGTCTTCTTTGCCGGAGGTAAAGGATTGTCTTTTAAAAACTTTTTTTGCAGACCAGTATATGAAGCTTCTGTAAATAGAAAGATAAGTTAAAAAAGCAGAATGAGAGGTTTACAATGGAAGAACTGGAAACAAAAAAATATGCCGGAATAGACTTAGGCCGTACTTCTGTACAGTTTAGCATATACCGTGAGGGACAGGAGGAGATGACAGAAGAAAGTTTCCTCCTGTCTGAAGAAGAACAAAAAGAATATATAGAGTCTGGGATGCGGCAGGTTGAAAGATATATGGAGACAGGAGGGCTTCGGTGGCCTGATTTTCAGGCGGTTCATTTTTCGATGGAGGATGCATCGGAGGAGAATCGGAGTAAGCTCAAATCGGCAGTAAGTGAGGAGCTTCGGAAGCTGCATGGGGTGAAGGTTATCACGCATTTCAGAGCCTTTGCAGAATATGTATTTCATCAGGAAAGAATCATGTGGGACCGAAATACGCTTTTGTTAGATTATCATGATAATAAGCTTAGTTATGTTTTGATTGACCAGATCAGACGCTCAAAGCAGAAGGCATACCGGGCATTGCAGCAAAGAATTGATTTAAATGAGTACCGCGTAGCAGAAGGAACACCGGAGCAGGATCAGAACTTTGGCCAGATGATGAAGCGGTTCCTTGTAAAGAATCCGGCGAATATCATTTTCCTTACAGGAAGTGGATTTGAGGGAAACTGGATGAAAAAGACACTTACCTATCTGTGTGCAGGAAGAAGAGTATTTTTAGGGCAGAATCTTTATGCCAATGGAGCATGTCTTTTGGGAATTCATTCGATTGAACTGATGGATGAGGGAATGATTCTTATGGATGGGACTGATATGGTTTACCATACTGTCGGTGTCGTTACAACAGAAGCAGGTAAGCCACAGTATGTTCCGATTACTTCAATTGGAAGAGAATGGTATAATACACATGGAAGTGTGGATATTATTCTTGATAAAAGTCAGAGAGTGGATTTCTTTTACCATAATACGAAAGAGAATGAAATTGAGGGAGCCGCCTGTGATATCAAAGGACTTCCGAAACGACCGCCAAAGACAACAAGAATCCGTATTGAAGTCAGCTTTACTTCGCAGACAGAGGGAGTGATTCTTCTCAAAGATATGGGATTTGGGGAGATGTTCCCGGCGACAGGAAAGATTATCGTCTTTCCGTTTACATTGATTTCGTGATCTGGAGTGACTTTTTGACACGCTCCAGAGAATTTTCGTAAAAAGAAAGAGGTAGAGAAGATGAGAGAATCACTAATCTGTATTGGAAAGATTGGAGAAAAAGGATATTATTTTGAGGATACAGGAATACAGATTTTCTCCTATGAAGAACTTTGCTATTATATGAGTCAGCATATGATCTGCTATATTCATACACTTCCAGGAGAAGATTTGCTGGCCTATATACGGGATGAACTTGATTTAGATAAGCTGTCGAAACAGTTATCTAAGCTGCTTGATCCGGAAAAAGATCAGATGAAGTATTTTGCGGCATTGTTCCGCGAAGGTCATTATTTTAATGAGGACGAAATCAGGGATATTCTTGATGAATACAGAGGATTGATGAATGCCCCTGTCTATTTACAAAAAAAGTGGATGGGAGATTTGCTTACGAGTTCAGGACGGGCTTCAAGGGCGATACGGTATTATCAGGAAGCATTAGGGCAAAAAGAGATAAAGGAAGAAGAAGTCGGACGGCTCTATCATAATATGGGAGTGGCAGAGGCAAAGCTGTTTCGGTTTGAGAATGCCAAGATTAATTTTATAAAGGCATATCAGTATACGGGAGAAGAAAGTTCCTTATTTTATTATTATTGCATCATGGCACTGGCTGATGGAATTGAGGCAGCCGGAGAAGAATTAAAGACCTTTGAAGACTCTGATTTTCTGCTGGATGCTTTTGAAGAACAGTTCGCTGCTTTTGAAGAAGATTTTGCTTACAGTGCAATGGCTGAAAAATATAGAAAAATAGTATTTTTAGATGAAAATGGAAAGCCGGAAGAGGCTCTGGCGAAAAAACAGAGACTGGTAAGTGCCTTAAAGAAAGATTTTCGAAAAGAAATTGACATTTAGGGCAAAATATTAGTGACAAATTCGCAAATAAGTTATACTATGATAGTCAGAGCTTTTTTTGCTCTGGTGTATTGTTTTTGCAGAATAAGTTAAAACAGTAAAAATATCATGTGCTTTTTGTAGTGCATGATTTACAGGATAAAAACCAGGAGGAATGAAACATGGCAACAGAGATGAATAAGACCTACAATCCTTCCGAGATTGAGGACAGACTTTATAAAAAATGGCTGGATAAGAAGTATTTCCACGCTGAAGTAGACCGCAGTAAGAAACCTTTTACTATCGTGATGCCACCGCCAAATATCACAGGACAGCTTCACATGGGACATGCGTTAGATAACACATTACAGGATATTCTTATCCGTTTTAAGAGAATGCAGGGTTACAATGCGTTATGGCAGCCAGGAACAGACCACGCCAGCATTGCAACAGAGGTAAAGGTTACTAATAAGTTAAGAGAAGAAGGTATTGATAAAGAAGAACTTGGACGTGAGGGATTCTTAAAGCGTACATGGGAGTGGAGAGAAGAGTACGGCGGACGTATTGTCAGCCAGTTAAAGAAACTAGGTTCTTCCGCTGACTGGGACAGAGAACGTTTTACAATGGATGAAGGATGTTCTAAGGCAGTACAGGAAGTATTTATCCGTCTTTACGAAAAAGGGTACATTTACCAGGGGTCCCGTATTATCAACTGGTGTCCAGTGTGCCAGACATCTATTTCTGATGCAGAGGTAGAATATGAGGATCAGGCAGGACATTTCTGGCACATCAACTATCCGATCGTTGGAACAGATAAGTGCATCGAAATCGCTACAACCCGTCCTGAGACCATGCTTGGAGATACAGCAATCGCTGTACATCCAGATGACGAGAGATATAAAGATTTAGTTGGAAAGATGGTTCTTCTTCCAATCGTAAATAAAGAGATTCCAATTGTTGCAGATTCTTATGTAGATAAAGAATTTGGAACTGGTGCCGTAAAGATCACACCAGCTCATGACCCTAACGACTTCGAAGTTGGAAAGCGTCATAACTTAGAAGAAATCAACATTTTAAATGATGATGGAACAATCAATGAGAACGGTGGCAAGTTCGAGGGAATGGACCGTTACGAGGCAAGAAAGGCTATCGTAAAAGAGTTAGAAGAAGGCGGTTACCTTGTACGTATCGAGAACCATGAGCATAACGTAGGAACGCATGACCGCTGTCACACTACGGTAGAGCCAATGGTTAAAAAACAGTGGTTCGTAAAGATGAATGAGATGGCAAAACCAGCGATCGAGGCAGTAAAGAACGGTGACCTCCGTTTCGTACCAGGTCATTTTGACCGTACTTACCTTCACTGGTTAGAGAACATCCGTGACTGGTGTATTTCCAGACAGTTATGGTGGGGACACAGAATTCCAGCATACTACTGTGATGACTGCGGTGAGATTGTTGTAGCAAAAGAGACCCCTTCTGTATGTCCTAAGTGTGGATGCACTCATTTCACACAGGATGAGGATACCTTAGATACATGGTTTAGTTCTGCATTATGGCCATTTTCTACATTAGGCTGGCCAGATAAAACAGAAGACCTTGATTACTTCTATCCTACCAATGTTCTTGTAACAGGATACGATATCATTTTCTTCTGGGTAATCCGTATGGTATTCTCCGGATACGAGCAGACTGGCAAATGTCCATTCAGTGACGTATTGATTCATGGTCTTGTTCGTGATGAGCAGGGTCGTAAGATGAGTAAGTCTCTTGGTAATGGTATTGACCCATTAGAGATTATCGACCAGTATGGTGCAGATGCCCTTCGTCTTACTTTAGTAACTGGTAACGCACCTGGTAACGATATGCGTTACTCTGAGAAGAAGATTATTGCAAGCAGAAACTTTGCCAACAAAGTATGGAATGCTTCCAGATTCATGTTAATGAATATTGAAAAAGCAGACCTCAGCAACGTATCTCTTGATGATTTAACACCAGCAGATAAGTGGATCTTATCTAAGGCAAACTCTCTTGTAAAAGAAGTGACAGACAACATGGAGAATTACGACTTCGGTGTTGCTGTTTCCAAGTTAAATGATTTTATCTGGGAAGAATTCTGTGACTGGTACATCGAGATGGTAAAACCAAGACTTTATAACGAAGAGGATACAACAAAGGCAGCAGCACTCTTTACATTAAAGAAAGTATTGACAATTTCCTTAAAGTTATTACACCCATATATGCCATTTATCACAGAAGAAATCTTCTGCAGCTTACAGGATGAAGAAGAGTCCATCATGGTATCTGACTGGCCTGTATTCGAGGAAGCATTTGACTTTAAGGCAGAGGAGAATGAAGTAGAAATCATTAAGAATGCAGTAAGAAATATCCGTAACCTTCGTGCAGATATGAACGTACCACCAAGCAAGAAAGCAAGCGTATATGTAGTATCTGAAAAAGAGGAAGTTCGTAAAGTATTTGAGGACTCCAGAGTATTCTTTGCAACACTTGGTTATGCAAGCGAAGTACATGTACAGGCAGATAAAGCTGGTATTGCAGACGATGCAGTATCTACCGTTATCCCTGACGCAGTAATCTATATGCCATTTGCAGAGCTTGTAGATGTAGAAAAAGAAATCGCCCGTCTTGAAAAAGAAGCAAAACGTCTTGAGGGCGAGATTAAACGTGCCAAAGGAATGCTCTCTAACGAGAAGTTCATAAGCAAAGCGCCAGCAGCAAAGGTAGAGGCAGAAAAAGAAAAATTAGAGAAATACACTTCTATGGCAGCACAGGTTGCAGAGCGTCTTTCTCAGCTTAAAAAATAAATAGAGATAAGAGGGATAGAGGAATGATGACCTACAGCGAAATGGAACGGGAAATTAATGAGATACCCAAGTTCGGTGCCAAAGCAAGTCTGTCCAATCTCTCCGATTATCTGGAATTAGCGAATCACCCGGAAAGGAATCTCCGGGTGATTCATATTGCAGGGACAAATGGAAAAGGTTCGGTCAGCGCATATATTGACTCGATTTTAAGACAGGCAGGGTATACGACAGCATTATTTACCTCTCCTCATCTGGTAAAGATTAACGAGAGATTTCGTATTAATTTTAAAGAGTGTTCTGATGAAGAATTGATTTTAGCGTGGTGTCAGGTGAAGTCTTTTATGGAAAAGGGTGAGAAGCAGGGATTGCAGCCTCTTACATTTTTTGAGATTCTTTTTCTGATGGGAATGATTATTTTTTCACAAAAAGAAATTGACTATTGTATTTTAGAGACCGGACTTGGCGGACGTCTTGATGCAACAGTACTTTCAGATCCAGTACTTTCCATAATTACTTCCATCAGTTATGACCATATGGAGATTCTCGGCGATACGATTGAAAAGATTGCAGCAGAAAAAGCAGGAATTATAAAAAATGGGATACCAGTTGTTGCTGTTGATGAAGAAAACGGGGCATTTCCTGTTATCGAAAGAACTGCGAAAGAAAAAAAATCCCCAGTTTACGAGCTGAAATCGCAAGACCTTACAATTTTAAAAAAATACGAGAATAAGATTGATTTTTCTATCAATAGCCGTTATTATAAGATAAGTAACTTAAAGGTAAAGAGTTATGCTTCCTATCAGGTACAGAATGCAGCGCTTGCCGCACTTGCCGCACATGTCCTTTTGCCAGATTTGGCGGAGAATGTTATCAGAAATGGCATTTTAGAGATGTTCTGGGCTGGAAGGATGGAAGAGATTGCAGAGAATGTTTATGTAGATGGAGCACATAATCCGGGAGCGGTTCGTCAGATTTATAACAGTTTAGCTGATTCTGATAAAGAGTGGCTCTTATTGTTTGCAGTCTGTTCTGATAAAGATTATACCGAGATGATTCGTATACTTGGAAAGATTCCGTGGAAGAGAATATACATTACAAAGATAGACAGTGCAAGAGGAGCGGATACTGCTGCGGTCAGACAGTGCTATGAAGAAGCGGCAGGATGTCCGATATGCGAATTTGAGAGTGCCGGTGAGGCATTTAAGGCAGCTTTACGAGATAGAGGAGATGAAAAAGAAGAGAATCTTTTATGTCTTGGCTCCCTGTATTTAGTGGGAGAGATAAAGGAACTTGCAGCAACAATGTTTTGAAAGTGAGGATATATCATGTTTGATTATGATTTAGAGTTAAAGAAGTTTAAACCAGCAGTAGGCGTAGAAATCGGTGAGGATGAGCTGTTTAGTGATGACATTAAGGATATAACAGATCTTGTAGAAGAACTGGTAGCAGAGCGTGAGGGAAAGAAAGCTTCTAAGTAAGTTTAGTAGGAGGAATATAATGAAGTGTATTAAATGTGGTCGGCCAGTCGGCGCGAGCAGATACTGCAACGCCTGTGGTTTTGACAATAAACACATAGCAAAAGCATTAAATACCGCAGATTATTATTATAATATCGGCCTTGAAAAGGCGCAGATGCATGATTTAAGCGGCGCAGAGATTTATTTAAAGAAAGCTCTCAACTATAATAAGTCCCACAAGAATGCGAGAAATCTTTTAGGTCTTGTCTACAATGAGATGGGAGAAGGCGGAAAGGCCTATATCCAATGGAAGATCAGCGCAAAGCTTTCTTCTGTAGAAGAGAACGTTGCGAATCTTTACATCCGTCAGATGGAAGAACATCCTGCAGTATTTGAGGAGATCAACGAGACAGCAAAGAAATATAACACCGCCCTTTCCTATGCGAAGCAGGGAAGCGATGACCTTGCAATGATTCAGGTAAAGAAGGTACTTAGCATCACACCAAACTTTGTGAATGCACATCTGTTATTTGCCCTTCTTCATATGCGTGCAGGAGATAATGCTTCTGCACAGATTGATTTGAATAACGCACTGGCAATTGACCGCTATAACACAATAGCGCGCAGATATCTGAATGAGATGGGCGAGAACCCGGACACTGTACCGGAGAAGCGTCCGGCAGATGCCTTAAAACCGGATAATGAAAACCTTAGAAATGTACGTCCGGTAGACCATTATGAAGATCCGAACAAGGAAACATGGAAACAGTTTGTTTACATGCTGATTGGTCTTGCTATCGGTGTAGTTGCGATGTTTGTTCTTGTTATTCCTAGTGTAAAGGCAAGCGTAAGCGTTGACTATAATAACTTAAAGAAAGAGTACAGCCAGACTACGAATAAAAAAGATGCAGAAATCAGCACATTAAAAGATGACAAGAAGAGTCTCCAGAAAAAGAATAAGAAGCTTACTAAGCGTCTTAAAGTTTACGAAGGCTCCAAAGGCGAAGACAGCATGTATGACAGCATCTTAAAGGCCAGTCAGGCATACTCCAGTGGAAATTATGTGGAATGTGCAAAGCATCTCTTAAAAGTAGACAAAGACTCTCTGCCATCCACAACAGCCAAGAATTTATATACATCCATGAAGGATAAAGCTTTCCAGAATGCTGCAGCACAGTTATATAACAGTGGAAAGGCTTCCTTTGATGCATATAAATATCAGGATGCATTAGATGATCTTGAGCAGTCCTATAAGTATGATAAGAGCTACAATACAGAGTATCATATTGCGATGTGCTATAAGTACTTAAATAAGAATACAGATAAGGCACAGGAATATTTCTATGATATTATCAATAATTCAGGAGATAGTGAGCTGATTCGTAAGGCAGCAAATCTTGGTCTTGATATGGTAATTAACTCTGCGAAAGAAGCAGCAGCGAAGGCAAAAGGCGGAAGTACAACGACAGACTCTAAGTCAGATACTGCGAGCAGTTCTGATTCTTCCACATCTAAGAAGAGTAGTACAAAGAGTACAACAGAAGAAGACTTCGGTGCAGATACATCAAATAGCAATAACTAATTTTATAAAATTATTACGAATAAAAATAAGTTCGACAAAATATGTCGGACTTATTTTTTTGTTTTCGGTAAAATATAGTTATTCAGAGTTAAATATTACAATAAAAATAAAAGGAGAGGGAAAAATGGGATGCTGCCATGTAAAAAATCAATGTTTGGTTATCAGACTTCCGAAAGAAATTGATCACTATCAGGCTGAAAAAGTAAGAAGGGAATGTGAGCAAAGTTTCATGAAATTTATTATCCGTGATATTATTTTTGACTTTTCTGATACTTCCTTTATGGACAGTTCAGGAATTGGCCTGGTATTAGGGCGAGTGCGGAAGATACATCCAATTAATGGGAAGGTATATCTGTTTGGAGGGAATGAATTAATTCAAAAGATGTGGGAAATGGCAGGAATATTAAACCTGGTTACAGTTTTAGACAGTATTGAAAAAGTAAAGGAGGTATACGAATGAAACAGGCAGGGGAGAATAGTAACAGTTTAAAAATGGTATTTCGTAATCGCCCGGAAAATGAAAAAATTGTCAGGACGACAGCAGCGGTATTTGCTTCGGTATTAGATCCGACATTAGAAGAAATTTCTGATTTTAAAACGGCTGTTTCAGAGGCAGTCACTAATGCGATTATCCATGCCTATCCAAAAACAGGCGGCGATATTGAGGCGTATTTTAAAAGAGAAGATAAAAAGATAACAGTACTTATAACAGACTATGGTATAGGTATAAAAGATGTCGGAAAATCGATGCAGCCATTGTATTCAACCCTACATACACAGGAACGTTCCGGGATGGGCTTTACCTTTATGGAAGCATTCGCAGATGAGGTAAAAGTGAAAAGTGTACCCGGAAAAGGAACGACAGTAAAACTTATAAAAATTATAGGGAAGGGGGAGGAGTGTGGAGAGAACCTGTGAATTAATTAAGCAGGCAAAAGAAGGAAATAAAGAAGCACAGTCAATATTAGTAGAAGAAAACTCCGGTTTGATCTGGAGCGTGGTAAAACGTTTTCAGGGACGGGGATATGATAAAGAAGATTTATTTCAAATCGGCAGTATCGGACTGTTAAAATGCATTGAAAATTTTGATTTAGAAAGAAATGTAAAGTTCTCCACCTATGCAGTGCCATTAATTATGGGAGAAATCAAGAGATTTTTAAGAGATGACGGTATTGTCAAAGTAAGCCGAAGCCTAAAAGAGGCTTCTTATAAAATCAAAAGAGAAAAAGAACACTATCAAAAATTATACAATAGAGAACCAACATTAAAAGAAATTGCGGTCACCTTAGATATGGACGAGTCCGATATCCTTATGGCAATGGAATCTGGTCAGGAGGTGTGTTCTCTACACCAGGTCATTTATCAGAGTGAGGGAGATGAAATTCATTTAGAAGATAAACTCGAACAGCAGGCTGACTTGATAGAACAGACCGTAGATAATATATATGTACAGGAATTATTAAAAAAACTAAATGAGCAGGAACGCCAGATTATCCATATGCGGTACTTCCAAAATCAGACCCAGGCGGCGATTGCAAAAAAGATTGGAATTTCCCAGGTACAGGTATCTAGGATGGAGAAAAAAATACTGAATAAATTGAGGAAGAATGCCAATACTAAGGAAAACGGAAATCTTTGAGGAATTTGTTATGGAGAAAAAAATTATTTATCTGAAGGCAGAGCAGAGTTCCTATGTAAATCATGAAAAAATTCATATTGGGGACATTGCTTCTGTTTTTTGTGAAGATAAGGAGATAGAGAAGAAAATCAAAAATATTGTTTTATATGAGTTTGATGAGAAAAACGAAAAAGAAGGGAGAGTTTTTCTATCAATCTTATTATTGATTGAGAAAATTTCGGAACAGATTCCGTATGGTGAAGTTCGAAATACCGGTGAGACTGATATGGTTATCTATTATAAAGCAGAAGAGCTAAAAAGCAAAAAATGGGTACAGGTGATAAAGATTTTATTTATTTGTGCGACTTGTTTTTTTGGAGCAGGCATTACAGTTATGGGATACAATAATGATGTAGACATGGTGAAAGTATTTGGCCAGCTTTATAAAGTATTTCTTGGAACAAAGCCAGACGATCCCACATTTGTGGAACTCTTTTATTCTGTGGGACTGGCATTGGGAATTTTTCTGTTTTTTAATCATGTTCCGGGGAAAAAAGTTACAAATGAACCAACACCAATTCAGGTGCAGATGCGCCTTTACGAGCAGGATGTAAATAGAACTTTTTTATTGGGAGCCTCACGGAAAGGAGAAGAACTGGATGTGTCTGGGAATAATGACAGTGCCAATAATAAATAAAGTTATTTTAGGCTGGGTTGCTTTTGGTGCAGGATTTGCTGTGGCAGGTGGGTTTATTGCATTTATCAGTTTGATTGGAATTGTAACAAGGCTGGCAGGACTCACGAAAACGGCAGACGCAATCCCGACCTACGAAAATAGCATGGCATTAGGATTGATTTTTTTTAATCTCGTATCATTATATCAACCAGACTTACAGTGGCTTTCTTATACGGCAGCTCTTAGTATAATCAATATTGTCGGTCTTTTTACAGGAATATTTGCTGGATGTCTTGCCGGTGCACTTGCGGAGGTAGTAAATATCATTCCTATATTTTCCAGAAGAATCAAACTGAGAAAAGGATTTCCTTACATGGTAAAAGCCGCCGCAGTAGGAAAGTGCATAGGCTGTTTAATACAATTTTATGTATTCTGATTTGTTGAATTGGCAAAACTGACGAAACATCGAAATCCCATCGTCCATATTTGT
>OLRP01000037.1_pt1 | contig 90957 bp, 77 predicted proteins | sample 1672401 | NCBI WGS metagenome assembly OLRP01 (sample SAMEA3136682, study PRJEB25190) | human gut metagenome | reverse complement strand
CCTGCTTATTGCTTTTTGCAATTGAAGCAGGGGACTTCCTTGATTTGGTTAAAAAAAGACAGAGTTTTTGTCATTTTTTAATTTAGAGATAAGGTGTTTTTGGGTTCGCAATAAATTGACAAGAGTACTGGTAAGCGTATAATAGAAAAAGAAATGATTGGAAGAGACAAAAAACGTAGAAAGAAGATGAGAAAAATGGAGAACTCAAGTTTTCAAGAGGCTTTAAAAAATTGTCTTTCCTGCTTAAAGGTAGAAGAGTCTTATCAGCTTGCAAGACGAATGGAAAAAGAAAAAACGAATCCTATCTTGGGCTATCGTACAGCAGGTTCTTTGGCAGAACGAAAAACGGGGGATATGCTCGTTGAAGAAATGAAAAAAGCAGGTCTTGTCGACGTACATAAAGACAAGATTACAGTCGATGCCTGGGAATTTAAAAAGGCAGTGATGCGCTATCAGACTAAGACAGGCGAGAAAAAAGAAATTCAATTGGGGGCATATCAGACTGATTTTAAGACAGATGGATTTGAAAGATTTGACCTGGTTTATCTGAAAAAAGGAACAGCCAAAGATTATGAGAATATAGATGTAAAAGGAAAATTGGTCTTAATTGAAATTAATCAAAGAGAGGAGTGGTGGATTAATTATCCGGTTTATCAGGCACATTTAAAAGGGGCAAAAGCTTTAATTGCCGTGCAAAGCCGCGGATATGCTCAGATTGATGATACGGCTTTGAATGCACAGGATATTGCAGGACCGGCATCAGCTCCCGCTTTTTCTATGTCAAGAGCAGATTTTTTAGAAATTTGGGAATTGATGCAAGAGAGTAAAAATGAGAATAAAAAAGAAAACAGTGTGCCCCATCTTTTGGTGGAATTGGATGCTGAGACAAAAGTAGAGAAAGACCAGTACACTTATAATATTGTTGGAAAGATTCCAGGAAGACGTTCGGATTCCATGATTCTTTTAAGTGCACATTATGATTCTTATTTTGAAGGATTTCAGGACGATAATGCAGCAGTTGCAATGATAATCGGAATTGCAAAGGCATTGATTCAAGGTGGTTATCAGCCAAATCATACCATTGTGGTCTGTGCGCTTGCAGCAGAGGAGTGGGGGATTTCTGACACAAAATATGACTGGTCTACAGGGGCTTACCGTCAGGTTTTTGAGGCAAGAGCGGATTGGCCGGGAAACGTCATTGCGGATTTTAATTTTGAACTTCCGGCACATGCTCACAGTACGAAAGATGCGATACGCTGTACTTATGAGTATGTTGATTTTATTCAAAAGTTTGTGGATAAAGATGCGATGCCAAAAGGGATTTATCCAGATGGAATGACAACGTTATATCCGATAGAAACCTGGTCGGATGATTTTACAATGGCAATTTCAGGAATCCCGTCTTTTGTAAATGATTTCAGCGGCGGACCATTTATGGAAAATTATTATCATTCACAGTATGATAATCAGGACGTGTATGAGGAAGAGATTTATCAGTTTCATCATGAGTTTTATCTTAAGCTTTTGATGGCGGTTGATGCTTTGGCGTTACCGCCGCTTAATTTCGCAACTGTTTTAACTGCAAGTATGGACAGTCTGGATTTGAATGTGTGTAAACAAACAGGTGCAGAGGGAAGCGTGTTTTTGGAGCAGACAAAAAAAGCAAGAGAAACTGCAATTTGTCTCTATGAAAAGATACAAAGCTGGAATCAGAATTTTGGGGCAGATGGAGACTGGAAAAGGGCAGATGCAATAACAAAAAAACTGCTTGCTATTTTTAAGAAAGCGCAAGATTATTTTGTGCGGTTAGACTGGGATGATGGAGTAATTTTTCCACAGCAGGCAGTACAGAATAATCTGCATGCATTAAAAAAAGCGAAGACTGCATTAAATGCCGGAAATATTGAGGAAACATTGGATGCATTTTACAGTATTGATAATAACTGCTATGCATTTGAATTTGAAAAAGAAGTGTTTTATCATTTTACAGAATATATTATGAAGCAAGAGTCGGAACGTTTGATGTGGGGCAAAGGAAGGATTCTGCACCATGAAAATCTATATGAATTGGTCGAAAGGCTGAAAAATAAAGAAATAGATAAAGACAGTCTTGAACTGGAGCAGAGGCAATTAGAGGAAGTATGGGAGCGTCAATGCGCATATTACAAGGATGATATTGAGTATTTGATTCGTGCGGTTACAAAATTTTCGGAGATGCTTCAAGAAACAGTTGTACTGTTTGAGAAAAATTAAAATGACCTGGAGGAAAATATGGAAAGCTCAAATTTATATCGAGTGAACAAAGAAGAAGATTTAGAAAAACTGATTCGTCTTTTAACAGTGTGTTTTGCAGAAGATCCGCTGTATCAGGCATTGATTCCAGATAAGGAGACGAGAGAAAGACTGATGCCGGAACTTTTTAGCTGTGATTTGACAGAATTTTTTGAAACCTGTGAAATCTATGCAGACAGCAGCGAATTAAACAGCATTCTTGTTGTCTCGGATGGAACGGAACATGATGCAGCGTTACATAATCTTTTAGTGGATTTTTTTGCGGTCTTAAAGACAGACAGCTATTTAATTAAGGAAGACCCGAGTCTTGCAACACTTTGGAAATTTATTCAGGGAAAGGATTATTTGAATTCAAGCTGGACTTCCCAGCTTCATAGCAATCAGCGGCTTCATGTGATTTATCTTGCGGTTGCACCGAAAGCTCAGCATCATGGACTGGCAGAAAAGCTGATGGATGAAGTGATTGATTATGCATATAAAAATAAATTAATGATTTCGCTTGAGACACATAATCCGGCAAATGTGGCGATGTATGAAAAATTTGGCTTTCAATTATATGGAGTCGTGCAAAAAAAAGGCTTTCATTTAAAACAATACTGCATGATAAAACAGGCATAAAAATTCCGAGAGTACATTAGGAAAAAGGGGAGGGTTTTATAAATGGACAGTGAAAACGGAAAATACCAGATAGGTACGAAAGAGAATAAGGAGTTTTTAAAAGAGATAAGAAAGAATCTCCTGGAGTTTGGGCGACAGTTTCCAGCGCCAGATGGCAGCTCTTACTATCTCGGAGATGATAGAACTCCATGGAAAGACAGAAATCGTGAGACATGGATTACAAGCCGTATGCTGCACGTATACAGCATTGGAACGATGCTTGGTGATAAAGGGAGCAAGGCATTAGCTGAAAGCGCATTAAAAGGCTTAAAAGGAGCGTTAAAGGATACCGAACATGGGGGTTGGTACAGTGGACTTCGCGCCGATGGTGAAATTTTGCCAAATAAACAGTGCTATGCCCATGCATTTGTAATTTTGTCTGCATCGTCTGCCATGCTTGCAAAGATTAACGGAGCAGAGGAACTTTTAAAAGAAGCTCTGGAACTATTTGATTTGCGTTTCTGGGATGAAAAAGAGGAACTTTGTTTTGATACCTGGAATACGGAATTTACGGTTTTAGATGACTATCGTGGATTAAATGCAAATATGCATACGGTAGAGGCATTTTTGGCTGTAGCAGATGCACTCTCAGATGAAAAGTATCGCCAGAGGGCAGGACGAATTATTGAACATGTAATAAAATGGTCCTCTAAAAATTCCTTTAGAATACCGGAACATTTTACAAAAAACTGGAAAGAAGATTTAGAATGTAATAAAGAACAGCCGGCAGACCAGTTTAAACCTTATGGTGCGACTCCGGGACATGGAATTGAGTGGGCGAGATTAATCAGCCAGTGGGCACTTTCTACTTATGAGACGGAAGATTCAAGCGTTTTGGCAGAAAAATATGTAGAAGCTGCCAAGGCTTTATATAACCGTGCGATAAAAGATGCCTGGAATGTAGATGGTGCAGAAGGACTTGTTTATACTACTGACTGGGAAGGAAATCCGGTGATTCATGACAGGATGCACTGGACTTTGGCAGAGGCAATCAATACTTCCTCGGTACTGTGGCAGATTACAAACAACCAGAGATATGCAGATGATTATAGTAAATTTATGAAATATCTGGATGAAAAGGTATTAGACCATAAAAACGGTTCCTGGTTTCATCAGCTGAATGAGAAAAATGAAGTGATTGGAACGGTATGGCCAGGAAAATCGGATTTGTATCATGCATTTCAGGCAACCTGGATTCCTTACGGTAATACTTCAGTTTCGATTGCATCCGATGTAAAACAGAAAATGAAAAAGTAATTCTTTTGAATTTATCTAAACAAAGAAAATCCTGTACGAAATATGCTTTGAAGAGCGGTATTGTACAGGATTTTTTTATTTAAGTGAAAATCGGTATAATTCTATAAATAAAGCATTCATTTGTATATTAGTCAATAGGAAAAGTTAAAAAAAATTAAAATTTGTAGAAAATAATGGAGAACCTGTAAAAATTTTTTTGTTTTTTCGACAATCCAGAGATTGTAATCATTGGGGTGATGTGGCATAATAAAAAAGAAAATGTTAAAAACAAGAAAAGAATAGGTTAAGAAAATGTTAAATTCTTTTGTTTTTGACAGAAATCATATCCTTATATTAAGATATAGGTAGAAAAACGGATAAAAGAGGAGAAAAGTATGGAAATATTTTCAATGGTTTTGTCGCTGCTTTGCGGAGTTTCCCTGTTTTTGTTTGGTATGTCCTTAATGGGAGACGGTCTGAAAATGGTTGCAGGAAACAAGTTAGAAGCTTTTTTGTACAAGATGACCAATACTCCACTTAAGGGAGTTGCACTTGGAACAGGTGTTACCAGTGTTATTCAGTCATCTTCAGCAACGACAGTAATGGTAATCGGTTTTGTAAACTCCGGTATGATGAAACTGAGACAGGCAATCGGTATCATCATGGGAGCGAATATCGGAACAAGTATTACAGGCTGGATTTTATGTCTTTCCTATATTGAAGGTTCAAGTGGAATTGCAAAAGTCTTATCTACAGCAACAATTTCAGCAGTTGTAGCAGTCGTTGGTACAATTCTGCGCATGGTTTGTAAAAGGACGGTACATAAAAATATCGGAAATATCATGCTTGGTTTTGCAATTTTGATGACAGGTATGCAGATGATGAGTGGAGCGGTTTCACCACTTCGTGAAAATCCGGTTTTTGTAGACATGCTTACGATGTTTTCAAATCCAATTGCAGGTATTTTAGTTGGTATTTTATTTACCGCAGTGCTTCAAAGTGCATCGGCAACCGTTGGTGTATTGCAGGCATTATCCGTAACAGGAATCTTAACCTTTGCAAGTGCATTTCCAATCGTACTTGGAATTGGTGTTGGTGCTGCATGTCCGGTTTTAATCTCTGCAATCGGAGCAAATAAAAACGGAAAAAGAACGGCACTTGTTTATCTGATTAATGACTTGTTTGGTCTGATTTTGTGGTCCATTGTTTTTTATACCGTAAATGCGATTGTGCATTTTACATTTATGGATATGATTATGACACCGGTAGCCATTGCGCTGTTAAATACTGTATTCCGTGTAGCAACCGTAATTGTACTGTTTCCGTTTATTTCCAAAGTTGAAAAATTAGTATGCTGGCTGGTAAAAGACAGTGCGGAAGAACTGGAAGATGAAGAAGATTTTGATTTACTGGAAGAACGTTTGCTTAATTATCCGGCGCTTGCCATTGCACAGTGTCATCGTGTCATGAACGGAATGTCGAAAAAAGTGCGCAAAAATGTAAACCGTGCAATGAATCTGCTTAATGACTATGAGCAGGATAAATTCAATAAAGTACAGAGAAAAGAAAACTTGATTGATAAATACGAGAGTCGTCTGGGTGAATATCTTGTTCAGTTGACAAAAAGAGAGATGAACACGGCACAGACGAAGCAGGTTTCTTTATATCTTCACATGATTAATGACCTTGAGCGAATTGGTGATCATGCTTCTTATATTGGATATATGTCAAATGAAATGCATGAAAATCATACAGAGTTTTCAGAAACAGCCTGGGATGAATTAAATGTGGTTATGGAAGCGGTTCGTGAAGTGATTAATATTACAAGCAATGCGTTTGTAAATGATGACAGAGAGCTGGCACAGAGAGTTGCACCACTTGGTGTGATTATCACAAGGTCATGTGATGAATTGAAAATGCACCATGCAGAACGTTTAAGCAAGGGTGAATGTGGTCTGGAAGAAGGAACCGTATTTAATGATATTTTAAATAGCTTCGGACGTATCGCATCTCACTGCGCAAGTGCTATGGTAGCACTGATGAAGAGTGGAGAAGATACTTCTGATATCCATATTCACAATTCAAAGATTTATCCGGCAGATAATACGGAGTATTATTCTTATTTAACCGAATATAGTCAGAAATATGATATCGGAGAAATCAAAGAACATCTGCGAAGCATGGAACCGGAAGAAGTAGAATAAGAAAAATAAAGAAGAGCGGAAATGAAAAGATGAGATTCTTTTTGTTCCGCTCTCTTTTTATTTTACCCAAATTTAATTTTCCAAATCCACAAACTCATGATATTGGAAATGCGATTAATCGGAAAAATCACGGAGAATATGGATGTCTGCTTGCATATCACATTTTAGAAAAAGAAGGCATGGCATTAGAGGATAGAATTTAAATCGCATCAGTAATCGGGAATCATGATGAATCGACAGGCGGGGCAGTAGATGCGATTTCAGCAGCATTAATTCTTGCAGATAAAACAGATGTCAGACGTGACAGAGTCAGAACAAAGGAAAAAGCAAATTTTGACAAACATGACCGGGTAAACAAAGAAGAGTTGCAAGTCGAAAAATGGATTTACAACTCTTCATATCTGAAATTATTTTTTAAACTGTTCTATGATGCATTGATGTACTTTACTTTTCCTATCGTAATTAATTCCAACAAGTAAAATTTCACCAGTATAAGATATAATGGAGTCTGGATATTTTTTTTCTTTGATTTGTGTAAGTGCTGTTTTCGCATTTTGATTCCATTTTAATTCAACAAGCAGTGCAGGATAATCCGAGCGGTATTCTGGTTTAGGTAGATAAATAAAGTCAGCAAAACCTCGTCCGGCAGGTAGTTCTCTTATTGGTTTAAAATAATACTGCATGGAACTTAAGTAAGCAATTGCAAGTACACTGCTAAGCGAATTTTCATCATTATAAGAAATAATAGAGGCATAAGTGCTGTGAATGGTTTCAATCTTTTCTGCAACAGCTTCGGTATCAAAGTCTAAAGTCGCATCAAGTAATTCTTTGGATTTCTGTTGAAAAGAAATAAACTCATTCCAATGATTTTGCCTTGTTGCAGAAGTAAGCTCTTGACGAATTTCTTCGTTTGGAATAAAAGCCATCTGTTTTTGTGCGTCATATCCAAGATATCCCAAGTGAATTAAGTAAGTGAGAACATCATCTTTATTTGCAAAATTTATAGTATCATTCTGGAATGACCAGACATTTACAGGCACAAAAGCACCAGAAAGCATTTCAATAATTACATTTTTTAGACCATCAAAGTTCATATTAATTAAAGGTAAAATTGCAGTATAAGTTCCAGTTTCAGACCAGTAACTCTTAAAAATATTTCGAGTCATTAAGCTGACAACTGCTTTTGGATTATAAATCTGCTGACCTGCCAGAAGATAGCCATCATACCAGTGTTTTACTTCTTCAAAATTTTTATGATAATTTTGACAAAGTGATTTTACTTCTTCATTTGTGAAACCAAAATACGGTGCAAGATTTCCTGGGTCTAACATGGTAAATTCCTCAAAATTATTGAGGGCAGACTGAGTTTTGATTTTTTTAATCGGTAAAATTCCTGTCAGATAAGCAAGTTGAATAAATCTGGTAGGTTCACTTCCTTTAAACATGCCACGCAGGAAATTAATGTATTCTTCTTGAAGTGCTTGGTTATGTGCTTCATCTCGAATTAAAATATCCCATTCATCAATAATAACAATAAATTTTTTGCCAGAATCCGCATTAATAAGAGAAAGTGCATCTGGTAGAGAGTGAATTTCAGCTGGCAGGCAGTTCGGATATAATTTCTTAAGTTCACAGATTGTATTTTGGGTAATATAATCAAGCACTTTTTCAGCTTTTCCAGCAGCTTGCATACACCACTGGATATCAAGATGGATGACCTGATACTGATTTAAATGTGTTGTAAAATCTTTTGAGGAAGCAATAGAAAGACCTTGAAACATTTCTTTTGAATCTGCTCCAACACTGTAATAGGCGGTAAGCATATCAGCAGTAATGGATTTTCCAAATCGTCTGGGACGGCTGTTGCAGATAAATGCCTGTGTTGTATTTAAGACACGGTTTGTATATTCAATTAATCCGGTTTTATCTATATAAATTTCTGAGTTAAGTGCAACCTGAAATGCACTGTTATCAGGATTTACAAATCTTCCCATGAAATAAATCCCCCTTTTTGAAGTGAAATTCTTAATTCTAGTTTATCATTATGCTGGAAAAATCACAAGCAAAGGAATAGAGAAGAAGACTTTTTCTTTTCCTATTGAAAAATTTCTCAATTCCGATTAAAGTTAAAAGAAAAAACAAAAGAAAAGGAACAATAATATGTTTTACTATTTTATCATAAATCCTTCTTCGAGTTCAGGAAAGCATAAAACGCTCTGGAGAGAGATAAAAGAACAGTTAGAGAAAGAAAGAATTGCTTATAAAGTAGCAGCTACAAAGAAAACAGGTGATGCAAAGCGCCTTGCAAGAGAGGCGTCTTTACAGGTTTCGGAAACCAATCCATGTACTATTGTTGCAATTGGAGGCGATGGTACGGTAAATGAAGTGGTAGATGGATTAGTTCTATCTCCATTTTTAAGCTTTGGTTATATTCCAACCGGTTCTGGAAATGACCTTGCAAGGGGTCTTGGACTATCAAAAAATCCACTTGAGGCGTTGGATTTTATTCTGCATCCAAAAGAAATAAAAAATGTACGGATTGGACAGATAATAACAAAAAATACGGAAAATGAAGAAGGGGAAAAAAGACGTTTTGTGATTAGCAGTGGAGCGGGGTTTGATGCGGATGTCTGCCACCATTCGATTTCCTCAAAAACGAAAACAATGTTGAATTTTTTACATATGGGAAAGTTAACCTATTTATTTACCGCATTGAAATTACTCATGAATTATCGTTATATAAAAGCAAAGTTGATGTTAGACGACGAGATTTCAAAGGAATATCACAGAGGAATTTTGTTTTCTGCATTTATGAATACCCGTTATGAAGGCGGAGGATTTTTGTTTTGCCCGAGTGCAGAGCCGTGTGATGATTTTTTAGACATTTGCTTGGTAGAAAAAGTACCGAAGCTTGTGATTTTACTTGTCTTACCAATGGCCTTTTTTGGAAAACATGTTTGGCTTAAGAAAATTGTTCATATTGAGAGATGTCAAAAAGCAATTTTAAGTTTAGAAGAGCCTGTAGCGATTCATACAGATGGAGAAAATGCGGGTGTGAAAAAAATTATGGAGGTTTCATTGGAAAAACAGCCATTGAAATTTATTATTTGCTAAAATTCAATGACTGTTAGATTTATCGCTGTTCCTGCTTCATGTTTTTCATCCATTTTACAACATGTTTTTGAAAAAGCAGAATATCCGGGCTGATATCTTTGTCTTTCCTGGTCAGCATATAAGTGGTCCACTCATAATTTCCATCACAAAATGGAAGCAATACCATACTGTCATCGCCCATATCGTCAAAAACGAAGTCAACAACAACAGAAATTCCTTTGTTTTTTCGCACCATTTTATGACAAAGGCTGAAACCACTTGTTTCAAAAACGATATTTGGAGAAAAGCCTGCTGCCTTACATTTTTCAACAATCAGATGATGAATATAAAAATCACTGCTTTCAAGGTAAAGAGGCTGATTTTTTAAATCTGTAATTTCTATATATTGTTTCTGGCTTAAAGGATGGTTGCGGTTTACAAGCAATTTAATTGCAAAGCTTTCCAGTTTAATTGCGTGAAAATCATGAAAGCCGTCTGGTTCAGAAGGACCAATAGTGAAGGCAACGTTTCCTTCTTTTTCGCGAAACAGCCGCTCCACCTGCTTGTCTGGGTATTCCCGGTAGCGAAGTGTGATTTCCGGATGGTTTGTGCGAAAGTCTGTGATACATTCCGGAGAAACAAGCCGTAGGATTCCATAAGCAGAGAGCAAGTCGATTTCCCGATTCTGGGTTTGCTGGATTTTTTGAATATTTGTATAAATATCATAGTAAGAATCTAAAAAATCTGGAAGATGTTGATATAAATAATCTCCGGTTTCTGTTAAAGAGATTCCCTGGGTGGTACGGTTTAAAAGCTGAGTATGTAATTCAGATTCAAGATTTTTAATGGATTTACTTAAACCCTGAGGGGTAATATAAAGAAGTCGTGCTGCTTTTGTAATACTGCGCTTCTCGCAGACAGTACGAAAATTTTCTAAGTCTTTAATGGTCAAGAGGATTCATCCTTTCTAAAATTATTTCTACATCTTTTAGTATATAGCTTTCAAATGGTTGATAGGTATCATCTATTAATTGATAGTCATAATTTGTTTTTTATGCTAATATAATCACGAATTCACTTATAAATATACCAAAGAGAAAGGGAACTGTCACGAGCGGTCCTCTTTCTTTTTATTATTTTGAATCAATAAATTTTTGATACGGGGAAAAAGACAGTTGATAGTCAGAGAGAGTAAGAAATGATAAAATAATAACAAAGTATCAACGAAAATGGTATATTTTGTAAAACATGAAATTTAAGGAGGAAAAAAATGGATGGATTTAAGCTGACATCGGTGGAAGAATTTGAACAGGCAACCGAGCGTCTTTTGGAAACCGGAAAAAAAGTAGGGGCGGATTCCTGGCAGGCAAGAGTAAAAAATCAGACTCCGCATTGTAAGTTTGGGGAACAGGGAGTCTGTTGTCGAATCTGTTCGATGGGACCATGTAGAATTACACCAAAAGCACCAAGAGGAATCTGTGGTTGTGACGCACACGGAATTGCAGGAAGAAACTTCCTTCGTTTTGTTGCCGGAGGTGCAGCTACTCACTCTGACCATGGTCGTGAAATTTGTCATACTTTTACACATGTTGCGCCAGATGGTGACTACAAAGTAAAAGACCCGGAAAAACTGCTTCGTATTGCAAAAGAATGGGGTGTAGAGACAGAGGGGAAAGATATCTATGATCTCGCCCATGAAATGGCAGAACTTGCATTAGCGGAATATGGAAAAACTTATGGAGTACAAAGATGGTTAAGTCGTGCACCAAAGCATACACAGGAACTTTGGAAAAAGGCAGAAATTGAACCAAGAGCAATTGACCGTGAAGTGTCTACTGCAATGCATATGACTCATATGGGTAACTCCAGTAAACCGGAAGCATTGGTTCGTCAGTCTCTTCGTTCAGGTATGTCTGATGGATGGGGCGGTTCCATGGCAGGAACAGAATTTTCTGATATTATGTTTGGAACACCAAAACCGGTTGATACCGAAGCAAACCTTGGTGTTATGAAGGAAGACGAAGTAAATATTATTGTACATGGACATGACCCAAGTCTTTCCGAGATGATTTGTGAATATGCAGAAGACCCGGAAATGCTTGCACTTGCAAAAGAAGTAGGAGCAAAAGGAATTAACGTGGCAGGTGTCTGCTGTACATCAAATGAAGTTGCAATGCGTCGAGGAATTCCGATGGCTGGTAACTTTTTACAGCAGGAAAATGTTGTATTAACTGGTGCATGTGAAGCGATTGTCGTAGACGTGCAGTGTATTTTCCCGGCACTTGGACCGTTAAGCAAATGTTTCCATACAAAATTTATCACAACTTCTAAAATTGCACAGATGCCAGATTCAGACTTTATTTTATTTGAAGCTGGAAGTGCAGGAGAAAAAGCAAAACAAATCGTTCGCATGGCGGTAGAAAACTTTAAGAATAGAAAACCAGACCTGGTACATATTCCACAGATGAAACAGAAAGCAACTGTTGGTTATTCAGTAGAAGCAATTGTAAAAGCATTAGATGGTGTAGCAAGTTCTCAGGTAGATGAACCGGGTACAACAAAACCATTATTAGAATGTATTACTTCTGGTGTTATCCGTGGTGCGGTTGCTATGGTTGGATGTAACAATCCAAGAGTACGTCCGGACTCTGCACATATTGGTTTAATGAAAAAACTGATTAAAAATGATATCATTGTTATTCTTTCCGGATGTTCTGCACAGGCTGCTGCAAGAGCAGGCCTGATGGACAAACGTGCAAAAGAGTTATGCGGAGATGGATTAAAGCGAGTATGTGAACTGGCAGATATTCCACCAGTACTTCACATGGGCTCTTGCGTAGATATTAGCCGTATGATGGTGCTTGCATCAAAACTTGCAATTGATTCCGGATTAAATATTTCACAGCTTCCACTTGTTGGTTGTGCTCCGGAATGGATGTCTGAAAAAGCGGTTTCAATTGGAAACTATGTTGTTGCAACAGGTATTGATACATTCCTTGGTGTAGCACCACAGGTAACCGGTTCTAGTGAAATGGTATGGTGGTTGACAGAAGGAATCCGTGACTGGGTAGAAGCTGCATATTATGTAGAGACAGATATTGAAAAACTTGGAGATGCAATGATTGCACGAATTGAAGAAAAACGTGCAGCACTTGGAATCTAATAAGAAATAAAAAGTAAAGAGTAAAAGGCAGCAGGATGATGGAAGATACATCCTGTTGTTTTTTGCATCATAGGAATTATTGAGAAAAACTATCACATTTAAGGTATTGCATTGCCTGTCACTTTTTTGTATAATACAGATAGTTAGTTAAAACTAACTTCGTGTGACTGAATCATTTTAGAACTCCTTCGAAAGAAAGATTACCTGAGTCTTTCTTCACCGGAAGATATTGCTGCTTCCGGTAAAGGAGTTGTAAAATGAGAGGAAAACAAACAGAGAGGAGACATGGCAATGAGTCATTTAACAATTGAGAAGGTAATTGGAAGAGAAATTTTGGACTCCAGAGGAAATCCGACCGTAGAGGCAGAAGTTATCTTAAAGGATGGAACGATTGGAAGAGGAATGGCTCCAAGTGGAGCTTCCACCGGAGAATTTGAAGCACTGGAGCTTAGAGATAATGTAAAAGAAAGATACCTTGGAAAAGGGGTTCAAAAAGCAGTTGAAAATATTAATACAACAATTAATGAAGCACTGCACGGAATGGATGCTTCTGATATTTATGCAGTAGATGGTGCAATGATTGCAGCAGACGGAACAAAAGACAAATCCAAGTTAGGTGCAAATGCAATTCTTGCGGTATCAATCGCAAGTGCAAGAGCAGCTGCAAATGCGTTACAAATTCCGTTGTATCGTTTTCTTGGTGGAATTTCTGGAAATCGTCTGCCAGTACCGATGATGAATATTATTAACGGTGGATGCCATGCCTTATCTTCCGGACTGGATGTACAGGAATTTATGATTATGCCGGTTGGAGCTCCGTCCTTTAAAGAATGTTTAAGATGGTGTGCAGAAGTGTTCCATGCACTTGCTTCTATCTTAAAAGAAAGAGGACTTGCAACATCTGTTGGTGATGAAGGTGGATTTGCTCCTGCATTAAAATCTGATGAAGAAGCAATTGAAACTATTTTAGAGGCAGTTAAAAAAGCAGGTTATGAACCAGAAAAAGACTTCAAGATTGCAATGGATGCAGCATCTTCTGAATGGAAAACAGGCAAGAAAGGCGAATACAAACTTCCAAAAGCCGGCACAGTATTTACTTCCGAAGAGTTGATTGCACACTGGAAAAATCTGGTAGAAAAATATCCGATTATTTCTATTGAAGATGCCTTAGATGAAGAGGACTGGGAAGGCTGGAAGAAACTGACAGCAGAACTTGGGGACAAAGTACAGCTGGTTGGTGATGACTTATTTGTTACAAATACAGAACGTCTCTCAAAAGGAATTGAACTTGGATGCGGAAACTCGATTCTGATTAAGTTAAATCAGATTGGTTCTGTTTCTGAGACATTAGAGGCAATTAAGATGGCTCATAAAGCTGGTTATACTGCAATTTCTTCTCATCGTTCCGGTGAAACAGAAGATACAACCATTGCAGATTTAGCGGTTGCATTAAATACCTGCCAGATTAAGACCGGAGCACCAAGCAGAACAGAGCGAGTTGCAAAATACAACCAGTTACTTCGTATTGAAGAAGAACTGGGAAATGCAGCTATTTATCCGGGTATCAAAGCCTTTAACGTAAAAAACGATTAATACGAAGAAGCTTAGACAAATAATCTTAAATGAAAAATCCTCCAATAAATAAAACGATACAAATAATCTTTACAAAGAGCTGAAAATTTCATATAATAAAACAGTAATTTGGTCCCGGACAGTATTTACAGGTACTGTCCGGAATTTTTTATCACAAAAAGGAGATACTTTAAAATGGAAGAAAACGTAATTGCAGTTGTAGCAGGACACAAAATCACAGAAGAGGAAGTAACACATTACATTCAGACTCTGCCAAGAGAACAGCAGGTTTATGCAACACAGCCACAGTTTCGTGACTACTGCAAAGAACAGATAATTGCGCTGTATGTACTGGCAGAAGAAGGAAAAGAAGAAAAATTAGATGAATCTGAAGAATTTTTGACACAGATTGAAAAAGCAAAACAGGATATCTTAGCACAGATGGTACTTCGCAATATCATGAAAGAAGTAAATGTGACCGAAGAAGAAGCAAAAGCATACTACGAAGCAAATAAACACAATTATCAGAAAGGTGCAACTGTAAGTGCAAAACACATTCTGACAGATTCTGAAGAGAAATGTAAAGAAATTCTGGCATTTATTCAGAATGGAGAAAAAACATTTGAGGATGCAGCAAAAGAATTTTCAAGCTGTCCATCTTCTCAGAGAGGCGGAGACCTTGGTCAGTTTGGAAAAGGTCAGATGGTAAAAGAATTTGAAGATGCAGCATTTGCAGCAAATATCGGAGAAGTAGTAGGACCGGTAAAAACTCAGTTTGGTTATCATTTAATTAAAGTAGAAAAGAAAAACGAAGCATGTGAAGCACCATTTGAAGAAGTGAAAGTAAAGGTTATGAATGAAGTTGCTCAGAAAAAACGTGAACAGGTTTATTCTGAAAAAATGACCAAGTTAAAAGAAAAATTTGTAGAAAAATAAAAAAGAAAAGTTTTAGGAAAACCAGGAGAGATGACTATGAATGAATATGAACGTGCCCTGGAATTAAAGGAAGAAACGATTGCAAACCGTCGGTTTCTTCATGAAAATGCAGAAACAGGTCTGCATCTGCCAGAGACAAAAGCATTTGTGATGAAAAAATTAAAAGAGTATGGAATTGAGCCTGTAGAATGTGGAGAGGGAGTAACTGCTACAATCGGAAACGGAGGAAAAGTTATTCTGCTTCGAGCAGATATGGATGCGCTTCCGATGAAAGAAGAAAGTGGAGAGCCATTTTCGAGTAAAACAGGGGCAGCCCATGCCTGTGGGCATGATTTCCATGCAGCGATGCTTTTAAGTGCAGCAAAAATCTTAAAAGAAGAGGAAGCAGAGTTAAAAGGAACAGTCAAGCTGATGTTTCAGCCGGCGGAAGAAACGTTCCAGGGAAGTAAAAATATGTTGGAACATGGAATTTTAGAAGAACCGAAGGTGGATGCAGCACTTGCTTATCATGTATCGCCAGGCAGATTTCCGGTCGGACTCTATATGTATAATGACAAGAATACAATGATGTATTCCGTAGATGGATTTAAAATTACAATTCAGGGAAAGGGCTCTCATGGAGCATATCCTCAGGTTGGAGTAGACCCGATTAATATTGGAGTGCATATCCATCTGGCTTTGCAGGAATTGATTGCGAGAGAATGTAATCCAAGTCATTCCTGTGTATTGACGATTGGACAATTTGAGGCAGGAACAGCAGCAAATATTATTCCCGATACTGCTGTGTTGCAGGGAACTATCCGGACAAATGAAAAAGAAGCAAGAGAACTTTTAGTAAAAAGAATGAAAGAAGTGGTGGAAAAGACCGCAGAAGTTTACAGAGGAAGTGCGACAATTGAGATGATTTCAGAAGTACCGCCTTTGATTTGTGATTCTGAACTTACAAAAGAAGTAGTGGGATATATGAAAGAATTAGAGATTCCGAATCTGATTCCACATCCGGATGTCTCTTCAAGTGCATCGGAAGATTTTGCAGTCATTGCGGAAAAGGTTCCAAGTTCATTTTTATATTTGTCAGCTGGTTATCTTGATGAGAGAGGCGACTATCCTGCTCATCATCCAAAGGTGCAGTTTAATGAAGAGGTCTGCCCGATTGGTGCAGGCTGTCTGGCACACTGTGCAAGACGCTGGCTGGAAGAACATTAAAATAAATGAAGAAGATTTTAAGAAAATATCTGGTTTGAGGAAAAAAGGGGGATTTGCAGAGTTGGCAGATTCTCCTAGATTTTGCTTGTAGCAGGGTGAAAAAAAGTTTATAATAAAGACAGACTCTTACAGGAAAAACCTGGAAAGAAAGGAACGGTGTGTGCGTATGATAGAAGATATTTTAAAGTACAACAAGGAGTTTGTGGAGAAAAAAGCGTATGAGCCTTATTTGACAAGTAAATACCCGGATAAGAAACTGGCGATTTTAACCTGTATGGATACCAGATTAACCGAATTATTGCCAGCGGCACTTGGCATTAAAAATGGAGATGCTAAGATTATCAAAAATGCCGGCGGGGTAATTACGCATCCTTACGGAAGTGTGATGAGAAGTCTGTTAGTTGGAATTTTGGAACTCGGTGTGGAAGAAATTATGGTAATCGGTCATACAGATTGTGGTGTACAGGGAATGGATGGACATCACATGTTAGAGGAACTCGTAGAAAGAGGAGTTTCACAGGAACACATTAATGTAATTAAGAGTACCGGAACAGATTTGGAAAAATGGTTAGGTGGATTTGAAAGCGTAGAACAGTCCGTAAAAGATACCGTATATGCGTTAAAACATCATCCTTTGATGCCGGCAGGAATTAAAATTACCGGATTTATTATGGATTCTGTAACCGGAGGTCTTGAGGCGGTAGAAGAGAAGAAATAAGAATGAAAGGTAAGAAAAAAATCCTCGAGCAGATAGTGTCTGCTTGAGGATTTTTGGGTTTTAAACTTCAACAATATGTCCGGTTTCTTTATTATAATGGCAGTATTTTCCGTTTTTAGAAATAAAAGGCTGATAAGTGTTAGAACGAATGTCCTTTATATAAACGATTCCGGTTGAAATCATTTCTACCAGTGAAAAGCGTTCATTTAAAGAGGAAATCCATTCATAGACTTTCTTTTTGGAAGATTCTGCCATAACCAGATTGTATTCACCGTCTTTACATGGTTCGAGTGAAAAATAAATTTTTTCCGCTTTAGCCGGGTCTGCAAATACCTGGCTTTCAATATAGGAAGAAAAATGTTCTTTTACAAAAGCGTGAAAGCTTTTTTTCGTATAGATTTCTCCACTGACTTCATCTTTGATTTTATCGCCGCGTTCAATACGAACACGAATTAATTTGAGCACCTCAATGCTCCAGTTAATAAAAGAAATACTGCTGTATTCCATGCTTTCTAAGAGCTGACTGATAAGTTTCTCAGATAAGACATCGGAATGAATTGCCTCTTCATAAAGTTCATGATTCATTGTAAAATCCCCCTTTGGATTATCCATTGTAATATGGTTTTATTATAAGTCCAGAAGGGCATAAATGCAAGAAAAACAGCGAAATTTAGGCGGAATTGCTTGCCAGCTTTTGTGTGGTAGAGTATAATAAAACGGCTGTGATTCAGGTAGTCTCGGAAGAATAAGAAAAACTTCAAGATTACAGATTTTAGGAAAGGAGAAAGGAAAAGAGATGACAGGAAAAACACATTTGGCGGTGGGAACTGCTGCGGCATTATGCGTGACACAACCGCCCCATTTAAGAGACTGGGTTTTATGCATCGGAGCGGCAGTTGTTGGTTCTGTAATCAGTGATGTGGATGTCAGTACGTCAGACTCAAGGGAAGCGCTTAATAAAATTACTGCAGTTTCCTGTCTGGCATTTGTAGTTGTGGTAATACTGGAATGTATTTTTCACTTGGGAATTCTTAAGAATTTTAACAGAGAAAGCAGTTTGTTTCGATTTATCATAGGCTTTGCGGTGATGCTTATCGTGTGTACATTTGGAAAGAATCAGCCACACCGATCTTTTATGCATTCTATTTTAGGTCTGTTGATTTTTAGCGGAATTGTGGCATTTATGTATCCGGAAGTGGAACTCTATTTTGCAATTGCAATGCTTTCCCATATTCTGATTGATTTACTTAATAAACGAAAAGTGCGTCTGCTTTATCCGTGGGGAAATGGCTGGTGCCTGAGACTATGTACGGCAGATGGAATAGTCAATACGTTGTTATTCTGGTTGGGTTCGGCAGTGGCGATGATTGCTTCCTTTTGGCTGGTAGTTTCAAAATATGCGCCGGAATTATTAAAGATGTTACAATAACAGAAATTAAGCTTGAATTATCTGTTTTATATTGACGCAGAGACGGATTTCCCTGTATTATTAAGAAGTGGGAAAAGAAAATTAAACCAAAAGAAAGGAGAGCGTGCTTAAAAAAGCAAACAATTATGTTAGAAAAAAAATTTAAACTCAAAGAACACAATACCACAGTCAAAACAGAGGTAATTGCAGGTATTACAACCTTTATGACAATGGCGTATATCCTTGCAGTTAACCCAAGTGTATTGAGTGCTGCTGGAATGGATGCAACAGCAGTCCTTCTTGCAACATGTCTTGCTTCTTTTATTGGAACAATCTGTATGGCATTGTATGCAAATCTTCCATTTGCGCTGTCTGCCGGAATGGGCTTAAATGCTTATATGGCATATACCGTAGTCGGTGTAATGGGTTACGAATGGCAGGTTGCACTGCTTGCAGTATTTGTAGAGGGACTTATTTTTATTGTACTTTCCCTTACCAATGTACGAGAAGCGATTTTTGATGCAATCCCATTAAATTTAAAGAAAGGTGTTTCTGTTGGTATCGGTATTTTTATTGCATTTATCGGACTTCAGAACGCAAAGCTGGTTGTATTAAACCAGTCTACACTTGTAACAATTACAAATTTTAAAGAAAACTTCCACTCTGCCGGAATCTGCTCAATTCTTGCAGTAGTTGGTCTGTTTATTACAGTTGTGCTTTATATCAAAAATGTAAAAGGTGCAATCTTAGTTGGAATTTTATCTACCTGGATTCTTGGAATGATTTGTCAGGTCGTTGGAATCTATGTTCCGAATGCAGAACTTGGATATTATACCTTATTCCCAAGTTTTGCAATGACAGATTTTTCAAAATTGGGTGAAACTTTTGGACAGTGCTTTAACGTAAATTTTGATAAGGTAGGAATTGTAAACTTTATTATCGTAATATTTTCTTTCCTGTTTGTTGACTTATTTGATACATTGGGAACTTTAATCGGTGTCAGCACAAAAGCTGGTATGTTGGATAAAAATGGGAAACTGCCTGGAATCAAACCGGCACTGATGTCTGATGCAATTGCAACAGCGGCAGGTGCAGTTCTTGGAACTTCTACTACGACTACGTTCGTAGAATCTTCGGCAGGTGTTGCAGCAGGTGGAAGAACGGGTTTGACAGCAGTGGTAACAGGATTTTTATTCCTGATTTCCATGCTGTTTGCACCAATTTTTACAGCAATTCCATCTTTTGCAACTGCTCCGGCACTGATTATGGTAGGATTCTTAATGTTTGGTGCAATTACCGATATCAAATTTACAGATGATAATATGACGGAGGCAGTTCCTGCTTATCTGTGTATTATTGCGATGCCACTATTCTACAGTATTTCAGAGGGAATTTCTATTGGCATTATTTCTTACGTGGTATTAAATGCAGTTTGCGGAAAAGCAAAGAAAGTAAAACCGCTGATGTATGTACTTGCAGTCTTGTTTGTACTGAAATATGTATTGTTATAAAAAGTAAAAATAGAATTTTTAATAAGTAATTAGTTAAAAAAAGATAAGAAAGAATAGAAAACGTCTTTTTTCTGGAGAAAAACAGAAAAACGGCGTTTTTTTTATAAAAAAGTTCTTGACTACTAATAGTTGTTAGTATACACTAACAATGAAAGAAGTTTGAACAGGCAGGAGGGATAGGAATGTCTGGTAAGGCACAGATAGAAGAACCAGAAAATTTTATTTTGTATCAGTATACCCAAATGCAGAAAGATAGAATTGTGAGTAAATTTAAGGCAAAGGGCGGACGAATGACCAGACAAAGAGAGCTGGTGCTGGATATTATCCTTGAAGGAGACTGTTCATGTTGCAAAGAAATTTATTACCGTGCCATGCAGAAAGACCCTGAGATAGGAGTGGCTACCGTATATCGTATGGTAAATAAACTTGAAGAAATGGGTGTCATAAGCAGAAAAAATATGTATAAAATTGAAAACCAGACAAAGAGACATCCCCAACAAGGAAGCTGTATGGTTGAACTGGAAGATAACAGTGTCTGCAAGCTGACTTCAAAAAAGTGGAAAAAGGTGATGGAGGCTGGTTTAGAAGCTTGTGGCTATGCAAAAAAAGGTCAGCGTGTAAAAAAAATCATCATATAATGTAAGTGTCAAAAGTATAAAGTTTACATAGAACGCCTGTGATTTTAAAGAAAAGTGATAAAAATTCTCAATAACAAAGAAAATGCTGGAAAAGTAAAAAAAAGTGTTGTATAATGTCATTTAAACAAAAAAATACGAAATAGCAGGAGGAATACAGGATGTTAAATTGTTTGAAAAATATTGACTGGAAAAAAACCGGAATTTTTGCAGCAGGTGTAGCATTTGGAACAGCAGGAATCAAAGCATTATCAAGCGATGACGCAAAGAACGTATATACACAGGGCACTGCTCTTGTTTTAAGAGCAAAAGACTGCGTTATGAAAGTCGTAACAATGGTTCAGGAAAATGCAGAAGATATCTATGAAGCAGCCAAAAATGTAAATGAAGAAAGAGCAGCCAAAAAAGAAGCAGCTGAATTTGAAGATGCAGAAGAAACAGAAGAAACAGAAGAAGCAGAAACAGAAGAAGCTGTTGAAGAATTCAAAGAAGTAGAGTCAGAAACAGAAGAATAATTCATTCATTTTAAGTTGGTAAACACCTGCAGATCTCTGCAGGTGTTTTGATATCTTTTCTATACAGATAAAGAGAGGACATGCAAATGAAATTTCAAATAAAACATGAGACAAAGGGCAGAATGCGTGTGCATCTTATGCAGAAACGAATGAGTTATGAGCAGGCTGATACTTTGTTATATTATTTACACCAGAATAAACAGGTTAGTTTTGTAAAAGTATATGAAAGAACAGCAGACGCTGCGATTTCTTATGTCGGAGACAGAGAGGAAGTCATTAAAGCATTACGTGCATTTTCTTATGAAAAAGCCGATGTACCGCAGGAAGTCATTGCGAATTCCGGAAGAAAATTAAATGCAGACTATCAGGAAAAACTGATTACGAAAGTTGCATGCAGATATATCGGAAAAGCAGTGATTCCATTTCCGGTGCGTGCCATTTATACCACATTTAAGTCTTTAAAATACATCTATGCAGGTGTTCGCAGCCTTTGCACCGGAAAACTTGAAGTTGCGGTATTAGATGCAACCGCAATCGGAGTTTCTGTTCTTCGTGATGATATTGCAACTGCAAGTTCTGTTATGTTCCTGCTTGGAATTGGTGAGCTATTAGAAGAGTGGACACATAAGAAATCCGTAGATGATTTGGCTCGTTCCTTATCCTTAAATGTGAAGAAGGTCTGGATGAAGAAAGATGACCAGGAAATTTTGGTTTCTGCTTCTGATATTAAAGTCGGAGATGAAGTTGTAGTTCGTATGGGTAAAGTCATTCCGTTTGATGGTGTGGTAACCGGAGGAGAAGCAATGGTAAATCAGGCGTCTCTGACAGGAGAATCCGTACCGGTACGAAGAGTAGAACACAACTCTGTCTATGCAGGAACTGTAATCGAAGAGGGCGAACTGACAGTACGTGTGAAAGAAGTTGGTGGTTCCAGCCGTTTTGAAAAAATTGTTACAATGATTGAGGATTCTGAAAAATTAAAATCCGCATCAGAAAGCAAGGCGGAGCATCTGGCAGACCGTCTTGTTCCGTATACTTTAGGAGGAACAGCCCTGACCTATCTTCTGACACGAAATGTTACAAAAGCCTTATCGGTGCTGATGGTTGATTTCTCCTGTGCACTCAAACTTGCGATGCCGGTTTCTGTGCTTTCTGCGATTCGTGAAGCAAGCCTTTATAATATTACAGTAAAAGGTGGAAAATATTTAGAGGCAGTTGCAGAGGCAGATACCATTGTATTTGATAAGACAGGCACTCTTACAAAAGCAAAACCGACAGTAGTAGATGTCATTTCTTTTAACGGAGAAAATCCAGACGAACTGTTAAGAATTGCAGCGTGTTTGGAGGAGCATTTCCCTCATTCTATGGCAAAAGCAGTTGTAAATGAAGCAAAGAAATTACATCTTGAACATGAAGAGATGCATTCTAAAGTAGAATACATGGTAGCACATGGTATTTCAAGTACAATTGAAGGTAAGAAAGTAATTATCGGAAGCCATCATTTTGTATTTGAAGATGAAAAATGTGTTATTCCGGCTGGAAAAGAAGCAGAATTTGCAGCACTTCCGGAAGAATACTCTCATTTATATCTTGCAATTGAAAATAAACTGGCAGCCGTTATCTGTATTGAAGACCCACTTCGTGAGGAAGCTGAGGCGGTTATCAATTCTCTTAGAAAAGCAGGAATTTCTAACATCGTAATGATGACCGGAGACAGTGAAAGAACTGCATCGGCAATTGCAAAGCGGGTTGGAGTAGACCAGTACTTCTCAGAAGTACTTCCGGAAGATAAAGCAAAATTTGTAGAAAATGAAAAAGCAAATGGAAAAAAAGTGATTATGATTGGTGATGGAATCAATGATTCGCCGGCACTTTCTGCTGCAGATGTTGGAATTGCAATCAGTGATGGTGCAGAGATTGCAAGAGAGATTGCAGATATTACAATCAGCGCAGATGATTTATATCAGATTGTGACACTGAAATTTATCAGTAATGGTCTGATGAAACGAATCAAACGAAATTATCGTCAAATTGTAGGAATTAACACTTCCCTGATTCTGCTGGGAGTCAGCGGAGTTATCATGCCGACAACTTCTGCACTGCTTCATAATACCTCAACATTACTTATCACATTAAAGAGTATGAATAATTTATTATCTTAAACTTTTAATTGATTGATTTCTTAAATAAAAAAATACTGTCCGGCTGAAGCTTATCTTTTCAGTCAGGCAGTATTTTTTATTAATTTTATTAAATTAAAGCTTTCAATTTTTCAGCGACCTTTTCATACATCGGAACAGGAACATGGTATTTTTGACCCATACGTACAACTTCAAAGACAAGTCCTTCCAGTTCAGATGGCTTATGTGCCATGACGTCTCTCTGCATGGAAGTTGTAGTTTCTGTTGGAAGAGCAGACAAAATATCAAGATTAATGGCAACATAGTCCTGTTCAAAAGGAATCCCCATCGCTTTGGCAAGTTCCGAAATTTCACGAATCATAGCTTTGAACATTTCACGAGGTTCTCCTTCTTTTTGGAATTCTCCAGCTGTTGCCTGCCAATAAAGACCTGCTGCACCAATCGGAGAAACATAAGAAAATTTCTTTAAGGTATCCCGTTTTATCTGGTCACTTAAAATTCCCTCAATCGAACTGTCAAAGAAATCTTTTTGGATTTCTTTTAATTCCGGACGCAATTCTTCGGGTGTTCTTGCACCGTACACGACACGAAGAATTTCACCATGCTGTAAAATCGTACCATAAGAAGAAATATTGGCAGAGACATAGATACAACCGTCCATGACAGAAAGTTCCGGAAGGAGTTTCTGCATCCGTCCACCTGTTCCGTAAATATTAAGAATTGGAATAACAATGGTTTCTGGTTTCGCAATTTTTTGAATAAATGGAATGACAGAATCTAAGGAATATCCTTTGACACAGACTAAAATGACGTCGGGTCTTTCCTGATACTCTTCCATAGAAGCTGCTTTTACCGGAATGGTTTCTTTTTTATGATTCCATAATTTTTCCAAAGTAAGTCCCTTTGATTTCATTACGTTTAAATGTTCATTTCTGGCAATCAGAGTTACATCTTTTTTTGCTTTTGTCATATAAAATCCAAGTGTTCCTCCGGTGCCGCCTGCGCCGATAATTAAGTATTTCATAAATAAAATGCCTCCCAAGATGTTTTTATTTGCAGAAGTAAATTCAATTCCGGATAAAGTATAGTGTATAAAAAAAAGAAATGCAATGAAAAATTTAGTATTGACAAGAAAAAGAAATATGCTATAATAAAGTTAAACAAACACATGAACAAGTGCTCATATAAACAAATATGAGCAGAAAAGGAGAAAAATCATGAAAAAAACTTACAAAATCGATGTAGACTGTGCAAACTGTGCAAACAAAATGGAAGAAGCTGCTAAAAATACTGCAGGAGTAAAGGATGCAACTGTAAACTTTATGGCTTTAAAGATGATTGTAGAATTTGAAGATGGTCAGGAACCAAAAGCAGTGATGCAGGATGTTCTGAAAAACTGTAAAAAAGTAGAAGACGATTGCGAAATCTTTTTCTAAGATACAATCAAAAAGATGTGAGTGTCAAAAGTAAAGAGTGTTACTCACTGATGTTTTTAGAGTCTCTTCTGTAACTGCTTTTAGTGGTGCGGGAGAGATTTTAAAAATTTACAAAAAAGTTGACTTTTAAAGAAAATGGAGGAGCAGGGGATGAATAAAAAGCAAAAAAAGATGCTGACCCGAATTATTATTGCAGCGGTATTACTCGTAATCCTTTCCTTTCTTCCTGTAGATGGATATCTGAAAATGGCGCTTTATATGGTGCCATATCTGGTAATCGGATATGATATACTGAAAAAAGCATGGAAAGGAATCTTAAATAAACAGGTATTTGATGAAAACTTTTTGATGGCAGTAGCAACTATTGGTGCAATTGTGCTTGGCGATTATAAAGAAGGCGTAGCCGTTATGCTGTTCTATCAGATTGGAGAACTGTTCCAGAGTTATGCAGTTGGAAAGAGTCGTAGAAACATCAGCGAGCTGATGGATATCCGTCCGGATTATGCAAATATAGAAGTAGACGGAAACCTGGAACAGGTAGACCCGGATGAAGTAGAAATCGGTACAATTATTGTAGTACAGCCTGGAGAGAAAGTTCCGATTGACGGAATTGTGACAGAAGGTAAATCTACTTTAAATACCAGTGCTCTGACAGGAGAGAGCGTGCCAAGAGATATCTCTGTCGGAGAAGAAGTTATCAGTGGATGCATCAACCTGTCAGGGGTATTAAAAATCCAGACAACAAAAGAGTTCGGGGAATCCACTGTTTCCAAGATTCTTGATTTAGTAGAAAATTCAAGTTCTAAAAAATCAAAATCCGAAAACTTTATTTCTAAATTTGCAAAATATTATACACCGGCAGTCTGCTATGGAGCACTTGCGCTTGCTATTTTGCCTCCACTTGTGAGACTGTTATTTATGGGAGCAAGTCCGGAATGGGGAGACTGGATTTATCGTGCCTTGACTTTCTTAGTTATCAGTTGTCCGTGTGCACTGGTTATCAGTATTCCACTTAGTTTTTTTGCGGGAATTGGTGGAGCAAGCAATCAGGGTGTTCTTGTAAAAGGTTCCAATTATTTAGAAACTCTTTCTCAGACAAAATGTGTAGTATTTGATAAAACAGGTACAATGACTCGTGGTGTATTTGAAGTAAGCGGAATTCATCATAATGAGATGGAAGATGCAAAATTATTAGAGTATGCAGCACTTGCAGAGTGTTCTTCTTCTCATCCAATCAGTAAGAGTCTTCAAAAAGCCTATAATAAATCAATTGATAGAAATCGTGTAACAGATATCGAAGAAATCAGCGGACATGGCGTGGTTGCAAAGGTAGATGGAATAACAGTTGCAGCAGGAAATGAAAAGTTGATGGAAAAACTTGGAATTTCTTATGTTTCCTGTAGTCATGTTGGAACAATCGTCCATCTGGCACTGGATGGAAAGTATGCTGGACATATTTTAATTTCTGATGTGATTAAACCACATGCAAAAGAAGCAATCAAAGAACTGAAAAAAGCAGGTGTTACTAAAACAGTTATGTTGACCGGAGACCGCAAAAATGTTGCAGATGCAGTTGCTTCTGAACTTGGAATTAAAGAAGTTTACAGTGAACTTTTACCGGCGGATAAAGTTACAAAAGTAGAAGAACTGCTTGCCAATAAAGAGGAAAAAGATAAACTGGCTTTTGTTGGAGATGGAATTAATGATGCTCCGGTACTTTCAAGAGCAGATATTGGAATCGCAATGGGAGCACTTGGTTCTGATGCGGCAATTGAAGCAGCAGATATTGTTTTGATGGACGATGACCCACTTAAGATTTCAAAGGCAATTAAGATTGCAAAAAAATGTATCCGCATTGTATATGAAAATATTTACTTTGCAATTGGTATTAAAGTACTCTGCCTGATTTTAGGTGCACTTGGAATTGCAAATATGTGGATGGCAATTTTTGCTGATGTAGGGGTTATGGTAATTGCCGTATTAAATGCAATCAGAACCTTGTTTGTAAAAAATTTATAGAATAAAAAAGCTAAAAATCAATAAGAGAAAGGATAGCATTTGTTTTATGACAGAAAAATCAGAAGAAGTTTGCGAATCCTGTGAGCTGCATGAAAATCTTTTGAAAATTGTAAAAGAAATGATGCCGGAAGAGACAGAGCTTTACGATTTGGCAGAACTTTTTAAAGTCTTTGGTGATTCGACAAGAATCCGAATTCTGTTTGTCTTGTTTGAAGCAGAAGTGTGCGTCTGTGATTTGGCAAAGGCTTTGAATATGACACAGTCAGCCATTTCTCATCAGCTTCGGATTTTAAAACAAAATAAACTTGTGAAAAGCCGTAGAGAGGGAAAATCCGTATTTTATTCCCTTTCGGATGATCATGTGAGGACGATTATTGACCAGGGTCGGAATCATATTGAAGAAGATTAAAAACTGAAAAGAAAAGGAAAGAAGAGACCTTTTTGGGTAGGAAAATCTATCGAAAGAGGTCTTTTTTTGATATAAAAAGCTTGACGAATCAAAAATACCTGCTATAATATGAAAATGATTTTCAATTTTGCATAGATAAGTTCAAAAGTAAAAAAGAATAGATAGGAGAAGCAATGAAAAAGACAGTAAGATTACTTTCGATTATGGCAGTTATAGTTGCAGGATGTACTACAGCATGTGGTCAGAATGCGATAAAAAATACAGCGGATGATTCAGGAAAAGTAAAGGTAATGACCAGTTTTTATACGATGTATGATTTTGCACAGAAGATTGGTGGGGAGAAAGTAGAGATTACCAATATGGTTCCATCTGGAACAGAACCACATGACTGGGAGCCTTCTGCAATTGATATCCGAAATATGGAAGATGCAGATGTGTTTATTTACAATGGGGCAGGAATGGAACATTGGGCGGAGGATATTTTAAAATCACTGGATAACTCTGAGTTGATTACAGTAGAGGCTTCAGAGGGTGTGGAATTGATAAGAGAAGGAAAAGAAAATGACCCGCATGTCTGGTTAGACCCTGAAAATGCGAAGATAGAAATGGAAAATATTAAAGATGCGTTCATTGAGGCAGACAAGGATAATGCAGAGTATTATAACGAGAATTATGAAACATACAGCAGGCAGTTGGATGGACTAAATCAGGAGTTTGAAGAGACATTATCCCAGGTGACCAATAAAGATATCATTGTAGCACATAAAGCATTTGGTTATCTTTGCAAAGCTTATGGATTAAACCAGATAGCAATTGAGGGTCTGATGCCGGATTCTGAGCCGGATCCTGCGAGAATGGAAGAAATTATTCAGTTGGCGAAAAAAAAGGAAATCAATACCATTTTCTTTGAAGAACTGGTAAGCCCAAAAGTAGCCAATACAATTGCAAAAGAAATTGGTGCGAAAACAGAGGTTTTAAATCCACTGGAGGGATTGAGCGAAGAACAGGTGGATGCCGGAGAAGATTATTTTTCTGTTATGAGGACAAATTTAAAGCAGATTAAAAATGCACTGGAAAATTAATGTGGAAAGACAGGACAACAGGAGGAAAACCGCATGAATATGGTTGAGATAAATGATATTTCATTTCATTATGCAGATGTACCGGTTTTAGAAGACGTAAATCTGGAAGTCAGACAAGGCGACTATGTAATCTTAACAGGTGAAAACGGAAGTGGAAAGAGTACATTTTTGAAGCTGTTATTGAGAGAACTGATACCACAACAGGGAAGTATTAAAATGTTTGAAAAAGATATTTCCGGTGGATTTAAAGGAATGAAAATCGGTTATGTACCGCAAAACAGTATCAGTAAAAACCAAAATTTTCCGGCAACAGTAGAGGAGATTATGAGAACCGGGCTTTATGAGCCAATCTGGAAGCGTGGAATTTCCGGAAAAAAATATCAGAAAAGAATTTTAGAAGCATTGTCTGAGATGGAGATGGATTCTTTTTTGACAAGCCGGATAGGAGAACTTTCAGGTGGTCAACAGCAAAGAGTGATGCTTGCAAGGGCGTTAGTAGGAAAACCAGAACTTTTAATTTTAGATGAGCCGACGACCGGTATGGACAGTGTTTCGATTCAGTCTTTATGTGAAGTTCTGCAAAAGAGAAATGAAAAAGGGCTTACAATTCTTATGGTAAGTCATGGAAGCTTGAAGCCTTATACTGGGGCAAATCGGTTTTGGAATGCACAGGAAGGAAGGATTATAGAGGAATGATGAGTATATTGCAGTATGGATTTATGCAGCGTGCATTCATAGTTGGAATTTTACTGGCTGTGATTACACCATGCATTGGAATTACCATTGTTTTAAAAAGAATGTCCATGATAGGGGATGCACTTTCTCATGCCTCTTTGGCAGGTGTTGCACTTGGGCTTTTGCTTGGGATCAATCCGGTACTTGGGGCAGGTGCAACTTGTATCGTAGCGGCACTTGGAATCGAAGCAATCCGCAAAAAGATTCCAAGATATTCTGAAATGGCGATTTCGGTTGTTATGTCAGCAGGAATCGGGCTTGCAGGTGTTTTATCCGGTTTCGTACAAAATAGTGCAAATTTTAACAGCTTTTTATTTGGAAGTATTGTTTCTATCAGTACAGGAGAAATGGCAGGTGTTTGTATCATCAGTGTTGCAGTTTTAGTAACATTAATGCTGTTTTATCGAGAATTGTTTTATATGGGATTTGATGAAAATGCGGCAAGAATTTCAGGTGTTCCGGTTCGGCAGATTAATTTTATGTTTACTATTTTAACTGCACTGACGGTTTCTGTTGCTTCAAGAACAGTGGGGGCTTTAATTGTTTCTTCCATGCTGGTTGTTCCGATAGCCTGTGGGATGCAGATGGGAAAAAGTTATAAAAATACTTTAATTGGTGCGATTTGCGTTGCAGTGTTTACAACGATTGCCGGTCTGGTGCTTTCCTATTATGTTGGCATAAAGCCAGGTGGGACAATTGTCTTGCTTGAAGTGGTTATCTTTTTGATTTTGGTGATTTTTAAGACGATTATAAGAAAAGGACATTAAAAAGAGAAAATCTCGTGAGGATAGATGTTTTTTTGTCAGAGGTCTATTATTACGAGGTTTCTTTTTTGTTGGTAGACAATTGATTTTAATTTTAGTATAATAAATAGAAAATTCAGGAAGATAAAGGAGAAAGAGCCATCAGTTGTCAGGGTGGTATAAGGTTTTTAAGAGAAACCAGTAGAGGAGAAGGAAGTATGGAACCGGATTACAAGATGACGATGCAGGAAGCAAAAGAGGAAACCAGACAGTTTAAAAAGATTTTCACAAATGTGCGTCTGATTGACCAGATGGTGTTACATCGGATTGAGCAGGAAGAAAGGATGAAATTCCAGGACGGTCATTGTAATGATTTCTGGAATAAAAACTGTCCATGTGAAAATTGCGTTTCTTTAAAAGCATTTGAGGGAAAAACTCAGAAAACAAAACTGGAGTTTATGGATTCTGATATTTATCAAGTGACAGCGCGCTATGTAGAAATTGATGGGACACCTTATGTGATGGAAATGTTTAAGTGTTTGGACAGTACATCCTTGATAGATGTTGCGGGACAGGAAAAGATTGTAAGTAAGTTTGCCAGATACAATGAAAAAGTTTATAAAGATGCTTTGACAGGAGCCTATAATCGTCGTTATTTTGAGGAACATATTAAAAAGATGACAGGTTCAATGGGTGTTGCAATGATTGATTTGGATGATTTTAAGCTGTATAATGACATTTTAGGTCATAATGCGGGAGATGCTGCACTTGAGACGATTGGAAAGATTGTTCAAAAAAGCATTGGTCCGGATAATATTTTAATTCGTTATGGCGGAGATGAATTTCTTCTGGTTGTTCCGAACGTAAAAGAAGATGAGTTTTTGAAAGAATTGCAGCAGATTCGAGATAAAATTCATGATGCAAAAGTTCCAGAGTATGCACAACTTCAGCTTTCTGTCAGCATTGGCGGTGTACTTTCAAATGATGAGACAATTGAAAGTGCCGTTTGTCGTGCAGACCGTTTAATGTATAGAGCAAAAAATCAGAAAAATATGGTTGTCTCTGAAAATGGAAAAATTGGAAGTGACGGAGTAGTACGAGAATTTGTGGAAGAAGAGCAGACAAAACAACAGATTTTGATTGTAGATGATTCTGCGATGAACCGTGCAATTCTTTCCGAAATTCTAAAAGATGATTTTGAAATTTTAGAGGCAGAAAATAGTGAGGAATGTTTAAGCTTAATTGAGGAAAATGGTACAGGAATTGCCTTAATTTTGTTAGATATTGTAATGCCTGGACTTGATGGATTTGGAGTACTTGAATTTATGAACAAAAACCGTTTTATTGAGGATATTCCGGTTATTATGATTTCGAGTGAATCTTCTAATGCCCATATTAGAAGAGCCTATGAGCTGGGTGTTTCCGATTATATCAGTCGTCCATTCGATGCCATGATCGTTTATCAGCGCGTCTTTAATACAATGAAGTTGTATGCAAAACAGCGCAGGCTGACAACCCTTGTTACAGATCAGATTTATGATAAAGAGAAAAATAACCGCATGATGATTAGTATCTTAAGCCAGATTGTAGAATTTCGAAATGGTGAGAGTGGACCTCATGTGTTACATATTAATACACTGACGGGTATGATTTTGGAAAAACTGGAGCAGAAAACGGATAAATATAATCTGTCCTGGTCAGAGCAGCAGTTAATTACAACCGCTTCTTCTCTTCATGATATTGGAAAAATTGCAATTGATGAAAAGATTTTGAATAAACCGGGAAAGTTGACTAAAGAAGAGTTTGAGATTATGAAAACGCATACTTTAATCGGTGCTTCCGTACTGGAAAATCTGGAATTATATCAGAATGAACAATTGGTAAAGATTGCTTATGAAATCTGCAGATGGCATCATGAACGTTATGATGGACGAGGATATCCGGATGGTTTAAAAGGAGATGACATTCCAATCAGTGCGCAGGTTGTATCTTTAGCGGACGTATATGATGCACTTACGAGTAAACGTGTTTATAAGGCAGCGTTTTCCCATGAAAAAGCAATGGAAATGATTTTAGGCGGAGAATGTGGAATTTTTAATCCAATGCTTTTAGAATGTCTGGTAGAAATTCAGGATAAGATTCAGGAAAAATTAGAAAAGAGTGTGGATAAAGATTCTTATTTGAAAAAACAGACAGAAGAATTGGCTTTATTTGATATCTCAGGAATAGACAATTTTTTTAGGGGGGGGGGTAAAACGAAAAGCTTTTTTGACAATGTGAGTGTTCGCCCACAAAAAAATAAAAGTTGAGAAAAAGAATTATGGATAAGGCAGAGCATTCTATGTATATGAATAAACAGAAAGAAAAAGGAACAAACCGTTAATAAAAAACCTGTGGAAATCAAGAGATTCCGCAGGTTTTTTATCTGATGATTGTCAAGTGGATATTCGCAATTCGCTTTGCTACTTGCTTATTGCTTTTCGCAATTGAAGCAGGGGACTTCCTTGATTTGGTTAAATTAATTTAAACAGGAGCGAACTGACTGTTATAAAGGGTGGCATAAAATCCATTTTTAGAAAGCAGTTCTTTGTGACTGCCCTGTTCAATAATGTGCCCATCTTTCATGACGAGAATGATATCTGCATTTTTAATCGTGGAAAGACGATGAGCAACAATAAAACTGGTTCGTCCATGCATCATTTTTTCAAAAGCTTTCTGGATACGAATTTCTGTCATAGTATCGATAGAAGAAGTTGCCTCATCAAGAATCAGCATTGGAGGTAGGCAGAGCATTACACGAGCGATGCAGAGTAACTGTCTCTGACCTTGCGAGAGGTTGCTTCCACCTTCAGAGAGAATAGTATCATATCCATCTGGCATACGCATAATAAAGCTGTGTGCATGAGCTTCTTTCGCAGCCTGAATGATTTCTTCTTTGGTTGCATCCGGATTTCCATAAGAAATATTTTCCCAGATGGAAGCCGATTTTAACCAGGTTTCCTGTAAAACCATACCATAAGAAGCACGCAGGGAATGACGAGTAATCGAATCAATATCATGTCCATCAATTTTAATTGAACCACCATTAATCTCATAGAACCGCATTAACAGGTTGATTAAAGTTGTTTTTCCGCAGCCTGTTGGACCGACAATGGCGATTCTCTGCCCCGGATTTGCATGAAGATTGAGACCTTGAATCAATGGAACTTCTGGGGTATAAGAGAAATCAACTTGTTCTAAAGAAATCTCTCCTTTTGGTGAATCAAGTACAGCAGAATCTGCTTTATCATCAGAAATCGGTTTTTCATCAATTAATTCAAACACACGAGCCGCAGAAGCAAGGGAGTTCTGGAATTCCGTAATAACACTTGTAATTTCATTAAATGGTTTAGTGTACTGGTTGGTATAGCTTAAGAAGCTGGAAAGCTGGCCAACACTTAACATTCCATTGATAACACCGAAACATCCGGAAATTGCAACACCCGCGTAGATACAAGCGTACATAAAACGGGTAGCCGGGTTTGTAATGGAAGAAAAGAAAGTTGCTCGAAGCGAATAATTTGCCAGACGTTCATTGATTTCTTTAAATTGTTTCTGGGTTTCTTCTTCATGCCCAAATGCCTGTACGACTTTAATTCCCTCTAACATTTCATTGGTTAATCCGGTCAGTTCTCCCCTTGCCTCAGACTGTTTTTTGAACATAATAAAAGTCTTTTTTGAAATAAAGTTTGCAATAAAAAAGGACATTGGACTTAATACAACAACAACCAGAGTAATCAGAGGATTAATACTCAGCATAAATACAATTGTTCCAAGAATTGTAATGACACCGGTAAAAAGCTGGGTAAATCCAAGTAAAAGACCATCAGAAAACTGGTCGATATCAGTAATGACACGGCTGATTAAATCTCCTGAGGCATGGCTGTCCACATAAGAAAGCGGAAGTACCTGTAAATGGTTAAATGCCTGAACTCTTAAATCTTTTACGATTTTATAAGTGATTTTATTATTAATGTGATTCATAATCCATTGACATAATGCAGAGATTACAATGCATGTCAGGATTGTTGTGATAATAGAAATCAAACCATGGAAATTGACGTTTCCTTTAGAAAGAATGAAATCCACACCGTGTCCTGTCAAAATTGGTACATATAAAGTCAGGGCAACCGTAATCACAGAAAAGAGCAGGGACAATAAAACCAATGGAGTGTATGGACGAATACAGGCAAAAATACGTTTTAATGTAGATTGTTTTTTAGTTAGCTGTTTTGACACTGTAAGGCACCTCCTCTTTTGAAAGCTGTGAAGCACAGATTTCCTGATAAACTTCATTTTCTCTTAAAAGTTCTTCATGAGTTCCGATTCCGGCAAGCGTACCATCATCGAGTACGAGAATCTGATCAGCATTGCGGATGGTTGAAACACGCTGAGAAACCAAAAATACGGTTCTGTTTTGTATTTGTTTTTTAATGGCCTTTCTAAGTCTGGCATCCGTTGCAAAGTCAAGTGCAGAAGCACTGTCATCAAGGATCAGGATATCCGGATTTTTAACCAGAGCGCGTGCGATGGTCAGACGTTGCTTCTGACCACCGGAAAGATTAGAACCGTTTTGTTCAATCATCAGGTCAAGTCCCTGGTCTTTGGAATCGACAAATTCTTTTGCCTGTGCAATTTCGAGTGCCTGATAAATTTCTTCATCAGTGGCATTTTTTCTTCCCCAGCGCATGTTTTCTCGCAACGTGCCTTTAAAAAGCTGGGCTTTTTGTGGAACCATACCGATATGTTTGCGGATAGAAACCGGATTTAAAGTTTTGACATTACTTCCATCTACTTTTACACTCCCGTTTTGAATATCATAGAAGCGGGGAATCAAATTGACAAGGCTTGATTTTCCGGAACCAGTTCCACCGATAATTCCGATTGTCTGTCCTGACATAGCTTTGAATGTAATGTTACTTAAAACTTCTTTTGCTTTTTCATTATAAGAAAATGAAACATTACTAAATTCAACAGCCGCAGTTCCGGCAACGCTTCCGATTGGGGTTTTGGATGCCAAGAAAGCTCCTTCTTCTTTAATAGAAGGCTGCATGTCGAAAATATTGTTAACACGGTTTAAACTGGCAATTGCTTTGGAAAGCAGAATGATTAAATTTGCCAGTTTGATTAATTCAACCAGAATCTGGGACATATAGTTAATTAAGGCAATGACCTGTCCCTGAGTTAATCTGCCAAGATAAACCTGATTTCCTCCAGACCATAAGATGGCGATGATACCAAGGTTAATGATAACATAAGTAACCGGATTTAATAGGGCGGAAATTTTTCCGACGTGAATCTGGCGGAAAAAAAGCTGAAGGCTTTTTTTCTCAAACGATTCCATTTCACTTTCCTGGCGGTTAAATGCGCGTACAACACGGATTCCAAGAAGATTTTCACGGGTGGAAAGTAAAACATCGTCAAGCTGTTTCTGTACGTTTTTATAAAGCGGCATGGTAATTAATAAGATTGCAAATACAACGACTGCCAGTGCAGGAATGACTATGACAAAAGGAATCGCAGCTTTTACATCTACCGTAAATGCCATAACCATAGCGCCAAATACAACAAATGGGGAGCGCAGAAACAGACGCAGAAACATGTTAATTCCGTTTTGGACCTGATTGACGTCATTTGTCATTCGGTTGATTAAAGTAGAAGTTCCAAGGGTATCAATTTCCTTAAAGGAAAGGGTGTTGATATGGGCAAATAAATCATTTCGTAAATCTCGTCCAGTGGAAACAGCAGATTTTGCTGCAAAATACTGTGCGGTAATTGCAAAACCAAATCCGATGATTCCAAGCAGGACAAGGAGAGCACCCATACGCCACAGATATCCGGCATTTTTTTGATAAATACCTATATCAATCATTTTGGCGACAACCAGAGGAACAAACAACTCAAAGCTTGCTTCAAGCATTTTAAAAAGTGGAGCAAAGAGTGTTGCCAGAGGATGTCTTTTCAGGTAAATCAATAATCGTTTCATGAGTTTAAAATATTCTCCTTTTTCTCCTTATAAAATGATGCGAGTGTAAGAAATAAATTTTCTTACAAACATCTTCCATTATAGTGTGTGCACGATAAAAAAGCAATCAGACATTAAAAAAAGAAAGGATAATAAATTTGAAACAAGAAAGTTTGAAACAAAAAAGAAGCTCCGGCAAAATAGGAACTTCTTTTTTGTTTCTCTCATACCTCTTTTTTATTTCGCAAAACATTTCTTTTCTTTTATTATTTATTTATATCTTATTTTAGGGTAAGATTTTTTTGTACATGTTGTTTGATTGCTTCAAAACTCTGTTTGCTGATAACGTGTTCCATTTTGCAGGCATCTTCAGCAGCAATTTTTGAGTCTACACCTAAAGCAGTGAGCCAGGATGTCAGAAATTCATGTCTTTCATATATCATTTCCGCAATTTCTTTTCCAGAATCGGTCAGATAAATAAAGCCTTCTTTTGTAACAGTAATCTGTTCTTTTTGACGGAGATTTTTCATGGCAACACTAACACTCGATTTTTTAAAACCGAGTTCCTCAGCGATATCCACAGAGCGTACAACGGGACGGGTTTTGCTTAATAAAAGTATGGTTTCAAGATAGTTTTCAGCTGATTCATTCGTATGATACATAAGAGTTACCACCTTTTCTTCGATTTCCTATAAGTATACCACATTTGGAAAAGATTTACACTAACTATTTTATGACAATAAAGCTTGAATGCAGATAAGCAAGTAGCGGAACGGATTGCGAATGTCTGCTTTACAACTGTATTTTTATAAAAAACAAAAAAAGTTCTTGACTTCTAATGTACGTTAGCATATACTAACTGTGAACGTAAAGAAACGTAATGATAACATTTCTCAAAAGAGAGGGTGAAACATGATGCCTTTAACAATGGTAAAAACCGGAGAAACAAATGTGATCCGTAAAGTCGGTGGAAAAGAAGAAACCAGAAGATTTCTTGAAAATCTGGGCTTTGTAGTCGGAAGCGAAGTTGTAGTTGTATCCGAGATCAGCGGAAACCTGATTGTAAATATTAAAGATTCCAGAGTTGCCATCGGAAAAGATATGGCAAACAAAATTATGGTAGGATAGAAAAGGAGCATCAGACATGAGAACATTAAAAGACGTACCTTGTGGAGAAACAGTAAAAGTAGCAAAATTAGTAGGTACAGGACCTGTAAAAAGACGTATTATGGATATGGGCATCACAAAAGGTGTAGATGTATATGTGCGTAAAGTAGCACCGCTTGGTGACCCGATTGAAGTAACTGTAAGAGGTTATGAATTATCTGTAAGAAAAGCAGATGCTGAAATGATTCAGATTGATTAATTTTTTTGTATCTAAGTTAGCAAATACTAATAGATGGTAGACTAACATAAGATAGATTAGACAAAGAAATGCCTGAGGGCGGAAAGAGGTAGAAAGATGGCAACAATAGCGTTGGCAGGAAATCCTAACTGCGGAAAAACAACATTGTTCAACGCACTGACGGGTTCAAATCAGTTTGTTGGAAACTGGCCAGGTGTAACCGTAGAGAAAAAAGAAGGTAAGTTAAAAGGACATAAAGATGTTACAATCACTGACCTTCCAGGTATCTATTCCTTATCTCCGTACACACTGGAAGAAGTGGTAGCAAGAAATTATCTGATTAATGAAAGACCGGATGCAATTTTAAATATCGTAGACGGTACAAACATTGAGCGTAACTTATACCTATCCACACAGTTTATGGAGCTTGGAATTCCAGTTATCATGGCTGTCAACATGATGGATATTGTAGAAAAAAATGGTGACAAGATTCATATTGACAAGCTGGCAAAAAGCCTTGGATGCGAAGTAGTAGAAATCTCCGCATTAAAAGGAACTGGTGTACAGAAGGCAGCAGAGAAAGCAGTTGTACTTGCGGAAAAGAAAAACCGCAATATTCCGGTACATAAATTTGCAAATGAAGTAGAGAAAGTCTTAGAATCTATCGAAGAGAAACTTTCCGGTATTGTTCCGGAAGAACAGAAGAGATTCTTTGCAATCAAACTCTTAGAAAGAGATGATAAAATTAGCGAGCAGGTAAGCAATCTTCCAGATGTTTCAGCTGAAATCGCTAAAATTGAAGAAGAGATGGATGATGATACAGAAAGTATTATCACAAATGAGCGTTATGTTTATATTTCTTCTATTATTGACCATTGCTTTACAAGAGGAAAGAAAGATAAAGTAACAACTTCTGATAAAATTGACCGAATTGTAACAAACCGCTTCCTGGCTCTGCCAATCTTTGCGGTAATTATGTTTATTGTATATTATGTCTCTGTAACAACAGTTGGTACTTGGGCAACAGACTGGGCAAATGACGGCGTATTCGGTGACGGATGGAGTCTGTTTGGTCTGGTTGATGTACCTGGTGTGCCGGTTGTCATTGGAAATCTGTTAGACGCAGTAAACTGTGCTCCATGGTTAGAGGGTCTGATTCTCGACGGTATTGTAGCCGGCGTTGGTGCGGTACTTGGTTTCGTTCCTCAGATGTTGGTATTATTTATATTTCTTGCATTTTTGGAATCCTGTGGTTATATGGCACGAGTTGCTTTCATCATGGATAGAATTTTCCGTAAATTCGGTCTTTCCGGAAAATCATTTATTCCAATGTTAATTGGAACCGGTTGTGGTGTACCTGGAGTTATGGCTTCCCGTACAATCGAAAACGACCGCGACCGTAAAATGACAATCATGACAACAACATTTATCCCTTGTGGTGCAAAACTTCCGATTATCGCCTTAATCGCAGGTGCATTATTCGGTGGCGCTTCATGGGTGGCACCAAGTGCATATTTTGTTGGTATTGCAGCAATTATCTGCTCTGGTATTATTCTTAAGAAAACAAAAATGTTTTCAGGTGAGCCGGCACCATTCGTAATGGAGCTTCCTGCATACCACATGCCTACTGTAAGTAATGTACTGAGAAGTATGTGGGAAAGAGGCTGGTCTTTCATTAAGAAAGCGGGTACTGTTATCCTTCTTTCTACAATCGTAGTATGGTTTACTTCTTACTTTGGATGGGTAGATGGACAGTTCCGTATGTTAGAAGACTTGGAACTTGACCACAGTATTTTAGCAAGAGTTGGTAGTGCAGTTGCATGGATTTTCGCTCCTCTTGGATGGGGCAACTGGAAATCTGCAGTGGCAGCTATCACAGGTCTTGTAGCAAAAGAAAACGTAGTAGGTACCTTTGGTATCCTTTATGGATTTTCAGAAGTTGCAGAAAATGGTACAGAAATCTGGGGAAGCCTTGCCGGAAGTATGACAGCAGTTGCTGCATATTCCTTCCTGGTATTCAACCTGCTTTGTGCTCCATGCTTTGCAGCAATGGGAGCTATCAAACGTGAAATGAACAATGCAAAATGGTTCTGGTTTGCAATTGGATATCAGACCTTGCTTGCTTATGTTGTATCTCTTTGTGTCTACCAGATTGGTACTTTAGTCACAGCTGGTACATTCGGAATTGGTACAATTGTAGCATTCCTCTTAGTCGCTGGATTTGTGTACCTGTTAGTAAGACCATATAAAGAAAGTACAACTTTAAAAATAGGAGCAGTTCGTACTGCAAAATAATAATAAATGCTAATTGGAGGCAAAAGTTTTGCCTCCAATATTTTTGAATTTATTGCTTTAAAGGGTTGACAATCCGAACATTTCGTATTAGAATAAATGACAACAAAAGCAAAACCGATGAGAAAGAGTAGTAAGCTTATTCATGAAGGAACAGAGAGCTGCGGTGGTGAAATGCAGTACGAATTGATTTGCTGAATGGACTTTTGAGGGCAGTCCGAACATGGAAAATAAGTAGGCACTGTCGGGGAACCGAAACCCGTTATCAGTAAGGAGTGTATGATAGTACATGCGTAAAGTGGACATGAAAAATGTTAATTTGAGTGGTACCGCGATAATAAGAATTTATTACCGTCTCAAGCTTAGGCTTGAGGCGGTTTTTTATTTCATAGGAGAAACTCCTATCGGAAGTAAATCCTATCATGTTTTGTTTTTGTTAAGAAAATACAGAGACAAGAAAAGGAGAAAAAAAGATGAGAAGAAAAGTATTAGCAATGGTATTAAGCGCAGTAATGACAGCAGGAGTACTTGCAGGATGCGGAAACAGTTCAGCAGGGGAAAACACTGCAGATACAAAAGGTACAGATAGTAAAGAAGCAACCTATACAGTTGGAATTTCCCAGTTTGCAGAGCATGGTTCTCTGGATAACTGCCGTGAAGGATTTTTAGAAGGTTTAAAGGAAGCTGGAATCGAAGAAGGTGTGAATTTAGATGTCATCTTAGATAATGCACAGGCAGATACCGGTACAGCAGCAACAATTGCAGATAACTTTGTTTCTAAAAATGTAGATTTAATTTGTGCAATTGCAACTCCGGCAGCTATGAGTGCATATAACAGCACAAAGGGAACAGAGATTCCGGTTATCTATACCGCAGTTTCAGACCCGGTAGCAGCACAGCTTGCAACAGAAGATGGAACCCCGGTTGGAAATATTACAGGTACTTCTGATGCACTTCCGGTAGAAGAACAGTTAAAGATGATTCGTGCAACTCTCCCGGATGCTAAGAAAATCGGTATTCTTTATACAACAAGTGAGACAAACTCTGAAAGTACGATTGCTACCTATAAAGAGTTGGCCGGAGATTATGGATTTGAAATTGTAGACACTGGTATTAATACAATTGCTGATGTAGAAATGGCAGCGAAAGACTTAGTAACGAAAGTAGATTGTATTACAAACTTAACAGATAATACAGTAGTATCTGCACTTCAGACCGTACTTGCAGCAGCAAATGATGCAAAAATTCCTGTTTTTGGTTCTGAAGTAGAACAAGTAAAAAATGGCTGCCTTGCTTCTATGGGGATTGATTATGTTTCTCTTGGAAAACAGACTGGAGAGATGGCAGCAAAAGTATTAAAGGGAGAGGCAAAAGCTTCTGAATTAAATTATGAATTAATCACAGAGCCAAGCTTTTACGGAAATACAGAAGTAGCAGATAACTTAGGAATTACATTGGATGAAAGCTACGTGTCTGACGCAGCAGAAATGTTCGATTCCATCGAAGTAGAATAAGCGGAGGAACAAAAAAGATGGCTTTAATTCAAAGCGTAATTGAACAAGGGCTTATTTATGCGATTATGGCTCTTGGTGTTTACATTACTTATAAAATTCTGGATTTTCCGGATTTAACCGTAGATGGCAGCTTTCCTATGGGAGCTGCCATCACGGCGGCTTTAATCAGTAAAGGATTTAATTCACTTTTAACGCTTCCAATCTGCTTTTTGGCAGGAGCACTCATTGGAGCATTAACCGGACTGATTCATGTAAAATTAAAAGTAAGAGATTTACTTTCCGGTATTATTATGATGACAGCACTTTATACAGTGAACTTAAGAATTGCAGGAAGAGCAAACCTGCCGATTTATAATAATTCGAATATTTTTGAAAATGCAGTGGTAGACAAGATTTTCCCAGAAGCACTTGTTCCTTATAAAACTGTGATTATTATCTTAATCATTACTTTAATCAGCAAGTATTTTCTGGATTGGTATTTAAGTACAAAGTCTGGTATGCTGCTTCGTGCTGTGGGTGATAACGAAAAAATTATTACTTCTCTTGGAGTGGATAAAGGACTGGTAAAAATTGTTGGACTTGCTGTTTCAAATGGTCTGGTAGCTTTAAGTGGATGTATTTTTGTACAACAGCAGCGTTATTTTGATGTTTCTATGGGAACCGGTACCGTTGTAATCGGACTTGCCAGTGTTATCATGGGAACAAGTGTATTTAAGAAGGTGACAATTTTAAGGGTGACAAGCAGTGTTGTCATTGGCTCTATTTTTTATAAAGCCTGCGTAGCACTTGCAATTCGTCTTGGATTCCCATCAACGGATACAAAATTTATTACGGCTGCCATTCTTCTGATTATCTTAGTAGTAGGAATGGAACGAAGAAAGAAGGTGAAAATCCATGCTTGAGTTAAAACATATTCATAAATATTACAATCCGGGAACAGTCAATGAAATGTGTCTGTTTGATGATTTTAATTTTAAAGTAGAAGATGGAGAATTTGTTGCGGTAGTGGGAAGTAACGGTTCCGGAAAAACTTCTATGCTGAATATTGTCTGTGGAAGTATTGGCGTGGACTCCGGAAAGATTCTGATTAACAATCAGGATATTACGAATATGAGTGAACATAAGCGCCTTTCTAAAATCGGTCGTGTTTTTCAGGATCCGTCTCTTGGGACTTGTCCATCCATGACAATTATGGAAAATATGGCACTGGCAGAGAATAAAGGAAAACCTTACAATCTTGGTTTCTGCGTGCGTAAAAAGCGAAAAGAATACTATCAGGATTTGCTTCGTCCATTAAATCTTGGTTTAGAGGATAAAATGGATGTAAAAGTAGGTTCACTTTCCGGTGGGCAAAGACAGGCAATGGCACTTTTAATGTCTACTATGACACCGATTGAATTTTTGATTTTGGATGAACATACAGCTGCACTTGACCCGAAAACCGCAGAGATCAATATGCAGTTGACGGACCAGATTGTAAAGGAAAAGAAACTGACTTCACTTATGGTGACACATAATCTTCGTTATGCTCTTGAGTATGGAAATCGAATTATTATGATGCATCAGGGAAAGGTTATCTTAGATAAAAAAGGGAAAGAAAAAGAAGCATTAAATGTAGATGATGTGCTGGCAAAATTCAATGAAATCAGCATTGAGTGTGGAAATTAGAAAAGAAACGTAGTAAAATAAAAAGAGCAGGATTAAAATACGCTCGGGATTTCTGAAGGCGAAAGCCTGTGAGATTCCGAGCGTATTTTAGCTAAACAAGAGATTATTAGTATTGAAGGTTAAAGGAGAGGGAAAAATATGCCTGTAACATTGCAGCAGATAGCAGAAGCCGCCGGTGTTTCAAGAGGGACGGTTGACCGTGCATTGAAAAACAGGGGGCGGGTTAATGCGGAAGTCGCAGAAAGAATCCGAAAAATAGCAAAAGAAATGGGATATCAGCCAAGCCGTGCGGGACGTGCACTTGCTATGGCAAAAAAGAATGTAAAGATTGCAGTGATTCTGCAGTCCGTTCAGACACCGTTTATGAATCTGGTGTTGGAAGGAGTTTTGGCAGCCAAACAGGAAGTAGAAAGTCTTGGTGGAAGTGTGGAAGTATTTCCGGTAAAAGGGGTGGATGCCCAGAGTGTTATGGAAATTATGGATAAGCTTTATGAAGAACAGTATTCTGGAATTGCTTTAGTGCCGTCCGAGGATAGTGTATTAAAGAATAAAATCCGACAGTTTGCGGAAGAATATGAAATTCCGATTGTGACATTAAATTCCGATGTCGAGGATACGAAACGTTTATGTTATGTTGGGCAAAACGGAATCCAGAGTGGAAGAACAGCAGCAGGATTGATGGGGGAAATTATCGGTGAAAAAGGGCAGGTTGTTGTTATTTCCGGACATATTTCCAATCCATCATTAAATAATAGGGCGAGGGGATTTCAGTCAGAGATTATGGATGAATTTCCAGAGATAGAATTGATTCATACAAGATATTCTTACGATGATGACTGGGTAGCAGGAAAGATTGTAGAAGAATTAATCGAACAATATCCGAATTTATCTGGAATCTATATAACCGGTCCGGCCGTAAAGGGAATCTGCGAGGCACTGGAAAAACTTGGAAAAGGCAAATCTATTAAAGTAATAGGAAATGATTTCTTGAGTGAAAATAAAAAATGGATGGAAAAAGGAGTGATTAATTTTTTAATCGGTCAGGATGCTTATGTGCAGGGATATGAGCCGGTTATGATATTATTTCGGCTTTTCTTAGACCATAAAGAACCGAAAGAAGAGTATCAGTATACAGAAATTGTAATTAAAACCAAATACAATATGTAAGACTAAAAAGAATTGAAATTTCAATAATGAAAAAGAAATTTCAATTCTTTTTTAAATTAAAATGTACACGTGAACGCAAACGAAAAAGAAAAAATAAAAGAAACTATTGAGGGTGAGAAAAAATTAACAGAACATCTCAAATAAATTACCAAAACAAGAATCAATTATATAGTAAAAAATACCAATGAAAAGAGCTTAAAAATAGAAAAAAGTAAATATATCCAAAAAAGAAGTGTTTAAGTTGTATAAAAAACATATTGCGTACACGTGCACACTATGCTAAAATAACATCATCAAATGAAACACGAAATAAAAATTAAAAAACAAAAAAATAAAAAGATGATGGAGGAAAAAAATTATGTTAAGAGTTGGAGTAATTGGATGCGGTGGAATGGGAAAGGACCATATCAGAAGACTGACAAACAAAATTCAGGGAGCAGAAGTAGTAGCAGTTTCCGATGTGTTTGAAGAAAGCGCAAAACAGGCAGCTGAAATCTGTGGTGCAAAAGTTTACACAGATGCAAATGAATTGATTCATGACCCGGAAGTAGATGCGGTATTTATTGTTTCTCCTGGATTTGCACATGTAGATTCCCTGCTTGCAGCAATCAAAACAGGAAAACGAATCTTCTGTGAAAAACCGTTATGTACCACTGCTGAGGATTGTTTAAAAGTAGTAAATGCAGAAGTGGAATCTGGAAAACATTTAATTCAGCTTGGATTTATGAGACGTTATGATAAAGGTTATATGCAGGTAAAAGAAGCACTGGCAACCGGAGAATACGGAGAACCGCTGATGCTTCACTGCACACACAGAAATCCGGAAGTTGGAACAAATTACAATACACCGATGGCAGTTCATGATACAGCAATTCACGAAATCGATGTACTTCACTGGTTAGTAGATGATGAATATGAATCCGCTCAGGTGATTATGCCAAAAGTAACAAAATATTCTCATTCTGAATTAAAGGACCCACAGATTATGCTGCTTCGTACCAAAAAAGGTGTGTGCATTGATGTTGAAGTCTTTGTAAACTGCAAATTTGGATACGACATTAACTGTGAAGTGGTTTGTGAAGATGGAGCAATTAAAATGCCGTCTCCAATTTACCCAAGCATCCGTAAAAATGCAGCTGTTTCCACTACCATTGATACAGACTGCTTCGTAAGATTTAAAGATGCTTATGATACAGAGGTTCAGGACTGGGTAGACGCAGCAAGCGAAGGCGTGATTAAAGGACCAAATGCATGGGATGGATATCTTGCAGCGGTTACCGCAGATGCGCTTGTAAAAGCACAGGAGACAGGTGCAATTGAAAAGATTGAAACAGCAGTAGAAAAACCGGAATTCTATAAATAAGACGATAAGCGGGTAAATTGAAATAAGATTCTGAAGCTGTCCCTGATGAGTTGATGTGACAGTTTCAGAATCAGAAAATCAGAAAAAGGAGAAAAAACCGATGAAATTAGGATTTAACGAAGCAACAGCATTAGAATGTAAAGGACAGTCTTTACTGGCAGATATGGAAATGTGTGAAAAATATGGATTTGATTATATTGAAATTCGTTTTGACTGTGTCAGAGAGTACTTAAAAGAACATACTTTAGAAGAACTGGCAGACTGGTTTAAAAATCATCACTTAAAACCATGGGCTTACAATACATTAATCTTCTTTAATCAGAGAGATGAGGCAGGAGAAAAAGAAATTGATGAGGAAGTTGATTTCATTTTGGAAGTGTCCAAAGCAATTGGAATGAAGATGTTAATTACGGTACCAAGTTTTGATGTAAAAGATAAAACTGTTTCTGAAATCAAGGAAGAAGCAGTGGAAAGACTTCGTTATCTTTCAGATAGAGTCGGCAAAGATATGAAGATTTCTCTGGAATTTTGCGGAGCTCCAAACTGTTCCATTAACCAGTTCGGTACGGCTTATGATGTAGTAAAAGCAGTAGACAGAGAAAATGTAGGTGTGACCGTAGATACCTTCCATTTCCATGAGATGTGCTCTAAGTTAGAAGATTTAAGAGCAGCAGATGGTAAGAAAATCTTTGCTTATCATTTGAATGACTGTGAAGACCTTCCGCTTGGCTCTTGTGGAGATGATAAACGTCTCTGGCCGGAAGAAGGGGTGGTAGACCATGCTGGAATTGCATCTGCTTTAAAAGAAATCGGGTTTGATGGAGTTTGCACTATCGAGGAATTCCGTCCGGAATATTATGAAATGTCTCACGAAGAAAATGTGAAAAAAGCAGCCGAAGTAACAAGAAGTTTTGTACAAAAATATTTTGGATAGGAGTAAACTTAAAACAGGAAAAGAATAAAACAACAGGGAGAAGACAAAGGCGGGTATTTTACCCGCTTTGTCTGAAAAAAGGAGAAAATGTATGATAAAGGGCGGAATACCTGAACTGTTGAATTTTAAGCAGAAGGGAAAAAACATGGATGAATTTATCAAGGTTCCGGTCAGCGAGAAACTTGCATATTGTTTTGGTGACCCGGCATTAACCTTGATGTACACAATGACTACGACACTTTTGATTTATTTCTACACAAATGTAGTAGGAATTTCCGTCGGGGCAGTCGGAATGATTATGTTATTATCTCGTGTATTTGATGGATTTTCGGATGTGCTGATGGGAACAATTATTGATCGTACCCATTCTAAGTATGGAAAAGCCAGAATCTGGATTTTGCGTCTGGCTCTGCCTTATGCGATAGCGGCAATCTTACTGTTTACCATGCCGTCAATTGGAAGTATGGGAAAGATTATTTATGCATTTGTGACTTATAACATTATGAATACGGTTGTTTATACAGCAATCAGTCAGCCGTTCCACGCACTGGGTTCTTTAATGAGTCGTGACAGAAGAGAACGTGATGTTATCTGTAACATCCGAATGGTGCTTTCCATTACTGCAAGTATGGTAATTACTGCATTTACGCTTCCGTTAATTAATAAAGTGGCAAAGATAATCCATAACGAACAGATGGCATGGATTATTGTAACGGCAGTCTATGCAGGTGTATCAGTACTGGTTTTAATTAATACTTATATGACTTGCACCGAGCGTGTACAGGCAGCAGCGAAGGTAAAAGAAAATATTCCGTTCTTAAAAGCATTTAAGACAACAGTTACAAACCGTTATTTTCTGATTGCACTGGGATTGATGGTTTTCTATACCGCATATCAGATTATTATCGGAACAGACTTAACTTATTATTGTCAGTATGTATTGGGAAATGTAGACCTTGTAATGCCGCTCTCAGCAGCAGAAAAAGTTGCAACGATTGTGGGAATTGCGATGCTTCCGAAAATTTTACCGAAATACGGAAAAAGAAATCTGATTTGTGCAGGATGTGCACTTGGAATTATAGGTCAGTTAATTTTTCTTTTAAATATTACAAGTGTTCCGCTGGGTGTTTTGACCTGTATTATGAGAGGGTTCGGAATTGCACCGTTTTATGGGGTACAGTATTCTCTTCCGGGTGACGCCATTGAATATGGTCATTGGAAATCCGGACTGCGTGTAGAAGGTCTGATGTTTTCTTCTATGAGTATGGGACAAAAAGCGGGTTCTGGTATCACTTCTGCAATCATGAGTGGAATTTTGGCAGCAGCAGGATTTAATGGATTAAAAGCAACCGCAGCAGAACAGACAAGTGGTGCAATTACAGCAATTAAAGGCTTTTATCTGTATGTGCCGATTGGAATCTGGGTCGTGATGCTCTTAATTGCAGCCTGTTATAAATTGGATAAAGTGTATGACAAGATGATGCAGGAATTAATTGCAAGAGAAGGAAAAGAAGGGAAAGAAACACAAGAAGCCCTTCCGTCTATGGCAGTTTCAGAAAATCAGATAAATGTGGCAATCGGTCGTGTCTATGGAAGCAGTGGAAGAAAAATTGCAGAAGAACTGGCAAAAGAATTAAACTGCCGTCTCTATGACCGTCAGATTATCTGCCTTTTAGCAGAAAAGATGGGAATGGAAAATGCGGATTTGGAAAGCGTCCAGAAATATCTGGATACTTATAATTATGGAACAGTAGAAACTACGTTCTCGCCGTATTCGTATTCGGTATCCGGAACAGTTGGAGATATGAGCCCTGTAGAAATGTTTGAGACACAGAGTCGTCTGATTCGAGGACTTGCAAAAAAAGCACCAGGTGTATTTTTAGGTCGTTGTGCAAACTTTGTGTTAAAAGAAACTCCTCATACCTATTCTTTCTTCTTATATGCAGATGATGATTATCGTGCAAAGGAGGCAAAAGAATATTATGATGGAATGACACTGGCTGATTTAAATCAGAGAGATAAATTAAGAAATGACTATTATGAACACTTTACGGGAATCAAACGAGATGACCCGAAACACTATGACATGGTAGTAAATGTATCAAAGACCGGCGTAGAGGGTGCGGTTGCTATGATACTGGAGTATATTAAAAACAAGGAAAAAGGAGAATAAAAAATGCTGGATAAGAATAAAGTAAGGCTTGGAATTGCTCCGATTGCGTGGACAAATGATGATATGCCGGATCTTGGAAAAGAGAATACATTTGAGCAGTGTGTCAGTGAGATGGCATTAGCTGGATTTACCGGTTCTGAAGTGGGCGGAAAATATCCGACCGATACAGCTGTGTTAAAGAAAGCTTTGGACTTAAGAAACATATCTATCTGCAATCAGTGGTTTTCTTCTTTCCTAATTTCTAAACCTTATGAAGAGACCGAAAAAGAATTTATCAAAGCAACTGATTTCTTAAAAGAGATGGGTGCAAAGGTGATTGGTGTTTCCGAGCAGAGCTATAGTATTCAGGGAGAAATGGAACAGCCTGTATGGGAAGGCAAGTATATCATGAATGAGGAAGAGTGGAAACTTTTGGCAGACGGTTTGAATAAACTCGGAAAGATTGCAAAAGACAAAGGAATGACCTTAACCTTTCATCATCACATGGGAACAGTTGTACAGACGGAAGAAGAAATTGATAAATTTATGGAACTGACAGACCCTGAATTGGTATTTTTACTCTTTGACAGTGGACATTTATCATTTGCAGGAATTAATCCGGAAAATGTATTGAAAAAATATGTGAACCGTGTCAAACACGTCCATTTAAAAGATATCCGTAAAGAAATGGTGGAAAAATCAAGAGCTGAGAGATGGAGTTTCTTAAAAGGGGTCAGAGAAGGCGTGTTTACCGTACCAGGAGATGGAGATGTAGACTTTGCACCAATCTTTTCTATCTTAGAAGAAGCAGGCTATGAGGGCTGGGTTGTTGTAGAGGCAGAGCAGGATCCTGCAAAAGCAAATCCATTAGAATATGCAATTAAGGCACGTAAGTACATCCGCAAGGTTTGTGGATTATAAAGTTTAAGAAAGGCAGGATAAGACTATGAAAATTGCATTTGATGTAGACGTATTGGCAAAACAGATGGATATCAATCGTATGGTCCATCAGGTCGCAGACTGGGGCTATAAATATATTGAGCAGTCTCCACATCCAAGAATTAATCCATTTTATAAACATCCGCTGTTTTCAAAAGAATGTGAACAGGAATACAGAAAAGCACTCCGGGAAACCGGTGTTGAGATTTCTTCTTTCATCGTCGTATACCGCTGGTCCGGTCCGACGGAAGAACAGCGTAAAATGGCAGTTGCAAACTGGAAGAGAATGATTGAAATCGCGGTCAATATGGGAGTTCCGGTTATTAATACCGAATTATCCGGTGACCCGAATCAGCAGGAAATCTGCAATGGCATGTGGTTTCGTTCGATGGAGGAACTGCTTCCGATTATTGAGAGAGAAGGACTCCGTGTAGAAATTCAGTCTCATCCGTATGATTTTTGTGAACTCAATAACGAAACCTGCGATATGGTAAAATCGTTCCGTTCCAGAAATTTAGGTTATGTCTATTCTTCTCCTCATGGATTCTTCTATGATGAAGGAAAAGGAGAGGTGCGTTCCATGCTTCGCTATGCAGGAGATGAGTTGACTCATGTATTATTTGCGGATACCTTTAATCAGACTTTGGATTGTCGTTACATTGCAAATCCACCGTGGTTAAATGCAAGAGGAAAATCAGATGTCACCATTCATCAACATCTTGCAATGGGAGAAGGAGATGTTGATTTCGACGGAATCTTTGAAACCTTAAGGGACATGAATTTCGCCAATAAGCAGTTAAAAGCAGACGCACCAAAGGTCGGAGGCGATAATATTGCGTGTGTGTCTATGTTTGGATTTCCGGAAAAGATGGATAAACAGGCACCGGAAGCAAGAGAAAGAATTGAGAAAGAATTGCTTGGAAAATAATTAAAAAACTAAGAGCAAATAAAAATATCAGATAAGATTTTAATTTTATCTGATATTTTTATTGACAAAAAGATGGTTTATCTTGTATATTAATGGTGTTAAATAAAATTATTTATAGAATGTTGGCGAATATGCCACAGAGATAAGTTCAGACAGTCGTCTGATTAAAAGAGAACCCGATGCGAATTCGGGACGATCCCGTCACTGTGATAGCTGGTTAAAAGCAAAATGCCACTGGAAAGATAGTTTATTCTGGGAAGGCGCTTTTGATGTGTATGCTTAAGTCAGGAAACCTGCTTACCTCTTTAACAAAAGTTCTTGCGGAAGACGAGAAGCTTAAGTTGTACAGATGAAAAAGCACTCTGCTATTTATGTTAAATAGCAGATTATTTTTGACGTTATCTATTATCAAATTAAGAATCTTTAACAGTCGGATGCTTTGGTATCCGGCTTTTTTGCGCTTGAAAACAAAAAAAGCGTAAAAAGAAGCAGACTTTTGTCCCCGTCTATAAAAGGCAAATGTAATTTATGAAGAAGAACCAGTATAGGAAGGATGAAGCAAATGAGAAAGAAACATGTAGTAGCGCTGATGATGGCAACTGTGATGGCAGTAAGTGTACTTGGAGGATGTGGAAGTTCTTCTTCCTCAGGAAAGGCTGCAAAATCATCAAGTAACAGTGATGAAAAGGTTTTAAATTTCGGTTGTGCCATGTACACAGACGGAAGTGTAAATACCGCAGGGGATGAGAACGGTGGCTGGAATGCAATGCGTTACGGTATTACAGAAACTTTATTTAAATTTGATGATAACATGGAAGTTACTCCGTGGCTGGCAGACAGTTATACGGTAAATGATGATCATACGGAATGGGTCATTACTTTGAAAAAAGGATTAAAATTCTCAGATGGATGTGATCTGACAGCAAGTAAAGTAAAGGAATGTTACGAACACTTAAAAGAAGTTGGACCATCTGGTTCTGCAAAACCGGAAAAATATCTGGAATTTGAAGCAACAATCACTGCAGATGATGAGGCAGGAACACTGACCATCCAGACAACACAGCCTTATGCAAACTTGATGGGACAGCTCAGTCACCCGACTATGGGCATTGTGGATGTAGAACATACCAAAAACTTTGATAATGGAACAATCGGTACCGGTCCATACATGATTAAAGAGTTTAATGGTGTCGGTGTTGGATATACACTGGTTGCAAATCCAAATTATCGTGAAGATGTTCCTTATGACGAAGTAAATCTGATGTATATGGGAGATAACTCTGCAAAGGCAATGGCTCTGGAGAGTGGTCAGGTAGACTTGGTTGAAAATATCACAAACGTAGCAGATATTCAGAAATTCCAGGATTCAGATGACTATACAGTAGATATTGCACCAGGTGTACGTTGTGGATTCTCCTGGATGAACTTTGATGGTGTACTTGGAAATAAGACACTGCGTCAGGCAATCTTAATGGCAATTGACTACGATACCATTTGTAATTCCAAGACAATCGGAGGACTTTATACACCAGGATTTTCTGTTCTTCCATCGACTCTGTCTTATGGATATGATAAACTGAACAATCCTTATACTTATGACCCGGAAGGTGCAAAGAAATTATTGGATGATGCAGGAATTGTAGATACCGATGGTGATGGAATCCGTGAGCTTGATGGAAAAAATATTAACCTGCGTTATATTTCTTATGAAAACCGTCTGTTAAATGAATTTTCTGATGCACATACTCAGTACTTAAAAGAAATCGGAATTGGTGTGACTGCTGAATATGGAAGCTCTGATGACCAGTGGAGTAAACTGGCAGCCTTAGATTATGACTTTAATAACAATAACTGGATTACAGTAGGTACTGGAGATCCTTATGCCTATATGGCAAACTGGGCAACTGAAAGTACATACTGCGCATATTCCAATGAAGAATATGATAAGTTGTTCAATGAGTTAAAGACAGAAATGGATCCGGATAAACGTGAAGATTTAATCTTCCAGATGCAGCAGATTCTGATTGATGATGCAGCAGTTTTAATTGACGGATATTATAACTCCAGTATGATTTATTCTAAAAATGTAGGATATGCTAAGATTCATACAGCAGATTACTACTGGCTGACGACAGAAATTGTTCCGGCAGACGCAGAATAAGAAAGCGTTTTATTTAAGATTATGCCCAGTCTTATTTTGGACTGGGCATTGTATATGGATAGAGATAGTGGTTTGATTAAAGACTTATGAAAGGTGTGAAAATTTTTGAGTAAGAAACAGGTTATCATGCGATTATTACAAATCATAATCGTATTATTTGGTATCAGTTTTATTACATTTGGGCTGACTTACATGTCACCTGGTGACCCGGTACGAAATATGTATTCCGCAAATGGTGTGATGCCGACAGAAGAAATGGTAGAACAGACAAGAGAAGAGATGGGATTAAATGACCCGTTTGTTGTGCAGTATGGCAGATGGCTTGGAAACTGCCTGCATGGTGATTTTGGAACCTCTTATTCGTTAAATAAGCCGGTTACAGAACTGTTAAGTGTGAGACTTTGGCCGACTTTAAAATTAACCTTAATGTCTATGCTGATTATGCTGATTTTATCTGTACCGCTCGGAATGATATCGGCATTAAAAAAAGACACGTGGATTGATTATTTAGTCAGGGGAATTACTTTTGTCGGCTGTGCCATGCCAAACTTCTGGGTGGGACTGCTCCTTATGATGGCATTTTGCGTTTATATTAAGATATTTCCGGTTATCAGTTCCGCAGGGGATTTTAAGAGCCTGTTTCTTCCAGCATTAACTTTGGCAATTGCAATGTTTTCAAAGTATACCAGACAGGTTCGTACCGCAGTGTTAGATGAACTGAGTCAGGATTATGTAATTGGGGCAGAGGCACGAGGCGTAAAACGTTCCCGTATTATCTGGTGTAATGTATTTCCAAATTCTTTACTTCCGCTAATTACAATGTTTGGTTTGTCGATTGGTTCTTTGCTTGGAGGAACTGCAGTTGTAGAAGTTATTTTCTCCTATCCAGGACTTGGAAACCTTGCAGTATCTGCAATTACCTCAAGTGACTATAACCTGATTCAGGGGTATGTACTCTGGCTTGCGTTGATTTATATGGTAATCAATCTGATTGTAGATGCTTCTTATATTTATATTGACCCGAGAATGAGATTAAAGGAGTAAGAAAAAATGAAGAAGAAAAATTTTTTTGCGCAGAATAAGCAGTTTACTTTTTTTCTGATTCTGGCGGTTCTGATTATTCTGGTTGCGATTTTTGCACCGATTGTAAGTGGTGGTATAGACCCATTAAAGGGAGATTTAAATGATGCTCTGCTTGCACCGAGTAAGGCACATATCTTTGGAACGGATAAAATGGGACGAGATGTATTTGCACGTGTGATTTATGGTTCCCGTTCTTCTTTGACTGCTACATTTGGAGTGGTTGCATTAATCTTTTTTATTGGAACAATTTTGGGAGTCATTTCTGGATATTTTGGCGGAATTATCGATAGTATTATCATGCGAATTGCAGATATGATGCTTTCCTTCCCAGGTTTGGTTTTAGCACTTGCTGTAGCCGGTATTATGGGCGCAAGTATTAAAAATGCAATTGTTGCAGTCGTTGTGGTAAACTGGACGAAATATGCAAGACTTGGTCGAAGTTTGGTTTTAAAAATCAGAAACCGTGACTATGTGGCAGCAGCAGTTGTTACGGGTTCTAAAACACCGCACATGATCTTTAAATATATGCTTCCAAATGCACTTCCAACACTGATTATTACAGCAGCAACGGACATTGGCGGAATGATGCTTGAACTGGCTTCTATGTCATTCTTGGGATTTGGAGCAAAACCGCCTGCACCGGAATGGGGTTATATGCTCAATGAAGGAAGAGCTTGTATTCAGTCTGCACCTTGGCTTATGATTTTCCCAGGTCTGGCAATTTTTATCGTTGTGGTTGTCTTTAATATGCTTGGAGACTCTCTTAGAGATATTTTAGACCCGAAAGATGAGTAAGGAGGAAGAAGATGTTACAGTTAAAGGATGTAACCATTTCATATAAAAATGAGCCTACCGTAGAACATTTTAACCTGAACATGAAGCAGGGACAGATTGTATCTTTGGTAGGAGAATCCGGAAGTGGAAAAACAACTGTCATTCGTGCCATCTTAGGCTTGCTTGCGGGTGGCGGTAAAGTATCAGAGGGAAGTGTTTTGTTTGAAAATCAGGATTTGCTTTCTTATACAAATGAACAGTGGAGAAAACTCAGAGGAACACAGATTTCGATGATTTTTCAGGATAGTGGTGCGATGATGAATCCAACCAGAAAAGTTGGAAAGGTATTTACAGAGTACATTCTGACCCATGAAAAAATCTCTAAAAAAGAAGCCTGGGCAAAAGGATGCGAGATGTTAGGACGTATGAACCTTGCGAGTCCGGACAATGTTATGAATTCTTATCCATTTCAGTTATCCGGTGGTATGAGACAGAGAGTCGGAATTGCAATGGGGATGACTTATCAGCCCAAACTCCTTTTGGCAGATGAACCAACTTCAGCTCTTGATGTGACAACACAGGCGCAGATTGTACGTCAGATGATGGAACTTCGCGATAATTATGGGACAAGTATTATTGTGGTAACCCATAATCTGGGTGTTGCTGCCTACATGTCGGATTATATTGTAGTTATGAAAAATGGAAAAATTGAGGATGAGGGAACAAGAGAACATATTCTTCATGAAACAGAAAATGAATATACAAAGAGTTTGTTAAATGCAGTACCATCCGTAGGAGGTGAACGATTTGTCTAATCAAAAAGAGGTTATTCTTGAAGCAAAACATGTAACAAAACGTTTTCCTGCTTCTGGTGGCCGTGTGTTAGTTGCAAACAATGATGTCAGTCTGAAGTTTTATAAAGGAGAGACATTAGGTGTCGTAGGTGAATCTGGTTGTGGAAAAAGTACCTTTATGAAATTTCTGGTTTCTTTAGATACTCCGTCAGAAGGAGAGATTTTATATCGGGGAAAGGACATTACGAAATTAAAGGGAGAGGAATTAAGACAAAACCGTCAGAATATTCAGATGGTTTTTCAGGATCCGACTTCTTCTTTTAATCCAAAGATGAAAATCCGTGATATTGTCTGTGAACCGTTGCTTAATTTTAAAAGAATTAAAAAATCAGAAAAAGATGCAGTGTGTCGCCGGCTTTTGAAAATGGTGGAATTGCCAGGGGATTTTGCAGACCGTTATCCTCATAATATGAGTGGTGGTCAGAGACAGAGAGTAGCAATTGCCCGTGCGCTGGCATTAGAACCGGAAATTATTATTATGGATGAGGCAACTTCTGCGCTCGACGTATCCGTACAGAAAACCATTATTGAATTAGTTACAAAACTACAGCAGGAAAAGAATATTACAATTGGATTTATCTGCCATGATATTGCCTTGATTCAGCAGTGTGCTCACCAAATTGCAGTTATGTATCTTGGAAATGTGGTTGAGGTGCTTCCGGGTGCTATGCTTTCTAAAAATGCAGTTCATCCATATACAAAAGCGTTGATGGATTCTATTTTTGATATCAATATGGACTTTTCCAAGCCGATTAAAGGAATTGAAGGGGAAGCTCCAAGTCCGTTAGAGCTTCCGGTAGGCTGTCCATTTCAGGGCAGATGCGAAAAATGTATGGAAATCTGTAAAAAAGAACGTCCGGCTATGATACAATTAGATGAAGATCATAGCGTGGCGTGTCATTTATACAAGAAGTAATCAGGCAAAAAACGGTAAGTGTGTGTGAGGATAGTAAAAAAATGGGGGAAAGGTTAAAATGATATGAAGAAAAATGACCTTATTTATGGGAATATCGGAAAGGCGATTCTCTTATTTGTACTGCCATTGATTGCGGGCAGTTTAATTCAACAGCTTTATATTACCGTGGATGCAATTATTGTAGGAAGATTTGCCGGCAAAGTGGGTCTGGCAGCAATTGATTCTGTAAATACATTGTTTAAGTTTCCGATTAACTTTATGAATGGACTGGCATCTGGGGCAACGATTATTATTTCAAAATATGTAGGAGCAAAGGATAAAGAAAATCTGCATTGTTCCATTCGTACGGCGCTTACAGTTGCAATGGTGCTTGGAGTCATTAGTTCTATTGCAGGTGTCCTGTTATCTCCATGGTTTTTGAAAGTGATGCGTGTGCCGGCAGACATTCATGGAGCAACTTTAACTTATTGCCGAATTTATTTTGGAGGCTTATGGTCTTTAATTCTTTATAATATGGCAGCAGGAATTTTAAGAGCGTTTGGAGATTCCAAACGACCACTATATGTATTGATTTTGAGCAGCCTGATTAATGTTGTCGGAGATTTTCTCTTAGTTGGTGTATTTGGAATGGGAGTTGCCGGAGCGGCAATTGCAACGATTTTTGCACAGATTGTAAGCGTAATCATTACGTTTAAATTATTGGCACGCTTGGAGCATGCCGGAGGACAGATTCATGTATGGCATCTGCATTTTTGTGCAGAACATATGTCCATGATGATAAAAATTGGTTTTCCACTTGCACTTCAGTCCATGCTGTTTCCCGTTGCAAACTCGATTGTACAGGCGAGTGTAAATACGATGGGAACGGACAGTATTGCGGCCTGGAGTATCTGTGACAAATTGAGTATGCTAATCTGGTTGGTGGCAGATTCAATGGGACCGGCGATGACGACTTATGTGGCGCAGAATCTTGGGGCAGGTAAGTATGAAAGAGTAAAAAAAGGTGCTTTTATCGGAACTGGAATTTCTATCATCGCAGTTGGATTTTTAAGTGTGATTTTGTTTACTGCATCGGGGTTAATTGGACCGTGGTTTATTGACAAAAAAGATGCCGTTGAATTAATTCCGTTAGTCGTTCGGTATATGAGAATGATGGCTCCGTTTTATTTCTTTTATGCGGTTGCAGAGGCACTGTCAGGAGCGTGCTGTGGACTCGGAGAAACCCTGTCTCCTATGATTACGACGCTTGTCAGTATCTGTCTGCTTCGTGTATGCGGAATCTGGTTTGTACTTCCTGCATTTGAAACAATGGAGTGTATCATCTGGATTTATATTGCGTCCTGGATTGCAGCCGGTGTAGCATTTTTCTTTTTATTTTTACAAAGAAGCAGAAAAAAACTGCAGGTAGTTTCTTGAACGCAGATAAGCATTTCCCTGCTTCAAGTGCGCGGAGCACTAAGCAGCGGGTGAGGGGGATGCTTCTGTCAGTGTGAGGTAAAAGCTCCCACTGACAGATCGCAAAGCGACTGCGTTCATGAGCAAGTAGCGAAGTGGATTGCGAATGTCCGCTTTACATTTTTTTAGTTCTCTTTCTTTACAAGTGTTCTTTTTCCATCTATACTTAAGAAAATGAACTTAAGAGAAGATAAGCGAATGTAGGCTTGAAAATCAGATATAGAGTGATTAAAAGCGTACGGGTTAAGAAGGAGAATGGAAAATAATGGAACGAGAAGTTTTGATGGAAGATTTAAAAAAATTATATAGTTCATCCGATATGGTAAAAGCAGATTGTGGCGGCTGTAAAGGCTGCCACGATTGCTGTTGCGGGATGGGAGATTCGATAGTATTAGATCCTTATGATATTTATCAGATGAACAAACATTTAGGTGTTAAATTTGAAGAACTGTTGAATCATAAGATTTCTCTTCATGCAGAAGAGGGATTGATTCTGCCAAATTTAAAAATGCAGGGAAAAGAGGATGGATGCGCCTTTTTAAATGAAGAGGGAAGATGTACCATTCATGTTTTTCGCCCTGGTTTTTGTCGTTTGTTTCCGCTTGGCAGAATTTATGAGGACGGTTCTTTTTCTTATTACCTGCAGTCACAGGAATGTACCAAAGCAAATCGTACAAAAGTAAAGGTAAATAAATGGCTGGGGATTCCTGATTTGAAACAGTATGAGAACTTTGTAAATGAGTGGCATTATTTTCTGAAAGATACAAAAGCGCTGTTGTTACGCCTTTCGGATGCCCGGCTGAATCAAGAGTTGAGTATGTATCTTTTAAATCGTTTTTATACTACGGCTTTTGATTTAGAAAGCGATTTTTATAAACAGTTTGATGAGCGGATGACACAGATGAAGAAATTGATTTACACATTGGGCAGACAGTAAGGAGAAGAAACGATGAGATATTTAAAACCGGATTTTTATGATGAATTTTTCTGCCTTGCCGGAGCCTGTCCGAAAACCTGCTGTGCGGGATGGCAGATTGTGATTGACGAAACATCTCTTGATAAATATGAAGGACTTTCCGGACCATTTGGGAATCGGATTCGCAATTCAATTGATTGGGAAGAAGAAATTTTTTTTCAGTATGGGAGTCGTTGCGCCTTTTTAAATGAAGAAGATTTGTGTGAGATTCAAAAAGAGCTTGGAGAGAGTTATCTTTGTGATACCTGTAAAATGTATCCGCGTCATGTGGAAGAATATGAAGGACTGCGGGAATATTCTCTTTCTTTATCTTGTCCCAAAGCGGCAGAAATGATACTTGAAAATCAAAAGAAAGTAACATTTTCGGAGTGGGAGACAGAAGAAGAGGAAGAATTTGAAGCGTTTGATTTTTTGATGTTTACTCAACTTGAAGATGCGAGAGATATTTTGTATACGATTATACAAAATCGTGACTTAAACTTTGAGAAAAGAGCATGGATATGTGCAGAACTGGCAAAAGCGATGCAGGAAGCAGTTGATGAAAATCAGTTTTTTGAAATTGATGCTCTGCTTGAGCAGTATCGAAATCAGGATATAAAGCTACTTTGTAAAAAGTATAAAATAGAAGCGCCCCATGCGCGGTATGCGCGTATGAAAAGAGAAATTCGAGTGTTACAGGAGGAATTGGAACATTTGGAGAGTGCATGGAGCGTGACATTGGAAAATCTGGCAGAACTGCTCTATCAGGACGGAGAAGAGAACTACTGTAGGATTTATGAAGAATTTCAGAAGGGTGTCGGAGCAAAGAGTGATAAAAAACAAGAATGGGAAATCCAAAAAGAACAGCTTATGATGTTTTTTGTGTATACTTATTTTTGCGGAGCAGTCTATGATGATGCAATATGGAGTAAAATGGCACTGAGTTTATTTTCAGTAGAATGGATTACGGAACTATGGATGTATCAGTGGATATCAGAAAAGAAAACGCTTACATTTGAAGATAAAGTGGAACTGGCTTATCGTTATGCCAGGGAAATTGAACATTCGGATTTAAATTTGGAGAGATTGGAAAATTACTTTACCGCAGATAAGCATTTCGTATAAAAAAAAATACAACAGATAAAAGACTTGAAAAATAAAAGCAGAGTAGTTAAAATGGAGGCAAAGAGGGAATAAAAAACAGGAGGAAGGATTTATTGAGAGGTGTAGAAACCAGAATTCAAGAAATCAGAAGAATGATTTTCAGAGAAGTGGCACGTATGGCTTATGATACAGAAAATAGTGTTGCGGCTAAAATAGAAGAATTGCCATACGAAATTATTCCCGGAGAAGTAGGAAATTTCAGAAATGACGTGTTCCTGGAGCGTGCGATTGTAGGGGAACGTTTGAGACTTGCAATGGGACTTCCATGCAGGAGTGCAGCAGAACATGCACCGTTATCGGACAACATTGCACTGGCAGATCAGGCAGAAACGTACTATACTCCCCCGCTGATTAATATTATTAAATTTGCATGTAATGCATGTGCTGAGAAAAGAGTCTATGTGACAGAGGGGTGTCAGGGATGTCTGGCTCATCCGTGTGTAGAGGTCTGTCCGAAGAAAGCGGTTACATTAGATCGGACAAATGGACGTTCGGTTATTGATACTGAAAAATGTATTAAGTGCGGAAAATGTGCGGAGGTCTGTTCTTATAATGCGATTATTGTTCAGGAACGTCCTTGTGCCAAAGCCTGTGGAATGGATGCAATTGGTTCAGATGAAAATGGAAAAGCGGAGATTGATTCTGAAAAATGTGTTTCCTGTGGTCAGTGCCTGGTAAATTGTCCATTTGGAGCAATTTCTGATAAATCCCAAATCTTTCAGGTGATTCGTGCAATGCAGTCAGGAGAACGTGTATATGCGGCACTTGCACCTGCCTTTGTGGGGCAGTTTGGTGCAAAAGTAACACCGGGAAAACTGCGTTCGGCAATGAAAATGCTTGGGTTTGCGGATATTTTTGAAGTGGCGATTGGAGCGGATTTATGTGCGACACAGGAAGCTGAAGATTTTGTACAGGAAGTTCCAAATAAACTGCCGTTTATGGCAACCTCCTGTTGTCCGGCATGGTCTTCTATGGCAAAAAAATTGTATCCGGAATACAGAGAGTGTATTTCTATGGCATTGACTCCAATGACGCTTACAGCAAGGCTGATTAAAGAACAGCATAAAAATGCAAAGGTTGTATTTATTGGACCGTGTGCGGCTAAAAAACTAGAGGCAATGAGAAAATCAGTTCGCAGTGAAGTTGATTTTGTATTGACTTTTGAGGAAATGATGGGTATCTTTGAAGCAAAGGATATTGATGTGGCATCTTTAACAGAAGAAGTTGAAGGAATCAATGATGCATCTGAGGATGGAAGAAATTTTGCTGTTTCCGGAGGAGTTGCTCAGTCTGTGGTAAATGTGATTCAGGAGAGATATCCAGAAAGAGAGATTAAAATAGCAAATGCGGAGGGTTTAAGAGACTGTCGAAAACTGCTTATGATGGCAAAAGCCGGAAAATACAATGGTTATCTGTTAGAGGGCATGGGATGCCCTGGTGGTTGTATCGCAGGTGCGGGTACGATGCAGTCGATTAAGAAATCTCAGAATGCAGTGAAGAAATATGCAGCACAGGCAAATCATAAAAATTCAAATGAAACAGAATACGTGAAAGAATTAAATAAATTAGTGGATTAAAAAAAGTACCGTTATACCAGAAAAATGAGAGAACCTTTCAAAGTTAGCTGGATAGCGGTATTTTTTGCAATTTTCAGAGAGAATAATAATTTAACCAAATCAAGTAAGTCCCCTGCTTCAATTGCGAAAAGCAATAAGCAAGTAGCGAAGCGGATTGCGAATATCCACTTGACAGTGATAACACGCGAAAGCACCATAAGAAAAAAATATATCAAAATCGTTAAAAAATTGTTGTTAAATTCTTGTCGATATGATATCCTACAAAGGTAGCGCAGAGCGAAAGTCGTTAAAATGCCATTTTGTGTGCGGATATCGTGTGCTTTTTGGGAGAAATCTACATGAGAAGAAAAACGATTTTCCATTTTTTTAAAAAACGATTGTTAAAAAAAAGACAATAAGAGCGCCCTTATCTAAGGGGAAAGGAGTAAACATGAGCAGTAAAATTACTATTATAGGTGCAGGCAGTGTAGGAGCAACCATTGCTTATACGTTATCAAATGAGGACATCGCTTCCAATATTGTTTTGATTGATATCAACAAACAAAAGGTAGAGGGTGAAGTCATGGATATTGCACAGGGAACTTGTTTCCGTGACCCGATTTCAATTGTAGCCGGAGAATATGAAGATGCAAAAGGTTCTGATATTGTAATTATCACTTCAGGTATTGCACGAAAACCTGGTCAGACAAGAATTGAATTGACTCAGACCAACGTCAATATTATGAAAAGCATTGCACCGCAGATTGTAAAAGCAGCACCGGATGCACTTTATATCATCGTAAGTAATCCGGTTGATATTATGACTTATGTCTTTACAAAGATTTCAGGACTGCCGGAAAATCAGATTATCGGTTCCGGAACAATCTTAGATACTGCCCGACTTCGCTGTGGCTTATCGGAACACTTTAAAGTATCACAGAAAAATATTCATGCTTATGTATTTGGAGAGCATGGAGATACTTCTTTCATTCCTTGGACAGGGGCTTATATTTCCGGTGTGAGCATCAATGAGTATTATGAGCTGGCAAAGAGTCTTGGAAAAGATGTAAAAGAGCTGGATAAAGAAGCAATGCTTGCTTATGTACAAAAATCCGGTGGACAGATTATTGCAAATAAAGGTGCTACTTTCTATGCGGTTTCAAAAGCAGTTTGCAAATTATGCGGAATTGTACTGGCATCTTCTGATTCTGTTGCGACAGTATCCTCTATGATGCATGGAGAGTATGGAATTGAAGATGTATGTTTAAGTACTTTGACTTTAGTTGGACCGAATGGAATTCAGGGAAAAGTACCGATGCGAATGAATCAGAAAGAAATTGAACAGTTAAAGAAGAGTGCAGATGCCTTGAAAGAGGTTATTGCACAGATTAATCTGGATTAAAATCCGGATGTAATATTTAAGAGTAAAAAAAGAAAGGACAACAGGATATGAAATACAGTTATTATCCAGGGTGTACGCTGAGAACAAAGGCAAAAGATTTGGATGCTTATGCCAGAGCTTCAGCAAAAGTGCTTGGATTTGAACTGGAAGAAATTGAAAACTGGCAGTGCTGTGGCGGGGTTTACCCGCTCGGTACAGATGAAATTGCCACAAAACTTTCTTCCGTACGTGCACTCAATGAGGCAAAAGAAAAGGGTCAGGATTTGGTAACTCTTTGTTCTGCTTGTCATCATGTGATTAAACGTGTCAATGATGATATGAAGAATGTAGAGGATATTCGGACAAGGGCAAATAACTATATGCAGTTAGAAGAACCTTATGCAGGAGAGACAACCGTGCTTCATTTTTTAGAGGTGCTTCGTGACAGAGTAGGATTTGATACATTAAAAGAAAAAGTGGTAAATCCGTTAAAAGGAAAGAAAATCGGTGCTTATTACGGATGTTTACTACTTCGCCCCGGAAAGATTATGGCGTTCGATAATCCGGAAAATCCAAGTGTAATAGAAGATTTTATTCGGGCAATCGGAGCTGAGCCGGTTATCTATCCATACCGAAACGAATGTTGTGGAGGATATATTTCCTTAAAAGAAAAAGAGATGGCAGAAAATATGTCAAAAAAAGTGACAGACAGTGCAAAAGGGTTTGGAGCAGAAATGTTAATTACAGCCTGTCCGCTTTGCCTTTATAATTTAAAGAAAAATGGAAATCAGACACTTTCGGTTTACTATTTTACAGAGCTTTTAGCAGAAGCACTTGGCGTAAAAGAAGAAGCCAAGAGGGAGGTGGCAGGAAATGAATGATAATAAAAAACAGGCAGAAAAGATAAAAGAAATCAGCGGAGCCAATCCTTTAAAATGTATGAAATGCGGAAAATGTTCTGCATCCTGTCCAGCATTTGATGAAATGGATATTAAACCGCATCAGTTTGTATCTTATGTGATTAATGAAAATATTGATGCGTTGGTTCAGTCAAAGTCGTTATGGAAATGTCTTTCCTGTTTTGCCTGTGTAGAACGCTGTCCAAGAGATGTACAGCCAGGTAGAATCATTGATGCAGCAAGACAGCTGGTAGTCAGACAAAGAGGACAGGCATATTTGTCAGCAGATGAAATTCCGGAATTATTAGATCCGGAACTTCCACAGCAGTTATTAGTGAGTGCATTCAGAAGATATAGGAGGTAACCCTGGTGCAGAGAATAGGAGTATTTGTCTGTCATTGCGGAACAAACATAGCCGCAACGGTAGATGTCAAGAAAGTTGCAGAGATGGCTCTTATGGAGCCAGGTGTGGTTCATGCAGAAGATTATCAGTATATGTGTTCTGAAGCAGGCCAGGCCTTGATTGCAAAAGCAATCAAAGAAAAAGGACTGACAGGAATGGTTGTCTGTTCCTGTTCTCCACGTATGCATGAGGCAACGTTTAGAAAAGCAGCAGAGCGTGCCGGATTGAACCCATACATGGTGGAGATTGCAAATATTCGTGAACATTGTTCCTGGATTCATAAAGACATGGAAGAGGCAACAAAAAAAGCCGTTATTTTAATGCGTGCGGCAGTTGCAAAAGTTAATTTAAACACTCCGTTATACCCAGGAGAGAGCCGTGTAACAAAACGAGCGCTTGTGATCGGTGGAGGAATCGCAGGAATTCAGACAGCACTGGATATTGCAGATGCTGGATATGAGGTTGATATCGTAGAAAAGGAGCCAAGTATTGGTGGAAGAATGTCACAGCTTGATAAGACATTCCCGACTTTAGACTGTTCTGCTTGTATTTTAACACCAAAGATGGTGGAAGCAGCGGCACATGAAAAAATACATATTTATACCTACAGTGAGGTTGAAAAAGTATCCGGGTTTGTAGGAGATTTTACAGTAGATATTAAAAAGAAAGCCAGAAGTGTAAATATGGATAAATGTACCGGATGCGGAGTGTGTCAGGAAAAATGTCCATCGAAAAAAGCACCGAGCGAATTTAACCGTGGCTTAAATACAAGAAGTGCAATTTATACCCCGTTTGCTCAGGCAATTCCAAATGTTCCGGTCATTGACCGTGAAAACTGTATTAAGTTTAAAACCGGAAAATGTGGAGTTTGTTCAAAGGTATGTCAGGCAGGGGCAATTGATTATGACCAGAAAGATGAAATTGTAACACAAAAATACGGCGCAATTGTTGTCGCAACTGGTTTTGATGTGATTAAATTAGATAATTACGATGAATATGCTTACAGCCAGAGTAAAGATGTTATTACATCTTTGGAATTAGAACGTATTATGAATGCAGCAGGACCGACAAGTGGTCATTTAGAGCGTCTTTCTGATGGAAAAGCACCAAAAGAAATGGTATTCATCCAGTGCGTGGGAAGTCGTTGTGCGGATAACAGAGGAAAGAGCTATTGTTCTAAGATTTGCTGTATGTACACGGCAAAACATGCAATGCTGATTCGTGATAAGTATCCGGATGTGAATGTAACGGTTTTTTATATTGATGTGCGTACACCGGGGAAGAATTTTGATGAATTTTATCGAAGAGCGGTAGAACAGTACGGTGTCAATTATATTAAAGGTCAGGTTGGAAAGGTTATTCCACAGCCAAATGGAAAATTATTGGTACAGGGATCAGATTTATTAGATAATAAACAAATTTTGAAAGAAGCAGATATGGTAGTGCTTGCCGCTGCGATTGAACCAAACAAAGATGTAAGAAAGATTGCAACGATGTTGACTGCAAGTATTGATACGAATAACTTCCTTACAGAGGCACATGCAAAATTGCGTCCGGTAGAGTCTCCGACCGCCGGAATCTTCCTCTCCGGGGTATGCCAGGGACCAAAAGATATTCCGGAGACGGTTGCACAGGCAGGAGCAGCTGCGGTAAAAGCAATTGGACTCTTAGCAAAAGATAAGCTGATGACAAACCCATGTACCGCAAAACCAGATGAACTTTTATGTAATGGTTGTTCTACGTGTGCAAATGTATGTCCTTATGGAGCAATCACTTATGAAGAAAAAGAAGTCAATGACCATGGTATTCGTGAAGTGCGTCGTCTTGCACAGGTGAACAGTGCACTGTGTCAGGGATGTGGAGCTTGTACAGTAGCGTGTCCATCCGGGGCAATGGACTTACAGGGATTTTCAAACAGACAGATTATAGCGGAGGTAGATGCAATATGTCGATAGAAGCAAAAGAAGAGTTTACACCGAAGATTGTAGCGTTCTGCTGTAACTGGTGTAGTTATGCAGGTGCAGATTTAGCAGGAAGCAGTCGTCTTAGCTATCCAGCAGATGTCAAAATTATTCGCGTGCCTTGTTCCTGTCGTGTCAATCCGATGTTTATTTTAAGGGCATTTGAAAAAGGTGCAGATGGTGTGATTTTATGTGGATGTCATCCAGGGGATTGTCATTACAGTACAGGAAATTATTATGCAAGAAGACGTATGACACTTCTGTTTTCCATGCTTGATTATATTGGAGTGGAAAATGGACGTACCCGCGTAGAATGGGTATCGGCAGCGGAGGGCGTGAAGTTTTCAACAACAATGAATGAGTTTGTTGAGAAGATTCATTCTCTTGGAAAAAATGTACGATTGGAGGATTTAAGATGCAGGAAATAATTGACCGTGCAAAAGAACTGCTTGCGGATAAGACCGTAGCGCGGGTACTTGGCTGGAAAGCCGGAGACTTGCCTTATAATCCGGAACCGGCTTATTTTGAAACTGTAGAATCTTTAAAGGATTTTGTTTATAACGGATTCTGTGGCGCAAATTTAAGCAAATATATGATAGAAGCTTCTAAATTAGAAGGAAAAACTATGGTCTGTTTAAAACCGTGTGATACATACAGCTTTAATCAGCTCATCAAAGAACATCGTGTAAACAGAGAAAAAGCTTATATTGTTGGCGTTGGTTGTAAAGGCAAACTGGATATTGAAAAGATTAAAAATCAGAATATCAAAGGAATTGAGGCTATTTCAGGGGCAGAGCTTACAGATGAAGCGGAAGTGTTGAAAATTCAGACCATTTATGGAGAAAAGACCTGTACTTATCAGAGTGCAATGTTAGAAAGATGCCATGTCTGTAAGGGAAAAGAACATAAAATTTATGATGAAATCATTGGAGAGTCGAAAGAAACGAAAGATGCAGAGCGTTTTGCAGAAGTAGAAAAAATCGAAGCAATGAGTCCGGAAGAGAAATTTGCCTTTTTCCAAGGGGAGTTAAGTAAATGCATCCGTTGTAATGCCTGCAGAAACGTATGTCCGGCCTGCAGTTGTCGTAAATGTGTGTTTGACAGTACAAAATTTGACAGTGCTCAAAAAGCGAATGTGGATTCTTTTGAAGAAAAGATGTTTCATATTATCCGCGCATTCCATGTGGCAGGAAGATGTACAGATTGTGGAGAATGCAGCCGTGTATGCCCACAGGGGATTCCTCTGCATTTATTCAACCGTAAATTTATTAAAGATATTGATGAATTATATGGAGAATATCAGGCAGGAGAGGACACGGAATCAAGAGGACCTCTTACAAACTTTACATTTGAAGATGCAGAACCAAGTATTGTAACGGAAAGGGGATAATGTATGTATCAGATAGCAAAGAAAAATCTTCCGGCATTATTCCAGCGTATTGCCGAAGAACAGGAGTTATATCTTCCGGTAAAAGTCAGCAATCAGGTAAATTTTGCAGCCTGGGATAAAGATGCAGAAGTGGATTTAGACACATTAAAGACCGTGAAGTCTCCAAAAGATGCTTTTTTTCCACAGAGTGAAAATTTGTATACAGTACAAAAAGAAGGAAAGAAACTTTCCATTGAGCCGGAAGCATTAAAAGAACAGAAATTTGTTGTATTTGGCATGAAAGCTTGTGATGTACAGGGAGTAAAGGTATTAGACAATGTATTCTTAAGTGAGCCGGTAGATACATTTTACTCTGCAAGAAGAGAGCATGGAACTATTGTGGCAATGGCCTGTCATGAACCAGAAGAGTCTTGTTTTTGTAAGGCTTTTGGGATTGACTGTGCGAGCCCGGATGCAGATGTAGCGGTTTGGATGATAGAAGAAGAATTATACTGGAAAGCGTTGACTGAAAAAGGGGAAGCCTTAACAGACCTTGTAAAAGAATGCTTAATAGAAAGTCCTAAAGCAGAAGATGAGAAGATAGAAGCAGAAAAAACAGCAATTCATAAAATAGTAGAAAAACTTCCATATTCAAATTTATCATTAGAAGGATGGAATGGGGAAGCTTTAGAAGAAAGATTTGATTCTCCGATTTGGGAAACATTATATAAACCATGTCTGGCATGTGGAACCTGTACTTTCGTATGTCCAACATGTCAGTGTTATGATATTAAGGATTACGATACAGGTCATGGTGTCCAGCGTTATCGCTGCTGGGATTCCTGTATGTATTCGGATTTTACGATGATGGCACACGGAAACAACCGTACCAGCCAGCTGCAACGGTTCCGTCAGAGATTTATGCATAAACTGGTTTACTATCCGGCAAATAATAATGGAATGTATTCCTGCGTTGGATGTGGACGTTGTGTAGAAAAATGTCCTTCTTCTTTAAATATCGTAAAAGTAATTAAGGCATTTGAAAAACAGGGAGGTGACAAGGAATGAGCGAATGTACCTGTCATAAAAATTATACATTAGATACCTTAATTCCAAAAGTTGGTGTCATTACAGATATTCGTGAAGAAACTCCGGATGTAAAGACATTTCGCGTCAATGCGCCAGAAGGTGGAAAATTATTTGAGCATATGCCGGGACAGTGTGCGATGGTTTGTGCTCCAGGGGTGAGTGAGGGTATGTTCTCCATTACTTCTTCACCGACGAATAAAGAATATCAAGAATTTAGTATTAAACGTTGCGGAATGTTGACAGAGTATCTCCATAGTCTTCAAGTAGGAAATGAAATTACAGTACGTGGACCTTATGGAAATCATTTTCCGGTTGAGACAGAGCTAAAAGGAAAAAATTTACTGTTTATAGCAGGTGGTATTGGACTTGCACCGCTTCGTTCTGTTATTAATTATGTATTAGATAATCGTGAAAATTATGGAACCGTTGATATTTTATATGGTTCCCGTTCCGCAGATGATTTGGTTCAATTAAAAGAAATTCAGGAAGTCTGGATGAAAGCAAAAGATGTCAATGTTTATCTGACAATTGACAGAGAACAAGAGGGATGGGACGGACATGTTGGTTTTGTTCCTACCTATTTAAAGGAAATCGGATTTGACACAAATAAAGTTGCATTAGTTTGTGGACCGCCAATTATGATTAAATTTGTACTTTCTGGGCTTCAGGAACTTGGATTTACAAAAGAACAGGTTTATACAACATTGGAACTTCGTATGAAATGCGGAATCGGAAAATGTGGACGCTGTAATATCGGTTCAAAATATGTCTGCAAGGATGGACCGGTATTCCGTTTTGATGAAATTGATGAATTACCGAATGAGTATTAAGAAAGGATTGGTACCCACAAATGGAAAATATGGTAAATGTATATTTTTTCGGAAAGAAATATAGTGTGCCTGCAGATTTGACAATTATGACCGCAATGGAATATGCCGGATACACATTAAAAAGAGGCTGCGGATGTCGTCATGGATTCTGTGGAGCCTGTGCAACGATTTATAGAATTAAAGGCAAAAATGAATTAAAAACCTGTCTTGCCTGTCAGACACAGGTAGAAGAGGGCATGTATGTAGCAAGTATTCCTTTCTTCCCGACAGATAAAAGAACCTATGATATTCAGGAAATTAAACCAAATCAGCAGATTATGATGGAATTATATCCGGAAATTTACAGTTGTATTGGATGTAATGCCTGTACCAAAGCCTGTACGCAGGATTTAAATGTCATGCAGTACATTGCTTATGCTCAGAGAGGCGAATTAGAAAAGTGTGCAGAAGAATCCTTTGACTGTGTCGGATGTGGATGTTGTACGGTAAGATGTCCGGCCGGTATTTCTCATCCAATGGTTGGGGTTTTAGCAAGACGTTTAACCGGAAAGTATATTGCACCGGAGAGCAAGCACTTAGAGAAACGTGTAGAAGAAATTCATAAAGGTGCTTATGATGAGTTGATTGAACAGATTATGCAGAAACCAATTACCGAGATGCAGGAACTTTATAATAACAGAGAAATCGAGAAATAGGAGGAAAAGCCATGTTTACACCAGAAATGATGGAATCCGTGAAAAAGGTGGAGGCAACCAGAGAAGAACGTATGGGAATGGAACCTAGACGTATGAGTGCAGAGGAAAAAGATGCCCTTTTAAAAGCTTTTCATCCGGATTATCGAGAAGAAGCATTTGAAGAAATTAAAATTGGACCAAATAAAGGTCAGAAAGCAAATAAAGAGTTAGTACACTTATTACATTCAAATAGTCGTCTTTTAACCGATAAAGTAGATTTGAATAAAGTAGATTATGATGTGGATGTCCTTGTAATCGGAGGAGGCGGTGCCGGTGCTTCCGCAGCAATTGAAGCGCATGAAGCTGGCGCTGAGGTTATGATCGTTACCAAACTGCGTATCGGGGATGCAAATACCATGATGGCAGAAGGGGGAATTCAGGCAGCAGATAAAGAAAATGATTCACCGGTACAGCATTATTTAGATGCATTTGGAGGCGGACATTTTGCTGCAAGACCGGAACTGTTAAGACGTCTTGTTATGGAAGCTCCGGATGCAATTCACTGGTTGAATGATTTAGGAGTAATGTTCGATAAAGATGCCGAAGGAAATATGGTGACAACCCATGGTGGTGGAACATCCAGAAAGAGAATGCATGCCTGCAAGGATTATTCCGGTGCAGAAATCATGAGAACGCTTCGTGACGAAGTATTAAATCGTCAGATTCCTGTTGTTGAATTTACTTCAGCGGTTGAGTTGATTAAAGATGAAAAAGGACAGATTGCAGGAGCTGTTCTTTTAAATATGGAAACAGGTGATTATCTGGTTGCAAAAGCAAAAACAGTTGTGATTGCAACTGGAGGAGCAGGTCGTCTGCATTATCAGAATTTCCCAACTTCAAACCATTATGGAGCAACTGCAGATGGTTTGATTTTAGGCTATCGTGCAGGAGCACCACTTCTTTATCAGGATACGATTCAGTATCATCCGACAGGAGTTGCCTATCCGGCTCAGATTTATGGAGCACTGGTAACAGAAAAAGTACGTTCTCTGGGAGCAATGCTTGTAAATGTAGATGGAGAAGCGTTTATGCATCCACTGGAAACCCGTGATGTATCTGCTGCTTCTATTATTCGTGAATGTACAGAACGTAAAAAAGGTGTAACGACTCCTCTTGGAAGCGGTGTATGGCTGGATACTCCAATGATTGAAAAACTTGGAGGAGAAGGAACAATTGAAAAACGAATTCCTGCAATGCTTCGTATGTACTTAAATTATGGCATTGATATGAGAAAACTGCCAATTCTGGTTTATCCGACCCTGCATTATCAAAATGGCGGACTTGAAATTGGCGGAGATGGATTTACAAAGGTAATTGACAATCTTTTAGTTGCGGGAGAAGCAGTTGGGGGAATCCATGGAAGAAACCGCCTGATGGGAAATTCCTTGCTTGATATCATTGTATTTGGAAGAAATGCAGGAAAAGCAGCTGCTGCAAAATCAAAAACCGTAGAGCTTGGAACCATGACTTTAGAACATGTGGAAAAATATGCAGAAGAATTGAAAGAAGCAGGCATTACATCAGAGGATGTATCTCCATTATTGCTTCCACATTATGCACGTCATGAGAGATAAGAAGAAAACAGAGTAGGAGTGGTAAAATGCGAGAAATCAATGTAAGCCAGATTACCGACGTAATCGAAAAACTTTGTATTGAGGCAAATGAACATCTTCCGGAAGACGTAAAGTGTGCAATTAAAAATTGTCGTGCCTGTGAAGATGGAGAGATTGCAAAAGGTGTTTTGGATAATATTATTGAAAATTTCGAAATTGCAGATAATGAATGTGTACCAATTTGTCAGGATACCGGTATGGCATGTGTCTTTTTAGAGATTGGTCAAGATGTACATATAGTAGGCGGAGACTTGAGTGATGCAGTAAATGAGGGAGTTCGCCGAGGTTATGACAAAGGTTATTTGAGAAAGTCGGTTGTTAAAGACCCTGTTCGTCGTGGAAATACAGGAGACAATACTCCTGCTATGATTTATACAGAAATTGTTCCGGGAGAACAGATTAAAATTACAGTAGGTCCAAAGGGATTTGGAAGTGAAAATATGAGTGCTATCCGTATGTTTAAACCGTCTCACGGACTCCAGGGAATTAAGGATTTTATTATTGAGACAGTAGAGACAGCCGGTCCAAATCCATGTCCGCCTATGGTCGTTGGAGTTGGAATTGGAGGAACTTTTGATAAAGCAGCTTTATTAGCAAAAAAAGCATTAATGCGTCCATTGGATTCTTCTAATCCAGACCCGTTTTATGCAGAGCTTGAAGATGAGATGCTCGAAAAAATCAATGAACTGGGAATTGGACCGCAGGGATTTGGTGGAAAGACAACAGCAATTGGCTTGAACATTGAGACAATGCCGACTCATATTGCAGGTATGCCGTGTGCAATTAATATTAACTGTCATGTAACGCGTCATAAAACGGAGGTAATTTAAGATGGAAAGAAAAATTACACTGCCTCTTACAGAGGAACTGGCTAAAACACTTCACAGCGGAGACCGTGTGCTTGTGACAGGAACAATTTATACATCAAGAGACGCAGGACATAAGAGAATGTGTGAGGCATTGGCAAAAGGAGAAAAGATTCCATTTGACCCGAAAGATGCAACGATTTATTATGTAGGACCGACACCGGCTAAACCGGGACAGGTAATTGGTTCAGCCGGACCAACCACCAGTGGTCGAATGGATGCTTACGCACCAACTATGATGTCTGTCGGCGCAAGAGGAATGATTGGAAAAGGTGCACGTCTTCCAGAAGTAATTGATGCGATGAAAAAATATCATGGTGTTTATTTTGGAGCAATCGGAGGTGCAGGCGCACTTCTTGCAAAATGTATTAAAAAAGCAGAATTAATTGCATATGAAGATTTAGGAGCAGAGGCACTTAGAAAATTGTATGTAGAAGATATGCCGCTTGTCGTAATCATTGACAGCGAGGGGAACAATCTTTACGAAGAGGGCAGAGCAGCATATTTAAAACAGAAAAAAGAAACAAAATAAAAAAAGAAAACAGCTGGTTGTTTTATTTGACCTGGTTTTTCTATGTATTAAATATGATTGAAATCACAATCGATATGGTTCTATATTTTCGCAACGTGAAGCTAGATAAGGAAAGAGACGCAAATAAATAAAGAAGAAATCCGCAGGTACGAAAAGTGCCTGCGGATTTCTTTATAAATACAAAACAGTATTTATAAAAGAAAATATTTATTGTATAATTAACTTATACAAAATATGAGAAAGAAGGAGGCTGATATTATGAGAAAAAGTTTAAAGTCTGTATTTTTTTTAATTACCTTTGTGAGTTTATGTTTTCAAACTGGGTGCGGTACTCCAGTCGAAAAACAGGACAGTCAGCAAAATAATCAGGAAGAAGTCACACGTATGTGTTCATATTTAAATCAATCAAAAACAAAGATTCTGAAGACTCTTGATTTGTCAGAAGAAGATTTAGAAGTCCAAATTCCATTACTATATAAAGTTGATAAAACATTTAGCTTCAATGAAAACGAGTACTATCCTTGGTTAGAATTCTCTGATGATACAGAAGATGCCAAGTTAACTCAGTATGGATTTGAATTTTCAAAATTATCGGAAGAAGAGATATTATCTACAGCTCAAGAACTAGTACAGACTATTTCGGCAGAATTAGCTTTAGGAAATGTTCCTGCAACAAATACTTTCATGGATGCAAATCAAGCTACGGAATCTAACTCCAAAGGGATATCTGAAATTACTTATGAAGAATTGAAAAAGTGGGATACATATCAATTAACAGAAGTTTGGAATAAAGATGATTCTATGTATTTTAAAGTTGACATGAGTAAACTTTCTTTGCAAAATGAAAGTAGCACAATTCTTATAAGAATTGCATATCTTCCGAAAGGATATCCAGCCTTTGTGGGAGAAAAGTAAATGCAAATTTTAAAATGTAGTTTTTTATGTTAGTAAATGATGAACTTCGGATATCTTTTTCTTTTCTACATTATTAAAATCCGCAGGTACGAAAAGTGCCTGCGGATTTTGTATCATAATCCTTTTTAAAACTGGCTACAGATATCTTTTAGAATCTGAATAAATGCTCTTAAAATAGGAGAATTAAAAGAAGATTTATAATACAGTCCAAAGGAAATGACACTTTCATTTTCAAGAGGAATATAAGCTAAATTCTGCTGACACATAAAAGGAAGGTCAGGTAACAGGGCAAGTCCAATTCCGGCTTTTGCAAATGCCAGTGTACACTCTAAGTTTTCTCCAAAATAAATCTGAGAAGGAGAACGAGAAGCAAGGAGCTGTCCTTGAATATGGGCGATTGCTTCTGCGCAGCGGTCTGGTTCGCATAAAACAAGGGGTTCTTCATTTAAATCCTCTAGGGTAAGGCATTTTCTGTTAGCGAGGGGATGTTCTTTTGACAGGGCACAGGTAATTCCGCACTGGGCAAGTTCAACATAAGTGACAGAAGCAAGGTTGATTTTTTCATCTCGAAATCCTATCATGACATCAATCGCTTCTTCTTCGACCATATTTCTGAGAGCAGGAAAGGGAATCATGCGCAAATCAGGATGTAACATCGGAAACGTTTGATAAAGCTGTTTTAAAACCGGAGAAATTAAGTTTAATTCGGATGGGTTATGACATCCGATAGAAAAAGTCTGGATGTAATCCTGGTGATGTTCGGATAAACGTTTTTTGGCAAAGTGTGTTGCTTTTAAAATATTTTTGGCATAACCCAGGAAAGTTCTACCATCTGGAGTCAGTTCTACAATACGGGTAGTTCTTCGGACTAGTTTTGCTTGCAATTCATTTTCAAGAGAATTGATTTGATGGGTAATTGCCGGTTGAGTTACATGAAGCTGTTCCGCTGCTCTTGCAAAACTTAAGTTATCAGCGACTGCGAGAAAACATTCGAGCTGCATAGTATTCATAATAATAAAAATCCTTTCTGAAATATTAATAAAATTTTTTAATTAATAATAACAAAAATTAAATTTACTTTCTAGAGAAAATATGTAAAAATATAAAGGCTTATAAAATAAATTCGTGTGTTAGGAGGTAAAAAAATGCTGAAAACTTTATTGGCACAGGTGAAACAGTATAAAAAATCATCACTGTTGACGCCTTTGTTTGCAGCACTTGAAGTAGTAATGGAAGTATTAATTCCTTTTATTACTGCGATGATTATTGACCAGGGTATTGAGGCTGGAAATATGAAAAAAGTTGGACTATATGGAAGTATCATGTTGGTATTTGCCATGTTTAGTTTGTTGTTTGGTGTGCTTGCAGGAAAATATGCGGCAAATGCATCTTCAGGACTGGCTTGTAATTTAAGAGATGCCATGTATGAAAATATACAGACATTTTCTTTCTCTAATATTGATAAATATAGCACAGCTGGTCTGGTTACCCGTATGACTACCGACGTAACCAATGTACAAAATGCTTATCAGATGATTTTACGAATTGCGGTAAGAGCTCCATTTACACTTATTTGCAGTATGATTATGTGCTTTGTTATCAATGCAAAATTAAGTCTGATTTTTGTGATTGCAATTATCGTACTTGGGGCATTTATTGTTGTAGTGGTAAAGACAACGATGAAAATCTTTGATATGGTATTTAAAAAATATGATGCGTTAAATGCCAGTGTACAGGAAAATGTTTCTGCCATCCGTGTAGTAAAAGCGTTTGTAAGAGAAGATTATGAAAATAAAAAATTTATCACAGCGGCCGAAAATGTCTATAAACTGTTTGTAAAAGCAGAAGGAATTTTAGCTTTTAATGGTCCGGTAATGATGCTGGTTGTTTATTTTTGTATTATCTGTTTATCCTGGTTTGGAGCAAAATTCATTGTAGTTGGAAATATGACAACAGGGGAACTGACTTCTATGTTTAGTTACATCATGTCAATTTTAATGTCCCTTATGATGTTATCCATGATTTTTGTTATGACAACACTTAGTATTGCAAGTGGAAAACGAATTGCAGAAGTATTAAATGATAAAGCGGATTTGGTTAATCCCAAAAATCCAATCATGGAAGTGAAAAATGGAAGTATTGATTTTAATCATGTGGAATTTACTTATAATGATGAAGCAGAAAAAGATACGTTAATTGACATTGATTTACATATTCATTCCGGAGAAACGGTTGGTATTATTGGAGGAACGGGATGTGGAAAATCAAGTCTGGTAAATTTAATCAGCCGTCTTTATGATGTAAATGCAGGTTCTGTATGTGTCGGTGGAAAAGATGTACGCGAATATGATTTGGAAGTATTAAGAAATCAGGTATCAGTTGTATTACAAAAAAATGTGCTGTTTTCCGGTACGATTTTAGAAAATCTGCGTTGGGGAAATGAAACTGCGACAAAAGAAGAATGTATTGAAGCATGTAAAAATGCATGTGCAGATGAATTTATTGAGCGTTTTCCAAATAAATATGAGACGTATATTGAACAGGGTGGAAGTAATGTATCCGGTGGTCAGAAACAGAGACTTTGTATTGCAAGAGTATTATTAAAGAAACCGAAGATTTTGATTTTAGATGATTCTACCAGTGCCGTTGATACTGCAACAGATGCGAAAATTCGTTCCGTCTTTGCAAAGAAAATTCCAGATACGACAAAAATTATTATTGCGCAGAGAATTTCAAGTGTGCAGGATGCAGACCGTATTTTAGTATTGGATGACGGAAAGATTAATGGATTTGATACACATGAAAATCTGTTAAAAACCAATGAGATTTATCAGGAAATTTATAATACGCAGGTAAAAGGTGGAGGAGATTTTGACCAGACAGGAGGTGCAAAATAATGGCAGGACAGGCAAGAGTAATGAGAGGCGGTCCAGGAGTGGCAGGTGGACCATTTGGAAAAAACGGTGCGCCGAATCCGACAAAAACATTAAAAAGAACGCTTGGATATATGCTGAAAAATTATAAGTTTCAGTTTCTTCTGGTCGTGATATGTATTATGATTACTGCATTTGCAACCTTAGAGGGAAGTTTATTTATGCAGTCTTTGATTGATGATTATATTGTACCGATGACAAAAGCAGAAACACCAGATTTTGTTCCTCTGATGCAGGCGCTTACCAAACTGGCTGGAATTTTTGCTGTTGGAGTTATTTCTTCTTTAGCATATAATAAAATCATGGTATATATTAGTCAGGGAACGATGAGAAATCTTCGTGTTGAATTGTTTACACACATGGAATCATTACCGATTAAATACTTTGATACCCATGCACATGGAGATATCATGTCTGTTTATACCAATGACGTAGATACCTTAAGACAGCTTATGGGACAAAGTATTCCACAGGTATTAAACTCGGCGGTTACGATTGTAATGACTTTTATCAGTATGATTGTACTCGATATCCCGCTTACAATTCTGACGCTCTTAATGGTAGGTGTTATGACAGTTGTATCGAAAAAACTGGCGGCAAAATCCGGAAAATACTTTGGGGAACAACAGATGAACCTTGGTAAGGTAAATGGCTACATCGAGGAAATGATGGATGGACAGAAAGTCGTAAAAGTATTCTGCCATGAAGAAAAAGCAATCGAAGAGTTTCAAAAATTAAATGAAGAACTCAGAAAGAGCGCAGATAACGCGAATACCTTTGCCAATATTATGATGCCGATTAATAATAATCTTGGTATTATCAGTTATGTCTTATGTTCTGCATTTGGTGCAATTCTGGCAATCAGTGGAATTTGCGGACTCAGCCTTGGTACTCTGGTTTCTTTTTTAACATTGAATAAAAGCTTTACCCAGCCAGTCACTCAAATCAGTCAGCAGATGAACAGTATTGTTATGGCAATGGCTGGTGCAGACCGTATCTTTCACTTATTAGATGCCGAGCCGGAAGTGGATGATGGATATGTAGAGCTTGTCAATGCAAAAGAACATGAGGACGGAACATTAGAAGAGACAAAAGAAAGAACGGGCGTCTGGGCATGGAAACATCCACATCAGGCAGACGGAACGATAACATATACCAAACTCGAAGGAGATGTTACATTTAATGATGTCGATTTTGGATATAATGAAGAAAAGATTGTACTTCATAATGTGAAATTATTTGCAACGCCTGGACAGAAAATTGCGTTTGTAGGAAGTACCGGAGCCGGAAAAACGACAATTACAAATCTGATTAACCGTTTTTATGATATTCAGGATGGTAAAATTCGCTATGATAACATTAACATCAATAAAATCAAAAAAGCAGATTTAAGACGTTCTCTTGGTATTGTGCTTCAGGATACTCACTTGTTTACCGGAACCGTTATGGATAATATCCGTTATGGTCGTCTGGATGCAACAGATGAAGAGTGTATTGCGGCAGCAAAACTGGCGAATGCAGACAGCTTTGTGCGCAGATTACCAGAAGGATATCAGACAGAGTTAAGTGGAGATGGCGGAAACTTAAGTCAGGGACAGCGTCAGCTTTTAGCGATTGCAAGAGCAGCAGTTGCAGACCCGCCGGTATTAATCTTAGATGAAGCAACCTCTTCAATTGATACCAGAACAGAGACATTGGTGCAGCAGGGGATGGACCGTCTGATGAAAGGAAGAACAACTTTTGTTATTGCACACCGTCTTTCTACGGTACGGAACTCAGATTGCATTATGGTACTGGAGCAGGGACGAATTATTGAGAGAGGTACACATGAACAGCTGATGGAAGAAAAAGGAAAATACTATCAGCTTTATACCGGAAATTTTGCAGAAGAGACAGCATAAAAAGTAAATGAGAAGAAGTTACTTGAACTTTTTAGTCCGGCTTGTTAAGATAAGCCAGAAAGAAGGTTTTTGTGGCTTCTTTTTTAAATTATAAATAACGTGGAGAAAGTTGGAATCAAAATGAATCAAAATGAAATCTGGATGATACAGGGTACAGACTATAAAGAAAATACCAAGCATTTGTTAGAAGCGGCAGATTTAGAAACAGAAATCAAGAAAAAAAATGGAGAAAATAAAAATTGTAAAATCGGAATTAAGCCCAATCTTGTCGCACCGAGTGAGGCCTCTTATGGTGGAACAACACATCCTGAGGTGGTAGAGGGAATGATTGAATATCTTCAGGAGAGAGGATATCAAAATTTAGTGATTTTAGAGGGTTCCTGGGTTGGTGATAAAACAGAAGAATCTTTTGAGGTATGCGGATATCAGAAACTTTCTGAAAAATATCAGGTACCGCTTGCAGATATGCAGAAAGACAGCAGTTCTCTTTGCGATTGTAAAGGAATGGAACTTCTGATTTGTGATACAGCTTTAAAATTAGATTTTTTGATTAATGTACCAGTCTTAAAAGGACACTGTCAGACGAAGCTGACCTGTGCGCTTAAGAATTTAAAGGGGTTAATTCCAAATAAGGAAAAACGTCATTTTCACACAATGGGTCTGCATGAGCCGATTGCACACTTGAATGCGTATCTTCAGCAGGATTTTATTGTAGTCGATAATATCTGCGGAGATTTGGATTTTGAAGATGGTGGAAATCCGGTTGTGATGAATCGAATTTTGGCGGTAACAGATCCTGTTTTATGTGACGCTTATGTGTGTCGTTTTTTGAATTATGAGATAAAAGAAGTGCCATATATTTTAATGGCAGAAAAACTTGGAGTTGGCAGTGCGGATATTGAACATGCAGTGATAAAAAGTTGTGGAACTCAAACACCAACAGAAGCGGCGATTTTAGAAGTAAGAAAGAGAAAAATTGTAGAACTTTTAGATGCGGTAGAAGAGGTAGAATCCTGCAGTGCCTGCTATGGATATCTGATGCCGGCATTAGACCGTTTAAAAGAAGAGGGACTTCTTAAAAAGTTAGATACAAAAATTGCAATCGGACAGGGATTCCGAGGAAAAAGCGGAACGCTTGGAATCGGAAATTGTACCGCAAAATTTGCATGTCACTTAAAAGGATGTCCCCCTACAGAAACAGAGATTTATGAATTTTTAAAAACCTATCTCACAGATATTTGAGTTAAACTTACCGTCCAAAATCAGAAATAAATTCGCATCCTGTATGCGCTTTGATACTTTCTAAAAGAATTTCCTCTGCTCTTTGCGCCTCAGCTTTTGTAAGCTGGGGTGCATCTTTTAATGCATATTCAAAACCAAGATTCTCATATTTCACACATCCCATCCTATGATAAGGAAGTACTTCTATGGCCTTTACATTATGAAGGGTTGAAAGAAATTCTCCCAGTTTTATTAAAAAATTTTTTTTATAAGTGATTTCAGGAACAACCACATGACGGATCCAGACAGGAATCTGCTTCTCATCGAGATATCTGGCAAAATCAAGTATGTTAGTGTTAGAATGTGAAGTCAGTTTTTTATGCTCATCAGGATTGATATGTTTGATATCCAATAGAATCAAATCCGTAACAGAAAGCAGTTGGTCAAATTGTGCCAGTTTTTTAGGATTTTCTCGGTTAAATAAAATTCCTGAAGTGTCAAGGCAGGTATGAATTCCCGTTTCTTTGGCTTTTGTGAAAAGTTCAATTAAAAATTCTATCTGCATCAGAGGCTCACCGCCAGTAGCGGTGATACCTCCAGATGTATAAAAGGTCTGATTTCTTTTAATGGCGTTTAAAATTTCATCGCTTTCCATTAAAGTTCCAGCTTCTGTACTCCAGGTATCTGGATTGTGGCAGTAGAGGCAGCGCATCGGGCAGCCCTGAAAAAATACAACATAACGAATCCCTGGTCCATCTACTGTACCAAAACTTTCTAGTGAGTGAATCCGACCTTTCATAGTGTTTAATCTCCTTTTTTATCAAAATTACATGCGTTCGTGGAACGTTCTGGAAATTACTTCATCCTGCTGTTCTTTTGTTAATTTAATAAAGTTTACAGCATATCCAGATACACGGATGGTAAGCTGTGGATAATTTTCCGGATGTTTCTGGGCATCCAAAAGAGTATCACGGTTAAATACATTAACATTTAAGTGATGTCCGCCCTTTGTCATATAACCATCTAACATTCCAACTAAGTTTGTAGTATCATTTCCATGTTTGCCAAGTGCGTCCGGCACAATAGAGAAGGTGTTGGAAATTCCATCTTGCGCATCCATAAATGGAATTTTGGCAACAGAGGCAAGAGAAGCAATTGCTCCGTGAGTATCACGTCCATGCATTGGGTTTGCACCGGGAGCAAAGGCTTCTCCGGCTTTTCTTCCATCTGGAGTTGCTCCTGTATTTTTACCATAAGAAACGTTGGAAGTAATGGTAAGAATAGAAGTTGTCGGAACTCCGCCACGGTAAGTGTGATTTCCGCGGATATACTGCATAAAGGTGTGAAGTACTTCTTCTGCGAGTGCATCAACACGGTCATCATCATTTCCGTATTTCGGGAAATCTCCTTCAACTTCAAAGTCTACAGTAATCCCCTGTTCATCGCGGATTGGTTTTACCTTTGCATATTTAATTGCTGATAAAGAATCCGCTACAACGGAAAATCCTGCGATACCAGTTGCAAACCAGCGTCTTATTTTTTTATCGTGCAGAGCCATTTGAAGACGCTCATAGCTGTATTTGTCATGCATGTAGTGAATGATGTTTAATGCATTAACGTAAACACCTGCAAGCCATTTCATCATATCCTTGTATTTATCCATTACTTCATCGAAATCTAAATATTCAGAAGTGATTGGGCGGTATTTTGGTCCAACCTGTTTTTTGGAAATTTCGTCAACACCGCCATTGATTGCGTAAAGCAGGCATTTTGCAAGATTTGCACGAGCACCGAAGAACTGCATTTCTTTTCCGATTTTCATGGAAGAAACACAGCAGGCAATTCCGTAATCATCTCCATGAACAACACGCATAATGTCATCATTTTCATACTGGATGGCAGAATGTTTGATGGAAATATCAGCACAGAATTTTTTAAAGTTTTCTGGAAGCTGAACAGACCATAAAACAGTCAGATTCGGTTCTGGTGCAGCACCTAAATTATTTAAAGTGTTTAAATAACGGAAGGACATTTTGGTTACCAGTGGACGACCATCAATTCCGACGCCACCAATAGATTCAGTTACCCAGGTCGGGTCACCGGCAAATAACTGATTGTATTCCGGAGTACGGGCAAAGCATACCAGACGCAGTTTCATAATAAACTGGTCAATGATTTCCTGAATTTCTTTTTCTGTAAATGTACCTTCTTTTAAGTCACGTTCTGCATAAATATCAAGGAAGGTAGAGGTACGTCCAAGACTCATTGCAGCTCCATTTTGTTCTTTTACGGCAGCAAGATAAGCAAAGTATAATGCCTGTGTTGCTTCAAGTAGGTTCGTTGCCGGAGCAGAAATATCACAGCCATAGATTTTAGCCAGTTCTTTTAACATCTGTAAAGCACGAATCTGCTCGGAAAGTTCTTCTCGTTCACGGATAACATCAGAATACATAATAGTACGGGTGCTTGCTTTTTGTTCTTCTTTTTCTTCGATTAAACGGTCTACTCCATAAAGAGCAGCTCTTCGATAGTCACCGATAATGCGTCCACGTCCATAAGCATCAGGAAGTCCTGTAATAATATGATTGGAACGGCAGGCACGCATTTCCGGGGTGTAGGCATCAAATACGCCTGCATTGTGAGTTTTTCTATGCGTGGTAAAGTATTCAACGACTTCAGGGTCAACATGATAACCATTGTCTTCGCACGCTTTAATTGCCATACGGATTCCACCATAAGGTTGGAGAGAACGTTTTAACGGGACATCAGTCTGTAAACCGACAATTTTCTCTTTGGCTTTGTCGATATATCCAGCCTTATGAGAAGTAATGGTAGAAATGGTTTTCGTATCCATATCGAGAACACCGGCATTTTCTCGTTCTTGTTTATATAAGTCAAGTACTTCATTCCATAAATCGGTAGTATCTTCGGTTGGTCCTTCTAAGAAATCGGAAGTTCCGTCGTAAGGGATATAGTTTGTCTGAATAAAATTGCGGACATTAATTTCTTTTTCCCATGCTCCGCCATTAAAAGTTCTCCATTCTTGTCTCATCATAGTAAATAAGTACCTCCTGTTCTTTTTGAGTCTGGTAGTAAAAAGTCTAAAATTGGTAAGATATGGTAAAATTGTATATTGTATACAAAATGAAACCATTCTATATCAAGATTCGAATTTATAAAGAATAAAAATGGAATCTTGTAATGAAAGAAACAATCAAAAATGATTGATTTCTTTTTTGAAATGTAAAATGGTCTATCGTAAAAAGAGAAATTTTTACCATAGTATTCCATAAAAGAAGAGAAATATAACTTACGAGTTTATTTGTAGCACAAGATAAAAATAAAGTCAACGACATAAATTCAGGTTTTGAAAAAAATACAAAACGTTTGGTTTTGCAGTTTTTTGGAATCTATGATAGAATGGGGTCAAAATGAGGAAAAATAAAGAGATAGAAAGGTGTAACAAAAGTGACGATAGAAGAAAAAAGAGAAAAAGTAAAACAGGCATTGCTGCTTTATGGAGTGACAGACCGTGCCTGGGTAGGAGATAAGACATTTGAAGAGCAGATAGAAGATTCCCTGAAAGGTGGAGTGACCTGTATTCAGCTTCGAGAAAAGTCCTTAAAGGAAGATGAATTTTTAGAAGAAGCAAAGGTAATCAAAAAATTAACTAAAAAATATCAGATACCGCTGATTATCAATGATAATGTGGAGATTGCACTTGCATCTGATGCAGATGGAGTTCATGTTGGACAAAAAGATGCAAGAGCTATGGAGGTAAGAAAAAGATTAGGGTCTGATAAAATCATTGGCGTATCTGCACGAACCGTAGAACAGGCAAAAGAAGCAGAACAAATGGGAGCAGATTACTTAGGGGTTGGAGCAGTCTTTGGAACAACAACCAAAGGAGATGCAAATAAGATTTCGATGGAGGTATTAAAAGAAATCTGTGAGAGTGTTTCGATTCCGGTTGTTGCTATTGGCGGTGTCTGTGAAGAGAATATTCTGAATTTAAAGGGTAGTGGTGTTGCAGGAGTGGCGGTTGTGTCGGGAATTTATGCAAAGCCGAATATTAAAGAAAGTAGTAAAAAACTGGCAGAACTTGCAAAGGAAATTACAAAATAAGAGAAAATAGGAGAAAGTAAAATGGAATTATGGGATATCTATAATGAAAAAAAAGAAAAAACGGGAAGAACAATGAAGCGTAACGACTGGAATATGAAACCGGATGAATTTCATCTTACCGTACTTGGAGTGCTTCAAAGACCGGATGGGAAATTTTTAATTACAAAGCGTCGTATGGATAAGGAATGGGCAGCAGGCTGGTGGGAGGTGCCAGGTGGCGGAGTCCGTGCCGGAGAAGAATCAAAAGAAGCTGCCATGCGTGAAGTAAAAGAAGAAACAGGAATCGATGTTTCAAATGCCGGAGGCGGTTATGTATTTACCTATCAGCGAATTAATCCGGAAGAAAAAAATAATTATTTTGTAGATATTTATAAGTTTGTGCTGGAGTTTGATGAAAAAGATGTAAAAGTACAGGACGAAGAAGTGGCGGGATTTGAAATTGCGACAGTAGAACAAATCAAGGCTTATGCAAAACAGGGAATTTTCCTGCATTATGACAGCATCAGACAGGTGTTTGAAGACTAGAGGGGGAAGGAAAATGGCAGAGTACCAGTTAAAAAATCACGAATTAACATTAAAGATTTCTTCTAAGGGAGCAGAGATGAAATCTTTAAAAGATAATAAAACGAATCAAGAGTATTTATGGCATGGAGATTCTGCATATTGGGGAAGAACTTCACCGGTTTTATTTCCGATTGTAGGAAATTACAGAGAAAAAGAGTCTGTATTTGAAGGGAAAACTTATTCTATGTCCCAACATGGATTTGCAAGGGATATGGAATTTACTTTAGAAAGCCAAAAAGAAGAAGAAATCTGGTTTGAGTTAAAAGAAAATGAAGAGACTTTGAAAAAATATCCGTTTGCATTTCGTCTGCATTTAGGGTATCGTCTGGATGGGCGAAGTGTAGAGGTGCTTTGGAAAGTAGAAAATCCAAATGAGAAGAAGATGTATTTTTCAATTGGAGGACATCCTGCATTTAACTGTCCATTAAAAGCAGAAGAGAAACAAAGTGATTATCAGTTGAGCTTTGATACAGATAAAACTCTTGTATGCAGTATCTTAGGAGAGACCGGACTGCTTACTGCCAGAAAAAAAGAATTTGAATTAACCAATCATAAAATGAGAATAGTAGAAGATTTATTTGATGAAGATGCGTTAATTATCGAAGGAAATCAGGCAAAGAGAGTAGGGCTTGTGAATCCTCAGGGAGAGACTTATCTGGAAGTAGAATTTGATGCTCCATTATTTGGAATCTGGTCACCGGCAAAGAAGAGTGCGCCATTTGTATGCATTGAACCTTGGTATGGCAGAAGTGATAAAGAAGATTTTTCTAAGAAATTAGAAGAAAGAGAATGGGGAAATGAACTCAAAGCAGGAGAAATATTTGAAAAGAGCTATCAGATTCGTGTAAAATAAGAAATAGGGGAAAAGAGTCGGCTGTGAAAAAATAAATTCGGTCGGTTCTTTTTTTGTTATCGCAATGTTATAGTATGAAATATATCTATAACATCAAAAACCAACACCACACACAAAAAATAAAAATTTTAAATCTATCTGTTTAAAAACACAAGAAAAATTAATGGCTTTGATAAAATTTTCGATATTGTTCTGTAGAACGAAATTGAAAAGATAGCTTGAAGAGAGTATAATTACATAAAAAATAAATATGGAGATTTTTAGTGAAAATGAAACGGAAAATAAAAATCGAAAGAGTAAGTACTTGGAGTATTATAATCACAATTATTGTCGCCACTTTGTTTGGATTTATTTCCTTTCAAAGTGAAAAAGAATAAGGCGCTTTACTATATAAAAGAGTATGGAAAAAGTGGCTGTGGATTTTATTAAAATTAAATAAATATCAAAAAGACCTTCTACAATTTTTTCAGAACGTAGAAGGTCTTTTTGAATAGATATTTATAATCTGCCTCATTACTTGATTGGGTCAAAAAAATTTAAAATCCCAGTTTTTCTCCGCAAAGTATCACTTTAATACGGTCTGGTATGCGAGAAAATCTTGTAATTAAAGTTTGACAACAAATACAGTCCGGGCTTAAACAATCTGCACAGACACCGGTCTTAGAACAAGGTGTATTTGCTTTTACACGAAGTGCATTTGGAGGACAGGCATGTGTGTGAATACGGTCAATCGCCTCATCAACATTTGCACATAATTTGTCCATGCTGATTAAGAAAATAACGTGTGCCGGTCCATGCGCAATGCAGGCAACACGGTTGCTCGCACCATCAATATTGACTAAAATTCCATCTTTTGTAAAAGCGTTGGAACTGGTTAAAAAATAATCCGCACAGACTATCTGACCATACAGTGCACGGGATTCTTCTGGTGTTTTGGCTTTTTTTCGGTCAATAAATTCATAATCTCCCTGACGGATGGCTTCACATACACCGGCTTCTTCCATAGATTCTGTACCACCCCAGGTGACAGAAGAGCCATTTGGAATCATGGAAAGGATTTTTTCTTTGGCTTCCTCTTTGGTTGCGCAATAAAACGCTTCCATGTTTCGTTTCTTAAATTGTTTTACTAAGGTTTCACCGCTTAATGCGTAGCTATCTGTTATGTAAGACATAAAAATCACTCTCTTTCTTTTTCATTTTTTACTTATTATAGCATAAAACCAAAAGACCTGCTGCCATAAAATGCTCTGACAACAAGTCTTTTTATTTATATGATTCTATATGATGAAATTAGCTCTTTCAATCTTTTAATATAGCTGTTCCAGTTCCTGTTTTGTTTTTTGTTAGTTTACGATGCCTGTCGGTATTTTTTATCGATATCTTTCATGACAAACAGATAAGAAACTCCGGTAAAGACCGCCGCAGTTACCCATGCAGCAGGGTCACAGAAGCAGGAAAGCGGATAACTTGCCACAGACATTGCAATCATTGCAACCAGCAGACGTGCCAGCAGTTCTGAAACGCCTCCCATCATAGGCAAGAAACCGTAGCCACAGCCTTGCATGGTATTTCTGAAAATAAAGATTGTGCTTAGCGGGATATAGAAAATTGCGCACATATAAGCATAAGTCTTTGCCCAAGGCAACATTACTGTAATATCGACATCTCCAGTAAAGAAAAGTCCCAGACACGGTTTTAAAAGAGAACAAATCAAAACAGCGGCGACGATGGAATAAACCGTTGAAGCAAGAAGGGCAGATTTTACTCCTTTTTTAATTCGTAAAATATCACCCTTTCCAAAGTTCTGACCACTATAAGCTGCCATAGTCTGTCCCATTGCCATCATCCCTTGTGTAACCAGGGTCTGCAGTTTTCCTGCTGCCGTAAAGGAAGCAACAGCATCTGAACCAAAAAGGTTAATTGCGGACTGCATAATCATCGTACCTGATGCAGTAATTGCAAACTGAAGTGCCATTGGAATCCCGACAGATAACTGATGGCGGGTATCCGCCAAATAAAACTTCCAGTGCTCCTTTTGTGGAGTTAAATCCGGCATATAACGGTAAATATAAAGAAAACACAAAACAGCCGAAATTCCCTGAGAAAGAATCGTAGCGTAACCAGCACCGGCAACTCCCATTCTAAATTTAATAATCAAAATCAAGTCTAAAATTACATTTAAAACAGCAGAAAAAACCAGAAATACTAATGGAATCTGACTGTTTCCTACCGCACGCAGATAAGAGGAGAGCAGGTTATAAAAAATCGTAGTAATCAGTCCACCACTGATAATCATGATATACGTATAAGCATCCTGAAAAATATTTGCTGGAGTATTCATTTTTGTTAAAATCCAGTGCATCGACAATACGCTGAAAGTTGTCAATAAAAATGTACTGATAAGTGAAAGTAAAATTCCATTTGCGACACTTCGCTTTACGCCATTCGTATCCTTCGCACCAAAACGTTGGGAAGTCAAAACAGTAAAACCAGCAGTAATTCCCTGTGCAAGTCCGACAATCAAGAACATAATTGTTCCGGTTGAACCTACCGCTGCAAGTGCATTGGCTCCGACGTAATGCCCAACGATAATTGTATCTGCCATATTATAAAGCTGTTGAAAAATATTTCCGATAATCAGCGGAAGTGTAAATTTCAAAATAACAAGTAAAGGACTGCCTTTTGTCATATCCCTTTCCATAATAATCAGAATCCCCCTTTGATTCAAAAAATAGTTTTATGTTTTTATTCTTTTGTAAACGAAAATTATTTTACCACACTCCAGAAAAGACAACAATATAAATTTATGGCGAAATGATAGAAAATAATCTGGAAAACAAGTAAAAAATCTGTTATTATATACAAAGATGTTAAGGGGTAAAACTTTTTACTCCAACAAATAAAAAGACAGAGGTGTGTACTATGAGCTGGTATAACGAGGCAATTTTTTATCACATTTATCCATTGGGATTAACGGGTGCTCCAAAAGAAAATGATTATGGAACTCCTGTTTCCCGTCTGAACACTTTAATTCCCTGGATTTCCCATATAAAAGAAATAGGATGTACTGCATTATATATTGGTCCGTTGTTTGAAAGTGTTGGACATGGATATGAAACAACGGACTATAAAAAACTGGATTCTCGTCTTGGAACCAATGAAGATTTAAAAAAATTTGTAGAAGTATGCCATGAAAATCAGATTAAAGTAATCTTTGATGGTGTCTTTAATCATACAGGACGTGATTTTTTTGCGTTTAAAGATATTCAGCAGAATCGAGAACATTCCAGATACTTAAATTGGTATTGCAATGTGAATTTTGGTGGAAACAATGAATACAATGATGGATTTTCTTATGAAAACTGGGGCGGTTACAATCTGCTTGTAAAATTAAATCAGCGAAATCCGGAAGTTCAGAATTATATCTGCGATGTCATTCGATTCTGGGTATCTGAATTTGATGTGGATGGAATCCGTCTGGATGCAGCAGATGTGCTTGATTTTGATTTCATGCACGCTCTGCGCCGTACCGCAGAAGAAGTGAAAGAAGACTTCTGGCTTATGGGTGAAGTCATTCATGGGGATTACAGCCGATGGGTAAATGGGGATACTCTGCACAGTGTTACAAACTATGCACTGCATAAGGCACTTTACAGTGGACATAACGACCATAATTATTTTGAAATTGCGCATACCGTAAAATACCTGCTGAATATGGGAAAACTTGATTTATATAATTTTGTAGATAATCATGATGTAGAACGTATTTATACCAAGCTTTCTAATAAGGCACATATGGCACCGGTGCATATTCTTCTTTATACATTACCAGGTATACCGAGCATCTACTACGGCTCTGAATTTGCTATAGAAGGAAAGAAAGAAAAATTCTCAGATGACAGCCTGCGTCCGGCGTTAAAGTTAGAAGACTATAAAAACGCAGTCAAAGAAAATCCTTGCACTGCCTTAATTATCGCACTTGGAAAAGTAAGACAGCAGACTCCTGCATTAAGTTATGGTGGATATGCAGAACTACAGTTGACAAACCGCCAATTTGCTTTTGCAAGAGAATTAGATGATATAAAAGTAATTGTAACCGTGAATAATGATGACAATGATGCACAGATGACTCTTTCTGCCGGAAATACAGCTCAGTATATTGGCGCATTAAGCGGTAAGAAAGTTTCTGTTGAAAATGGACAAATCCATGTTACAGTTCCTGCAAATGGAGGAGAAATCTGGATTCCGGCGGATATGGAAGGAAAACTTCCGGAAGTAGAGCTGCCTAAAGAAGCTAAAAAAGAAAGCAAACAAGAAACAGAGAAAGAAGTTGTAATAGAAGAAGTAAATAAGGAAACAGAGGTAATTGAGAAACCAGTTGACCATGTTACAGATATAGCTGAAAAAGCTTCCGAAACAGAAGATGTAAAAGAATCTGTAGAAGAATCAATTCCTGCTGCCTCATTGACTTCAGAATTGACTTTAGAAAATTCAGATGCTTCCGAATCCGAAACGAAAGCGGAACAGGCAGAAGCTGTTGATAGTATGGCTGTAATTGCAAATAAAACACCAGAAGAAATGACAGTAGAAGAGTTACAGACGGCGATTCTTGAAAAAATGGCAAACAATGGTCCTGTTACAGAAGATATGAAGAGAACTGTAGCTGAGAATATCTGGCATGATTCTTTAGTAAACTGGTTAAAGAGTTTTCGTTAATTAAATGAATTGTGATAAACAAACATTGTAAGCAACGGTGTACAAGGGGCTACAAGCGGTATAAAGAAACAAGTGGTTTGATAGAGTGGAAAGAGCGTCAGATTTTCCACTCTATCTTTACATAGTCGCTGGTTGCGCTGATTGAAGAGATCAGGCCGTCAGCGGCTTTTCGTTTGTCCTCAAAGCTGATATTCTCCCAATCGTCCAGATACCCGGACAGCAATTTAATCTGTTGGGAGGATAGCGTTTCAACGGACAAGTCGGCTATCGCCTTGGACAGCGTTTTGCGGCGGTTGTCCAAATCCTCGATTTTCTTGTTGGCGTAGGCCAGCAAGGTGGCGTAGGCCCCGGTCAGCGTATCAAGCGGTTTTTCAATCTCGGCCTCTACCTGTGCAAGCTCCACCTGATAGGCGGTAATCTTCGGGTTTGCCTTTTCCTCGCCGCCCCGCAGTAGCTTGAACTCCCGGAACTTTTCTCCCATAGCGGTAAAAATGAACTGCTCAAACTCCGTCTTGCGGAGAGTACCGCACCCCGGACAGCCCTTGTGGTCGGCTCGCTTGGAACATTGGAACAACGGAGGTATTCATAGCCAGAGGGATTGTGGGTCGTTTTGAGTGCGTACCCGCATTTCCCGCACTTAATTTTCCCGTCCAGCCAAGTATTACGGGCCTTGCGGCCATTCTGGAAGGTGGTGTTTGTCATCAACTTCTTGCGGCATCTCAGCCAAACATCAGCAGATACAAAACCTTCATGGGGTGCAATCACAAGGATCTGGTCTTTCAGGCTCTTGTCCTTGTCCTCCTTCACATCCCGGCCTTGATAGAGATAATAGCCATTTGTCCCGGCGAAGTCGGCGGCGTCATTGACTACCACCGTACCCTGACTTTTGAAAAACTCGTACTTTTCCAAGTCAGCCTGTGCATAGACGGGGTTGCGTAAAAGCTGGGATAAGTAGGAACGGGTCAATGACTTCCCATATACTTTGATATCCCGTTCCTCAAAATACCGGGTAATATCTCCGAAGGAAGTCTCGGGCTCGGCGTACATGGCTTGCGGCTATGGTGATATTGTCAATATTGGTTTACACTTTTTTCACAAGGATGTTCGACCTTATGCT
>OLRP01000033.1_pt1 | contig 92740 bp, 85 predicted proteins | sample 1672401 | NCBI WGS metagenome assembly OLRP01 (sample SAMEA3136682, study PRJEB25190) | human gut metagenome | reverse complement strand
GCTATCTTTTTTGCATCGAGGGGGGCTTCGTCTCCCGGAGATGCATATGCTCTTTCAATGGCGACGACGCTCGTGCTCTCATTGCCTTGCAATCCTCCCCGAATCGGGCGTCCCTGCCGACGCTGACGCGTGGAAGGACCTGATATGACGGACCCAGATCTGGAAGTCACAAGGATAAGAAGATTCGGAACGATCGTTGCGCGGAAACGATCCGACGGGTCGATCAGCGCATGGCTTGCACGCTATTCGTCACCCGTGGATGGACGCCGAGTGCAACGATCATTTGAAAGTGTGCGGGATGCTGAGTCATGGCTTGCCGGCGAACATGAGCTGGTCGAAATGCACCGTCGTGGTTTAAAACAGTGGGTGCATCCGACTGACAGGGATCGTCGGAAAAAAGCGGGATCGATGACATTCGATGAACTTGCCGACTGGTATGTGGATACGCATCGAAAACCGGATGGCACCGCGCTGCGTGGCGCGGCGAGACGTAATCTGCGGACGGACGTGGGCCATTTAAAAGACGTGTTCGGCGGCATGACGGTCAAGCAAATCACTCCGGACGTGATTTCCAAATGGTACTTCGGCGAGCACGCGGAAGGCGAGTGGGTGTTCCCCCGCATGTGCCAGAGACTTAAAGCCATCATGAATCTCGCATGCTCGGACAAGTTCGGTACAGGAATGCCATTGCTGGCGTCGAATCCGTTCACCCTACCGATTCCGCCTGATCCGGAACCCAAATCGTGGGAGGTGCCGCCATTGACGGGCACGCAACTGGCCGCCCTATACGAGTCGATGCCGGAATACGACCGGCTAAGTGTCCTCTTGGCCGCATGGGCCGGTGGCATGAGAATCGGCGAGGCATGCGCGTTGAGAGTATCCGATTTCAATCTTGAAGCCCGAACCATGATGGTGAATCATTCGGTCTGCCGTGGGGAACACGATCTGGGAGAATTAAGATTAGGGCCGACCAAGTCGAAGCATTCCAAACGCGTGTGCCCGTTGCCTGACCTGCTGGTGCCATTGGTCCGCGAGCATATCGCCAATCGAAAAGACGAATCCAGCCCGTATTTATTCCAGTCCCGTCGGGGCAAGGGACCACTCGCCCCGACGACCCTGGGCAATCATTTCCGTCAAGCGCGCGAACAGGCGGGATGCACGACAGCGACGTTCCGTACGTTGCGTGTCACTCATGCGACCCTGCTCATGCAGAACGGCGGCACGATCCGTGAAACGATGGACAACATCGGAGACTCCACCCAAGAGGTCGTGATGCGTCATTACACAAGGACAGTGCAGGAACATCAACGCCAGGTAGTGAATCGCATGGCAGTGGGTATGACATCGGAAAGCAAGACCCTGCAGCATATCCTCGGCGTACAATACGCCGTTCCGACTCCGGTTCCGGAGGCCCGACTGTTGGATCTGGACGCGAAACTCTCCCTGATCATCAAAACCCTACAACAGATAAGTGTGAACGACTAATAACAAACAATTCCAGCGTGACCAACATGAAACCGTAATCCACGCAACAGGAGGATAGGCAAATGACGGACACGATCATGCTCGAAGCGCCCGCAAGAGGAGGGAGGATATCGGACCTAGCGGACGGTCAAGGAAGAATCCTACGACTACACGACATCACGGCATCATCCCTCGGCCACACCTCCCATGCCAACCAGGACCGCAAGCCCATCAACGTGGCCAACCAAACCGAAAGCCCAACGCGCACAGGCGGGAGAGTCACGATCGAACGGAAGCCCGATGAAGGTGACGGACCGGCCGTGATCCACCGCCTCAACGACGAGCGTGACCAACGGTGGCAAAACCTGATAGCCGGCTTTCTCGTTCATGCGAGCCGCGGCGTCGTTCGTCACGATGGACAACACGAGTACACAGCCGTGCTGTGCGGCCCACAAGCCGCAATGCCGTTTGATCTCGGCACCGACACCCATACGCCGACACTCGGGCAGCACCGCGATCCCTTGGACCATGGCGGTCCTTACGGCAAGGAACTCTGCTGCATCACCGTGCCCGGCAGCGGCATAATATGCGGAATCCTCCAGGTCTGGCATGACGAACGCGCCTCCTACAAGGCGGTCCTCGGCCCACGCCCCTATAAGCGTCGGCCGGAACAGGTCATCCGGATTGGGCAACGGTTTTGGCAATTGTTGATTCCGGCATTCTCCGATCTGTTCGGTGAGCAGATTCCAGATCATATCCACCTGCATCTGGTCATCCGCGACAGTGAAGCGCAACGTACCATCCGATTCATCCAACCCGACGGACGAAACGACAGGGAGCTTGTCCGAATCATCCGACCGACCCTTGGAGATGCCACGGAACAGATTCTGCAATCCTTCGAACAATCCCATGGAAAACCTCCTATTCCCAAGACGAACGCTTTCACCATACCAGCCGATATCGGGAATGAGCATGAGCCAGCAGAACGAGAAAAGCAAGCAGATGGAAAACCAGAACAAGCCTAATAGCCGATCGACATCACGACATCATGGAGACGTGACCCAATCCCATGGAGACGTCATGCTCCAAACTGGGAGCCGGAACAAGAACACTACGAACAAGGCCGGAACGATCCCACTCATACCCGGAGACCACCATACGGATCCGACCATCTTCACCCATTGCATAAAGGCCGTTGGGTCCCGGCATTACGTCGACGGGTGGTCACTGTCCGACGCGCACGGACGGCGGGTCCGATACACGGACCTGCCGGAACGCATTCCAACCGGGATACTCAGAGGAACCGTCCTGCAATGCGGTGATTGCGGGGGTGGAATGGAACATCCCACGTTATGAAAGGAAAAGAAACATGGATTCCATCATCCAGACTTTGGACGAGACCGGCGTGCCATGGGAGCCGCTTCTTCTGGTTGTCCTAGTTGTTCTGTACGTGCTCGTATTGGATCAGATCGTTCAGGCGATCCTACGGCTTACGGTCGGACGGCAATACTCGGTCCGGATCCCGTTCTCGGTACGTGTCGGCGTGGACCTCCATCCGGACGACGTCGGCTCGTTCGCGATGGGATACCCGCAATGGCGCAGCGCGAAGAAGGATGGCACCAGGGACCGCCGAACCAACGACTTCCATGTCATCAAGGACCGGACGCTCATCCTCCTCGACGGCTGGAAGCTGCGCGGCAAAAACCCGTTCGAGGCGTACGACCTCGTCCGTGCCCTGCGCCGAAACGGACAGGTGATCGTCCCATGCCAGGAGGAAAGGCTGAAACGCTCCCGGCTCGCATCCCACGCCATGCGCCGACGCGATTGCGGGAACATCGACGACATCATCTCAGCGTTCGAGGACCGTCCCACGGATTTCGAAGACTTCTGCGCGGACATGTTCCGCACCCTCGGCTGGATGGCCGAGACGACACCTCCCACCAACGACGGCGGATATGACATCTCGATGCGCGGCGAGACCGGTGCCACGGCCATCGTGGAATGCAAATGCTACGCGCGGAACCACCACGTGGGACGGCCCGTCGTGCAGAAGCTCCACGGCGCGAACGCCACGGTCGGAGCCCAGGAGATGATGGTCGTGACCACCAGCTCCTTCACCCAGGGCGCAGTCGACTATGCGGCCCGGACCGGCGTGCACCTCATCGACGGCACGCAGCTGCTGTCGCTATGCCGGCGCGCATGGCCGTCCCAATCCTCCCCGCTGTCGTTCCCCACGGCCGAGGCATGGCTCACCGACGAAGACATCATGGCACGCATCCCCATGGATCTACGGGCCCGATACCAGTGATATCCACCCTCGGCCCTCGGCGAAAGAAGGACGAACCAATATGAAAATGCGAACGGATGTCCTCTGGGAACCGGACAAAACCGACGAACATGACCGACTGCTGTCGCGTTTTGAAGACGACATAATCGGCCTGCGCGCACGGACGGTCAGCCCATGCGAGATGGCCATCCATTCGTGATTCCATGTACCGATAACAATCAACGCATGCGTGACCGGATTAGGAGAAAAACCAAAGCCAGGCAAGGAGCGCACGAATGAATCCGGATCCGAACGCATACCGTCCAAGCAGCCTCGACCTCGAAGACGCGGCCCGCATGAAAAGCGAAAGCGAACTGGAATCGACCCAGGCACACACGATGAGAAACAACCGCGACCTGGAAGCGGTCATGGCCATAGCCTGCCTCGTCATAACCCTGTCGATGGTGGAAAGCGCTCCGTTCCTCGCCATTATCCCGTTCGCGACCGCGATCGCGCTCCTATGCGCAGCAGGACGCGAGCAGGCACGCGCGGTGAAGACGATGCGCGAATACCACGAGACCGTCTCCATCCTTGAAAACGAACTCGATGCCAACGACTACCAGAACATCATGGGACGTCCGCACCCATGGAAGATTCTCTGACGAACATTACCCCCGATATCGCAATGGGGACATGTGGAATCAATGAAGGAAACCGACGGGGGAAACAATAAAAGAACAGACTCGCACACTTTCCCCCGAAGGTGTTCCTTCCCAAAACCCTTTTCGGGAAACCGATCCCCAAAAGGACGAGGACCGATGAGGAACGGACGAAAACCACGCATGACGCTCCAGACCCTCGCGACCATCGCGATGAACCTGTTCACCATCTGCTGCGCCTGCTACATCATGACCATCATCTGGTCACGGATCGACCCGAGGGCCACGTTCATCAGCCGGCATACAGGAGTCGTATGCGGCATCATGGCGATAACCCTCGTCCCCATCCTCCTCACGACAATCTACACGACCATCATCCCAATGAAAGGAAGGGGAAGACATGGGAGCGACAATCATGCAACAGGCGGTAAAATTCGCGGCCAGACTCGACAGGACGACGCAGATGGCGGACATGTTCGCCGACGGACTGCACGGCATGACGGCCGCGTCCGACGCGCTGAAAAAAGTCATGGACGAGTTCGGCATGCCCATGCAAGACGATCCCGACATCGAACCCATCGGCCACGACGAGGCCTGCGATACAGCGGAAACCCTATATCATGAACTCCTCAAACACGCATCAAGCGGACACATGACGCTCAGATTCGCCCAGACCATGAACCGCGCGTGGGCGGAACTCACCGTCAGCGATGGATTGACGGAAGCGTGGCGATGAGACACGCGACGGAATGCGGCGAACGAGACGTCATGCGATTCGTGAGGGAGACGGCCGGATGCCTGGTCGAAAAGGACATCGAATTGAGGGGCGCGGTCGAGGACCTGGACCGAAGAATCGAGGAGATCCGCCTCCAGATCGTCATGCTGGGCGGGAAAAAGGAAGGAAGGGGCCGGTGAACGACGGATTGTTCTCCATGGAAGAGAAAAGAGAGGGAAACGACGGGAAGGCCATGGTGAGCTTCATGGTGCCGGCCGCGCTCAAGAACGAGCTCCAGGAGCGCGCCAGACGGTTGCACACCACGGCGACACGACTCATGGCCGAAGCCATCCAGCTCAGGCTCAGGAAAAACGACGGCGCCAACGACATGGACAGGATCGGCGCCGACGAATTCGTCAAAGGCAACGCCATCAGGACATTGATCGCGGCGCGCCTTACCGACGAGTCGCCGGCGCAGGCATGGGTCATCGCGTACCGGGCGGGATGGAACGACGCGGTGGATTTCTGCATCCAAGCGGAACAGGCACTCGACAAGGAGGAAGACAAATGAGCGAGGAAGAACGCATATGGGCCGACACGCTGGCCGACGCGGTGGAACCGGCCAACGAATACGCCCGCCGGATAAGGAGGAAATACATGGTGTCGGACCGGGACGACCGGTACGGCATCGACCACACATTGAATATCATCGGTCAGGCGTTCCTGGCCGGCGTGGAATACCAAGCCGGCCAGAGACCATGACGGCGAGCGGAGACACGACGATAGGGGAGGCCGACGCGGCCCTCCGATCGGAAAGCGCGCTCCTGGACGAGCGGCTGCCCGTTAGATGGGACGGTGAGATCATCCACTGGACGGACCGTTGGACCGACATTGGAGACATGCTGTTCCTCTGCGGGAACAACCGTCTGAGAACCCTCCAGGCATGCCCCGGCACAGACAGTCGACGTCGATGGAACCAGCACCGGCCCCACCTATGGAAGCCATGGAGCATCACAGGCCGCACGACCCGAAGCCGGTTATGCCTGATGCGTTGCGGCGTGTGCGGACTGACCCTCGTGGAAGAGCACCCGTTTGACGGAAGCGAGGAGAAGACCTGGCAGTTGGACGAACCCGATTACGGGCCGGACGGCAGCCACGCCGTCATCCAAGGAGAACTCGGCATATGAACGAAAACCACACAACCGGACCAGAGGCCGGCAAGGAGGACAGAACAATGAGCAGACCAAAAGCGAAGGCACGGCCGCGCAACAAGCCATTCGACGACCAGGAGCGCCAATACCTGTGCAGTCTAGACGCCGTCGACGCGTGCACCGAGAAAAGGATCACCTGGAATCGGGCGTTCATCGCGTACGCGATAAAGGAACTTGTGCGAGGATGCGCTCCAAGCGACATCTTCCGCCGGGCTGGATGCGGTCCGGAAGTCATCGGCAGCAAACGCATCGAGCGATGCGCCGCACGATGGCGCAAGAAACTCGAAAAACAACAGGAACAGGAGAAGCCTGATGAACAGGAATCATGACCCCATCGTCAAAGCGACCGTCATCATCGTGGCCTGCATCGTCGCGACGATCATGATCTGCGTGGAATGTGCGCTGCTGCCACGATACGGGTGGTTGTGGCTCGTCCTGCTGGGCCTGGTCGCCACTGCCATCATCTTCTGCGTGGTGACGATCGTCCTCGCATGGAGGCACGGAAAAGGAGGAAGACGATGAGCGACAGGACCAGATGCTGGTTCGGAGCCGTGACGGGGCACACCGTGCCCATGGCGCGCATAGCCGTCGCCGGCATGCGGGCGACCCGACTGTCCGACGAGGACATCGGAGCGGAATACTTCCTCGACCGGCACGCGGAACCGGACACCGGCCTGGTCGCCGACGTCTGCAAGGCCATGGCAACAGCGTTGAGAAGCCTTGGAAAAGAATACGGCGATACCATTCCGATCCTACCGGAAGCCATATGGATCGAAGCGATGGGATACGACGACAGGCCCGACAGCGACGACTGCATCATCGCCGTAGACTTGGGCACCGGTGACTTCTGCTACGACCGGATCCTGGCTGAAAATCCACAGGCCCGTGCCGGCGCCGTGATCTGCCTTGACAAGATATCCGAATTCATCAGGACCAGAACCTCCGTTGACGGGATGGGACAATGAACAGGCCGGAAAAAGCAACACGATCACACGGCAAGCCATCAGACGATGACGATGAGACCACTGGTCTCGGATTGCCCGTTTCACTCAAAAGACAAATCGAATCGTATGCGGTGATGCATCACATGACGCCAACCCAGGTCCTCGCGGAAGGCATGAAACTACTCTTGAAACAGGAAGCGTTGCAACAGGGCAGAATGAACCGGGCCAAACCGAAGGCAAGGCCATGCAACAAGCCATTCGATGCCGAGGAACGCCAATACCTGTGTGGTCTCGACGCCGTTGACGAGTGCGGTGAGAAACGGATCACCTGGAACAGGTACTTCATCCGCTATGTGGAATACGAGCTCGAGTTGGGTGCCCGGCCGGTGGACGTGTTCAGAAGCGCGGGCGTCGGTCCGGAAGTCATCGGACGCAAACGCATCGAACGGTGCGTGAGCCGATGGCGCAGGCAAGCGGCGAAGGAAAGGAATGAACAATGAACGGAGAAGGTTCCTTAGCCAGTTCATTGAAACCGTCAACCAAAGGAAAGGGTACCGTCTGGAGCTCGCATACTGAACGAGTTGCCATCAGGCCGGATATCCGATCAGCTCACGGTCAGTCCAATCGATGAGCTCCGGCGTAATCCGGTCCACGTCCAACAGCCACACCTCGTTCCGGCGGGGGTTGAAGAAACCCAACCGCCGGATCGACTGGTATTCAGGGTGGACGGAATGCAATCCCATCCGCCAATAGATGAGCAGTTGAAGCGTGTACCGGGGATTCGGAGGATAACCACTCACCTTGAAATCCCACAACGTGTCCCCGGTGAGGAAATCACCGGACCCGCTCGTGATCCGGTCCGTATAACCTCCCTCGAAATCGAATCCCTCCCATACCACCGGACCATACTCGTCGAGGAACACGCGGGACCTGGCGACCATACGCGTGAGATTGAAATACGTCGCCGCATCCGGAACCATCCGCCGCGGCTTCCAATACTGCGGTCCACGACGCGCGGCCGCGTCGAAATCAAGCAGCAGGCACGCAGCACGAGCCGAAGGAAAAGCGAAATCCACCATTCTGGACAGCAACGATTCCGCATACTCACCCTGACCGACCAGACGGGCGCCCAACAGGGGAATGCGGAACGCGACCCTTTTGGGCGCGCCCATCGCGATTCGCGTCATGTAATCTACGTACAGGCCGGCAAGGTCCGGCGCGACCGTCTCCATGGCACGGGGATGCAACGCCGTCCGATCAGGCAAAGGCGTCCGGCCGAACAGGGATAGGGGCAATAATCCTTCCGGCGGCTGATCGACCATGCGGATACGAGTGGTCACGGCCATCGAATCGCGCCGGCGGCGCAACTCATCTATACGCGCGGCGTCCGCCTCCAACACTGCGGCGGGACGCAGATCCATGCCAGTGGACCCGTCGAATCGATAGAAACGAGGCAAAACCGGACCTCCAATCCACAAAAAGTCACGCGTGCGGAATGGAAACGGAACGGATATGGAGGCCTTCATGTCTACGGAAACAGGCCGATCGGCCATTTCCCACTCGTCTCGCAATAATTCGCGAAAAATGCCGTTTTGCTGTTCGTTCGACGGTTTCCACCATCAAATGTTACACCAGCGCCAACATAAAATATCCCAATAGTGTGATAATATTGATGTTATCGGGAGGGCACAGGCCGAGTCCGAAACGGAAGAAGGAAACCGTATATGATGAACGTCAACTACCTCGACACCGAGTCCGGCACCATCCTGCAGGACGAACTACGGGACTGGTCCCAAGCCGCCCTGAACCAACTCGACAAGGCGTACGGATACAAGTCGTTCCGTCCCGGCCAGCTCGAGGCCGTCAACGCGATTCTCAACCGGCGCGATCTGATCGCCGTGATGCCGACCGGCAGCGGCAAGAGCGTCTGCTACCAGTTGCCCGCCCTGCGTGTTGGGTCGTTCACCGTCGTCGTCTCTCCCCTGCGCGCGCTCATGCGAGACCAGATGCAGGCCCTGCAGGCCAGGGGAGTGCCGGCCGCGCTCATCGATAGCGGTGTCTCGCCGAAGCAGCGCCAGAGCATCTACGACATGGCTCATGGCGGGGGACTGCGTATCCTGTACGTCGCGCCGGAACGGTTGTGGACCGACGATTTCCTGTTCTTCGCGCAATCCACGCGCATCGACCTGATGGCCGTCGACGAGGCGCACTGCGTGCTGCAGTGGGGCAACGACTTCCGTTCCAGCTACCTGCGCATCGGCGAGTTCATCGCCGGCCTGCCGTCACGTCCCGTCGTGGCCGCGTTCACTGCGACCGCGACCCGCAGCCAAGTGCCCGAGATCGCCGAAAAACTGGGACTGGACCAGCCGGTGCGCATCGGCACCGGATTCGACCGTCCCAATATCCGTTTCGACGCGCTCAAACTCAAACCATCCGCACGCAAACGGTTCATCCTCGACTGGGTCGACGGCCACGAGGGCAGCGGCATCATCTACTGCAACACCATCAAGGACTGCGACTCGTGGGCCGAACGCCTCGCCAAGCACGGCGTGGACGCGGCCGCGTTCTACGCGCCCCTCGCCGACAGGGACAAGGCCCGTATCCAGGACGGGTTCCTCGCCGGCTCGCCTCGCGTGATCTGCGCGACCACCGCGTTTGGCATGGGCGTTGACAAGCCCGACGTGCGCTGGGTCGTCAACAACGGCCCATGCGAAAGCCTTGAGGCGTTCTACCAGGAGGCCGGCCGCGCGGGACGTGACGGCCAGCCCGCCCGAAGCGTCGTCCTGTGGACTGACAGCGACTTCATCAACTGGCGGTACCGCCTGCAGGACCATGCAGGCGGCGCGTTGGACGATCCCAAGCTCAAGGAACAGGCCGAACGCGCCGCGCTCGGCCGACTCGACGCGATGCAGCAGTACTGCGAGACGGACGAATGCCTGCGCCGCGTGCTCCTCGACTATTTCGGAGAGGATCAAGACAGGGAGCATTGTGACAACTGCGGCAACTGCACGTACGTGGCCGACTGCGACGTGAACCCGCAGGAACTGCGCCGCAGAAGCCGCTCCGCACGACGCCGCGGCGAAACGAAGGCAGACACAGGCGGCAGGACCGGCCGGAAGTCCGGAACCGAACCGGAGGAGGAGCAGCAACCGTACGAGCCCCAGCCGGAGGACGAGGCCATCGTCTCGTTCGTGGCCGGACGCCAGAAGCTCATCGGACGTGGATTCGGCGACAGGAAGACCATACTCAGCCTGCAGGGCGGAACCGGCGAGGACATCGACGACCAGGGACTCGACCAGGTCGGCGGATACGGCGAACTCACCGGAACGGACGAACAGACGATTAAGGACCGCATCGAAACGCTCGTCGCTGCTGGCCTCATCAAACGAGGCATATACCACACGCTCCTCGACGGAAAGGAAACGGAATCATGACGAAGACCCGTCTCGCCCGACTGCGCGCGGAAAGCGGACTCACCCAGATGGAGGTCGCGGCCATGACCGGACTGCGCCAATCCAAGATCAGCGACATCGAATGCGGGCGACGAAGCAGCGCGAAGATTCCGTTGGAGACCGCGGCCAAGCTCGCCATGGCGCTCGGTGTGCACGCCGAGGATCTCCTCGAGATGGACCTGCTCGAGAGAATCACCATCACCGCCATGATGAACAAGCCGAACGGAGACGACGGCAGGGGAAACGGACGAACGGCATAAGCGTCGCGTCACGGACCATGCGACGTCTTAAGCCACTGCCGCGGTGGAAGCCCTGCGGCGAAGCCTCCGGTCTGCTTCCACCTTGCCCATCAAAAAACCTACCGCGAACCAGCCGGATGAGACAGGTGCAACATCCAGCGGGACGGACCGCGACCGAAATAACGGACTTGCAACCAGAACACGAAAAAAGAGGAGCATGATGGCCAATCCCGAACTATCGCAGCGTATACAAGAACTGCCCGATAAACTGAGCGGCCTTGAGACCGAACCAAGGATTGCCGAACGTCTACGACGGATCGACGCGTTGAAGGACCAAGCCCGCGCGTTGGAGCCGTTGGATGGCGTCGAGGACATGGCATTGGCGGATTACGACCGCGACTGGCTGGTGCGCTACACCTACAACTCGAACGCCATCGAGGGATCCACACTGACCCTGGAGGACACCTCACTAGTATTGGAGGGCGAGTTCATCCCCTCGGACTCGCCGGCTCGTTACGTGTTCGCCGCGCGTGGAGTCGCGGACGGCATGGCCTACGTGCGCGGATACGCCGAGGAGGGACGAAAGCTGGACGAGGAACTGGTCCGGCGCGTCCACGAGGTGACCGCGCTGGATCTCCAGCCGTTCGCCCGCGGCATGTTCCGCCCGTACGGTTATCTGGCGAGGATCACCGCGACTCGTGTCAAGACCGCCGATCCGCTGGAGATCCGCGATGACCTGCACGCCCTGATCGACGGGTTGGATGGCTGTGGCGCGCATCCGTTGCTCAGGGCCGCCGGCTTCCATGCGATGTTCGAGAACATCCATCCGTTCATGGATGGCAATGGGCGGACTGGCCGACAGCTGCTCAACTTCGTGCTGCTGCGGAACGGATACCGTCCCGTGGCCATCAAATACGATGCAGGTCGGGCATACGCGCGCGGCCTGGAGTCATGGCAGGTGGACGGCAAGCCGGACTCGTTCTGCTCCATCTTCCTCGACTGCGTGGAACAGGAGGAGCGCGCATTCGTCGAATTGGTCGAGGGTTTGCGTCGGAAGCCGGACACCATTCGCAACAAAACGGATCTGCTGGACGGATTCGGCGACACGCTGCGGAAGAACCTTGCCCGCCAAGACGGGGATGGCAAGAGTGCCGGGATTGATTACAAAGGTCCTAGGCACCATATGGGTTATTAGACCGAAGGCCCTGGGCCACGAAATGAGAATCGGGGAGAAAGGGAGTGGCGTGATGTTCGGAACTGAAACTATATCTGAATTCGAGATGCGACGCCGCGCGAAGAACTTTTCTGTTCCGCTCGCGCAGCCATGCTAAGGGATAGCCTCCCGCCCACGGAAGTGATGCTGGGGATTCCGGTGTTTGGTCGGCTGAGAACAGCGTTTCACGGGTCGTGCCGATACTCGTTGTCGATTTCTAATAGGTGATACTGAGGAGTATCTGATTTCAGGAGGATTATGGCATCTACGCACCACGGTGTTGTCTATACGAAAAAATGGGTTGTCGACCTGATTCTCGACGTGGCCGGCTATGTGCCGGGCACCGGCATTTCGGATAAGGTGATCATCGAACCATCCTGCGGGTGCGGAGCTTTCCTGACCGTGATTGCCGGACGTCTGGCCGATGATGCAATTGCCGTTGGCAAAGGTTGGACGTCGTTGGGGAACGCGATCCGCGCCTACGACATAGACTCCGCGTCGATCGAGACGGCAAGGAAGGCCGCCGCCAAGGCATTGATGACAAGAGGATGCCCCGCGATCCAGGCTCGGGAGCTTTGCGAGCAGTGGATCGTACACGGCGATTTCATTCTTGATGACATTCCTGCCGCTGATTTTATTGTCGGGAATCCACCATACGTCCGGGCTGTTGAAATTGACCGGACGAAGAGGTCGCTTTACGTCAAACGACTCTCTTCGGTAACAACGGGATGCGACCTGTACGTGAGTTTCTTCGACCGAGGCCTCGATACATTGAAGGTCGGCGGAACGCTATGCTTCATCTGCGCCGACCGATGGCTGCAGAACAAGTACGGCACGTTGTTGAGATCCCGTATGGGCACGGATTGCGATCTCGTGTCTCTCGTACGCATGCACGGCGTTGATGCCTTCGATGATGAGGTCGATGCCTATCCGGCGGTCACGACAATTCGCAAGGGTGTGGCGGCCGATCATTTGAAATTCGTGAACTGCGCCCCGGAATTCAACGAGGCCGACGCCACCGCGGTCCTCGACTGGCTGATGGACGACGAGCCGGATCTGGTTGGTGAGAGATTCGAAGCATTCGAGATTGATAAACCGACCGGTAATAGGATGTATCCGCTCGGTAATCATGACCTAGTGAGATTCGTCTCGCAGGCGTGTGAAAGGTTGCCGAAACTCGAAGAGGCCGGTGTGAAACTCGGTATCGGTATCGCCACGGGTTGTGATGATGTTTTCCTTACTGAAGACGATGATTTGGTAGAGTCTGATCGTATGGTGCCGATTTTCTACATGCGTGATCATCGTCGTGGGAACGACGATAGGCATCGCTGGCTTGTAAACCCGTGGAATGACGACGGAACTTTGGTCAACCTCGAAGAATATCCACGACTCAAAACCTATTTGGAAACAAACAAGGAACGGCTGTCGAGACGGTATGTCGCGAAAAAGAATAAAGCTGCCTGGTACCGCACTATCGACAAGCTCACACCTGGACTGCTTGACCGGGACCTTCTACTTATACCGGATATGGCGGTTCAGCCCGATCCGATTCTGTCTCATGGAAAGTATCCGCATCACAACTGCTATTGGATCACTTCCGATGAGTGGGATTTGGAGGTTCTCGGCGGCCTGCTTATGGCCGATACGACACGTCGTTTCATCGATGCGCTTGGTGTCAAGATGCGTGGAGGAACGTTGCGCTTTCAGGCACAGTACCTGCGCTTGGTGCATATGCCGGAATATATCCAAATAAGTGACACGAACAAATTGGGACTTTCACGCGCTTTTAACGAGAAGGACAGGGCTTTGGCAACGAAATTCGCCGAAGCGGCTTATAAGGAGGCCATGGAATGAGATCTGACATCGAGGACGCGATTCTTGGCATGTATGACTCGATCGAACGCGCCCGCGAGGCACAGGCTGCGGCAGGGCATTCCGATCAGGGAGCGCGGCAGGGAATCACGTCTGGAAAGCATCTGGATCCGATTGCAGCTATCATTCGTGACGATCTCATTAATGCGGGTTTCCATCCTGATGAGGTCTATGACCAAGGACGCATGTGCACATTACCGGGCTGGTTCCGTCCCACCAAGAACTGGGACTTGCTGGCGCTTGACAATGGCGAACTCGTGAGCGCTATCGAATTGAAGAGCATTAACAGTTCCTTCGGGAACAACGCCAACAACCGCGCGGAGGAATCAATTGGCTCGGCATTTGACGCGCATACGGCGTTCGATGAGAATCTGCTCGGTTCCAGCAGTATTCCGCCGGTCATGGGATATGTGATGATAGTTCACGATTGTCCGGACAGTCGGATTGTCGGACGTGGGGTGCGGTCAGCGCATTTTCCGATTGACCCTGATTTCGAGGGGGCGTCGTACCTTGATCGTTTTTTGCTGCTCTGTGACCGACTCCGTCGGAAGAGCTTGTACCAGGCCGTCTGGCTTGTGTTTGCGAATCCCGAGGACGGGGTGGCCTATGAGCCATCGACGTTACTGTCATACGATAAGTTCATCGCAAACATTGTTATGGCGCTTGGCGTGCATAGGGCGTAAAAGAATGAAAGCAGAATGGATTTCGTTCTTTCGGCTTTTACCGGTTCCGGTAGCCGGTACGTAGTCTCTATCCGATCGTGCATGTTCCATGGTGTCTAAGTGTTGCAACATTCATGGTCGGGGATACACGGTCGGCCATACGCAGGGGCGAGGGTCTCCGTATGCGGTGAGATGCTCACCCCTGGCCCCTACGGGTGTCGGCGGAGGTCCTTATCCTATCTCGTCGCTGATCTGATACTGCTGGTCGGACCAGAAGAAGATGGTTCCTTCCATTGGGCGTATAGTTCGATCTCCCCGCACTTGTCTTTTGGAATCATCGCGTCAAAATCATCTACGTTTTTTATGCTTACGCCATGGCCGTCTTCTTGCGTATTCCATCCTTCAAAGATGAGTCCCCTCTTCCGGCTTGAAGGCTGATAGTACGTGCTTTTCGCTGAAAGACCATAGCCTATTATTTTGTCTTCTCTTTTCTGTCCATTATGAAAGATCACATGATGGCCGTGCAGGGCAAACTCATCCTCGTGGATGAAAAAAATAATGTAAAGGAGAGAAGCTGTGATTAAGAAGAAAGCCGTAGGGCTTAGGATAATGACAAACACTACTAATACGTAGATATTATTTATAGTCGATTCGAAATAAAACACTTCAAATAAGATGGAAAGGCACAGACAGAATACAAAATTAAAGATGGCCAGTATGTAGCGATTCCGGCGAGAAGATAATGAATCATGATAATGATCTTCCAAGTTCGGACGGTTAGCGAATCTCCATCTATCGATTATGTAATCGATGGTATATCCTACGGCAAGGCTCAAAGGAACAAACAGGGCAGCGATTGCCACTAGCATTAGCTCCCTGGCTAAAAGTTTGGCCGTATATTTCGTGGCTGTCTCAATTGACACTGCAATCATTGCCGAGAACAACATGGATGCCGACATCCAGGAAAAAACCCATATCGATATTGGATTATTTGATTCTTTGATGGCCCGGTATGAACGGTAAGCAACGATATATACAGGAATCCAGATTGCCGGCAGGACGAGAAAAGCTAAGAGGAAAACCACACTTGGTAAGTCTTCCCGTTTAATATTGCTTAAAATGCTGCCTTTCTCAGGGGAAAGCAATCCCGAGAATTTGAGCAAGAAGGGTATTGCCCATAGGATAAGAAGGAGCAGAAGAGAAAAAAGAGTAAAAAAGAAGCTGCCTCTTCTTTGAGACGTTTTATTCTCGATTAGTTCATTCCGATTTTTTTGTGCTTTTTCCTGGCGCCAACGGCACCAGGAATCGTATCTGTTCACTTTTGCTTTCTCTGCGTCGATTTCAGCTTCAAGAAGCACATCAGGATGACTCTTTTTTGCCTCGCGAAGAGACGACAGTCTTGAAAGACGCTTCTGCTGTCTTGAAGATGCGTTGTCTCCAATCAAAGTTGATATCTTAATGGCACAGTGCACAACAACAGTCAGAAGGAGAAGGGCTCCTGCCAAAGTGTAGGGCCAGTCGCTGCCGCTTTCCGCCATAGTGCTGATGGCTTCAGAAATTAAACCAAAGGCTTCTTTTATTCCACTCATTATCTTGTCCGTAATGTGTCTGATCTTAAAACTACTTCATGCACAACACTAATACCGTCTACCATCTCTTCGGCAAGGGCCGTGATGCGGCGGGTTCCGAAGACTGAGCCGATTTCGGTATGTTGTTTTCGGTATTTACCGGTTCTGGTATCGCGGTATCCAATCGGTTGAGGGCATTGCCTTGCGCTTCGACCGTGGTTCCCGGCGAGGCTCAAGGGGCACGACGCCGCGCCCCTTGAGAATCCCCGCACGCCAAAGCAAAGCCTTGGAACCATCATGCGGTCATGACTTCCCCACAGGGGAGTCCCCGCCCGCACGGGCCGCGGAAAACGGACGGAACCGGAGTGCCCGCGTCCGCGACCCATGCCGTGCGCCTTACGGCTCCCGGTGCCATGGGTTCGTGGACCCGTTTCGCACGCGGTTCCGACTGTGCTTTCCCATTGCGCGCGCCGTCGGCGCGCTCCACGGGGTGTCGCTTCCGCCCACCCACGGTGGGCTTCGGCCGGGGAACGGAGCTCGCTCAGCCGCTCGCACCCTTCGAATTTTCTTTTGGACCGTCCGGCTACGCCGGATTGATCATACCGGCGTCGCGCCTCCCGTCAACGTTGCCGCGCCCCCTGCGGGTTCGCGCCCGTCTTATGACTGGAACCGCTTTGGCCGGTAACGCTATCGCTTGACCAAACGGCCACAAAGAAAAAATTTCAGGGACCGACAGGACATCAAGGAGACACATCATGGCAGCCATCGACATCAAGGAAACCCCGTCCGCGACAACATCCGAACTCGCCACCGCGTTCGACGAATGGCTCGACGGACTCGACACCCCACAGGCCACGCTCACCAAGCACAGCATGGAAATCCTCGCCAAATCCATGAGGAAGAGCATGGCATTGCGCGACGCCATGCTCCTGTCCGTCATCTGCGCAGGCAATCCCGAATACGACAAGGGTAAACTGCGGGACTACGCGGCCGCGCCGCGCATCCCGAACCATCAGCTCTCCGAATGGTGCGAACGGATGATGAAATGGTCGCTCGAACACGCCGGACACGAGACCGACAAGGACAAGGTCGCGAACGCAAGCCGGATACTGGTCGACATCGTCGACACCGTCGACACCGATCTGAAACTACAGGCCCAGCCGCTCGCCATCATCAGCTACATACTGTGGTGGGTGGGGGACGAGCGCGCCATGCTGACCGCGATGCGCGCGCTGGCAATCGACGAGGAATGCAGTCTCGCCGCCATAGTCGCGGCCGCCATCCACGGCGACCAGTGGCCGAACCGGAACTGACCGCGAACCAGCACCAAGCCGACACGACAGGTCTGCCGGCCTGACCGCCGGCAGACCACAAAACCCGCAAGGAAACAGCAAAATGCTCGGCGGACGGGAAAACCCGTGTTGGACATCCTGCTGTGAGCCGATGCCAAGGGGCACCGCCCCTTGGCGAACCCAGCCGGCCCCAGAGCCGCCGGAGCCCACCCGGCCCGGCCCCAGGGCGCCGGGGATAACGGACCCTCCGCTTCACGTCGGGACGATTCCGACAACGGAACGTGCCCCGCCATGCCTGGTGCGGCGGGGCCGGGAAACGGAGCGGCGCGCCGGTGCGCCGCCATTCCTGATTTTCTTTGTGACCGTTCGGCTGAAGCCTCATGATCGTAACCGCCTCCACATCCGCGCCACGCGATACCGGACTGGCGTCCGGCGTGCTCGCGGACGCTCCGGCGGCTAACGCTAACGCTCGACCAAACGGCCACAAAGAAAAAATTCAGGGACCGGCAGGACCAAGGGGAAGACCGATGAATCATTGCACATACGATTCGCAGCACGAACCGAAGAACATCAAGGTCCAAGGACTCCATGGCCGCTGGGACGTCTGCCTTCACGCGGTCGAAAAGAACGGTAGCCGGGAATACTGGTGGGTTCGGAACGCCAACGGCGTGGACGGCGAGGAAGGCTACTGGACGACCAGGAACACGGCAGGCGAATACAAGTACTTCTGCGACGCGGGATGGGGAGACGACGACAACGCCATCGCACACCTCGAGGAGGAACTCACCGGCTGAGACCCGGAACAGCCAACATGTCCGGCCCATATCGGGCCGGACACCCGTGAAAAGAACGAAACAAAGGGGCAGGAAAGAAAAAAATGTGCAACTACAAGCTGACCGTGATCATCGGCAAGAACAGCGACATCGTCGACGGCGGCGGCTGGGTCACCTCCATGACCTGGAGGAAGTCCACCATCCTCGAAGCCAAGGACCGCGCCCAGGTCCTCGCTCTGCGCGACCTGCTCAACAGCAGCAAACCAGCCGTCGATGAGGACGGATACCTCATGTGGAATCGCTGCTACGGCATGTGCAACACGCAATGCTGGCAGTGGGAACTCGCATGCGCGCACAGCACCTGCATTAACCAGATCATGCGCCGCGCCGACGTGGACTGGGCCGACGCCGGCGTGCCCGACATCGACATGCCCACCATCACCATCAACCTCTCCATCAACTGAAGCAAACGACAATGTCCAACGAACAACAGGATCCCTCCGTGCACGCCGTGCAACAGGCGTTCGATGGCCACATCTGGATTACGCTCGGAAGGGCTGGGCCGCATACTGCAAGGATAACTTCAGCCAACAGGTAACAATAATGAGGCAACTGCCGAAAAAGGAGCCACACGAACATATGAATACGGAACGAGTCATGGAACGCGTCCGCCGACTGCTGGCCATCGCCAACGATCCGGCCGCCTCCGACAACGAGCAGCGCATCGCCCTCGAACAGGCGCAACGGCTCATGGACAAGCACGCCATCGAGGAATGGCAGCTCGAAGAGAACCACGACGATGTCGAGATCATCAAACGGAGGATACGATTGGAAACCAATCCATGCAACCGGTACATGGTCGAACTCGCGAACATCGTGGCCCGCGGAAACCGGTGCAGAGCTTCCTACGGATGCCGCAGGGCCGGAAACGGACGCGACGTGATCAGCGCCATCACAATCTACGGAGCCCGCGGAGACATCGACAAGACCGAGGCCATCTGGACCGCCATGGAAACCAGCCGCGCCGCCATGTGGCGAGAAAGAGCGCGCGCCACGCCACATGCGAAAGCCAACGCGGCCTGGAGGAACGGATACTATCGCGGATTCCAGGAAGAGATCGCCCGCAGATACCAGGTCCTCCGACTCGAGATGGAATCGGACGGCACCGGCAAGGAACTCGTCACCGTGCGCAGCGGCCAGGTCGACCAATGGATTGAAACCCACGTCACATTCATCACCGACAAGCCGAAACTCCCCAAGACCACAAGGCCCAGCCAGGCCGCCTACCGGCACGGAAGACAGGACGGGGCACGTCAGGCGATCGGACTTAAGGAAACCGGCGCCGCAGGCAACTGGACCCTGGAAAAGTAGGAAACAAGCAGAAAGGAAAGACCCATGTACTGGGACCGTTACATCCACCGCGACAATCCACGCCGCATCGAACCACTCGACAAGCCGCTCGACATGTACGTCATGCTCGACACGGAAACCACGGGCCTCCATCCAGAGGAAGGCGCCACGCTCATCGAAATCGGCGCGTTCCTCGTCCAGCCAGGCAACGAGAACAGCCGGCCGAAATTTGAACAGCTCATCGACCCGCGCCAACCATTGTCGGAATTCATCACCGGACTCACCGGCATCACCGACCAAATGCTCCAAGGCATGCCCACAGCCGGCGCCGCTATGCTCCGTTTCCACCAATGGCTCGACCGGACCTGGCCGGCAGGGGAGCCGTTGACCATCATCGCCCACAACGCCGAATTCGACGTCAGCTTCCTTGACGCCGCCGAACGCGTCTACGATCCGACAGCAAGCGGATTCGACTGCCGGTGGCTATGCACGAAGGAAATGAGCTGGGAACTCAACCCGCAGAAACGGCACCATCGCGTGACCGACCTCATCGCCGACTACCACATCGGCGACACCGAAGAGCACCGCGCCCTCGCCGACGCAATCCAGGAGCAGATGATCTACCGGGCGCTCTGCCATGAAGCCACCATGCGAGGAAAGTGGATCGGACAATGAGCATCATGCTGGACGAGGCGCAGGCATACGAGAACAGCCGCGACTACGACTGCTGCCAGATCATCGAAGAAGACTACACGGTAGGCGACGCAGTCTACGAAGCCTACTGCGATGGAAGAAAAGCGCCCGTAACAGACGTTGAAATCAAGGCGGCGGCGAAATATCTGAAGGCCAACCCTGGACTGTTCGGCCCCTCCGCATGCTTCATCGACCCGAACCGTTTCGAGGAAATCGCGCGAAGTGTGCTCCAAGCCGCCAGAAACGCAGTCGGAAAGGACATGGAATGAGCTATCGCATTTCTTTGGATGGGACAGACCGGACGTTCCAGGACATCGCGGACGCGGCCGAGTACGCCAGACAGCTTTCTCTGGAGCTGAACGGAAGCGTGGTGAAGGTATTCGACGCCGAGACCGGGCTGGTAATCTTCACCGCTAAATCAAGAGCGAAGATTGAGGATTAGGAGCAATGAGTTATTACCATGAGCTGTACGTCGTCTGCGACGAATGTCACACAAGCCTTTTAGTCGATGAGGCGACCTATGAGGATGCGGATAACGATGCCGCCGACGAAGGGTGGCAGGTCGTCGGCGGCATCGAAGACAAGCACTATTGTCCGCGCCACTGGCATGTCAAATGTCATGACTGCGATGCCGCCGGCAGTGGGGCGCCGGACGAGCTCGAACGTCAGGGGTGGAGGATCGATCGCGACTATCCGTGTGACAGCCTCTGTCCCGAATGCGCCAAACCTCCCAGACGGAGAACTCCAGCTCGTCCGATCCTGATATCAACCAAGACACGTGTGGAATGGGCAAGCCCCCAGAAAGGGCCGAATCCACAAACAGAAAGGACGATCCATGGCGACAATCAACCAGATCCCCATGACCATCATGGGCAACATCGTCAAAGACCTTGAACCCAAGCGGACAGCCGGAAGCAAGACCGTCGTCGCCTTCCGGGTGGCGCAGACCAGCAGCACCGAGAGGAACGGCAAATGGGAGGACGGCGAAACCACGTTCATCCGCTGCGTCGCATACGGCGTGCTGGCGGATCACATGATCGCTTCCGGCATTCGCAAGGGAACCAGGGTCATCGTCACAGGCCGATTCGTGCAACGCGACTGGCAGACCGAAACGGGAGAGAAGCGCAGCAGCTTCGAACTCAACGCAGACGACATCGGTACCTCCATCCGCTATGCCACGGTCCAGATCACCAAAGCCAATGAATCCGCTGCCACGCCACCGACACCCCAATCGCAGCCGACCCAACCTGCTCAACCAACCCAAGAGGCGAAAGACGATCCATGGCCCAACGTGGTCCAGGACCATTTCGCCGAACCACAGGAACCGAGCTTCTGAAGCAAGAACCCGATTCGGGCCCATGGCATCCAACCGATCGTCATGGGCCCGAACTGTTTCCAGGAAAGAAGATCGATCCAGGTAGGATGGGCGAGTCAATGAGAGGGGGAACGTGATGTCAAAGGATGATGAGAGCCGTCTGATGGCCGTGGAGTTGGCGAAACGTCTACTGGTCGATGCCATAGGAAGACCGCCAGCATCGAGGTCGACGGGATCTCTTTCCGCGACACTCAAGAGATCTTTGAGGGCCGTGCTCCGGCGAACATGGCGGTGGACGACATCATCGTCGTCAACAACATCAAACGCGCCTGGATGTTCCTTTTCGAGAACGTCGACCAGCCCGTCAACTGGCAATACATGTCCGAATACAATCGGATCCTTGGCGAAGGGTCTCATCCGTGACGCAGGAAAACTCAGGACCAATGATGTGCGCATCGGAGGAACCGATTGGATCCCGGAGCTTCCGACCATGGAATCTTCCCATGACGGGAGCTCTTCATTGATGAAGATCGAATCACCCGAGGACCGTGCTCTGCTCATGTTCTGCAAGATCACGCGAGGACAATGGTTCAACGACGGGAACAAGCGAACCGCGCTCATGACGGCGAACCATGCGCTCATCAACGCCGGCATCGGCGTATTCTCCATAAGCCCGTCCCTGAAACGAGAATTCACAACCAGGCTATTGCGCTACTACGAGTCAAACGATGACGTGCCATTCCATTCATGGTTGAAGGACAACGCCATCGGAAGACTGCCAGGCGGCATCACCTCCGTGGAATCACGACGCCTCGAACTTAAACGGAGCGGCACGGCGGCGGTAGATCAAAATCTCCCCGTTTACCAGACGGCCATGAGTATGCGAGCTCAAACGCCGGCATATTAGGTCGAAGTCCGATATCGGAGTGCTGCAATGAAGCAGCCAATTGACATAAGCCATCCGATATCGGACTTCAGAGGACCTTGATCCAAATGACCCAGGCAGTGGATCACTGGTTCAAAAGGCCAAATAAACCATATCGATATCGAAATCGAGGACCATTCAATGGGCCAGGATCACAATGGCGTGACGGACCAGAAAACGGCGGAGGGGGATGCCGTCATCGATATCGGAGCCGGTCCGAAAACCTGATATCGGTTCAAAAGAAGAAATGAGCCAGACCATTTGGATCATTTGAGCCATGGACCAAATGGTCCAAATAGCAACGAATCGTTGGAATGAAGCCAAAGGCTCAATTTGGGCCACTTATCCGGACCGCTTCATCCATCGAATCCGATATCGGAGGTGGGCCGATTGATCCCGATATCGGTTTAAAAGATTAAATGGGCCGGCGAATGGTCGCCATGGTTCCAGAACAAATTGGTCCTCCGGGGAACGAACCATGTTCGGAACCATCCGATATCGGAAGTTCTTCCGGCTCATTCATCCGATTTCTCCGGGACGGCCCCATTCCCATTCCATACAGCAATTGGACCGATATCGAACCAATAGTCAATCGGTACGGGAAGCAATCTGCACCTGAGTGCCGCCGCGCTTTTTGCTGTCATATTCCGGAACGGATACCAGCGATAAAGAACAATCAAGAGCAGACACGATAAATACAAGCAGGGAAAAGCAAAATGAAAAGAAACCAAGAAGAGAACAGACAGAAAAAGAAGCAACACACAACCAAAGAACAAGTCAAAAGAACAAGCAAAGACAACTAAACAGAAAACAGACAGACCAACAGCCCAAACAAGGAAAAACCAAAAACTATACACACGAAAAAGAAACCACGGGCGTCTTGCACCCGGCTTCGCGGCTGACGCCTGAAAACGGCGGAATACCGCCGTTTTATGGTCGGAATAAGCTTAACGTCAGGGTTTTCTGCCGATATCGTTAAGCTAACGAAGTTCGACGCGTGGTCCGTTTATGGAAAACGAATCAGAGAACAAGGCACCGAACTGTTGCTTCTGCGGGAAACCAGTCATAGAGAGATGCGAAAGGGCAGGTAAGGCCGGTGCCAAGGGTGAGTATCGGAAATGGCATCTGAAATGCAGTTCCAGCAGACGGATGGCGGAGAAAAGAGCGGAGGATGCGGCGTCAATCCGGCTCAATGAAATGGAGCGGGATGATTGTCTGCTGCGGGCGTGGGTTGGCCGGCGTGACGCCTTGGATTTTTTGGCCCGTGAGATCGCGGACTATAACGAGATTGTGCCCGACCATGACCGGATGGTGGTCCGGATGGTCTATCGACTCGTCAGGACGGCGATACTGATGTTTCGCATCGACCCGATGATCCCCGTCGAATATGGTGAGGATTTCCGCCGGATCGCCATCGAAATCGGCTCCGATGGGATGGATCTGATCGCCGACAGTGTTCGATGGCATGGCGCGCGCAGATGGCGTGACGATCCGGACGTGAGTGCCGAGGGCGCGGCTCCCCGCACATTCTATGGCAAGATCGCCGTGCCGGGGGAGAACCTTGAAGACGAGTACACGGCCGACCTGACGCACGAGACGGATATCGTCACCTACAAGAAGGCCCTTGAGTACATCTGGCGCGAGGACAACATCACGGGCGGACGTTGGAATCGGGACATTGGCCCGTGGTCATACAAGTGAGGTGGAAAAGTTGAAAGCTTCCGAGATTAAACGCAGGAAACGTGGCTTGGACAAGCGGTACGGGCGGATCTGCCCGGTGTGCGGCAAGCCGATTCGCAAGCCGAGGCGAGGGCCGACCGCCAGATTCTGCGGTACGGCATGCCGGCAGGCGTACGGCCGGAGAAAACGGGCTTTGGCCGAACGTAAGAAGGACGAGTCGGCGGAACAAACCGTGAGCCAGCTCGTACGGCAGGAAGAAGACTATCGGAAAAGAGCCGATGCTATCCGCAAACGCTCTCTGGACGCGCAGAAGAAGACCGGACGAGCCAAAGGGATCATCCGGCTTTCATGCATGTTCCAACTCAAAACCATCCTGGAACGCGATCCGGAACTCATTGAAAACGCGCCATCCGACGGATACGTGGCCGGGCTCATGGACGACATCGACCGGCAGGGCAGGCCCGGTGATGCGGAACGTCTGCTCAGGCACAACGGATACACGGGCCCTATACCGCGATAGGAAGAACAAGAGGGAAAACAACAACATGTCGATGAATCTGACCAAACTCACGAACGCCGAGTATCCACTCAGCGACGCGAGGGAAGCGATCGACGGGGACAACGCGTTGGACCCGTCCGATCCGAGCGCCTACTATACGGCGGCGGGCAATCCGCCGGGCTATTGGATCGGCAAGGGAGCCGAACTCGTCGGAGGCAAGGTCGGCACCACCGCATCCAGCAAAACCGTCCGGGAGCTCATCAACGAACGGCGCAACCCATCCAACGGCCAATACCTCGGAGACGTCAAACTAAGCGAGGGGGACAACGGGGAGGCGCCCGTCGCCGGATGGGACCTGACCACACGCCAGCCGAAAAGCATCAGCATCCTCTGGGCGTTCGGAGACAAGGAAACCAGGGATGGTATCGACGAGTGCATGCGCAATGCCGCGGAAATGACCATCGACTATTTCGAAAACGAGTACGCGACCACCCGCGCGGGACAGGGAGGCGTCGCCAGCGTCCCCGCGGACGGCGTGGCCGGATTCGTGTTCGACCATTACGATAATCGGAATGGAGACCCCCAGCCGCACAAGCACATCGTCATCAGCAACCGTGTGCGCCGCTCGTCCGACAAGGTATGGACGGCATTGGACGGGCGGAAGATCTATGCGGGCATGGTCGAGATCAGCGAAGTGCATGAGAACCTGCTGCAGGATCTGCTCACCGAACGGTTCGGCTGGTCGTGGACCTTCAAACAGGACAACAGCACCAAAGCCATGGTCAACGAGGTCGACGGCGTGCCACAGGAACTCATCGACGCTTTCAGCAGTCGGGACGCAGAAATAGAGCAACTGCTCGAAAAGAAGATCGATGAGTACGAAACCTCGACAGGCAAGCAGGCCGGATGGAGGATGAAAGCCGAACTACATAAGGAAGCGTGGCTTGCTACCCGCAAGGCGAAGCCGGAGATCCAACCATCCCTGAAAGCGAAACGCGACCACTGGTATCAGAAACTCGGCGAAGTCGCGCCAGGCATCCAGATCGACCGGATGCTCAAGGACGTCAACTCACGCAAGACCAGCCTCATGCATGTGGACGCGGAATGCGAGGACGACATAGCCCAACTGTTGCTCGGCCAGCTCGCCGACCTCACCAAGCTCGCCGGAGACGCGGACGAATATCTGGACCGTCAGGCCCGCATGGCGATGGCGAACACGGCCCACGCGCACACCGTATGGAAACGCACCAATGTGCGCGCCGAAGCCGAACGGCTCCTGCGCGGAGTGCGCATCGACCCGACGCAACGCGTCATCGTCGCCAACAAGATCGCCGACAAGGCACTCAGCCAATGCGTCAAACTCACACCCGACCGGTACCAGGTGCCGAAAGATGCGTTGGACAATCTGAGCATCGCCACCCGGCAAGGGCAAAGCGTGTTCGAGGACGCCGACCTCGACAAGTACACGACGGTCGATGTGCTCCAAGCCGAACGGTACATGATCGAAAGCCTCGACAAGACCGTCCAGCTCGGATACGCGCCCGGCGAGGGAAACCAATGGCTCGACCAGTGGAACAAACAGATGAACGCGCAGGGCGGCTATCCGCTCGCGTCAGACCAGCAGAAGGCCGCCGCATACGTGTTGGAGAACCCGCGTCTGGTCAGCAGCATCATCGGACCGGCGGGCACGGGCAAGACCACCACCATGAAAGCGGTCGCCCAGGCATGGCAGGCGCGATATGGTTCTGGCAGCGTCATCGGACTGGCCACCAGCAAAAAGGCGGTGGGCGAATTGAAAGGCAGCATCGGATGCGAAAGCATGACCATCGCGAAGCTCCTGACCATCAACAATCCCGAACGGATCATGGCCGCCATCCAACGCGAGGGCATGCTCCAACAGCGGTTGCGCAACGCGTCCAACCCATTGGAACGACTGTTCGCTCGCATACACATCGCGGCCCAACGCGTCATGGACACGTCGGACACGATCAGGCCGAACCAGCTGATCATCGTGGACGAGGCCGGCATGGTCGACACCAGGAACCTGCAATGGGTCACCAGACTGGCGGAATCACGTGGCGCGAAAGTCATACTCACCGGCGATCCGAAACAGCTCGACTCCGTTTCCGGTGCGGGCGGCATGCTCGGCTACGCCGACCGGCACGACAAGTGCGCGCGGTTGACGAGCCTGTGGAGATTCACTTCGAAATCCGAGAAATGGGCGAACGATCCGGACGGGCCCGCATCCCGGCGACGGTGGGAGGGCGAGGCGGAAGCGACGCTCCGATTGCGTGAGGGCGGAGACCGTTTGGACGAGGGAAGCGTCGACAAGTGCCGTCAGCTCGTCGACGAATACATGGCGCACGACCGGATCCATTGGGGAGAGGACCTGGACATGGAGGAGGACGCGTACCAGATGTGCGTCAAATGGCAGGCGCTCGGCAAGTCCACGCTTCTGATCGCCGGCACGAACGCGCAGGTGCGCGACATCAACCAACGGTTCATCCTCGAACGCCGCGCCCAAGGCAAAAGTGAAAGCGACCCGGCCAAACTCTGCCGTCTGCGTGACAATCTCTCCGTCGGCTTGGGAGACCAGATCGTATGCCGCGTCAACGCGAAGAACATACTGGACCGGTCCGGCAGAAGCATCGAGAACAACATGACGTTCCGGATCATCGCCGTCGGTAAATCCGGCGCACGATGCATGAACCTCGCGGACGGCGTCATCTGCGACATCCCACGCGACTGGCTCAGAAAATCATGCGAAGCCGGATACGCGGCCACCGTCCACCGCAGCCAAGGCATGACCGTGGACCGTTGCGCCGCGGTGTTCCCATCCGACGCGAACCTTCCATGCAACCTGCAATACGTCGCCGGCTCACGCGGCAAGGAGGAAAACCATTTCCTGTTCGGCTGCAAAAGCGAAGAGGAACGCCACGTCGATCACATGCTCACCGGCGCGGAAGAGGATCCCCGCGAGATAGCCAGAACACGCATGCTCGACGCGTTATTGACCCACACGGAGGTCATGACCGCGACCGAAACCATGGAACAGGAATACAAGGACCGGTACGATCTGAAACGACTGTTGCGCGAACACGATTACGCGGCCGGACTCATCGCCGGCCCCCACCTGCTCGCCATGCTCGGCAAATCACATGACAAGAGGACCGTGGACAAGATCAAACGCAGTCCAAGCTTCGAATGGCTTCGCGGAGTCTGGTCCCGTGCCTACATGACCGACGCGAAACGGGCGACCGCGATCATCAGCCAAAGCCTTGAAAAGAAACCACGAAAACTTACCGTGGAAAAAGCGGAACAGGCCGCCATTCGCGCGGCACGCGGTATGATGCCCGAAGCCGGCACGGAAACGGGCGACGCGTTCACGCTCGACATGGATGCCAAAACCGACATGGTCGAAATGGTCCGACGCATGATGGATGAGACCGGCATCCCATACCGCGAGGAGCCGGCCCTGGATTCCGGCCGCGGCCGGTTCACCATGGACGAACGATACACGCCGGCCGTCCAAGCCATGCTCGACGCGCACATGCAATCCCGCGACGACATCGACCAATCCATGTTCCCCGAATGGGAGTTCCTGCGCAAAACCGCCCGCGGAATCATCAATGATGATCCCGATCTGAAAAAGAAGAACCGTCCCGTGGAACCCGACTGGGCGGCCACCATCGCGGGACGGTTGAACGCGGGACTCTTGGACCGGGCCAACGGCAGCGTGCATGACAACTGGATTGGTGGCATCCTGCCGCCAATCCGCTCCCGCAAGCATGACGCGGTCCTTGACGTGGTACGTCAGAACGAACGGATCATCGAAACCAAGATCGGCAGTCTAGAACAGGAGGCCCGCCATTCCGGGCAGGCATGGGTCGGCCGAGTACTCGCCGCCGCCGGAGACTCCGACAAGCATCTCCTACGCGACGTGGCCGTCTACCGGGCCATGTGGGGCGTGGAGGACGCCGACAGTCCACTGGGGGAGAGACCTCCGGCGGAAAGCGGCAGGCAGGAACAGCATTGGGCCAACCTCAACGGACGCATCAACCACACCTTCACCACGGTCAAGGCCACGAAAACGCAACGCATGCAGGCATACCAGCCGATACAGGACAAGCCGCACGTGGAACAGACGACACTGGAAACCGGTCACGAAAGGATGACGACATGGCAGACACCATTCCAGGATTCCTCAAAACCCTCACAGAATGGGTTGTCTCAGTAAGCCAATGGTTCGATGGCTGGGACATCACGCTACTGGTGCCGGCGCTCATCATCCTCACGGTGATCGCCGGCGTGACCGGCCGCGCGGCCGTCGGTCCGAGACTCTGGATGCAACTCGTCTGGGGGACGGTGACCGTCATCTTCGGTCTGATCGAAGTCGCCATCATCTGGACCATCATCGCCCGTTACCTGCCGGTCGCAGACATGGGCACGCTCATCCAGAACATGCTACAACGTAAGCCGCTGCTCGTTACCGAGTAAGCGGAGGAACGGTCCCGCTCGAAGAGGCTGTGGGCTTGGAGAAACTCGGAGTGAAGGTTCCAACGCTCACGCTAACCATGGAATGACCTTTTATGTTTTGCAGCAATATGTGCTGCAAAACATAAAAACAGTCCTGATTGAAGAATCAAACCAATCCACACGAATCAGGAAGAACTGTTCGCAGCTCCTCCAATCCAATAGGCGAATAGATTCATTAGACTTTCCCCATCGAGTCCAAATCTGCCGGTCTGGATGATTTCATTTTTCATAACCTCATACTGTTCCGCGAAACATAATAATGCATTGATATTTTGCGGCATGCGGAGTTCTTTTTGGCTCACTTTCTTCGTCTTTGCTAAGAAGTGTGCCACTGTATCCCGCATCGCATTCTGGACGGTCGAGATGCGCCGCCATCATCCAGACCATGGGACCCGCCGTGCGGACTCCTTTTTCATTCTCCAGTTCCTGCAAAAAGGCTTTCCCGACATGAACGATGATATCGGCTAACAGGGGAGTGCCGATTGAGGCACTGTGCTAACCTCTCCCGTTCTTCATGGCAAGCAAGAAGTCTTTTGGGAGAGCCGAAACCGGCGGGGTGGTCTCATTTCCATCCCCCGACCAAGCGTTGGGCCGGTGGAATGTCGTTCATGGTCGGACACCCTAGAATATAAACAATCTAAACGTATATAAAACATTATATGTTTCTATAAAGCTCTATGAAACAATATAGATGAATCATGCTTGAGTCTTTCCGACTTTTGTTGTACCATTTTCTGTACATGTAATTGTCGTTTAAGGAGGATGGCATGGTCACGGCGGTCGCGTACACCAATTTCCGCAAGGATCTGAAGTCATATCTACGTCGCGTGAACGATGACGCGGATATGCTTCTGATTACCAACAAGGATCCGAGGGACAACGTGGTGGTGATGAGCGCCGACGATTACGATTCGCTTATGGAGACATTGCGCGTTTACCAGAATCCCGGATTGTTCGATAAAGTCCGCCGTGGCATGGCACAGGTACGCTCAGGTTCCACCGATTTACATGATCTGGTCGGAGAGTGATAATGCTACGTTGGACTGATGACGCGTGGAACGATTACCTGTATTGGCAGGTTCAGGATAAGAAAACCCTCAAGCGGGTCAACGCGCTGATACGTGATGCGATGCGTTCTCCATTCGCGGGTCTCGGCAAGCCAGAGCCGCTCAAATGGGAACTGCAGGGTGCGTGGAGCCGCCGCATCGATTCCGCAAACCGCCTGGTATACATGATTGAGGACGGCGACTTGTGCATTCTGTCCGTCCGTGACCACTATTGAGAACGCGGTGGCTCTGGTCTCGGCGAGCTTAGCGTAAGACTCCGCTCGATAAGGCTGTGGGGTTGGAGGAACATGGTATGGAGGCTCCGACGCTCGTGTTGACCATGGACTGATCTTTTTATGTGTTGTGGCAGTGTAATCCACAACACATAAAAAGATCAGTCCACCATATGTTGTCCGCTTTTGCTTGACTTCCTAGTTTAATTGAGTTCGTGAGTTGCTATGCCGGCAGATGTCTCATTATCCACTGATGGATCGGGCTCTGGTAAAGGATCGCTCTGCGTACTTTGGACGGCAAAATAAGAATCTCGCAGGTTTTCCAATTCTATAGGCGAATTGAAAAGAGCCTTTTCCATAAAACGACGAAGAGGAGCCGGATCCTTGAAGTCGGGGTCGAAAGTATTGTCAAGTACAAGAGCGTCTCGGAAATATTGGGCGTTGGACGCGAAAGGCTCATTGCCGATTATGAATCCAAGCTGTCTGAGGTACAGTATCGCGAATACAGCAGTCGTTCGAGTGTTTCCTTCACGGAATGGATGAATTTGCCATACTCCAGAAATGAATCCAAATGCAGAGGAAGCGATTTCATGCCTGCCGATTTGGGGATACTTGGCCTGTCGTCCTTTTTCTTGACCGAAATCATAATCCAGCATCTCTCCAATCAGATGGAAGGGAGCGTAAGAAACTGAATCTCCTTGAAGAACCGGCTCCTTTTTGGTCAGATTGACCTGCCTCCACTGTCCAACCCAATCATTTTTGAATACGCCGTCAAAAAGATGACGATGAATCTGCCTGAGCATCGGGGGAGCGAAGACGAATGATTCAGTCTGGAGGAGGGAACTGATTCTGGTGGATACGATGTCAGCTTCAAAATGCTCCGCCTCTTCACTATCCGCGGAATGGTATTCACGTAGACGATGCTCGACTTCGGCATAGGAGGCTTTTCCCGAAATCTGCTCCTTGGACTGTTCTATAGCGTAGTCTGACGGGGTAAGTCCGTCCGCAGCCTGCAGACCAAAGCCAATATCCCAAGCGTTGGAGCGAGTCGCCGGGGTTCCCTCATCGGTTGATACATAATATACGTCTTCAGGCAGCAAACCAGAGTCCTTTCATGCCAGGCAGATGAAATCGTCTGTCGAACAATTCGAGTATATCCCCAGTATCTAGTGATTATTTGACCGGTCCGATCATCCTGTTCAATGGCGTGGTAGATATCCACCGCCGTCATGCCCTTGAGCTGCCCGTGAGGAAATTCTCCCGCGAAACTGAACAAGGACGTGAACGGGACGTTAAGGGCGTCGCAAATCAGAATTGCCTCATCGATAGTCATCTTTCGCTCATGGGAGACAAGCCTGCGCAAACTGTTGTATGGCATGCCACAATCGGGATGCTTGCTGTGGATCAAAGTCAGAAGTCCGTTTACGCTGAGGTGTCTGTCCTTCAGGATCTTCCTCACATTGTCCATGGCTATGCAGGTGATTGAAAGAGAGGGCGGGGAAGTGTACATGTGATGTCCTACTTCTTTTTCCTGTTCAGATCGTCGAACGACAATCCGATGCCATACTGCCGGTCCGGTACCAGGCGCGCGTCGAACGTTTTGCCCGCCTTCGACTTCAGGCCGGACACTTTCGGACGTTTGCCCTCCAACGTGCGGCGGACCATGCTATCGGTCAGCTTCTTGCCGAACTTCTCCGCGAAGATCTTGTAACCGCAACCCTCGCCGAGCTTCCAGGCACCGACAGCATCCCTCATGCTCTTGTTCGACGAACACTGCCAGACGCTCCCGGTCTTGACGACGGGCTTGCCGCAACGCGGGCACGGTCCGAACGACTCACGTTCGCCGGCCTGCCGGACCAATTGCTGCAGATTGTCCCGCCGGGTCATTTCCATGACCCGCCCGGGCATCGCCGCGCATGCCGTGCGGATCTCGTTCAGAAAGACCGTCTCGTCGCCCTTGCCTTGTTCGATGTCGGCAAGACTCTGCTCCCATTGCGCGGTGAGTTTCACATCCTTCAACTCGTCAATGGCGACACCGACGAGCATCCGCCCGGCGGGAGTACTGCGTAGCTGCTTGCCCTTACGCTGCAGGTAGCCGCTTTTGACCAGGCTCTCGAGAATGCCGGCACGGGTCGCAGGCGTGCCGATGCCTCCCGAATGGCTCGTGTCGTCATCCAAGGCGGCTTTCAGGTCACTGTCCGCGACGAAACGGCTCGCATGCTCCATGGCGGACAGCAGCGTGGCCTCCGTGAACGGTTTCGGCGGCGCGGACACGCCCTCCGTAAGAGACGGGGCGCCGGACTGGGGGAGAGGACCCTTCCCCAGGGAGTCGGGTATCCGATTCACAGGCTTCTTCTCCGCATCGTCCGTTCGCGACGTGCCCTCGATGGCGGTCCAACCCGCCTCGACGGTAACGTCGCTCGAAGCGGACAGCGGAACCCGTTCCATGGAACCGTCGGCATGACGCTCGTCCAACACGGCTTCGACCTTCACCGTGTCGTGGACACGGTCCGTGGCGCAGGCCGACCACATGCGCGTCAATATCACGGCTATGACCTCGCGTTCCATGTCCGTCAGGTCATGCTGGAACACGTCATAGGTGAGGCGTCGTGTCGGAAGGATCGCGGTATGCCCTTGGACCTTGTCGTCCGCGACGCACCTCATCGGATCGAACCCTCCGGCGGAATACAGGTCGTGGATCGCCTCGACAGGTTTCTGGTCCAGGAAACCCAACGCGTATTTCGGCTGCAGGAGTTCCTTCAACCCGTCCACGTCATCATGGGTTATGTATTTCGAATCGGTACGCGGATAGGTCGCGACCTTCATCTCGTACAAATGCTGCAGGCAGTCCAACGTCTGTTCGGCGGTCAGCCCGTGCCGTTCGCTCATGGCCTTCTGCAAGCCGGTCAGGTCGAACAGGGTCGGCGGCTTCGCATGCTCGCGGCGCCGTCTCACCTCCAGGATCTCCACGGGAAGCCCCATCGCGTCGGCCAGTATGCGGCGCGCCATCACCTGGTCCTCGATCTTCCCGCTTTCGAGCGTCCAACCATCCATCGGCACGATAAGACGCCAGAACGGTGTCGGCTTGTGTGATTCGATGGCGAGATCACGTTGGACGACCATGTTCAACGTTGGCGTGCGCACGCGTCCGAGCGACAGGCTCCGATGCCATGCGCACGTGTGCGCACGCGACGCGTTCATACCGACCAGCCAGTCGGCCTTCGCCCTCGCGTCGGCCGCTGCCGCCAGACCATCGTAATCGGATGCGGGACGCATACGGTTCCACGCGTCACGGATGGCCTGCTCATCCAATGACGCGACCCACAGGCGCAGGGACGGTTTGGAAACCTTCGCGGCCATGAGGATACGACGGAATATCGCCTCGCCCTCACGGTCCGGATCGCACGCGTTGACCAATTCGGTCACCTTGTCGGATCGGAGCAGTTCGACAAGGGAACGGTAACGTCGCGCCGCGCCCTTCGCGCCGCTCAGACGCCACCGCCATGACTTCGGGTCGATGGGAAGGGAGTCCATCGTCCACTTATGCGCGGACCAGGGCATGTCCGAATACTCCTCCGGGTCAGACAATTCCACCAGATGGCCCTGCGCCCACGAGATGAGCGCCCCTCCGGCCGAAACATACCCATCACCCTGCCGCACATCGCCCAACGCCTGCGCGATGGTGAACGCCACGGAACGTTTCTCGGCGATCACAAGACGCAATTCAATTCCTTCCCGATATCGACTGGTGCGTCTCTTCCACACGCATCCCAACCGATATCGGTTTTTCATCCTCGAAAAAAAATATCGGCGGCGAAAAAACCAGGGGCATGTGGACAGGAGAAAGACGGGAAAGCCCCGTCGGAAAGGAAACCATCATGGTCGACGTAACCCAACGGTCGGAACTGTCCGTCATGAACCATGACGCTCTCTCGCACGCCATCGAAAACATCCTCGACCGGCATGAGGAGATCCAGGACTGGACCATCCTCTACACGCCACAGGAACTCGACGGGAGATATCCAGGCATCGACTTCTCCACCGCGTCCACACTCGCGAAGATCGAGGACGATCCGAACCTGCTGGCCGAATTGAGAAGCGGGCTCGGCTTCGAACAGCAGGCCCCGCAATCCACAGCCGAAACATTCACCACCGTGCAAACACCGGCCTCTACGCCGGAACCGGCATCCGCGATGCCACTGCCGGACATCGGCCGATGGTCCAATGTCGAACCGAACCTGCTGGCCCGAACGACGGACCAATTCCTCGACCGGCATGAGGAATTGGCCGACTGGGCCGACCTGCATTCCCCACAGGAACTCCAAGCCGCTTATCCAAACGTCGGATACGGCACCGCGTCCACACTCGCGCAGATCGCCACGGATCCCGAACTGTCCAAGGAATTCGACCAATCACTTACAGACGACGCTATCGAACGCATGAGAGCCGTTCCGCTCCCGGAACGTCCGGAACATCAGTCGAACGTCAACCTGCCCATGCCGGATCCCGGCATCGACCCGGCCGCCAGTGCGAATCCCATGGGTCCCGGACTTGGAATGTGACGGAAAGGAGACAAGCATGGAAAAACCGACTTTGGAACAGATGGAAGCATGGCGCGACCAGGCGACCGAACGGCTATCGGTTCTCGCCCGAAACAACGCCATCGAAGAGCCGATCGAGATCGGCGAGGAATGCTACCAGCTCGGAGATGACTGCTGCAAGCCCGACGGATACGGGCAATTTCGTTGGGTGACCGAAGACCAGTTCGACTCGGTGCTCCCGCCGGGAATCGAACACGACCGGTACGTCACCATGACGAACACGGTCGGCTTCGATGACGAGATCGAGGAATGGGCCGATAACTGGAATGATCCGGAATATTGGGATGATGCCGCAGACGAGGCATTGGGGGAGGGGCAGGCCGACGGAGCCTACTGGACCACACGCGACGAGGATCCGGCCGACGCCAACAGCGCCCGCGCCCTCGCCGCGTCGCAGATCGCCCTCGAACTGGACGGCGAGCATCTCATCGAACGCGCGCCGGAGAACATCGGACTATTGCATGACATCGTCGACACCATTCATGACACGGATCCGGAAGACGACCTCGGATACTACCGCGCCTGGCCATCCATGACGGCGCGCGAGACCATCGGAGAGCATCTGACCGACGGCGAGATCGCGGAGAAAGCCATGTACGGCGGATGGAATCCCGACAGGGACCCGTATTTGAGGGTCAACAAGGACGGCGACTGGGTCGGCATGAGCCAGGATGAGGCGGACCGGCTCGTATGGGACAACCGGAAGACGATTCTGAAAAACGTCGGCGCCTACGCCGATGACATGCCGGCCGACCTCACCAATCGCGTCTGCGTCATGGACGAACGCGCGGCCGCTCCAACCCCGGTCCCCGACCCGTGGGTCGGCGTCGACATGGACGCCCTGTTCGGATCCGACGGCCCAACCCTTCCCGATCCCGATCCCGACCCCGGCATCGACCCGAACGCTATCAACGGGCCTATGGGGCCCGGAATCGGAATGTGAGCTCCAACCATGTCATCCATCGATATGGAACGGTTCCGCGAGGACATCAACCGGTACCGGTTCGAAACCGACATGACATGGACCGCGCTGGCCGAAAAAGCCGGCGTGAGCCCGGCAATGTTCACCCGCCTCAAAAAAGGGTCGGTCGTCACTCTCGAAGCGTTCGCGCAGCTTTGCGCATCATGCCGACTTAACCCCATCGACTACATGCCGGAACTCCAAACGGCACAGGAACACGAAACAGCAAAGGAGCATCCAATGGAAAAAACGAAGAGACTCAGCATCGACGGCAAGGAATTCACCATAAGGGACGTGGACATACGGTCCGGCTCGGCCTGGGCGAACGGTCCACGTATCAGCGACGCGGAACTGTCCGACGGGCAGGTCCTCGGCAGCATCATGCCCCGTCACGGCGAATGGTTATGGCGTCTCGCCGGAGAGGACTGGCAACGGACGAAACCGGCCGAAGGACCCATGGCCGCATACGTCGGCCAGGAGCCGAACCGTCTATCGGCCATCGACAACTTGCTGCAGGCCATCGAGGACCGGTATTCCGACACAAACACCGACCCATGGGCGTCCATGACGGACGTCGCCTCCACCACTCCGGACGCCGTAGACCAAACCACGCCGGAACCGGTCGGAGATCCCTGGTCTCTAGTCCTCTCGGATGATGCCGGGCTTCCCATGCCGGACCCCGGCATCGACCCGGGCGCCGACATCACGGCGAATACCGGAATCGGCATATGAGAGGACATCTCATGAACGACGACGAGACCTCGGAAAACAAGACAACGAATCACGAGACGAAAGCCGTGAAACGAGAGAAGGCGGAAAAGCCGCGACCGGTCTTGGACGACCAGTGGAGGCCGCCAATGTTCCTGAACCCATGGGCGCGCGCGTTCGACGGCGACAGTCTGCTGGACGAACCGTTCATGGGCAGCAACAAACGTCCGAGGCAACTGTCCGACATGCTCCCGGATCCGGATCCGGCTCGGCCTGCGGAAGAGGACGGCCGGCCGCAGTGCGCGCCGGAAATCATGCGATGAACACGAAAGGAAACGCACATGACGAACAATGACGAGGACACTAGCCGTCAGGCGGAATCCCTCTGGCGGTCGGACGATTGGGCCGACCTGCGGTGGGCGCGCGAACACTCCACCCCGCAGCAGATCGCATGGCACCTGCTCGACCCGCAATGGCGGAACCGCGACTACAACGCGTTGGACGAGCTCGTGGAGATGACCCATGAGGCGGATCTTTCCAGCCTCTCCGAGGATGATCTGGAAACCCTCGCGGCAAGCGGCCTGCCGGAACTACGCCAATCCGTCATCCGCTACAAGGACACTCCGGCGCGACTGCTCGAAGACATGGCCCGCGCCGAAAGCAACACAAGACTATTGCAGATGCTCGTCGAATCAGGCAAACTCAGCCAGAACACCATCGACCTGTGCTGTTGGAACCAGACGGACAGCCGATTGGTGGCGAGCATGCTGCCGAAGGCCTCGGACCATCTGCTGGTCCGGCTGAGCGGACGAGACTGGTGGCCGTCCAGAAAGAACGCCGTCGAATCCGGCAGGCTCGACCGTGGCCGACTGTCCGAAATGATTGAAAAGGAGAACCATCCGGACGTCGTCTCGGCCCTGATCGGCACGGGCGAGTTCGACATGGACGGCGAGGCCAAGGCCATCAGGCGCGTCATCACCTCACCTGATCTCCTCACGGCGTACACCAATCCGATGGGCCGCCGGTACAATCTCGACCGGCCCGACAGGGAGGTCGTCCGACAGGCGGCGAGAACCATGCTGGAACACGCGCCCATAGGGCTGATTCTCAGCATGCCCGACGACGACAACGAAAACTGGCGCACACTCATCGACACGGCGGCCACGGAATACGCCGACGAAATCAATCCGAACATGCTCGGCCTCATCGCCCAAGCGGAAGGCAACAATCAGACCAAAACCATCCTCGGCGAACGACTCGGGAAAGACACGCTGTCCGGAACCGACGAGAACCAGACGCCGACGGCATCCCCCGGAACCGGCGGAACGTACGGATTCAACCTGCGACTGCTCGGACGGCTCAAGGCCGACGTCGACTATTTCCTCGGACCATCCCACGCGGAGAAATACCTGTGGGCAGGCAGCGTGGACGCGCAGATAGCGAAACTCCGTGAGATCGACGGAAACATCAGACCGGAAGACCGTCCCGAATGGTTCACCACCGAATGGATCGACCAGGCAGAACAGGCGATGAGGACGCCGGCCGACGGTGGGATCGAAGACGCCCTCGACGCCGCATTGTCCGGCCAGTACGCCGCGTTCGAGAACGCGATCATCGGATACATCGACACGCACGACCCGGACGCTGGGACCAGAGAGAACGGCGCGAGCCAATTCGCCGGATACGAGATCACCGACCGTGCTGGAAACGACTCGCCCACGTCCTACCGACTCGACTGGTTCGATGACGAGGGTCTGGTGCGCGAAGGCCCCAAGGTCACTGTGAAGGAACTCACGCGAATGAGGGAGGGCATCTTCGACAGTCCGGACTCCTGGGACTCCTTCGGCACGACCCGCACCGCGTCCGCCGCGGCGTCCGACGAGAAGGAACCCGAACCCGTGGAAAGCAACGGGCCGCAAATCGTGTTCGCATCGCTGTCCTCAGACCGCGGCATGCCGGAAGGCGCCGTGAACCTCCTGGACGATGACGCGGCGCAACAGGTCTCGGATATCCTCTCCGACGCAGGAAAGGATGAGGCCTCCGATGGCATCACGTCCGACGTGGACTTCGTGGGCGACTCCATGACCGGTGTCGGAACAGAATCAGATGAGACGTCAGTCTCCCCGGAACCGGAACCCGACTCCACGAAGGGAAAGGGTGCTTCCGAAGACGAAGACGTGATGGCATCGCAGGACGCTCCGGAGTCCAAGGGATTGGAGGAACCGGCTCGGCCGACGGTCGCGGCCACCATCGAAGCGGAGCAGTTGGCCTTTGACTTCGATGACATGCCGGACGAACTTGACGTCCCTCGAAAACAAGAGGAAAATATTGGTCAAGCGAAATTAGATAAGGTGTCTAATTTGGGTTCTTCCCACGAAACGGAAGAAAACGATGCGAGGAAGGAGACGACCCGAAATGACGGTCACGCACTGCCCGTACCAGGGAATCAAGAAGATGAGGTACCTGTTCATGGAGGAGCATCTGCCGGAACAGCTCAAGGAACTCAAGAGGCAGGGGATGCCGGCGTTGGACGCCTACATGGACCAGGTCCAGAAGGACTACGGCCGGACGATCACCGAGTACGTCAACCATTGGGACAAGACGCATCAGCACCTCAAGCAGCCGGGCAACTGGGACCCGTGGTTCAAGGGGCTCAAGATGGCGGAGCATCAGGCAGAGGAGGTCGCCATCAGGAACGTGATCGAAGCCCTCTGACCCGCATGGACCGCGGTCTGCTCGACCCGGATCTGCAGGCCACGGGATCCAGTCTCGAACGTGCGCGTGCGAACGTGCATGCCATCGAGGTGCTGCGCGACCTCGACGACAGCGGCCGCGAACCCACCGAGGACGACATCCGCGCCCTTGCCGCGTACGCGGGATGGGGAGGCGCCCAGAAGGCGTTCGAGGAGGATGGAGCCGATCCGGCATGGAGCGGGATCAACACGCGTTTGCGCGGTCTGCTCACCGACGCCGAATACGCTGACGCGCGTAGCAGCACGCTCACCGCCTTCTACACGCCGCGGCCCGTCGTGGACGCGATGTGGCAGGCGCTCGGCAAGGCCGGTTTCGGCCGGGATCCGAAGCACCCGGACATGGTGCTGGAGCCTGGCTGCGGAACCGGCAACTTCATCCGATCCACCCCGGACGGATCCTCCTACGCGTTCACCGGCATCGAAGCCGACCCGATCAGCGCCGGCATCGCTCGTTACCTGTGCCCGGACGACGACATCATCAACAACAGGATGGAACGGACCGGCCTGCCCACGGACGCGTTCGACCTCGCGATAGGCAACGTGCCATACAGCGACGCGATCAGGATAGACGGCACCGTCATCCACGACTGGTTCATCCAACACAGTCTCGACACGGTCCGTCCCGGCGGCCTCGTTGCCGTGCTCACCAGCCGGTACACGCTCGACAAGAACACGTCGAACATGCGCCGCGAACTCGCCCGCAAAGCCGAACTCGTCGCCGCATGCCGCCTGCCCAGGGAAACGTTCGACAGGCAGGCCGGCACCGAAGTGGTCTCCGACATCCTGATCCTGCGCAAACGCGACGAGCCATTGGCCGACGCGGACGTCGAATGGGAGGACACCACCGAATTCCGCGACGGCGTCAACGCCAACAGACTGTTCGTCGACCATCCCGAATACGTCGCCGGAACCATGACCATCGGCTCGGGACCATTCGGCCCGCAGATCGACGTCACCGGAACCAGCGACATCACCCAATTGGGCGGACAGGTCGAACGCATCCTCACCAGCCAGCTCGAAGAGTACGGCATCGACCTGCACGATAGGCTCGGCGAACGCGCCAACGAGCCGATCGTCGTACCCGACAAGACCCAACAGACAGCCATGCGCTACATGGTCGACGCCAACAACCATATCTGGTATGGCGACATGGACGGCCAGCTCGTTCCCGTGCACTCCCGCGTCAGAAAAGGCGGGGACGCGCGCATGGCGGACATGCTGCGCCTGCGCGACCAGACCGAACGACTGCTCGCCATCGAACGCGACCCGAACACCGCCGACACCACCGTAGCCCAAAGCATCAGGGACCTCGACGAGGCGTACGACCGGTTTGTCGCATCCTGGGGCAGGCTCAACTCCAAAGAGAACCTGCGCGTGTTCGATCCGAACAACTCCGATCCGAGCCTCAACCAGCTCTACACGTTGGAAAAGACCGGGCCGGACGGTTTCGAAGCCAAAGGAGACATGCTCTCCAAGAGGGTCGTCACACCGGTGCCTCCAATGCCGGAACACGTGCGGGAACCCGTCGACGCGATGGCCATCAGCCTCGACCGCGAAGGCTACGTGGACCTCGACCTCATCGGCCGGCTGCTCGGCACCAGGGATGACCTCGAAACCATCGACAGGCTCGGCGATCTCATCGTCACCGACCCGGACAACGGCACACCGCTGCCGGCGGACGAATACCTGTCCGGCGACGTGGGCGGCAAACTCGACCACGTCGACGAGCTGTTACACGCTATGGTCGGCCAGCCCGAACGGACACGCATCCGGCAATGGCTCGCCGACAACGATCTTCAGGACATGACGCCGCCGGCATCCGTGGAAGGTTGCCGTAGGGAACTCGTCCAGACGGGAGCATGGCAGAGCGCCACCGATCCGATCCACGCGCGCAAATCCGTGGCCGAAGCCCCCTGGTTCTCCAACGTGCTCAAAGAACACGGACGCGGACAGAGAAGAGCCTTCGCCAGCATGTTCCTGGATGACTGCAAGCCCGGCGTCGACCTGCTCGAAAAGAACTGGAACGCCCAACGGCCCCAAGGAAACAATCTGTTCGACACGATCTTCGACAGCGGCTGGTCAAGCGACGACGAGGGAGCATCCAGCAGCGCCATGCGCATGCTGTACAAGGCCGTCACGGCCGACCCCAAGGCCATCGACGACAGGACCATAGCCACGATCCTCAACACCAGCGGCTTCAAAAGCGGACCGGTACGCGACGCCTTGCGCAAAGTCACCGATCCAAGCCTGTGGGAGGTGGAGGACCACGGCTACTACAAGGAAACCAAGTGCGACTACCTCGCCTTGGCCAAGGAACTGCGCGCCCATCCGGAAACCTGCGAATACCTATACGCGGCCGACGTGGACCGACTGGCCCACCCAACCATCGAGAAACGGTACGGACGCTACAATTCATGGAACCAGAAGACGTTCAAACCGTTGGACGAGATGGTCGACATGGAAGGCCTGGAACAGTGGAGGAGCAGGCGGAACGCGTGGATGCGCGCCCACCCGGACGAACCGTCCGACATGGACCGGCTCAAGAGCCTGCAATCCCTGCGCGAACGGCTCGCGCAGGCGCTGCCCGCCCGGCTCACCCACGACGACATCACCGCGAAGCTCGGCTCCGCGTGGATCCCGACCGGAGTGATCCGCGACTTCATGATCGACACGTTCGGACTCAACACCCAACCCAACATCACCGACGGCGGTATGAGAAGCCTTTCCGTCAGCCACGACGAAACGACCGGCAACTGGCAGGTCAACGCGTCGCTCGCCTCGAAACTCGACGAGGAAACCATCCGCAAATACGGTCTGGGCACCGGAGCGGGACGCAACCCGTTCGAGATCGTGTCCGGCGCGCTCAACTCCACGACCAGCAACCTCACCAAACCCGATCCGAACGACCCGACCGGCAAGAAAAGGGTCAGGGACCCGCAGGCCACCGCATTGCTGTACCAGAAGCGCCACACCATCGAACAGGCGTTCACCGAATGGGTATGGACCGACCCGGCGCGCACACGCATGCTGGAAGACGTGTACAACGAACGGTTCAACCGCATCCACCCGCGCGAATACGACGGCTCCTACCTCACCTTCCCCGGCATCAGCACCGACATCGACCTGTACGACCATCAGCGCAAGGCCGTCGCGAGGATCCTGCAATCCGAAGAAGGCACGCTCGTCGCGCACGTCGTCGGCGCCGGCAAGACATTCACCGGCGTCGCCGCATGCCACGAGGCGAAACGTCTCGGTCGGGCCACCAAGCCGATGATCGTCGTGCCGAACCATCTGACCGAACAATGGGCGAAGGACTACCTGACGCTCTACCCGGACGCGAACATCCTGTCCATGACGGAGGCCGACGGCACCGGCAAGGGCGCGGCACGCTTCTGGGCGAAGGTCGCGGCCGGAGACTGGGATGCGGTCATCGTCCGGCAGGACACGTTCCAACGCATGCACGTCAGTCCCGAACGCCGCGAGAATTACTTCTCACGGCGCAAGGCCGAAATGCTCAAAAGCATCGATACCGCGGAAGCGTCCGGCAACGACTTCTCCGCGAAGAAGCTGAAGGACGAGATCGGCAAAATGGAGAAGAACCTCGGCAAAACCGTCAAACAGGCCGAGAAGGACCGCATGCGTGTCGACGGCAAACTCCAGGCGCTACGCGGCGGCGGGGAAAGCAAGGAGTGGATCGACTTCGAGGACCTCGGCGTGGACATGCTGTTCATCGACGAGGCGCACCAGTACAAAAACCTCGCCATCGCCACCACGATCAGCGTGCCCGGCGTGGACGTCGCCGCCGCGCAGAAATGCGAGGACCTGTTCGACAAGTGCGAGTACCTGCGCGAGACGGGACATGGAAGCAACATCGTGTTCGCGACCGGCACGCCGGTATCCAACTCCATGGCCGAGTTGTACAACATGCAACGCTACCTCGCTCCCGACCTGCTCAAGGCGCAGGGCGTGGCAGCGTTCACCAGCTGGGCCAACACGTACGGCAGCATCGTCGAAAGCGTCGAAGTCAAGCCGGAAGGCAGCGGATACCAGATCAAGCAACGGTTCGCGAAATTCCACAACCTGCCCGAACTGATGAGCACGTTCCACGACTACGCGGACCTGCTGACCGCCGACCAGCTCGACCTCGACGTGCCCGACTGCGAGGTGGTGTCCGTCGCCGTCGAGGCGACCGAAGCGCAGAAACAGGCCGTGGACGCGCTCGTGCAAAGGGCGGAACTGGTGCGCGACGGAGCCGTTGACCCGTCGGACGACAACATGCTCAACATCACGAACGACGGCAGGAAGGTCAGTCTCGACCCGAAACTGCTCGACGTGTCCGATCCGGACATCCAACCCATGGAAGGCGGCAAGGTGCAGGTCTGCGCCGAGAAGATCCACGAGATCTGGCAGGAGCATGCCGAAGAGAAGGCCACACAGCTCGTGTTCTGCGACTCGTCCACCACGGCGTCCGGAAAGTGGAACATCCAATCCGATCTGAAACGCCGCCTCATCGACCTGGGCATCCCCGAGAGCGAGATCATGTTCGCCGCACAGGAAAAGGACCCGCAGAAGAAGCAGACCCTGTTCGAGAAGGTCCGCAAGGGCGAGGTGCGCGTGCTCATCGGTTCGACCGGCACCCTGGGCACCGGTACGAACGTGCAGGACAGGCTCTTCGCCATCCACGACCTCGACTGCCCTTGGAAGCCCGCCGAACTCGAACAACGCCAGGGCCGTGTCCGCAGGCAGGGCAACATGTTCGACAACGTGCAGGACTACCGGTACGTCACCGTCGGCACATTCGACAGCTACATGTTCCAGACGGTCGAGCGCAAGGCGCGGTTCATCAGCCAGATCATGAGCTCCGGCTCGCCATCACGCGAAGCGTCCGACGTGGACGCCACGGTGCTCAGCCTCGCCGACATGAAGGCCATCGCCACCGGAGACCCGAACATCGCCAAACGCATGGAGCTCGAAAACCAGCTCACGCAGATGAAACTGCTCAAACGCGCCCACGCGGACCAGCAAAGGTCGATCCGTTTCAAGATCGACATGCAACTGCAGCCGACCGTGGACAACCTCGAAAGACTCCACAGGGATGCGGTGGACGACGAGCCGAAATTCCACAAGGCCGTCGAGATCCGCGACCAGCATCTCGCCCAAGGCGTATGCGGGCTTGATCTCGGCGACGGTCCGATCACGGACCGCAGGCAGGCCATCCACGACCTCGTCGGCATCGCGCACCGGCTCGACCACGGGCAGACGATGGAAGTCGGCGAATACTGCGGGCTGACCGTCATGGTCGCGTCGAAGAACATGGCCGTCAAAGGCATCAACGCGTTCCGCCCGTTCGTCGGCTTGAAAGGCGAGCATGAGCATTGGGCCGGCACCAGCGTGCCCGACATCAACAACAGCGCCGACAACGTCATCCGACAGCTCGACCGAATCATCGCCAACAACATCGACACGGCGCAAGGCCTCCGCGTCAAACTCGACAATGCGAAAGCCAATCTGGACAGCGCATGGAACGCGTTGAACACGCCATGGGAAGGCCAGCAGGAGTACGACGACCTCACCGACCAGATCGCCAAAATGAACCTGGAAATCAAGAACAGCCAGGACACGGCGCCGGCCGGAGAGGACGAACAGGACACGCAGGCCAACCTCGCCGAAGCCTCATACCACTCCGACGAGCCAGCCGAAGCCCAAGCCACACGCGTGACCGTGGGATTCGACCCATCCGAACCGTCCGTGCTCCCCACGGCAGCGGAGACGAACGACGTTCCAATGCCCGACCCACGCATCGACCCATCCGATGATGTGTTCGCCGGACCGGGAATCGGCATGTGACGTAGGCATTCGAATAAGAGGACGACGGGCCGGAACGGGAGCCAATCCCATCCGGCCCGTTTCGATATCGGCAGGACCACACGTGAACCGGCTGGAACGAAAAAAAGAGGAAGGATCGGCCCCAATGTCTGAAACCGAAGAGCTGAAAACACGGATCGAAGCCATCAGAGCATTGTCCGGCCAATTGCGGGAACGGAACCGGACGGTGAAGAGCCTGGAAGAGGAAATGACGGTGACCGCGCCGGAACATGCATGGTCCTTCGGGAAGAAGCATCACTACAACCTTTTGAAAGCCGAACTCGAAGACGAACGCCGGCTGGTGTTAGAAGACAAATACCGGCTGGGGAGCCTCTCCAAAGACCTGTTTGAAGACTTCAACATCGTCGCCGACAAGGCCACCTCCACCAACTCCCTGGAATCTATGCTCGACCTGATTGAACAATCCCTGGACACCGACCCGGAATACAGGGAGAGCGTCAGCCACCAAACCGGAATAACCGATGGGACTTCGTACATGCGTCTCGTTCCGCAGGACAATCCTGAAGGGATGCTGCCACCGACCCCATGGGGCAGAAAGGCCGCCGAAGAGGCATATCGGCAGGATCAGGTCCAACAGTTCGACCCGCAGCTGAAACTGCTGCGCACACTCGCCACGGGAAGCTTCGAGGACTATGACACCCCGGAAACGAACGACTATCTCGCCCTGATGGATTTCAACGAGGGGGACCAGGTGACCATGGGGCCGGGACTGTCCACGACCGTCACCACCCCGCATTGGCTCGGAGCGGGTGGAATCCTCCTCATCATCGAAGGCGCCTCAAAGGGAGTGCCGATGGTCGGCAGCAGGGGAGGCGTGCGCAACGAGAGCGAGGTCTTCATTCCGGACGTGCTGCACTGCACCGTCATGGAGAAAACAACGGACGGCGAATACCTAGGCAAGAAATTCGAACGGATCTACCGGATCGGCGTCGAATCGGAGGAATCACCCATTCCGAAGAGGGATCTACTGGGATTCCCCAGCATCCAGCCGGACGTTCCACTGCCGGATCCGGCCATCGGCCAGGATACGGCATTGGCGGGCCCGAACGATCCGGGACTCGGACTATGAACGCATGCGCGACGATCGGCAGCCGGCACACGGCATCCGACGGCAGGGAACTCAGGGAGTTCTGGACCCGGGCCAAACGACGCATGGGCCGACAGGACTTCGAGAAACTCAGACCTCCGTCCGCCATACGCCAATAGGACATCGGACCGGAAACCATCAGACTGTTTCCTCATTCCAAACACCATACGGGAAGCGGGAAGGGGATAAGAAAAAACAAACACAACACAAAGCAAAGGAGAAGAACATGGCCGAAACCGCACAGACCATGACCGAATTCACTTACGCGCCCGGCGAGAAGAACATCGTCGGCGACCGATTCAGCCCGAGCGTGATCATCTTCTGGCTCAAAACCTCGATCGCCGCGTCCAGCACGCGCGTGCAGTACAAGGCACCGAACACCCTGTTCGGGCTGATCCCACTCGGCGCGTCCACCAAGACCATCCCACTGCGCAACATCGCCAGCGTCGACACGAACACGAAATTCAACCTCGGCAGCCTCGTCTGGGGTTTGTTTTTCCTGTTCGTCGGCTTCGGCATGTTCGACTCCAACGCCCTGGCCGCCATCGTGTGCCTGCTCATCGCCGTCGCGAACTTCGCAAACGTGATGAGCGCTACCCTGACCTTCCGCGATCCGTCCGGCGGCGCGAACGACATCACCGTGAGCATCCTCGAAAAGGACAAGCTCATGAGCCTCGCACAGGAGATCCAGGCCCGCGTGTTCACCGACGCCGACCAGCTGCGTCATGAGGAAAGCATGCACATGGCCGAGAAGCAGTACACCGCGCAGCTCATCCAACAGCAGATGCTCGCCAACCAGCAGGCGCAGGCCGAGCAGCAGACTCAGGCTCCGGCGCAGTCCGAGCAAACCCAGCAGGGCGAGTGACGTCATCCGAAAAACCGAAACGGGAACAGGAGCGAAGAAATTGAACCGCACTCCGATTGTTCGGACTGAAGAAATTCAGATTCGACGATCGGGGCGCGGTTCTTTCATATACGTGAGGTTCGACGGAGACGTTACGACGATGGATTCCGGCGTGAGGCGCTGGAACTCATCAAGGCCGGAGCCGGCAAAGAACACACGACAACGACACCGAGTTCGCCCGGCATGCCCGGTCGCGTGGCAAGCTGGGAATGGATACGTGCTTCGTCTACCCGTACTCCAGCTGGCGGCGGGGAAACAACGGTAACAGGAACGGCGTGGTCCGACGCCAACTACCCAAACGCTGCGAGATCCGGATGAATATGGTCAGGGGGCTGCGGGAGATCGTCGACGAACCGCTAGAATCGCAGGGCCAGCAAGGGCGTTGCACTTCTAAATAGACACCGGGGGGTCGAGATAGGACGGAGCGTGTGATATATTTCAATTGACACGAGACATTTATTGGCTAGGAGTATCCACATGATTACCGTTGCGGCTGGCGTCAAGGCGATGCCGGCATACGTCCCTCCGAAGGACGGGAAACCTCGCAACCAAGTGGACGCCAAATGGATGAAGCTCGCGAAAGCATCCTCCAGGAAGAACAGGCGTGGACGGGCTCAGTGCGTTTCCGAATGATAAGCAGCAGGATCTGCGGGCCGGACGACCAGCTCGCCGTCCGAAGATTCGTGTGCTGCGGAGCGGGGCACCCGAATACGCGATGGACGTCCAACGGTATATCAGAGGTCTTGACCTGAAAGAGAATGCGGACGATGTTCTGCGCATGGCCCTGTATTGTGAAGGTGATTCCGACGTACTCGCATTCTGCGAGTTCGGATGGATAGGGTCTTCGGACGCGTACGCGATTTCGTATATAGCCACGGCCTTGTCCGAGCAGTGCAACGGTCTTGGCGGTATGCTGCTCGCCACGGTCCTTAGATGGGTCGGCAATGATTCGGCGGTCACGGGACGCGACCCGTACATCATGACCCAGATAAATCCGGACAACCACGCGAGCATGCGCCTGTTCAAGGCGTATGGGTTCTCCGACGAGGGCGCCGATGAGGATGATCCCGAATACCACATATGGTCAAGGAACGTCGAAAGGTTCAGAACCGATAAGCTATGGCTGTCCCAGCTGACGCAGGTCACCGAATGATCGGGGGTTCGCCTCTTCGCCGTGTCGGCCTTCCGTCTGTTTGTTGCCGACGATGATGTATTGTCTGCGGCGGCTTCTGGCGTGCCGGTGAACTTGCGGGGAGGGGCGAGAACTGCGGAAAAGCTGTCCACATGGCGGGGTTTCGGTCGCAGACGATAAAAACCCTATCCTTATGATTGAAACGATACCAAACGCAGCCATACCGGAAAGAAGCCTCATATGGAACAAATACCATTCATCCGCAGGCCAAAAGACTGGCCATTCCCGATTCCCGAAATCACCGCCGAAGCCATCAACGACCTTGTTGATGCAATCGAACGAGGGGACCGCTATCTGGGCTCTCTATACGATGAGCTTGATGGTGCTACAAGAGAAATGGATAATCTGGACCAAGAAACACTCGTGCGTAATTACTATCTATTAGAGGAATGGGATTCTGATGCTAAGTAACGAGGCTTCCGCACTTTCGTGATTTCCCTGGAAAAGATCTACTTCTAAAATAGACACGTCAGTTTACTCCGTCATTCATATTTCAGGATTGCAAAGAGGTGCTGAATGAGATACGTAACAGGTATGCATGCGCTGAATCTCGGGAACAGGTCATCCACCCCGGGAGACTGGCATTTCAGCGCGATGGACTGGACTAAGCCCATGCTGCTCGACACTGATTCCTCACCATTCGGCATGTATGATATTAGCTATTGCGAAGTCCCCACCAAGGGAATGATGCCTGTGGCCGGTCATGTGCGCGCATGTTTGGACTTGATTGAACAGGGGTTGTACGGCAGCGCCCAGGGCATGAAAGATAATTTCCTCGACAATCCTTTGACGGACGTGCCTGTTATGGAGCACGTTCTGATGCTTCATAACAGGTCCGATTGGAAGGATATTGATCGTTTCATGGGGCAGGAGTATTTATGCCCGTGGCTAGACTATAAAGCCAAGCATTTGAAAAGGGAAACCGCATGACGAAGATAAACCAAGAAAACCAGTCCCATGGTTTTGCTATACAACGAATGCTTCATGGAATCAATTCATCGCAGGGTAATCCATTCGTGCTCAAAGGCGGCACCGCTTTGATGGAATGCTATGGTCTTGATCGCTTCTCTGAAGATATTGATTTAGATTCTTTGCGGTCGAATGTCCCCTCCTCCCGTTTTTTCGGCATGATCGACTCGATTTGCTCGAATGAGGGATACACGTGGAGGAAAGCCAAAGACACATCCACCGTTCGTCGAGCATTTGTTGATTATGGGGCATCGAACCGTCCTCTAAAAATTGAATTGTCATTGAGACATCGGACCATTCCAAAAGAGAAGACCGCAGTAGTCAACGGGATACTCACCTACACTATTAGCGAATTATGCAAGCTCAAATGCGCAGCTTATATGTCCCGGGATAAAATTCGTGATTTGTTCGATGTGTCCTTCATCGCGGATAAATATTACGATCAGCTTTCTCCTGACGCTAAAGACATGCTCGCAATGGCGTTGGAATATAAGGATCTTGAACAGTTTGACTATCTTATACGTACGCAAAGCGATCCATTGATCGATCCAGTCCAACTTGAGGATAGGTTCTTATCCACTCTTGACAAAGTAGGACTGTTGCAAGAAGAACCCAGGAAGAGCCAGAATAGCTCAACTAACGATAAGAGCGAGACGGTAGATGGTTTTTACTTACCGATGCCAGATCCTGCCATAGATAATCCAGACGATGGGCATAAAGACCCCACGCTTGGCATATAGATTCCCGGAAACTCAAAGAACGACTGTATGGCTCCAGGACAGCAAAGCATCCCCTAGCGACGATGACGGCGCATGGTTATCTTGAGTTCGTATGTTGAGTTGGATTTCAGAAATGAAATACCGGACTTATCGTCTACGGTCCGTGAGAGTCGTTCATCGATGTCATGGACTTTTTCTTCGATTCTATTCTGGGATTCCTGTAAGGAAGATGCTAGGGTGCTGGCATCCTGGACCTTTGAGCACAAAGCATTCAGTTTATTTTCGGTTTCGGCATTGTCGTCTTCTTTCATGGCGTCCCAGAAGGCCTTCAGAACCTCCCATGGGTATGTGACGACGAGCAAGGCTATCATCGTAATACCTATATCCGAGTTTTTAATGAGGCTCCTCATTCCGGGAATGACACTCGCCAAACTGCCAAAAAGAAAGAAGAAAATAGGGTAGGAAAGTAGCTTCCAGACATCTGGATCGAACTTGTCCTTGGAAGGGCTACGCTTGTCTCGTATCGACTTTACATCCATTAGCAATAGCACGGCCCCAGTAGTGAGTGCCATTACCCAGACGACGGCGTCTGTCTCATCCGTCCACGATTTTCCAGCCTTTGGAGCGTAATGAAAGAGGATGACACTAAAGGAAAAAGCAAAAGAAGGATATATGCAAACTGCCACGCAAAATATTTGTGATGCGCACACGTACCTCGAATGCATGCGAAGCAAAGCAGGATTGTCAATAGGGAAGGCCAAGCCGAAGACAGTGGCCAAATAAGCTGAAGCAGGTTTTCCCATTCGAGGGCGAAACCCAGAATGTACAAGGGAAGAACTATGAACGTGAAAAAGCAAGATAGAGGACACAGGATATTGTACGCGAGCCAGTTCAGTGCTGATTTAATGTGCATGAATATGCGACCTTCTTTCCGTCCAAACCCGAGTATAGACATAGCAGCCATTATTAGATGATTCGTCCATGCTCAGATTCCATGGGCAGTCCGAAAACGTCCGTTTATGAAACAGATTCCTTCGGTATGCGAAATGCTTTGATTCGAAAGCGAAGGGTGTCCCACAACCCGTTCCACAATCAACGTTCCATAAGGTGAGCCGACTGACGGGTAATGGTACCATGGCACACATGGCAAGCATGACATACGGCTACGCGCGCGTCAGCACCGGCGACCAGACCACCGACTTGCAGCAGGACGCACTCGAAAAAGCCGGCTGCAACCGGATATTCATCGACGTGGCCTCCGGTGCGAAAGCGCACCGTCCCGAACTCGACCATATGCTCGACCTCCTGCGCGAAGGCGATACCGTCGTCGTCTGGAAACTCGACAGGCTCGGACGAAGCATGCAGAATCTTGTTGAACTCATCAACGACTTCGACACTAGGGGAGTTCAGTTTCGCTCACTGACAGAATTGATTGATACGAGCACTCCAGGCGGCACACTCATATTCAACATCTTTGGATCATTGGCCCAGTTCGAACGGGATCTAATCCGCGAACGCACCCGCGCCGGGCTTGAAGCCGCAAGGGCAAGGGGCAGAACAGGAGGGCGCCCCGCAAGCCTTGATGAGAAACAGGCCAAGGAAGTGCAGCGCCTGTACGAGTCCCGTTCGGTGACGGTGGATCAGATAGCATCCATGATGCGCGTCAGTCGAACCACCATATACAGATGTTTGCAAAAGAACAAAGAAACCAATTGAGGGGAAGAAAATGGCAGAGAACATGACCGAGGATGAAGTCAGGGATAAGGCGCGCGAAATATTGGGTCTGAACAACCACGGGGGGGGGTGACCGCCGGCGTGGGTCAGCTGACGACATTCAACCAGCTGGGATTTAAGGGGAAACTCGACAAGCCGGATGGCTGGTATCTCCCGGCCAACAAGTCCGATACCGCTGTTGTTCTGGAGACGAAGGCATCCAAGATCGCACTGGGTGCGACGCAGGCGAAGGAGCTTCTGAAGAACATCCGCATCATGAATGCGAAATACGAGCACGTCGTGGGCATCCTCTACAACGGGGAATCCACCAGGGTGTTCAAGAACGGTGAGGAATACAAGGAGAAAGGAAGCGAGAAGCTCCACAACATCGCCTACTACACGGCCCTGTTCAACGTCGACCACATCGACAAGCAGCGCATCTACGAACTGACTGCCCGTATCAACAACTGTCTGCATTTCGAGTTCGGCATCAAGAACCTCTACCACAGGATGATTTTCACCGCCTGCGCATTGGTAGCGAAACGATATGACGCGACAATGGTCAGCGGCATGGACTACTCCGAATTCCACAATGCTATTCTTAACTGTCTCAACAAGGAGCTGTTGCGGGACAAGCACCAGAATCAGAAGCTCGGTCTGCTCGCGGACGTGTTCTCCGAGATTCGTATGAACCTCAACGTGAACAGCGAGGACGAGAAGGAACAGGAACACGTCAAGGATCTGATCTCGAACTTCATTGACTGGGTGACGGAAATATCCGACTGCCTGAACTCCGACGCATGGCGGGGAGAGGACGTCATGGGCATCTTCTTCAACGAATTCAACCGCTACAAGAAGAAGACCGAATCAGGACAGGTTTTCACCCCCGAACACATCACCGACTTCATATACAGGATCCTCGAAGTAAACCAGAACGACAGGGTGCTCGACGCGACATGCGGCAGTGGAGGCTTCCTGATCAAAGCGATGGCGAACATGATCGACGAGGCCGGCGGAGTGAACACCGAAAAGGCCAAGGAAATCAAACAGAACCAACTATTCGGCATTGAATTCGATAGAGAGATTTATGCCCTCGCATGCGCGAACATGCTCATCCACAAGGACGGCAAGACCAATCTGGAACAGCTGGATGCCAGATCCGGCGAGGCCGGAAAATGGATTGCCCATCAGAACATCACTAAAGTCCTCATGAATCCCCCGTATGAGAAGAAGTACGGTTGTATGGTAATCGTCGAGAACGTGCTGGACAACGTCCCGCCGAATACGCCCTGCGCGTTCGTCCTTCCGGATAAAAAACTCGAGAAGACGGGCAAAAAGCAAATGGCCCGCATTCTCGAACACCACCGACTCCGCAAAGTGGTCAAGCTGCCGGAGGACCTATTCTTCGGCATCGGAATGACTACGAGCATATTCGTGTTCGAGGCCGGCGTGCCCCAGAACGGACATGAGTTCTTCACCTGCTGGATGAAGGACGACGGTCTGGAGACTGTGAAGAACAAGGGACGGCACGACGTGCGCGGTCGTTGGCCCGCGATCGAGAGGTGCTGGATCGATATCGTGTCCAAGCAATCCGGAGACGATACATGCGTATGGGAGAGTCCAGACGAATGCCTTTCGTATCAGGCGCCCATCAAACCCTTCGAGATATCAGAGGAGGATTTCCGCAAAACGGCCATGGACTATCTCATGTACAAGAAAGGCATCGACGCAAAAGCGTTCAGCGGACAGCTGTTTGACCGAATAATGTATTCGGCGACGATTGACGGCGACGAAGACAATGTAATCATCAGTTTGAGGAAGGGGTGACTGTTTTCCATGAAAGGACCAGATTATCTTGAGTGGACGGCCTTTAGGCTTGGCGACCTGTTTGTTATTTCGAAAGGAACGAGACTCACAAAGGCACAGATGATCCCCGGGGAAATCAATTATATCGGCGCGTCGTCCATGAATAACGGCGTTACCGCACGCATCGGAAACACGGACCATCTCTTTCCGGCTGGAATGATTACCGTTTGTTACAACGGTAGTGTAGGCGAGTCGTTTTATCAGCCGGAGTCGTTCTGGGCATCCGATGACGTCAACGTGCTCGCCGCAAAAGATGAAATTGACGAGAATGCCTCTCTGTTCATACTTCCCATACTGAAGAATCTCGGAAAGCGTTATGGTTTCGCTAATAAATGGCGTCAAGATGTAATGGCTGACGAACTGATGTATCTGCCTGCGACGTCAGATGGAAAGCCCGATTGGACTCATATGTCGAGATACATGCAGGAGATGCTCGACAAGACGGAATCAGCGATTGATGAAATGGGCGAGGCGCATTTCCATGAAGAAACAATAGACAGTTCGAAATGGCCTCCTTACAAAATCGGCGAATTGTTCACGGTACTGAAAGGAACGCGACTTACACGCGCGAATATGGAACCTGGAATGACACCCTTCATCGGCGCTACGCTGGAGAATAACGGTGTCACCGCACATATTGGCAACACCGGTCACCTCCATCCTGGCGGGGTAATGACTGTCGCGTACAATGGGCAGAAAGCTACAGGAAAGGCTTTCTGGCAGCCGGAACCGTTCTGGGCATCCGATGACGTCAACGTGCTCTATCCGAAATTCGATCTGACAGAAGAAGTCGCATTGTTCCTCCAGCCGTTGTTCTGGGAAGCTGGACGTTCATACGCGTACGACGACAAATGGAGCAAGGAGAAAATGGAACAAACAGAGCTGACGCTGCCAGCAAAGCCAGATGGTTCTCCGGATTGGGAGTATATGCAGAAGTACATGGAGAGCCTGAAGCAAGACGCCTCGGGAATCATCGATATGCTCAGCAAGGTGTGATCCTGGATAGGGAATTGCGTCGACCTTAACGGAGATAGGATGATCCAGGTTCGAAGGAATCCGGACCATCCTTCGTGTTCTTAGGAACATTCCGCAAATCCCAGCTTAGTTGCAGGGAGAGGGGAAGACGAGAAAGCTCTTCGAAAAAGATCGTGGGGCAAGTTGTCAAGCATGGAACGGTCCCACACCTAGACTGTTCGTATTAGTGAGGAGACCGTCATGGGGATGATGGTCGGCTGTCAGCCGCGCGGCCATTCGTCCGAGCATCGCCCGGCTTTAAGCTCGGCATGGGTGCAGATATGCAGTATGCGCAGGAACTCGCGCGGCGTGGGCGGATAACAGATCACGAGAACATCGTCCATGAAGTGGAACTCGAGAGCTCCACTGTATGCCGCCCGCGGATTGTCCAGTATGTGCGGGTCGTAGGCGTCGGGCACACGTCCCTGGACCCGCACCTCGTCGTGGAGCATGTCGAGCAGTTCGTCCGCATAACCCGGGTGACGCCTGTAGAGCCTTTTCAGATCGCGTTTGGCTTCGGATGAGAAGGCGATGGTCAGGCTCATAGCTTTTCCCCATGCATCTCGTCGCGTAGCATGCGCCAGTCCGTTTCGTCACGCAGTACGGTGTCTCCCGGCTGTGGCGTCGCGGCGAGGCTATTCGTAGAGGCGCCCCTGGCGTAGCCGGCCAGGAACGCGTCGATGAGGGAGCTGAGATTCTCTCCGCGGCGTTCCGCCTCGGCCTCGGCCTTCCTGTACGCGGGCAGGGATTCTATCGCTGTCATGATGATCCTTTCGGTTCCTTGGCTCAGGCGTTGGCGAGGGCGCTGACGCGCTGCGGGGTGACGCCGATGACGGCGGCGATGTCGCGCACGGTCATTCCTTGGGACCGTAGGACGCCCACTGCGTCGCGGGTGAGCGAGGAGGCACGTGACTGTGCCTCGCTGGCCCGTCTGCGCGCGTCCAGCAGTTCGGCGAGCATGCGCTCGTCCCGTTCGGGGAGCTTCGGCTCCACGGTGACGGTGCCGATCTCGCGGTCAAGCATGCCGGCGGCGTTGCACACCATCGCGTCGATCTGGTCGAGACGCCGGGTCTGCGTGAACAGTCCGGGGATTTCCGGCACTTCCACGGACCACCGTCCGCCAGAACGCTCGGCTGCGGCGGTCACGTTCATTGGTTCGCTCATTTCGGTTCCTTCCAAGGCGGCGGATGATGCCTCACATTCCATAAAAATAGTCTACACTTATTTACTTAATGTGTAAAGGTATATTTACTTATTAGCTCCGTTGAACCGGTTCCGACATTCTGAAATATTGGGTTCGATGATGTCCATGTCGGTGACGATGACCACGAAGTAGTTTTGTCCCGACATGTCATGCCATTCACGTGAATGTCCCACGAATTCGATGGTCTCGCCGCCTTTCAGCGAGTCCATTTCCAGGCGGAGTCTTCCCGTCGAGGGGACAAGTGTGACGAATCTGGCCGAATCTTTTTCGAGCCAGCATGCCTTCACCGCTTTGATTTTCCTGCCTCCGGTCAGGTTCAACGTTTGGCGGACGCTGATGGGAGGGATTTTCACCCTGCCGACCTGTGGGCTCATGCCGATCATGCCGTTTTGTGGCAGTAGTGCTTTCCATGCGCGGTTGTTCGTGGTGGTCATGTTTTCCTACTCCTTGTCTTCCTTGAGGGTTCCCTGTGGCTGTCCGAACACTTTTTCGAGGTCTTTCGGATCTAGGTTGGTGGCGCATCCGCTTGTAGCGGTGGTCAGATCCTGCTGGGCTTTGGTCAAAGCGTCGTAATCATCCGATTTGGAGTCCACGAGCTGTTTCGCGGTTTCGTACGCGTTTTTGATGTCGCCGCATCCCTGCGTGTTCTCCAGGTTGTCCTGTTGGATGGTTGTCACGGATTTCGCGGTGTTGTCCAATCCGTCCGAGAGGTCCGAATGGCGTGCTTCGATCGCGGCGCGCATGGCTTGCGGATACCATTCGCGTGCGAGGGTGCGGATCGTGTCGATGTCCTTCTGTTGTCCGATCGCGTCGTACAGGTCGGTCGCTTCGGCGAGGTCCTGCCGTCCGTGCCGGTATAGCAGGGTGCTGAGTGTGTCGACGTTCGAGTTTTCGGGCGCGTTCAATAGGTCGCGCACGTCGTTCGAGATCTGTTCCGCGTCACCGGTGAACATGGTCTGGGCTTTCTGTTCCAGACTGTCGGACGTGGACGCTGCTTTTCCCTTTTTCTTTGCCTTCGCTTCGTGTTTCGCATCGGACTGGGGCTGGGCGGCCGAATTGGCTTGGGGCGCCGTCGTGGCCGACTGATGTTTCCATGGGTTGGCCATCAGCATCATGACAGCCACGGCGATGACCGCGATGGCGCACCAGATGGCGGCTTGTTTCTTCGCTTCGGGTGAGGACTGTTTGCGTGGATTGTTCTTTCCCATTGGTCTTCCTTTGCTCAGAGGCTTGAATCGTTGTTCGGCAGACTGTTGTCAGGGGTTTCCGGTGGCACGTACCATCCGCCGGAGTTCCCGCCGGACGATCCGCCGCTGTTGCCGGTGCCGCCATTGTTCGCATTGCCGCCATTGTTGCCGCGGGGCACGGTCGTGGAGCCGGAGCCGCCGGACGAACCATGGTATTGCGGCGTGGGCGTCGGTGCTGGGGTTGGTATCGGCGCGGCCTGTTGCGGCTGCTGCTCCTGCGCTTCGGCCTGGCGTTTGGCTTCCTCGTCGGCCTTGGTTTTCGCGTCCAATGCGCGGGCGAGGTTTTCGCGGGCCTTGTCGAGTTTGGCGGCCATGTCGGTCCACGTGTCGACGGTCGTCTTCTTGTCGAGCTTGCGGGCCTGCGCGATGAGCTTGTCCAATGTGGCTTTCGCCGTACGGGTCGCATCGTCGGATGGTTTCGCATCATTGGAGGCTTTCGACGCCTTGTCCAATGCCGTATGGCATTTGTTCTTCGCGTCCGTCAACGGCTTTTCCTTGACGAGCCGGCCAATCTTGTTGGTCAGCGTGCGGGTGCGTTTCGTGGCCTTGTCGGCCTTGCCGGCGAGCCTTTCCGATTCGTTTTCCGACAGTCCCGTCCGGTCGGAGCGCATGAGCCTGCCGTTCGAGTCGATCAGACGGCGGAGGGAATCGATGTCGTCCGTATCCTTCAATCCGATCCGATCCGCCTGCTTGATCGTGGTCTTCGCCTTGCCGGTCCATGTGGACAGTTGGCTCATGGAGGTCTGCAACCGTTCGGCCGACGCCTGCTGCCTGACGGCGGCCGAATGGGAGCCTATGAGCGCGAACAGGACGAGCAGGAGAATGAACGTCAGAGCGCCGATGAGACCACGACGCACCCAAACCATCGTCCTGGCGTCCTCGGACGGTCCGTCGGGGTTGGCCACGTCCTGCAGGCTCACGGTCGTCCTGATGCCGCCGGAAGCCGTTTCCGTTGCCACGGGTGGGATGTCGGATGGGGTTTCATCTCCGACCGGAATCATGGAGGTGAGGGTGTCCTCCGCCTCGTCCGGAACGTTGGCATCCTCCATGGCCGGACGTGGAGGCAGTGGGAACGCCGGCATGGGACGGGCGTCGCTGGATGGCGTGGAAGGTTCCTGATGTTCCGCCGTCTGGTCGTTTTCGACGCCTGTGGATTGTGGAACCGGCGTCGTGTCTGTCGCGCCTTCGGATACGGGAGGCAATGCGAACGTGTCCTGAACCGTGGCGGGGACTGTCGTTTCGGTTGGGGGAGTGGTCGTCGTTTCATGCTTGTCGTCATGCTGGACCGGTTCGATATCATGCTTCCGGTTGGAACGGCGGTTTTTCGGCTTGCGCGGTGGTGTGGACGGTTTCGTCTCCTGAAGCGAGTCGAGCCAGTCGAGGTCGTCCCTCAACGCGTCGGACGGCGTCAGCTGGTCGAACAGGCTAGGCTGTTCGCTGGTCATCGGTTGGCTCCTTTCCGCGTGCGAACGTGGCGTCCATCTGGTCGATCATGCGTTCGCAACGGTCGAACACTCCGGCGGGATCGCCTTGCACGATGCGTTCCAGGCGTGCGGTCAGATCGTCCTGCAGGCCGATGCTGCACGGCTTGTAGTTCTCGTCCAAGTAGGTTTTGCCATACGCGTGGAGGATCATGCGGGCTCGGCCGATCAGGTCGTTCAGGTTTCGACGGTCCTTGTCGGACAGGAGCTTGGACCGTTCCGTGTCCCGCATCAGCATTGCGGCGGACGTGGCCGCGCGGTCGAGCCGATCGCGGCTTTCGCGTTCGCGTCCCGTGTAGGACAGCCAGACGCGGCGGATCGTCTCCTCGTCCTGCGCGGCCTGCGCGAGATGCTCCGTGGCATGGTCCGTGTCGTAGCTGCCGCGCAGGCTGTCGATTTCCGAACGCCACTGGGCGGCCTGATTGCGCAGTGTGACGTCGTCGGCCGCGGCCACGTCGTCGACGCGGGTGGGCGTCATCAGGTCGCAGACCGTGTCCAAGCCTTCCGACGGGGTGGAGAACCGCCATGACTGGTCAAATCCTGGTTCCTCGCTCCATCCGCCGTCACGGTTGAACCAATGCTCGTACTCATCCTTCCTGGCCTGCTCCCGTTGGCGTTCCTCCGGTCCGGACAGGTGATGCCGATGGTCGGAGTTCGAAGCTTCGGACGAGGCGAGATACGCTTTGACGCGTTCCAACGTGGAATGGATGAGCGACTGCAACGTCGGTGCGTACAATCCTCCGTTGGGGCTGGCGACGACCAGGTCCATGTAGCATTTGAGCGCATACACTTCCTGCACGACGTCGTCGTGGCGGATCCAGCATGGGGGAAGGGTCTGCGCCCAATCCGTGTAATGCGTGGTGAGGAACCGGCCCATGCGGATGGTGTGCAGCATCATCAAATCGATGTCCATGCGCGTGGGCGAGCCGGTCAGGTCCAACGGGCGCGCCTCGACCATGGTGGCAATGGAATGCTGGGGGAGTTTGGCCCACAATCCCGGACCGTGTTCCGGCTCGTTGAGCGGGGCCATGGTGATCTGCGTGAGCAGCTGGTCGAGGTTGCGCGCCATGGAGGCCGGCAGATCCTTGCCGGTCAGCTCCTTGTACTTGCCGTTGACCGTGGCGGTCAGTTCCTCGTACGCGTGCTCGCACTGGTCCCTCACGGACAGTTCGCCTTGCTGTCTGCCGACCATGTCGTCGAACAGGGACTTGACCTCTGCCCGGAATTCCCGTTCCATGTCGTCCGTCCAGAACGACGGGCGTTCCAAGCCGCCAGCCACGTCCGTAACCTGGCCTGATCCCATGGTCTCGTCATGCTTGACGTCGTCCGTGGCATCCGGCTTGTCGGCGTCGGTGCCCGCCATCTGGGTGAAGTATTCTTCGACGTCGCTCATGCGATGGTCCTTTCGCCGTGATCCTCATGCCATGCGTTCGTGGCCGTGGGGCGCAGGTCCTCCAAGCCCTCACGCCACCATGCGCGGCGCATGAACATGATCATGCGCACCAAGGCGGGCGCCTGTCCCAACGGTTCCACGAGCGCGTAGCCTACGGGCAGGAGGCTCAGTTCCTGTTGGGTGACGGATTCCTCACGCTCGTGACGCGTGGTCAGACCGCCCAACGGGCCCTGTCCCGGATTCCAGGAGGATTCGCGGCGCGTGCGGTGATGCGTGCCGATCTGGCCGATCCACCATTTCAACGTCTCGTCGTCGGACACGCCCTTGAGCATGATCCGATGGCAGTTCTCCCATACGGTCTGCTCCACGGCCTTGCCGTATCCGTCCTTCTCGTCGGCCATCTGCTGGCGGGACTGTTCCACGATGATCAGCTGGTAGCCGTTGCCGCCGCCCTGCGTGATGGCGTTGCGCAGGCCGGGCCATTTCTCGATGTTCGACAGTTCGTCCAACACGAACCGTGCGGGAGGTTCGATCTTGCCTCGCGAACCGGACGCCTTGTCGAACGCGAGATCCTGACACGCCTCCTGGAACGTGTCGAGCAGCAGGCTCACGAAAATGCCCGCGTTGCCGGCCACGCCGCCGTCACGGCGCGGCTTGGACAGCACGTACACAGTGTCGCCTCGCAACACCATGCGTTTCGGGTCGATCAGTCGCGGATCGGACGGACTCAGATCCATGCGGGCGCGCACGTTCGGGTCGGCGAGGATGCTGAACGCGTTCTTCACGCCGAACCACTCGCTGCCTTTCTGACGGGGATCGACGTGCGGCAGCGCGTTCAATGTCGCGGCCCAACGGTCCATCTCGCGTTCGTTCGTGTACTTGCGGATCAGGTCCGCGGCCTCCTGCGCGTTCTCCGGCGACAGGCTCCACTTGAAGCAGTCGTTGATGGTGCGGTCCGCAATCGCGGCCGCGTACAGCATGGCCTGCACGTACATGGCCGCGCTCACGCCCCACTCCTGGTTGTTCGAACCGGACCCCATGCCGCCGATCGCGACCATGGTCTGCGCGCGGCGCATCGCCACCGCCGGATCGTCGCAACCCTGCAAAGGCGTCCAGTTCATGTTGTGCCGCGTATCCGGATCGTTCTCCGCGACGCCCTCCGGGTCGAAGATGTGCGTGGTGCCCGCGCCACGGCCACCATACGACGCGCCGGTCACCCGATCCTTCACGCCGCATTCACGCAGGTAACGCGTCGTTTTGATGATGTCCCCTCGCGTGGAGGTCGCGAGCACGAAACCGGGGGCCTCGACCACGGCGGGGATGACGACGCTGACGGTCTTGCCGGAACGGGTAGGACCCAGCACGTAGATGTGCCGTTCGGAACCCAGCCACACCTCCATGTTCCACGACTTGCCCACATACCATGCGGCATGCCAGGGGCGGGGGTGGATGGCGTGTGGTTTCCGGTCGCGGAAGTCGGCCAGCATGCGCGGCAGGACGGACGGAACCACGTCACGGTTGATGGCACGCGGCCCATAGTCCGCGGCGAGCTGACGCCACGTGGCCACGCCGGGACGCGTGGACAGCCAGTCCGCCGCGCGTTCGCCGGAATCCCGATACGCGTCCCAGAAGATCCACAAGGCCATGACAACCATGAACGCGACCGCGAACACGGGCAGCGTCAACAGCGTCCATGCGAGCACGTCGCCTTGGACGGCGAGGAACAAGACCATCGACAGAATCAACGCGAACACGCACACCATCGCGCCGACACGCGCCACGAGATGGCTTTCCTCGTCCGAGAGACGTTCCAGCAGGTCCGTGTGCCGGCTCAGCCATACGCCCGGCTTCGATGATTCGAACCGTTTCCACGCGTCCATGACCTTGCGGCGGTTGTCCGCGTTCAGTTCCTCACGGTCGTATCCGCGATCCGTGTCCCCATGTCGTGCCATAGGAGGCCTCCTTCTTCGGGTTTCGATCAGTCGTTCTTTCAAGACGCCCTGCGCAGGCTTGACGTGTCGAACACGCGCGCCCACATGGGGCCGGCGATGGGCAGTATCATGCGTGGATGCTCGTGTCCGATACGCCAGATGCCATAGCCTTGCGCCAAACGTGGTATCTGTTCCAATTCGTCCTCGCTCAGATCAGGGATGAGCTGGTTCAGCAGGGGTATGTTCTCGCCGCCCTGCCGGTAGATGATCTTCGTTTCCATCAGGTTCATGAGCTGTTCGACCTTGCCGCGCAGGCCACTGCCGGCCGTGAACACCTGGGTCATGTCCGCGACGCCGTGCACGATCAGCCATGTCGCGCAACCCCAATGGCCCGCGGAACGCTGCCGGGTCTGCAACGAGTCGACCAGCTGGGGATTGGACAGCAGGTCCCACGCCTCCTCGCATACGATGATGCGGCGCAATCCGTCGCGTGCCTGCAGCAGCCGGTCGATCCACGAGCTGACCGCGGCCGTGTACACGCGTTTCAACGTGGGATCCTGGAACACGGGGCCGGACGTGTCGAACACGATGATCGGCGCGGCCGGGTCCAGCGTGATTGTGGACTCCTTGTCGAACATGCCGCTCATCGTGCCGCCCTCGACCATGGGGGAGAACACGCGTGCCGCCTCGCTGGCCTTCTCGCGCGCGAGATCGCGGTAATGTTCGAAACCGTGGATGTTCTCGTACACGCTATCGACCCAATCCCAGTCGGAAAGACGCGCGACCGCGTCCTGCAACGTCATCGGACCCACGTCATAGGAGGCGATGAGCTGGTCGATCAGGGAGAGCATGTCTTTGTCCAACGGGAACGGACGGTCGGGGTCCTTCACGGCCTCGGCCAACGCCATCATGGCGCTTTTCCTGCCCGACAGGACCTCCTGGCGGAGCGCGTGCCTGTCCTCGTCCGAAGTCACGTGGGACATGTCGGGCATGGCGAACGGGTTAAGATAACTGCCTTTGCCGGGGGAGACGACCTGCCCGCCGGGAATGGCCTGGGCTATGGCCTTCCACTCGCCCTGCCGGTCCGACTGGACGATGACGTTGCGTCCGAAACCGATCTCACGGACCGCGAGGACTTTCGCGCAATAGCTTTTGCCCTGGCCGCGCAGGCCACTGAAGAACAAGTCCGGACTGGTGGTCATGTGCACGTCGTACGTGCCCCAACAGTCGAATTGGAACAGTTCGCGCGAAAGCGCGTCCACGCCGATGGGCGGTCCGGGAATCAACTGGGCTCCCGAACCGGCCACGAACGTGGTGAGCACGCCCGCCCGGCCCGTACTGGTCTGATGCCAGGGAATCAGGGGACGTTCGTTGAAATCACGGGTGATCATGTCCAACGGGGACGAGGAACCCAAAGGCAGCATGCCTTCCTCGTCGCGTTGACGCGCCTTGTACACGCGTTTCGTCTGGTCGATCTGCTTCGACACCATCGAATACAGGCGGCCGCGCGCCGCCTCGACCGCGTTGCGGTCGGACCGGGAATACCGGTGGTCCGGCACGCGTACGGTACGGTCGCCACCGTCACGCACGCGTGTGAGCCAATCCAGTTCGGGAATGGACAGTCTGGTCGGCGCGGGCACGAAACCCACCACGCCGACGCCGCGACGAGCGGGACGGCCCAGCCGATGCCCATCATTCTCAAGCAACGGCACGAACGGGTCGACGTCATCGTCACCCGTGCTGGCCGTCCCAGCATCGTCGTATTCGTCATCGTCCTTGACGGACATGCTCACTCCCCGGAAAGAAAAACGAAAGGATGGGCGGCATGGGAACGGTACGCCCGTCGGCCGCCCATCATGTTGGCTGACGGTTTCCCGCTCACACGCTGTATCCGGCGTGGGCCATCAGAATACCGGCGACGATCATCAGCGCGAAGCAGATGATGGCGAGCATGATGAACAGGGTGGCCTTGCCTTGACGGGCCTTACGTCCCATGGCGAGCACCTTGTCCTTGGCCCTACGGCCCACGAAGGTGCTTTTCTGTTTGACGGCCAGGTACACGACAGCCTCGTACAGGCATGAGGCGGCGAGGACCATCAGCACGAGGATGCAAAGAGTTGCAGCCATAATTCCTCCCTAGAATCGGACATGTCCGGGAATGCAACATCCCTTACGGGAGATCCGTTCCCGGACAATCCACATGACACGACTGCGATATCAGACAGGGGGATTGACTCGTTCAACATCACGATGGAGAAACCGGCGGTGACGCGTCCCCGCTATTCCACGTGGCTGGTGTCGTCCGGCCGGCATCCGCGTTCGCGCTCTTCCATACGCCGGTTGGCTCGTGCCGAGACGACGCACATGCTCCATGTCATCAGCAGGCCAGAGAGCCAGAAGACGGCAATGATGGTTATGACAGTGATCGTGTCCATTTCATCCTCCTTGCGTGGGGATTGTCGTTTCCCTGTGTCGTGTTATTTCCACACGCGCCCCGTCCGATACCGTCACGGGGGGTGAGGGTGTGCGGAATCATGGCCGTTCTTTCTTCTCCCAGCCTGTTTCTTGGTAAAACGACCGTTGCGTGGCGCATCGGTATAAAATGGTTTGCTATGCAGATTCTGTTTCTTGACGAGAGTGGTACCGCACCGGCGCGCAATGCCGTTGAGCGCAATCCGTATTTTGTCCTCGGTGGCTTGATTGTGCCTGAAGCGCAGTGGAAGTCCCTCCAAAAGGATCTCAGGAGACTCAAAGCTGAGTATCACGTTGACGGAGAAGTTAAATGGCGATACTTCATCCCTCATCCGCTAAGTCACAAGGTGACGCCGCTTTCGCATCTGGACATACCGCAGCTTGACGAGCTGCGCATGCGATTGTTCAACGTAATCGCCAGCTACAAGAGCTTCCGTGTTCTTGCCACCGTAGTGGACACGAAAAGTTATTACGAGAAGCACCCCGACCGAGATGCAGAGGACATGTACCACGACGCGTTCGAGGCGGTCTGCGCTCGTTTCCAATACTATCTGCAGGACATGCAGCGCGCCACGACCGGCTCACCCTTCTACGGAATGGTGGTGATTGACGAGCGTAACAACCAGCAGAACAAGCAACTTGACAACTTCCACTTCGATTTACTCAACAACCACGACAGCAGACGCGCTGACTACAACAACCTGGTGGAGGGCCTGTTCATCGCAGCTTCACATCACAGCGTCGGCGTGCAATTCGCGGATCTGGTCGCTGGAGCCGTCTACCGCAAGGTATCCAAAGGCGATTCGAGTTTCTACGATGTGATACGAGGCAATATCCGGTGCCGCCCGAACGGAGACGTGAACGGGTATGGAATAATATCGGTGCCTCACGGTGCATTGCACGTCTAAATATGATAGACGCCGTGTCGAGGAATTCTCCTCAAACCTGCGAAGTGGCGCAGTCACGGCGTAATTACAATATAGCACACTATGGGTCTTCGCTGCGCCTATTATTCTATTTGCTATATTATATGCTCTTTTGTTCGATGGATGTGAGCTCGCGGCAAAGCCCGAGTGCGAGATAGAATAAGCCGTCCGATCAGTAAGAAACGCCTTGGATATCGCGAATGATCACTATGAACCAGTTCGTCCTCGGAATTCATCGTGCCATGGTCATGGTCCAGGATGATTGGCAAGAGAACCAGCCTAAACCACTGCTGGAATCCATGTTTGTATTGCCCTCCGCTAGGCGATCCGGCTCGCAACGGGTCTACGGGAATCCCGGTCCTGCGACCGTTTCGCCCGTTCCCAAGGCTGACGCCCCTAACGTGGCCGCCATCATGAAGCGGCATGGACGTCCCGGCAGAGGATTCCTGCGTGGTAAAACTTTAGCTTCGGCCCGGCCTTCCGACCGGAAAGAAGGACATGGGTAAATGTTTACGCCCCCGACGGAAAGTCCAAGATGCAGGACCGTGGGAAAGGAGAACGGCCGGAACGGGAGTTCCGGAAACCGTCGTAAGGGTTTCCGTCGTCCTGTTCCGGCCGCCTGTTTGTTTGGAGGGGGAATTGGGTCAGCGCCTGCCGTGGCGTGCGGTCACGTCCATGCGGCGGCGCTTCATGTCGAGCATGGTCCAGCCGATGCCGGTGAGAGCCACGGCTGCGAGGAGCATGCCGTTCGTGTTCGCGCCGGTGGACGCCATGACCTGATCGGCCTTGGCGGCGGCGTTCGACGTGGCCTTCTCACTGGCCTTCAGGCCGGCCTGCTCGATCTGCGGGCCGGAGGCTCCGTTGGTCTTGGAACCGTTCTTGTCGGCCGCGTTCTTGATCGCGGCGGCCAATGCGGCCTGGGCCTTATCGTAGTCGCTCTTCGCCTTGGCCTGCGTGGTCTTCGCGCCGGCGAGCTTGGCCTTCGCTTCCGTCAACGCCTGCTTGGCGGCGTCGAGATCCGTCTGGGCCTTGTCGACGGCGGACTGGGCGGCCTTGACCGCGTCGGTGTCCTTTGCGTCCTTCCGGGCCTGTTCGAGCTTGGCCTTCGCGTCCGTCAACGCCTGTTCGGCGTTCTTCACGTTGGTCTTGGCCTGTTCGACCTGCTTGGTGGCCTCGTCGCGGGCCGTGGCGGCCTGCTGGTATGCCTGGATCTTCGTGTCGAGATCGCTCTGGGCCGCGGTCAACGCGTCGGTCTTGGCCCTGAGGTCGGTCAACGCGGCCTCGAGATCCTTGACCTGCTGTTCGGCCTCGTCGCTCTTCGCCTTGGCCTGCGTGTAGGCGTCCTGCTTGGCCTTGAGGTCGGCCTTGGCGCTCTCCGATGCCTGCTTGGCCTGCTCGGCTTCGCTCTTGGCCTGCTCGTAGTTGGTTTTGGCGGTGGCCAAGGCGTTCTCCGCGTCGGTCAGGATGTTCACTCGTTCGTCGGCAGTGGTCTTGTCGGCCTGTGCCTTGTCGAGCGCCTGCTTGGCTTGTTCGACCGCGGCCTGGGCGTTCTTGAGGTTCGTCTGTGCCTGGCCGTTCGCCGTCTTGGCCTCATCGTAGGCGGCCTGGGCGGCCTGGCGTGCGGTGTCGGCCGTCGAGTAGTCGGCCTGTGCCTGGTCGTTCGCCGTCTTGGCCTGGTCGTACGCGGTCTGGGCCCGCTGGCTCTTGGCGGTCGCGTCGGTGAGGATCTTCGCGGTTTCGGCGGCTTCGGCCTTTGCGGCCTGCTGGGCCTTGTCGGCGGCGGTCTTCGCGTCGGCGGTGCTGGCCTTCGTCTGGTTGGCCTTGTCGAGCGCGGCCTTGGCCTCATCGACCTTCTTCAACGCGGCATCGTACGTGGACTGGGCGTTGCGGACGCCGTTGACGTAGTTTTCGACCATCGTGCGGTACACGGCCGCGTCATACACGGTGTCGTTCTTGTTGTAGGAGTTCCATTCGTTGAAGAACTCCTGCGAGAACCCGTGGCTGTACTTGTTCGCGCCGTAGCCACTGTAGGCCATGCCGGTGGCGGTGTAGTCCGGGCTGATGATGTTGAGGTAATGGCCGATCTTCTGGTACAGGTCCGGATACTTCAGGCTGATGTCGTACGCGGACAGGGCGGCGAGGTCCGGATAGTCGCCGGACTTGACGGCCGCGTCGTAGTTGGCCTTCTCGGCCGTGTACCAACCATCGTACGGATCCCAGTCCGAGGGGCCCCATGCGAGGTTCTCGCCGGTGTTCTCGTACTGGTAGTTGTGGCCGTAGTGGCCGTTGGCGGCGTAGTTGGCCTGGACCATGGCCATGGCCAACGCGGTCTCGGACACCTTCAACGGTTCCAGGCCGTTCTCCTCGCGCAGCCTGTTGCACTCGTCGATCATGTCGAGGGCCTTCAGCAGGTTGTCGAGGCTGGTCGCGTCGTCCTTCGCTCCGATGTGCGTGTACTCGAGGTACTTGGACACGCTGGAGTCGGTCAGATACTTGTACGCCTGCTCCGCGTCGTCCGTCTGGAACCAGCCGGCAGCGCCCTGCGCCTCCTTCTTGACGGCCTCGTCGGCGGCCTTCTTGGCGTCCGCGGCGGCCTTGACAGCGGCGTCGTACGCGGACTGCGCGGCATCGGCGTCCTGCGACGCCTTGTCGGCGGCGGCCTGCGCGTCCGCGGCGTTCTGGTTCGCTTTGGCGAGCTCGCCCTGGGCCTTCTCGTTCGCGGTCTGCGCCTTGTCGAGCGCCTTGTCGGACGTGGTCTTGTCGTTGGATGCCTTGTCGAAGGCGGCTTGGGTCTTGTCGGCCTGGGCCTTCGCGGAGGCGGCGTCATCGTTCGCCTGGTCGAGTTTCTTCTGCGCCTTGTCGGCCTTCGACCGGGTCTTGTCGGCGGCGGTCTTCGCGGTCGCGGCGGCCACGGTGGCCTCGGCCTGCGACTTCCGGGCCGCATCGACAGCCTCGCCGGCCTTACGGGCGGCGTCCTGCGCCTCCTTGACCTTGGCGGGATCGTTCGCGTCGCCTGCCAGACGGGTGGCCTCGTCGAGCTTCGCCTTCGCCTCGTCGGCCTTCGACTGCGCCTTGTCGGCGGCCTGCTGGGCCTGATCGGCCTTGGCCTGCGCCTTGTCGGCGGCGGCCTTCTTGTAGGCGGTGTCCTGGTCGAGCTTGGTCTTGTCGGTGGCGTCGACCTTGGCCTGAGCCTCCTGCGCCTCCTTGTCGGCCTTGGCCTTGGCCTTGGCGGCGTCGTCGCGGATGGACTGGCTGTCGTTCATGGCCTTCTCGAGCCTGTCGGCGTTCTGGGCGGTCTGGTTGGCCTTCGCCTGCGCCTGCTGGAGGTTGTCGTGCGCCTGATCGAGGCTGTCCTGCGCCTGCTGGACGACATTGGTGGCCTGCTGCACGTTCTGGTTCTGGTTGATGGTGTTCTCGACGTTCTGCTGGGCCTGCTGCACGTTCTGCTGGGCCTGGTCGACCTGCTGCTGTGCCTGATCCACACCCTGCTGTGCGTCCTGCACGCCGGTGTTGGCTTGGTCGAGGCTGTCCTTGGCGTCGGCGACCTGCTGTTGGGCTGCGGACACCTGATCCTGCTGCTGCGCGTTCTGTTGGGCGGCTGCCTGGTCGACCGCTTCCTGTGCTTGGGCGACGGCCTGCTGGGCCTGCTCGACCGGCGTGACCGCGGTCTCGTCGGCCATGGCCGGCGCGGCGATGGTGCCCGCGACCGCCACGGATGCGACCGCCGTTGCGAAAGCCTTCTTGTTCATATCTACCCTCCAATGCCATCTCCCGATCATGGGATCCGGCTCCAGTGGAAACATCCCTGCGACGTTTCCGTCAGCCACTCCACGTGCCTCCAATCCGATATCGGCATCACCGGCGTGTCGTCCTGTCGGCAGTAATGTGGCCGCACACTCCAGATTACCCCCAGACATTGCCGGTCGGGGTCAACCCCTCCGCCCGTGTCGTCCGAACGGCCGGGTTCTCGGCCTGGCTGCGACGATCGCGGCCGGCAGTCCCGCGAGCAGGGTCACGCCGGACACGAGATAGGGGCGCGTGTCCCGTCCGCTGGTTCTCGGCGCGTCCTCGGGATAGGGCGCGTCGTCCGGCATGCTCACGCGTTCCCCGGTGACGAGCAGGCGGTACGTGTTAAGAAAGATCGGCGTGCACGTCACCAATGTGACCAGATCGCGGCCGGGTTGGATGCGCACGCTCCTCAGATCGTCCGGGTCGACCTTGCGGATGCGCGTGACCTTGTAGGCAAGGGTCTGAGCGGCGACCTTCACGTAGAACACGTCGCCTTTCCTCAGTTCGGTGAGCCGGGTGAACAGGGCCTTGTCCGCCACTCCCGTGTGCCCGGTGATGACGCTGTGCGTGCTCTCGCCGCCGACGGGCAGGCTCGTGCCGTGCAAATGGCCGAGCCCGTTGTCCAACGCGTACGAGTCGGCCCCGTGACGCACGGGCAGGTCCACGCCGATCGACGGGATCTCGACCGACGCCATGATCCCGTCGCCGAAGTCCAGCAGATTCTGGTACTCCTTGTCATCCTTGAACCCGAAGTCGCCATCGATGACGCCATCCTCGGTCGAGGTCTCGCCGATGACCTGCGGAGTGGCGGCGAGTTTCCTGTTGTACGCATGGGCTTTCTCGACCATGCGCGCGTACTTCCCGGCGGACCGGTCGCCCTCGTCGGCCAATGCGGCGCTTTGCGCGGCCCTGCGGGACGCGCCGGCCTGTTCCACGCCGATCCACGCGAACGTGCCCACGCCCACCAGGCAGAATACGGTCGTGACGGCCGCGAGCATGCGGAACACGCGCGCCATATGCCGTTTCCGCAGCAACCGGGACCGGCGTTCGCGGCGCGTGTCATACACGTGGTCGCCCTTGATGACCCAATCCCAATCCATACGACTCGAAATAACACTCATGTCAACACCACCGGAGGAACAACGAATATCGACGAAAAAGAGGAAGGCACCCGGCCGGTCCCATTCTTCTGGGGAACCTTGCCGGATGCCTTCATTCCCATATGCCGAACCGTCCGTCACTGCTCGCCGCGCATGCGACGCGTGAGCATGACCGTGGATCCGATACCCATCACGAGCAGGGTGACGCCGCCCGCGACGAGCAACGGCAGACTCACGCCACCAGTCGGAGTGAACTGTTCGAATACCGGCTGCCATTGCGCGTACAGGGTGATGTCCTTGTCCTGCAACGGAACCTGCGAACCATCCTTATAGGCGGTTCCATTGCCGTCGGCTTGAGTATCCCATCCCAGGAACACGTATCCGTCGCGCTTGAACGACTTGGACGTGTCGGACGGGACGGTCACGTCCGAATACTGCCAGCCGGTCGTGTTCGCGTGCGAGCCGGTGCCGCCGTTCGCGTCGTAGACGACGTTGGACTGCAACCGCTGCCAGTGCGCGTACACGGTCACATTACCCGTCAACAGCGTGTTCCAGTCGTACGGCCCCGCATCATCCTGCGGTCCCGCATACCAGCCGAGGAATCTGTAGCCTCGGATCTTCGACGTGTCTCCAGACTGCCAGCCGGAGCCGTCCGCGGCGGCCGTGTTGTATGCCACGGAGACGGACGCCGGGGTGGATGGCATCTGACCGTTCCACGTGTTCGGCTTGTTCGTGTCGTAGGTGAGGACCGGGTTGCCGACCCATACCGCGTACACGGTCATGCCGCCCTCGACCATCGTGACCTCGGCCTGGGCCTGGGTTGCCTGCGAATCCTGGCTCCAACCCAGTTGGGTGTGGCCCGGACGGGTCAGCATGCTGGAATCCCAGCAGTCGCCGTCCTTCGCCAACGTGGCAAGCGTGATCCTCTGGCCGGCCGGATAGTAGACCTGGCATCCGGACACCACGTCCGTGCTCTGGTCGACGGTCCTCACGGTCACGCTGCCGTCCTCATGCGTGGTGGTGCGCTGCACGAGGTCGGACACCTTGCCGTCGGTCTCCGATTTCGCGGGCTGAGTGGTGTTAGCGGACGTGTCGGACGGGATGGAACCGGTGGCATCCTGCGCGTTCTTGTCGTAGGTGAGACGGTAGGCGATGGTCGAATCGACCGGCTGGAAGCCGGACCCGCGGGCCTGTCCCGAGGCGACCGACCAACGGACGCGGAAGGACGAGCCGGTGAACGTGGCGCCGACGTAATGCTTCATTCCATGCGCATCGGCATTGTTCTCGTTCTCGTCCGTGGCTCCGGCCCAGCCGTTCGTGCCGAACCGGGCGAGATGCGCGTCGGAGCGCACGTACGCGCCGTCGAAGCCGCTGACGAGTTCGACGCCCTCGTTGTATCCGCTGGTGCCGCCGTCAAGGTCGGTGAATCCGGTCACACCACGCAGTCCCTGCGGCGTGGAACCGTCATCCAGCAGGAAATCGACGGTCACATCCATGTACGGACGAGACGAGGTATGCCTGTCCCACTTGCCATACGACGCCAAGAACTTGTGCTGCGATTCGTAGTACACCAGAGAGCCGAGGTTCTGGCCGTTCACGGTGATCTTGGCATTGAGCCACCGTTGCGTGCCGGAGGAGTCGCGCCACTGTCCCACATGGTGCAGGACCAGGCTCGCGCCATTCTTGTTCGGCTGGTACATGGTGCCCAGAATCCTGCCGGCGTATGCCTGGTTCTCCACCGTGGGATCCCAGTTCGTTTTGACGGTGAAGCCGTTCACGTCAGTGACCTGGTCCGCGGAAAAACCATTAACTGTGGAGAGCTTGAAATCGCCGTACTGCGCGGGGGCGATTTCACCGTTCTTCAGATCATGCACCGTCAGGCCGGAAGCGGTTTTGTCAGCCGCGAGTCCGACACTGCCCGTGGTCTTGGACTTGGCGGGCTGTACGGTGTTCTCCTTGCCGTATTGATTGGATGGCACGCTGCCGGTCGCGTCCGAAGCATTCTTGTCGTAAGAGAGCTTGTACGCCTTGTCGAAGCTTAGGTCGTCGACGCAGTTGCCCTCGGCGGTGAAGTCGAGGCCCTGACCGTTGGAGTCCCTGACGCTCCTGAACGTGAAGCGGGTCGTGGTCGAGGTGGCGAGGTAGTCGCCGGTATAGGTCTCCCATCTGCCGTCCTGCGCGGTGCCGTGCGTGGTGATCGTGGTGCCGACGCTGCCGGTCTTGTCCGACCCGTTGGATGTTGTGCGGGTCGCCTGCTGTGAGACGGTCTTGCCGGGTTCGCCGATCATGACCTGCATGCTGTCGTCCTGGTCCGCGTTGCGGGACGCGTGCTTGAGGCTCCACTTGTACACGACGCCGGGCGTGGTGGCGATGTCCTGGTAGATGTACTTGCCTCGCTTGGCTGCGGCGATCTCGCCCCACACGTTGCCCGCGTTGGTCGGATACGGGGTGTGGTTGCGGCGCTGCACCTCGACGGTGTCGGCACCGGCGGTGTCGTCGTTGGATTTCCAGCCGAACTTGCCGGAATCCCAGTTGTCGAGCTTGCTGTGCAGCGGGTTGCCGATGATGCCGGTCTTCGCGCTGATTATGGCGAGGTAGGTTGTGTCGTGACTGCCGTAGACCCTCTGGTTCTCGTTGATGATCTCGTTGCCGCGATAATCGAACGTGCCGTTCACCAGATGGTCCGGCAGATTCGACGTATTATCCGCCACCGTCTTCACGTTTCCGGTAGTCTTCGATTCGGCGGGCTGGACGGTGTTCTCCTTGCCGTCGCGCAGGCGTTTCAGCGCGTTCTCGACGCTTCTGCGCGCGGCCTCCAGACGTTTGACGGTCGGATCCTTGTCCCCGCGCTCGTGCGCGACGGTCTTGACGGTTCCGTTGGTCTTGGTCTTGGCGGGCTGGGTGGTGTTCTCCTTACCGCGCTGGTTCGACGGAACCTCGCCGGCGGCATCCGAAGCGTTCTTGTCGTAGGTGAGCGGATATGCGGTCAGATACGGCATGTACACGCCGACAGCGATGGCGCTGCCCCAACCGTCCCAATGCTGGTTCACCTGTCCGAACGAGACCTTGAACCGGGAGGCCTGCTTCGCTCCGACCACGGCGGCCCCCTTGGAATCCTTGTTCGCGTCGTCGGTCGCGCCCTTCGGGCCGCCGGCCAACGTCACGTGGGTGGTGCCGTAACCGGTGTTCGCCTTCGAATACGATTGGTTCGGATCGCCGCTGCCGATCATGCCGAGTTTCTCCAACGTCTTGTCGGATTCGATGTCGGTCTGCTCGTACACGTCGTGTCCTTGGAGGACGCCGCCGCTCATGACCTCCGCGTCGCCGAATGCGAGACGGAAGTCCTTCAGCACGTTCACGCCGGTGTCGGTCCGGTCTGCGGAAGGCGTGACGTTGGAGAACGTGACGGAGGCTGCCGGATCCTGCCTGCCCATCCTGCCGCTGAACGCGAGGGCGGTGTTGCCCGTGAGCTTGTACGCGGAGGTCAGCCGGCTCCACTTGCTGCCGGTGAAGTCCTTCGCGGCCAACGCCGCGTTGTCGGTATGCGTGATGGTCGCGTCCGCGTCGATGTGGCCGCCGGGCACGTTGATGCGCACCGGCGTCGGTTTCCCGCTGGAGTCCAACGGCAGGTTCGACCAGTCGATCCAGCAGAATTTGTCCGCGTATGGTCCGGTGGCGCCTTCGCCGGATTGCCTGCAGTTGAGGACCGTACGTCCGCCCGTATCGTCGGCCGTGGTGGTGACGGCGCCCGTCGTATCGGATGCCGCGCCGTTCGTTTCCACCGCGTTGGCGGTGCCGGCCAACCCCGCGCCCAACGTGGACGCGGCGACCAAACCGGCGATGAGTCTTGTGAAGAATCCCATTCTTTTTCATTCCTTCATATTGTTTTTAGAAAAGTCCTCTGATAAAAGGAGCAGCAGGGGCGGAGAGGCGAAGCCTCCCCGCCCCTGCTGCTGTGGAATCATCCGAGGAAAGGGTCAGGCCGCGATCGGACCGTCGCCCATGTTCTCGTGGCGGATACGGTACGCGCCCCAGCCGGTAGCGGTGGCGACCAGGATGATCGCGAACGCGCCGACGATCATGATGCCCATGGTCTCCGCGCCGGTCTGCGGCAGCTGGGTGATGTTGTCGATGTCCTTCACCACAGCGGTCGGTGTGCTCGCGTTGGCGTCGGCGTTGGTGACCTTGCCGGTGAGTCCCGGCTGGTCCTTGCCGGCGATGGTCACGTGGCCGTCGTCGGTGACCTTGATCGTGAAGCTCGGCTTGACGAACGTGAAGTAGCCGGTCGGCACCTGGGTTTCCTTCACGGTGTACGTGCCGGCACCCAGACGGGTGAAGTTGATGACGCCCTGCGCGTTCGTGGAGAACTCGGTCGCCTTGGACTCGTCCGTGCCGAACGTCCACTGGTTGGAGGCCGAATCCCACGTGTACCACTGGTTCAGGCTGTCGTTGTGGATTTTGAACTTCGCGCCCTGGATGGTCCTGTTGCCGTCCGCGGCGCTGATCTTCTTCAGGTTCACGTCGTAGGTCGGGACCGGGGTTTCGTCGGTGCCCGGGTTCGGGGTCGGCACGTCCGGCGGGATGACGGACGGCAGCCAGTTCGACGTGAGGATGATCTGGTTGATGGCCTTGTTGGCCTTGGACGCGTTGACGACCTTGCCCTGGTAGGTGACGGTCACCTGCTTGCCCTGGTAGGTGTCCACGAGGCTTTGCAGGCTCGTGACCTTGAAGCCGGTGCCGTCGGAATTGCCGATCTTGTCCTTGCCGATGGTGCCGAACTGGTCGGTGACGTCCGTGCCGGACGACGTGGTCGCGTGGAACGAGCCGTCGATGTAGGTGATGCCGGTCATGTGGTCCTCGAGGGTGATGGTGTCCACGGCCAGTTTGTTCGGCACGGTGAACGTGGCCTTGAAGTCGCGGGTCTCGCCGTTGGTCGCGGCCGCGGAGTCCTTCCACGTGCCGTCCACGCTCTTGATCTTCTTGTCGATCTTGGTGACGTTGGTTTTGATCTGGGTGGAGCCGAGGGTCTGTCCGTTGCTCATCCTGGTCGCGCCTCCGATGGTGGTGGACACGAGGATCGGGATGCCCTGAGCGTCGACGACCAGGTAGTAGCCTTCCGGCAGGGTCAGGTTCAGACTGCCGGTGGTGGAGGTCTGGTTGGTCTTGACCGCGGTGACCTTGCTGGCCGCGGCGGTGGACTGCAGGGTGCCGGCGACCTTGCGCAGCGTGTTCGAATCGGTCTGCAGACGCAGCAGCTGTTCGGCGGCGTTACGGCCCTCGGATGTGTTGTAGGTCACGCCGTTCTTGTTCAACGCGGCCTTGACCCACGCGTCGGCCGCGGCGTCCGGGGAGGAGGCGCTCACACTCTTCACGTTCGCGCCGTCCTTGACGACGTCGTTGTAGTTGGCGAGCTTGTACACGGTGAAGCTGTGGCCCGCAAGGGTGCTGCCATCGCCCGCGTTCAGCGTGAGCGTGCCATCCGCGGCGAACGCGGCTCCCGGAACGCATAATGCGGCCAGCGCGGCGGCGGTCGCGCACGCGGCTGAGATCTTCTTCATATTCATACTGGATTGGTCTCCTTCGGTGATTGTCTTTCCATGCGCCCGTTGGCCGGACGCGCACGGATCCGACATGCCGGCGGCGGACGCCGGCATGTCGGATCTTCCGAATGGTTCACATGCACGCCATCCAATGACGCCGGATATTGGGACGGGGGAGCGTCCATATGAGAGAAGGGCCATCGCCATGGTGGCGATGGCCCTTCGGAAAAGGAGCGGGCTACGGAGGATAGGACCCGTGTCCCGCAGGATTATGCGGGCCCCGTCCGCCATGGTCATGATGGACGGGGCCGTCCCGGTCACTTGCCGGAGTGCGCGGCGTGGCTTGAGGCCGCGGTCCTGCGGCGTGCGCCCATGAGGGTCACGCCGATGGAGCCGAACGCGATGATGGCGAGCAGGACGCCGGCGATGGTCGCGCCGGTCATGGCGAGATCCTCACGGTAGCCGTTCCAATCATCCAGGTTGGATTCCACGGTGGTGTCCTCGCACAGGGTCCTGTCGCCGACCTTGACCTGCTTGAGGCCGGTCGTGTCGGACGCGTCGCCGTCGACCTTCGTGCCGCCGGTCTGCTGGCCGCCGAACTGGTCGGTGACGGGGCATTCGACGAGCGGCGTGCCGGTGACCTTGACACGGTCGGTGTGCTTGCCGCCCTGCTCGACGCCCTTCAACGTGCCGGTGATGATGGTGGATTCGCCGGGCTTGAGCACGAGGGTGTCCCAGTTGTCCGGATACTTCAGGTCCGTGACGTCGCCTTCGCCGGCGATGGTCCTGTCGACCATCTTGAGGTCCTTGACGAGATACCAGGCGCCCTCACCGGTCGAGGAGTCCGTCTTGGACGTGTTGGTGATCTTGAACGCGATCTGCTGGCTGTCTCCGGCCATCTTCAACGCGTCCTTCACGTCGTCGCGGTCGCCGGCCTGTTCGCCGGAGGCCACGTCGTACTTCTCGATGTGGATCGACGGGGTCATGTCCGGGGTGCGGGTCCACACGATGTTGGACTGGAACTCCTTGTCGTTGAAGATCTCGGTGAACTGGTTCTCGACGCGTTCGGACACCTTCAGGCGCTTGCACTGGATGTACGCGCGCCAGCCGTTCTCATGCGCGTTGTCCGCGGACACGAGGGCACGGTACGCTTCGGTCGCCTCGACGGTGACCTGGCCGTTGGCGTCGGCCGCGGTGGCGAACAGGTCGCCGCCGAACTTCGAGGAGTCGAAGCCGTTGCCGGCGAGCTTGTCGCCCTTGGCGGCGAGCACCTTGCCGTCCCTGTACAGGTCGCGGGTCGCGTACACGGCCCACTGGCCCGTGTACTGGTCGAACTCGGTGTTCAGCGGATCCACGATCTTCCACTGGCTGACCTGCGGGTAGGCGCGGTCGGCCGGGATGACGGAGCTGTCGAGCTGGTAGAGGAAGGTGCGGCCCTTGTACACGCTTCTGCCGTCGATGCTTTCGCCGCCGACCTTGACGGTCACGTCCTTGGCCGGGTTGACGGGCTTGAGCGGGTTGGACACCTCGTTGGTCTCCACGGTCGTGTCGTTGGTGACCTGGATGGCCTTGTTCCTGACCGTGTACCCATCCTTGACCTTGACGACCTTGTACGGCATGACGACCTGGTAGGTCTGGCCGAGGAGGTTCTGGTCGATGCTCGGATCGGAAAGCGGATCATGCTTGGACGAGGACGCGTAGGCGGCGAGGTCCTTCGGCTGGGGGTCGCCCTTGACGGTGACGCCCTTCTTCGGGATCCACGTGTCCACGGTCTTCGCGTACACGTATGCGACGCCGTCCTTGATCTGGATGTTGAACTTTCCGGTCACGTCCTTGCCGGACTGGTCGAGCACCTCGATCTTGGATTCGTCGATGGCGACGTACCCGTCATCGAAATCGTCGGTGATGCCGGCCTTCCACACGCGGTACGCGTTGTTGGTCTGCTTCAGGTCGAGGGTGACGACGTAGTTGCCGGTGTCGCCCAGCAGCATGGTCTTCCCGTCGATGCTGACGGACGGGTCGCCCTGCTCCTTGGACTGGTTGTCCTTCTTGGAGGGATCATGCTTCGGGGGCAGGTTGTCGACGATGTTGGACGGGGTGATCGAATTGTTCAGGGTGAGCATCCACTGGTTGTCCACCTTGCGGTCGGTCGGCGCGTCCTTCGCGACGGTGCCTTCGAAACGGACCTGGACCTGCGGGTGGGAGCCGGCCTGCCAGTGTTCGGCCACGTATCCGTTGGAGTACGTGATGGTGAACTGGTGGTTGGCGTTGTCCCAGGCGACGGTGTAGTCGCCTTCGACGCCCATCTGCGGATCACTGGTGGTCAGCTGGTCGCCGGTGGCGAGGTCGGTGACCTCCAGGGTCTGCTGGTCGGGTTCGAGGTACTGGTCGTACGTGTCGGTGTCGCGGATGGACACGATGCGGTACGCGAGGTCCGACGGGATTCGAGGACGGGTGGTGAGCCTGTATTCGACCTTCTGGCCCGGATACACGACCTTGTCGTTCGCGTCGTTGTTCGCGCCGCCCTGGCTGCCTTCGGCGACGACCTTCTTGACGACCGGCGGAACGTAGCCGCAGATGTGCGGTTCGTTGGTCGGCTGGGACTCGTTGTTGACCTTCTCGGAACCCGAGTTGGTCAACTTGGAGCCGTCGGGGTTCTCGCAGAACGTGAGCTCGTCGCCCGCGGCCTTCCTGAAGTCCTTGCGGACCTGGGCCGCGCCCTTGCCGTTGGCGAAGTTCACCACGCCAGGCAGGAGCAGGCTGATCTGCTTCGGATTCTTCAATCCGGCCTGCGCGGCACGGTACTCCGGCTTCGCGGTCGCGGTGACCTTGGTGCCCTGGACGGTGATGTCGAACTGGTCGGTCACGTCACGGCCCTTGTTCGCGATGTCCGCGACGGAGGATGCCGCGTCGGTCGTGGCGTCGGCCTCGTACACGCGGATCTTCGACTTGTCGGACGTGAGGTCCCAGATGTAGTCGGCCTTGGCGTAATCATCGGTCAGTTTGATGTCGGTGACCTTGACGAGATCGGACGCGATGACGCCGTTGACCACGGACGCGACCTGGTCGCCGTCGAGGAACTTCAACGTGTCGGCGCCGGTCTTGTTCGTCTCGTCCGGATCGACCACGGCCTGCCAGGTGCCGTCATCGCCGAGCTTGATCCAGCTCTTGTCCGGGTTCGGGCTCCACTCCCTGACGGGCGGCTCGTTGCCGGGCACGGTCTGCTGGTTCCATTTCTCCCAATCGCCGTTGGTGAGCTGGACCTTCTGGCCGGCCTTGAGCACGCCCTTGGTGAACGCGCCCTTGATGGTCATGCGGACCTTGCGGTCGGCGGCCTGGTTGTAGGTCGTGTCGAGCAGCGGTTGTTTCGCGGTGATCCACACCCTGTCGTCCTGCTTGTGCACGTCGAACAGGCTGTTCGCGTCCTTGCCGTCGATGGTGACGGTCACGGTCGCGGAGTCCAGGTCGATGTTCCTGGCGCTCTTGGAGAAATCATCGCCCAATTCGTAGGAGCTCATCTTCCTGGCGAGGTTCCTGGGCAGCAGGCCGTTGACGGTCACGCCGAAATCATCCTGCTGGACGAACGTGTGCGTGTCCGCGTTGACGTTGTTGGCCCACGCCGTGTCCTCGGCCGTGGCGGCCTGGCCCTGGTCGGCGCTCCATACCTTGTCGGGCTTCGGGTTGCGCACCCAGACCGGCGGCTCGTTGGTCGGCTGGGATTCGTTGTTCCACTTCTCGGAGGCCTTGTTGGTCAGTTTCTTCTGGTCGGCCGCGGCCTGGGCGTTCGGAACCTGCTTGACGATGCCGCCGATGTACAGTTTGACCTTGCGGTCGGCGGTGCCGAGCGCGGTCTTCGTGAGGAACGACTGCTTCGCGGTCGCGGTGGTCGTGTGCTTCGCCGTGTCGATCGTGATGTCGAACTGGTCGGTCACGTCCTTGCCGTCCACGTACACCCTGACCTGGTCCTTATGGTTCCAGTCGATCCACTGGGCCGACGCGGTCCAGTCATCGGTGATGCTGTAACTGGTGAACGGGTTGAGCAGGTGCGCGGGGATACGTCCGTTGACCACGGCGCCGATCGCGTCGCCGCCCACGAACGTACGGTTGTCGCTGCCCTTGTCGTTCGTATGCTCCGGATCCTCGGCCTGCAGCGCGCCGTTGGAGTCCAGCACCCACACCTTGTCGGGCTTCGGGGTGACCTTGCCGACCTGTTCGCTGTTGCCGGTCTGGCAGTGGCTCTTGTCCGTGCTGCCGTATTCGTCGCCGGTCCAGCAGGCCTGGCTGTCGTCCGGAATGGTGTAGTCCGAACCGGTCGGGGTCGCGGACTGGGGCACGTTCAGCGTGTACTGTCCGGACGCGGGGTTCAACACGTGCGCCTTGACGATGCGCTTGCCCGGCTGGCTGTCATCGACCGTAATGTCGGCCTTGACGGCGTTGCCGTCCTGGTCGGTCACGGTGACCTTCGAAACATCGTCCCTGTCGGTGCCGCCGATCAGGACCTTCTGGCTGGACGCGTCGATCGTGTCATACAGCCAGAAATGCTCGCTCGCGTTCGACTGCGCGGTGATGTGCGCGGTGTAGAGGCTACCGGAGGCGATCTGCTGCGCGGCGGCAGTGACCTGCTGGCCGGCCGCGTTGGTGAGCTTCTTCGATGGCGGGGTCGGTACCGGCTTCCAGGATTCCCTCGCGTCGGCCGCGCCCGCATGGCCTGCGTCGGCCTTCATCTTGCCCTGCTTCGGGATGTTCACGTCGTAATAGTAGGAGCCGGCGGGCCAGGATTTCCATGTCTTGTCCACGTCCCTGAAACCGAACGACACGGACTGGGTCGTGTTGTTGTCCTGCGTGAACTGTTTGGACGCGGTGCGGGCCGTGCCGTCCAGTCCGGTCCAATGCAGGGTGATGGTGCCCGTCACGTTCTCGCTGATCGAACTGTTGCCACGGCTCGTGGTGATCGCGTCGGACACGTCGCCGGTCGCGCCGGCCTGGGTGAACGTGCCGCCGGCCTGCGTGCTGACGGTCAGATCATAGTTCGGTGGGGCGGGCTGGTACTTGTCGAGCGCGATGACCACGATACTGGCCGTGGAACTCACGTACTTCTCCATGAGCTTGTCCACGCTCGTGGACGGATCGTCGCTGAAGCCATTCCCAGTGTGATAGTACTGCGATCCGGCGTACTGGTATTCGTTCGGCGCGACGTACTTGTACCAGTTGTCCTTCCACACGCTCTGGTCATAGACGCCGGAGCCGTTCCATACGCCGGTCGTCGAACCGTTGCCGGAGACCGCGCCCACGGCCACGACGCGGCAGTCGCCGTCGCCCTCGCCCGGATGGCGCTGGTGGAAACCGGCGACGCACCGGCCGTTCGCGTCGGCCAGCGCGGCGGCGGCCTTGCCGGACGAGTCGTCCATCCTCACGCCCGCGTTGGCCATGGCGCGGCTCACGCTGTTGATGTCGGTCGCCGACCCCCACGAGCCGGACGCGTCGTCCTTGTACTGCCAAAACTGCATTGCCGCGCCGCTGCCGCCGGTGCCGGGCCTGTTGCCGCCCTCGCCGCCGGCGTACGCGGTGCCGGCGGTCAGTCCGCCGGCCAATGTCGCCGCGGCGACGAGCAGGGCCAACGCCTTCCGCTTGTTGTCATTGGAACCCAAAGTTCCTTCTCCTTTCGAAGATTCTGCCTGCAGATACGCTTCCCGCCTATGCGGGCAGGAAACGGGACGGCACGGGAACGCGCGTTCCCTTGTCGGCCGTCCAACCGGTTTCACATGCACGCCATCCGATGACGCCGGATATTGGGACGGGGGTCGATGGCATGGGAGCAAAAGAAAAGGACCGTTCCACGATGACATGGAACGGTCCTGAGAAAGGAACAGCGAAGCCGGTAAATCAATGATGGATCAAACCGTCCGAAGAGGGCGGAGGGCAATCATCTGTACAGCCGTATCCGCCGCTGCTTGGAACGAAGTCCGGCACGCTGCTGCCGGAGCCGCCACCCGATGTCGAACCGCCCGAATACGAGGGCGTGTACGACTGTTGGGGAGCCGAATACGACTGCTGCGTCTGGGCCTGAGCCTGGGCGGCGGCTTCGGCGGCGGCCTGAGCCTGCGCCTCCTGTTCGGCCTTCGCCTTGGCTTCCGAATCCGCCTTCTCCTTCGCCGCCTTCGAATCGTTCACGGCCTTGACGGCCTTGGCGATCGCCCCGGCGTCGCGCTTGGCGATGGCCTGCTTCAACGCCTCACGGGTCTTCTCATCCTGGACATTGCCTTCCGTCGCCTTGTACAGCCCGTCCGCGTCGGCCACGGTCTTGTCCAGCTTCGACGATTCGACCGCCTTCACGGCCGACTCCAACGCCTTCGCAGCCGCATTCACGGCCTTGGTCGTCTTGTCCGCCTTGGCGGTGGCCTCGTCCAGGCCGGTCTTGTCGGACGCGTCGCACTTGACCATGCCGGGCGTTTCCACTCCGGCGGCCTGCTTGAGCGCGTCAAGGGTCTTCGCGTCCTTCACGCTTGTCGCATCCGTCTTCAACGCGGCCGTCGTAGCGTCCGCGCCGAGCAGCGCCTTATACGACTTCACCGTCTTACCCAGGTCCGTGACGGCCGACTGGCACGCCTCACGAGCCATCGACACCCGATGGTTCTCGTACGCCCTGTATCCGCACACGCCACCCGCGACCAGCGCGATGGCCGCGACGGCGGCCACGCCGATGACGACCGGCCTGCGGTTCTTCCTTCCGGCCGGAACGGTCCCGTCCACGGGCGTGGACTGCGGGATGGTGTCCGGCGTCATGCTGTCTTTCTCGTCCATGACGACTCCTTCTCGACTACGTATGTGATTCATATTACCCACATAACCCCTTGTTGATATCGCACAGGGAAGAGGCTACAGGCTCCTGCCATGCGAGCGAACGAGCAGATACGTCCAGATGGCGAGATTCAGGATTTGGACCAGCAGGAGGATCACTTCCACGCCGGATGCCATGCCGGTCCATCCGTTCCGTGCATGCATGAGCCCGTGACCCAGTCCGTACGAGTAGGCGAACACGCCTATCCAGCCGGCCAGACGGCAGTACAGGCCGGTACGGCGTCGCGCTTCCGACCATTCACGGTCGGACCGTTTCGGAATCAGATATGGTCCGGTCAACCGCACGCATGCGATGAGGTTCAGAACGCATACGATGCTTTTCAACAGGTCCGCCCAGCTCATTGCCCGTCATCCTCTCCCAGTCCGGAGCCTTCAGGCGACTTTTTCAGGATACGCTTTCGATGGTCCGGTTGTCCGTTCCACGTTCCTTGACCATTGATATCGAGACGGACACATCACATTCCCGGACCGTCGAAACACGTCGGAACAGAAGATGAGGGCAAGACGGAGAGGTCGGGATCAGGAAGAGGCTCGGGGACGGATGCTTCCGGACTGGACGGGAAACCCACAGTTGGATGCAGTTCGCGCCATGCCTCCATGAACGCGTGCTCGTACCGATAGTCGCAGACCCTGCGATGGTATTCGTGGAAACCATCAGGCACGACGGTGAGACCATGCGACATGGACGGTATGGAGTCAAGCAGATCATGGAAGGAACGTGGATCGTATCTTTCCATGAAGCGATCCAACGCCTTGGTGCATTCCTCGTCCTGTCCTGATGCGAGGTATTTCAACGGGGCGATGGGTTTTCCCCTATCCGTCACGTAGCAGGAGCGGACATCCAACGCGTCTTGGCGAATGAGATCCGGGTTGGCGAGACGGCGTTCGATTCCCGATTCGGTTCTTTTGTTGTTGAACGAGTTGCCATTGCCGTAGACCGGCGCGAGGGAGAACTCCCCGCGTGGATTCCTGAGCACGCCCCAATTCGTGTTGTTCCGGTCTATGTTGCGGATGAACGCGTCCACCACGAACATGTCCCAGAACCGGTCGGACACTCCATCGATCGAGCGAAGAACCGGGATACGGTGAATCGCCGACCGTACGTCGGCGAGCACCACTCCGGAACCGGTGGACGCGTCCTCGGTGAATCCTGGCTCGTCATCGGAAAGCGAGTTCTTCAGATCATGGAAATTGACAAGTCTGGAATCAGGGAAGGTGAAGTCCCTGCAGGCGCAGACGATACGCCCATCACGGATTCCCAGCACCGTTTCATGAACCGGTATGCCAAGAGCGGCATACACGTGGGATCCCAGCCATTCGGACACCGGCGCGGTCGTATACGAAGGAACGCTGCCCTGAAGGTTCCTGGTCGTTCCGGGGAATTTCACCAACCAGTCGCCGTCCCTCCAGACGAGTCCGATCTTCCGTCCGGCGTTCCCGCCGTAGAACTGTCCGGAAGTCTCGCATGATTCAAAATCTTGGATGTCGATCATGATGCCCATTCTAATGGAGCCGCCCCATGACTGGCATATCCGCCCGCATTGGCCAGCCACGTCCCTTGTCTCATAGTCCGGCGTTTTCTCGTACCTGATTCATCAGATCCTCCAACGTGGACATGATAGATTCCATATCGGCCGAACCCGCCGGAGTCTGCTCCGCACGGGCCAACGTGTCCGAAAGCCGAGTACGCAGATAAGGAACCATCAATTCCATGCCCTCGGTCCGGTCAAGCAGACTCCGGGCCTCGTCGATATCCCTGGCCAGACGGTCCGTGTCCTCCCGGTCCGCGTGAATCTTCGCAAGCCGGTCGGCCTTACGGGCGAACGCCGCGACCTGTTTCGACTGCCTCGCATACCGTCGCGTCGCCCGCGTGGCCTTACGCGTGTTCTCCTCAAGCCGACTGTTCCTCTGGCTCGCGTCACAGTCGATGGACACGGGCTTGGCAACCTTCCGCAATGATTCGTATTCGTGTTTCTGCCGCTTGCTCAACGCCGGCAGGTCGATGGTCCTGAACCGTTCGGCCACCTGACCATCCAACCGATCACGCGCCTGGCCCATCTCCGCAACCGCGGTCTCGCACGCGGAAGCGAGCTGGTGACGGTGGACGCTCATGTTCGATTCCGTGATAACCAGGCCGATGCTCACGACCGCGACGATCAACGTGACGATGGTGATGACGACGATCAGCCTCTTCGGCATGCGGGACACGCCGCCGGCATGCGGACTGCCATCATCCCAACCCGGGCCGTCATCCAAAGACCGTGGCGCGGAAAAGGGATTCCATTCCGGGTCCACTCCATCCGGTTCCGCGTATTCATCATCGTCATTCCGGTCCATAGGAAACTCCTTACACGGTCATGGTAAAGAAAAAGGCCATGCCGCCGGACCGTCCCTCGCGAGAAGAAGAAGTCAAGAACGAGGGCCGCGATAGGTCCGGCGGAACTGGCCTGCCGTGGGAAAAGGGAGAAAGGGTGTAGCCCATTCCCGACGGGTGCGCACGCCCACCATGGCTTGCGTGACGGGGAACGTCTGACGGTTTCTGAGGGTAGGAAGGAAGCCGGTCCGTTCCCGTCGGACATTCCACGTGCACGCAAGCCGATAACGGTCGATAACAGTCAATGGAAAGAGCAGCCGTGGAAGCACACTCCGAACAACCAACTCCAGTATGGACCGGTCCGTTATCCCAACACGTCGGCCGCCATGTCCAGCAACGCACGGTTCCTATGGGAATCATCCTTCGCCATGAGACTGTCCAGGAAACCGGTATCCAAGACCAGTTTCAGATCAGGTTCGAACCGGACGTCACCCAAGCATACGGACAGCCGATAGGTTTCCACGCAATGCTCGCCGCGCACGACGGGAACCTGACCGTGAATGAGGAAAGACAAATCGACGAAACCATGGCCCTCCGCTCTATCGACACGGACATAACCATCCATCCTGGTCGGAGCGAAACGAACGCTTTTGATCCGTAGCTTTTTCAGATAACAGTGCAATGGGCCATCCACCAGCAAGTACCGTCCCATCAGATTCTGAGCTGGTGCGGCGTAGAAAAGCATGAACGACTGGTTGAAGTAGGAGGCGCGATAATACCGCCATCCCTCATCGGCACGCCACATGGACAGCAGTTCCCGCGCGTATCCACGTCCCACATGCAGGCCCGTGGTCTTCTCCCAGATGTAAACATACCGGTCGAATTGGTCGCGCATCAGAGCGTACAGTTCCCGTCCGGCCTTATCCGTCGGAGTCCGGCGTGTGTTACCGGGATCCGAATGGTTCCTGGACAGCGGACAGAACATGTACGCGGTCTCGTCATAGTCCGCGACTCCAGGAACCGACGCCGAGTAATGCCGGCCATACGGATTGGCCGAACGGCTTCCTTCAGTCCTTTTGAACAGGTTGCAGATCAGGATCGGATTGCCGCACGCCGGACATACCGCGAAATACGAGGGATGTCCGCCCCGCATCTGCACGAACGGTGCTTTCCGGTTCGTTTCCCGCCGATAATTTTCTTCCGTCAACGGCACAACGCGTCCTCTTCGACCTGTTCTGAAAACATCCATGGCGAACCTCCACTAACCGGAACCGATATCGGTTCCAATCGTAGGACGATTCGCCTATCATCAGTCAGGACCAAACTCACTGGTACCTCCTGCTGACTTTTATCCACCATTCCGTCGAGAGGGGTGGCACCGCGCCCTCATGTTCGGCGAACGCGAGCATGGAAAGCACCGTGGTCAGTCCCATGCCGAACTCACGGCCACCCTGCTGCAGAAGGAACAGGTAATCCTCCGTGCAGTCGTCGCAATCCATATGGTCGATGATCGCCTTGCGCGCCAGACGCGCACGCTCCACCTTGTCGACATCCTCTGTCATGATCCAGCTCCTTGTCTTTTAGGAATCATTCCGCTTTTTCACGCGCGTCACCGGGGATTGTCGCCAATAGGGCACAGTTCCCGAAGCGTTCCAGTCCATCCCCGCCAACCATCCTGCGGCTGCAGGGGACGGATAGCCAATGGCAAGACGACGGCCCGCGATAGGAAAACAGCGTAATCACAGCCAAACAATTGTGGTACAATTAATTCCATGATCATCTTCGACCCCAAATCGGCCTACAAGCACTTCAAGGAGGACCGACTCGACGAGGACGGGATACGCAAGGCCATGGCGCATCCGGAATGGATCGCGCTCATCGACCCAGCCGACCCGACCATCCCGCCCGGAACATCCGGCAACATGGTGGCCCTCGTCATATGCCTACGCCATCCCGGCGCGTTGGACGACGACCTGATAGAAGTGCTCGCCCGACCGCAGGGACGTGACATGCTCGTGTTCCACGTCGAGCATCTGACCGACAAATGGCGTACCTACTGGATAAAATGGAGGCAAAGAAAATGACCGACATCTACGAACGACTGGCGGACGAGAACGAGCCCGCCCCCGCGACGGCTCCAGCCGCGCAGCTCACGGGCGATCAGGCGTCCGAGCTGATGACCTCGCTCATGGCCGAGGACTCCGACGCCACTGCGATTCTCGCCGCAATGGCCGGACCGGGTCGGCCAACAGCCGACGAGAAACGAGAGAAGAGCGTGCAGGAACGCTTCCGCGTCCCGGCCTCATGGAGCTCCTATATAGAACATGCGGCGATACGTGATGGTTTCAACAACAAAAGCAAGTATCTGAAGGCCCTCATCATCCAGGATGCCCGCGCGCATCACGAAGAGCACCGCCTGCAGGCCGCGTAATACGGAAGGGGAACGGTTCGTGACGATTCCAAGTCGCGGACCGTTCCCCTTTTTTCCATTCCCGTCGTTCATCCCTCGGATCGGCAAACGAACACGCCCGGCATGCCGGCGCATCCATCGATTTCGACAATCTGAGACAAGGCCCGTTTGATTCCGTTCACTTTCAACGTGAGATCCGGTTGTCCCATACACGACCATTCCGCCATCAGACTGCCATGTGGTCGTTCCGGCGAAAGCATGACACGAAGTCGCCGGTCGAATATGAGGCTCCTACGCACAAGCCGATCCGAACCGTCAGCATACGGGAAGTCCACCGTCACGGTCCATGTCAATCCCGTGATCCCATTGAGCAGGCCGAAAGGAGCCACCAAAGGAAGACCGCAACGGGAGACCCTACGGCCAGCCGTACGTACCGGACAGTGGATATGCCGATTCGTATACGGTCGGCCGACCTTCCACGATCCCACGGGAAACATGTCTTTGCCGGAACGCACCGACAGGTCCATGCTGATCTGGGCTCCAGTCTCAAAACAGGGATACATAAGCATCAACACCAATATCCCGTCACAGGACCCGACCGGTTGCAAACGCTCAACCTCGGCAAGAACACGCGCATAATAGGCGTTTTCGCCATCCGAAACATTCCATGAGGCCCCATTTCGATCGGCTGTCTCCCGGTTTTTCATACTCCCGTCCTTTATCATTTAGCAGCCTTCGTGTGGGTGTCTAAAGAAGCAATGACAGGGCCCATGCCAGCGTGGCAATCAGCACGAACGTCCGCAGAAGCGGGTCGAGTCCCGACCATGCGGCAACCAGGTCGCGCACCGGCTGTTCGATGAGCGAGAAGAGCATCGAACGAGCCCCTGGGGTTATGAGCAGGACACACCATACGATGAGCAACGTTCCGACGATGCGCATCTTGCGCGTCTGCCCCCTGACAAGCTCGAACACCCCATACGGAGCGAGAGCCATCGCCAATACGCATGGCAATGCGTCGTAGATTAAAGTGTTCATTCCAGTTCCAGCCTTCCCCTAAGCGTCGTGCAAGCCGACACGATTGTTCTCGGCGATCAGGAGCGTCACGTCCTGCAGGTCGTGCATATCATTCATTTTTTCTCCGTTCCTCGCGATCCTTCAACGGTTTCACGGTAAGACGGGTCGATATCGAACTTTTACCTTGATGTGTGTTGCTTTCCGATATCGGTATTGTGTGTCATGCTTGTCTCATGGGACTTGTTGACAGAATCAAGGATCTCCTCGCGACCGCGGCCAAGAGGAACGAACGTCAATCCCGGCTGAGGATTGTCCCAACGGCGGACCAGATGCAGACAGACATGGTCTGGAACCTTCTCACCGAACAGATCGAACATGGCTGGGACGAAACCCTGCCAAAGCCGTCGCCCAACCCGGATGACCTGTACAGGCCGACGCTCATAGGGGCGTGGTCCAAGGACCGCCTCATAGGAGGCGCGTTCGTCATGCCAGACAGTCAGGACGCCCAAGCACTCGTGTCGTTGGGAGCGGACAAGGCAGCGCAAGCCTTCGAACGAAGCTGCTGCATGATCCAAGGGATCGCCGTCATCCCCAAGCACAGGCGTGAAGGCATCGGATTGAAAATCAAACGGCACTGCGACCTGTGGGCCGCACAACACGACGCTTGCCTGGTCTTGAGTATTCCAACGAACAATGCGGCCCGACGCATGAACGAGAAGGCTGGCTACGACGTCCTTCCACCGCAGGTCGCCCTGTGCGTCGAGGTCACGGATGACGACAATGCCATCGCCTGCTGTTTCCCTATCGACGGTGTCGTTCCCGACGCCTGCTGGACGTTCCATATAGTCGCGCAACCCAAGTGGGTGCCCCTTGCCGTTGGACAGGGGACGGTTAAAGGAATGGGCGGGCATGACGACGGTGGCGGTTTCACACCCGAATGGATGTATCGAGCCGTCGTGTCCTGAACGATGCCATGTCATGATGGTCAATTCCTCCATTTCCTTCCGGTTCAGATGCCGAGGGGCAGGACGGTCGTCAACGCGGCACGTTGCTGGCCCTTCATCGGGTTCAGTTTCATATGCCAGTTCTTGGCCTTGTTCTGCATGTCCCTGTCGAACACGTCCAATTCCGGCAGGCTGGACGCGAACAGGGTGACATAACCCTGATGGTCCGTGTCCGGCCAGTTGGCCTCCTGCTCCAATTCGCGTAGCCGCTGCTCCTTCTCCTCACGGCGTTCGTCACGGCTTTTCTCACGCTGGTCCTGGAGTTTGCTGCGCTGGCGCATGCTGCTCTTGCGGTTGCGCAGTTCCGCCTCGGACTGTTCCATCGTCAACGGACGCCAGATATGGCAGAACGCCATCATGCGCCGTTCCGTGACGAGTTCGCGGATCCAACCGGCCTCCACGTCGAAGTCCGGCCACTGGTAGATCCAATACGTGCGCGCCACGCACGAGTCCAACGTGATGTAGTCATGCTCCTTGGCCTCCTCGCACCAGGTCACGGTCGGATCGTCACGGTTGAGCGCGGGACGGTCGGCCGCATGCTCCGGGTCCGCGACGGTGCGGATCAGATAACGCAGGTCGTCCACGGAACACCAGTGGATCGTGTTCTGGCGGGCACCGCAGTCCAACAGGGCCGGGGCGACGGTCAGACGGATCAGATCACCCATGGCGATGCCGACCGCGGCGCGTTCCGAACGGTCCTTCCTCACGACACGGGGCAGCCGGTCCGCGTTCGCGGACACGCTGATGTAGTTCATGTTCTGCAATGGGGTGAGGATGTCGGGCAGATGCCACAGGTCGGCGAGGTCGTCGCGCGCCCACTGGGGCGTCCCCTCCGATTTCAGGTAGTCGGGTTCCGGGGGAGTGTGGCCCGGAAGCACGAAGCTCGTCTCCTTCAATTCGGTGAAACCATCCGTTTCGGACAGTTCCTTGAGCATCGTGTTCAACGCCATGGCACGGCCCGCCTTCCGGCTGTCCGGGGAGAAGATCCATTCCTCCACGTTCGCGGTCAGCACGGCCGTGGCCTGCCGCTTGTCCGGATCCCACAGGTAGCAGGCTCCCTGGAACGGCGTGCCGACCACTTCGACGCCCTGGCCTTCGATGGTCTGCGACCGGTCCTCGACATGCCCGTACAGGCCGAGCACTCCCAACGGGCGGCCGGACGCGAGAGGCGAATACGCCCAACGGTTCGTGCCATCCTTCAACCGGGAATGCCAGTGCAGCCAGATCCACGTCCATGACACGAGGCTCAATCCCTGGATGCGGGGCACGCCATACGCGAGAACGAGCGCGCCCAATATCATGACCGGCACGTTCAAGCCCATCGCCGCGCCGGACACGAGGATGACAAGTCCTATGACGCAGACGATGAGCTGCGCCCTGTCGAGGCCGAGGATCACGCGCGTGGCGGACAGTCGGCTGAACGATGCGGCGGGCACCTTCCCACCGCCGGTATCGGAATTACTGGGCATTGATGGCCTCCATCAGAATCAATCGGGAAAAACAAACGGAGGGAACCCGCCCGGGTCTTCCGACCCGATGGGCGGATCCCCTCCGGCATGACGTCCACGCGGACACGTGGCGATAACGGGACTCCCGTCAGCCGACGGTCGGACCGGACGGCGTGCCATTGACTCCCTGATACGGGTTCGACGTTCCGGAGCTTCCGGAACCTCCCATACCGCCATCGCCGCCACGGCCGCCGGAACCACCGGACGCGCCGGAACCTCCCTGGCCGCCATCGGCTCCCATACCGCCATCGGCGCCTTGGCTTCCCTGCCCGCCGTCCGCGCCTTGGCCGCCCTGGCCGCCATCGGCATGCGCATCGCCGCCACGGCCGCCCGGAGCTCCCTGCACGACGGGCGTGGACGAAGAAGCGGACGGGGTCGGAGGCGGAGGCGTGGCGGCCGGTCCCGATTCGGATCCGGACGGGCCGTCGCCCGTGTCGGAGGACGCGGCGTCCAAGGTCTGGCTCGAACCGGAACGGTCCATGCCGTCCGACGCCGTCGGTACGGAGGCGCCGGAAGCGTCGGACGGTTGTGCGGAGGAAGACAGGGAATCATAGTCGCCGGCCTGCGACTGGCCTTTCCCACCATCTTTCGAACCGGTGGACGAGTCGGAATCCTCGCCTTCGTTCTTGTCGTTGAACAGGCCGCCCAACGCTCCTCCTACGTCGGCGGGCCTGCCCTGCGCGGCGCCGAGCACGGCTTCCGCACCCGAGTTCACGGCCTTGCCGATACCACCCGTCGCACCGGCGGTGGCGGCCTGGACGACGCCCGCGGTGACCTGCACCGCTGCCTTGATCGCGTTCGGACCGACCTTGCCGCCACGCTCCTGCATGTCGGCGGCCACGTTCGTGCCGATGAAACTGACCGCGGGCATGATGAGCTTCGGACTGAAGCACGCCATGATGATCGTCGCGATGCCCATCAGCGCGGGGAAGAACGATTCCGCGTAATGCGGATTGTTCTTCGCGACGTAGCAGATGCCGGACCCCACCATGATGACCAGCGCGCTCAACGGCGCGGACAGGAGCACGCCGACCACGGCCTGCGCCCATTTCGCCGCGGCGGGACGCGTGACCTTCCACCCGGTCATCATGACCGGCAGGGGAGCGACGCAGGCGAGCAGGATCAGGCTGATGTCACGTGCGGCGAGCATGCCGGCCAAAGCCAACACCGCGAGGAAGAACACGAGATACACGACGATGCGGATGATCAGATCGAAACCGGCGGTGAGCTTCACGATCGTGCCGACGAGATTCGACACGACGCTGTCGCCGAACGGGTCGGACGTGCCCACGCCGGCCAAGGGGACGGTGAGGATACGGTTCGTGATCTGGCCGACGATGCCGTCCATGGTGATCATCACGCTGATGCACACCGCGGTCAACGGCCAGGCGAGCACGGCCAGGGCGAAGCTTTTGACCACGTCGGCGACACTGCCTTTCGCGGCGGCCTGCAACGCGCCTATGATGCACAATGCCATGTTCACGAAGCCCATGATCCAGCCTATACGGTTCGCCGCGGTGATCGCCACGTTCCACTCGTCGTTGCTCATGCTGCCGACCAGACCGCCGA
>OLRP01000028.1_pt1 | contig 94721 bp, 97 predicted proteins | sample 1672401 | NCBI WGS metagenome assembly OLRP01 (sample SAMEA3136682, study PRJEB25190) | human gut metagenome | reverse complement strand
TCGGAGATTGCACTCCCACTAAGACAAATTTGTTGCTCGCCACTTATAGAAGTGGAAGTCTTCTCCGACTAAGATAAAAAGACAGAGCCGCCGTGACAATGATAGCGTCACATACTCTGTCTTTCTTCTTTCAGCGCTTTAGAAAAGTGCTGTCATTTTCTTTCTGTATGCCTGCCAAAAACCTTATTCGCTTTCTCAGGATTTTCTCTTGATTGTCTGCTGTTTCTTGGCAAATCCTTTAAATTTATTTCCGGATGCACTTCCTGCTTTCTTTCCGATCAGTTCGATTCCACGATACAGTTTCTTATTCTTGTTTTTGGAAGTGTTGATGATCGTATTTCCATTGATCCTGCTGCCCTTGCTGGAAATAACGCGGACTACTGTTCCTCCTGATTTGCCGCTTGCTTTTTTTGGCACCTGCATATTGATCACGTTATTGTTTACGCGGATTTTTCCGGTTCCATTTAACCAGATGCCGTAGGAAGCATTCTTCAGTGTGATCTCATTGCCATAAACCTGCACACCGTATACACGGTAATCACCTTTCGGAATGTTGCCTTTTTTCTTTGAACGATACTCACCAAGAAGCTGGATGCCGTAGTTTACGTTTTTATATTTCTTGTCTGTGATCTCGATCTTGTTGTTTGCAATCACGGATTTGCTGGAAATCTTCGGTGTCTTACTCTTGTTTCCTTTTTCTGACGGATACAGTGTGATCGCCATGTCACGGAAAATAATACCGGAAGCACAGTCTGTGATTTCGTTATTTTTGATGCTGCTGTTGATATAGTTTGTCGCAATGATCGCATAACCCGGAATGTTGATAAATTTATTGTTTTCGATCCTGATGTTGCTGTGATAACATCCTACGATCGCCGCATGGGTTCCGACGCCACGCTGTACGTTTTTAAATGTACAGTTCGTGATCGTGATATTGCGGTTTGGTGTCTCATCGTATTTGCCGTAGGATGCAAAATGGTCTCTCTGCAGTGTCTCAATCTGGATCGCTTCGTTGTTGCTGTCTGCTTTTCCATGATAATCGGAGAATACGCAGTTGTTGATCGTTACATTCTGAGCTGCCGCAAACTCGATGCTGTGAGAACTGTAGGTATTTGTCAGTGTCATGTTTTCGATCGTCACATCGCTTGCATGTGCAAAACGCAGAATGGTGGATTTATAACTGTGCTGTGCACCCTGACCATCGATAGTACCGCCATGGAAAGTGATGTTTTTAAAGCCGGTATAACCGGAAATATTTTTTACATCTTCACCACGTCCCAAACGGAACATTGCAGAATTCGAAGTACGCACCAGCGTTACGCCTTCCATATCGATGTAGGTGTTGCTGTATACATTAAAGCAGCTGCCGGCTTTGTAAGTACCTGCCGGGATTTTGATACGGTAGATCGTGTTTTTGTCTTCACTGTCGCGAGCTACATCCAGTGCCTTCTGAAATGCTTTCTCAAAGTCATATTTGCTGTCCAGTTCTACATCCTGATAGGATGCAGCATGAACTTCCAGTGCCGGAAAGAGCGGCATCTGTGGCTGTGCACCCACAAAGGTAAGAGATGCTGCAAATGCGGCTCCAAAAAGCATTGCCTTTAAATTACGTGATTTCATTTTTTCAATTCCTCCTCTGTCTCTTTGTATTTCTGCACAAAAATTCATCGATATTTCTGTACTTTTTATGTGTTTTAAATTATAAATCTTCCTGATAAAGAAATCAACCTTATTTGCCGACAATTAACGATAAATATCCCCACTCCCATACCAGTTCATCAAAACTGTTTTCCAGATATTCATAAATATCGTCTTCTTCGTATCCTGTCATTCGTGTGATCAGCACCAGATAATCTCGCAGTGTTTCGTATGCAAGATCCCGGCATCCGTCCTGCATCCATTTCAGGAAAAGACTGTGCCGGATCATAGTATATTCCATTGCGATCCACTGCATCTGAATGACCATGCTCTCCAAATCACCGTCCGGCATCAGAAGATCCGAAAACAGTTCATTTTCCATAAAAACAGCCAGGAGTTTTCGGTATTTTTCCCATTGCTTTGCAAAGTCCTGTCCTTTCTGCTCCATTTCATCGGCATCATACGTTTCGGAAAGCTGCTCTGCCAGAGGCAGGATCTGCGTCAGATAATCCTGATACAGACCTTCTTTCTGATAATTGACAGCCAGATCCTGCAAAAGCTCATTGCATTCATCCATGGTATCCAGAAACGGCAGATCAATCGCAAGGATCGCCGTTTTCAGTTCTTTCACGGCTTCTCTGGAGAAATAGTTCTCGATCCTTTCTTCTGACAGCGTATCTTCCTGCTCTGCCTGATATAATTCCAGCAGAATATAAAAATTCTCCAGCAGCGTTTCTTCGATGCTCTGTTCTTTGTTTCGGAACATTTCCATCATCTTTTCACGGATCATCGTCCGCAGATTTCTGCCGTTTTCCGGCACCTCCGGAAAAACCACGTTCTCTTCCTCTGCCCAGAGATCGATCACCGCCGGGCAGCATGGCATCAGAACTTCTTCTTCATGCGTTTCAAATCTGTGCACTTCTCTTGGGAAAACGGTACAAGTTTCCGACAGAACCGAATCCCCATAAGCCGATACCAGTCTGCAGAGTCGGTTTTCAGAAAGAAACGGACATTTATGCTCTTCATCCAGTCGGATCACTCTGCCTCCGTCCTTTTTGGTTGTATAGGCACTGAGATTTTTCCGCTGCACCTTCACTTCCTGCGGCGGATATTTCTTTTTCCATTTTCGGTTGGTCTCGTTGTCCACTGCAATCTTCCACTCCTGACAGCAGGTGAAAGTACACTTGTCTGCAATGCAGGTGAATCTATCATAATAATTCGGTTTTATGCGTTCCATCATTTCTCGCTTTCTATTATTCCACTTGGCGATTGAATCCGCCACTGATACAAGCTTGTTGCTCGCCGCCTGCAAAAGCAGGCGTCATCTCACATCTGATATTTAAATATGTTTCAAAATCCAGTTTTTTACATCCAGGTAAACATTCTCTCTGTCCAGTTCATTGAGGATCTCGTGCCGGTCATCCTCATATAACTTCAGTTCCAGATCACGGATTCCACATTTTCGGTATTCTTCAAATACTTTTTCCACACCTTTTCCGTAATTGCCCACCGGATCTTCCTCGCCGGCGATCATATAGACTGGCAGATTTTTCGGTATTTTCTCGATATTTTCCTTCTTCTGAATAAATCCAAGGACATCAAACAGCGTCTGATAGCCATTGACCGTAAACAGAAATGTGCAGTATTTATCCCGGTTATAGGCATCCACCATTTCCGTATTTTTTGTCAGCCAGTCGTTTGCTGTCCGCTTATCTGCGATGCGTTTGTTGTAACTGCCAAAGGCCAGCTTCTGCAAAAACTTCGAGCGGTGACGTTCTCCTTTTACTTTACTGATCACACCCGCACAGAGTTTTCCGGCCGTCAAAACTGCCCCCGGCGTGTAACCGGTCCCGCAGATAATTGCCCCGGTCAGTTCCTCGCCATAGGTCATCAGATAGCGTCTCGCCATAAACGATCCCATGCTGTGCCCAAACAGAAAATACGGCACATCCGCTCCATACTGTTCCTTCGCATAACGTGTGACTTCGTGAAGATCTTCGATCACCGCCGCACTTTTTTCTTCACCGAAATATCCGAGATCCTCATCCTTTTCTGCTGTCAGCCCGTGTCCCTTGTGGTCATTCCCGATCACCAGGATTCCTGCCTGATTGAGGTAATTCGCAAAATGACTGTACCTTTTGATGTATTCGATCATGCCATGCGAAATCTGCATGATCGCCTTTCGCTCTCCTGATGGTTCCCAGACTGCAATGTGCAGTCTGCTGCTGCCTGATGAAATATATCGTTCCTGCATGAGATTCCTCGCTTTCCTTTTTCGTTTATTATACTGTATTTTGCCTTCTGCAAATCAAAAAAGAACGCTGCGACTGTTTTTGTCTGCTGCGTTCTTTTTTTACCGAAGCGATTCTTTTTTCACAATCTGATAACCCATTTTCAGATGTTTTTTGAGATCATCGCCGGATTCTAAAATTTCAACCAGCATCCTGGCTACTTCCTGCCCCATCGTTTTGTGGTAGAAATGCACACTGCTGATCGCCGGTGACACTGCACTTCCTATCTCGGTGTCTCCAAACGCCACGATCTGAACCTGCTGCGGAACCTGGATATCATGCTCATGAAAATACCTCAGTGCTCCGACGGCAAGGCTGTCCGTTGCACAGAACAGAGAGTCCACTTCCGGATGTGTTTTCCATATTTTTGCAGCTTTCTCGTAACCGCCCTGCATGCACAATTCCGTTTCATACATACAGGATCTGTCCATCCTGATGCCGGCATCTGCCATTGCATCCAGAAATCCGCTCTTTCGTGCTTTTCCTGCCGCTTTGTCTTTTGCCGGCTCTCCGATATAGGCGATGTGTCTGCCCTTTTTCGTCAGCATTTTTGCAGCATCATATGCCGCATGATAATCATCCTGAAAAACGCAGGAATATTGCCGGATCTCCTGTGCCGTCACAACGATCGGCACTTCGACTTCTTCCATCAGGTGCAGATGTTCTCTGGAAAGCATCGTTCCCATGAAAATGATGCCGTCAACCTGATTTTTTTCGAAAATACGGAGGTATTTCAGCTCCGCCCTGGTGTTATTCCGCGTATCTGCCAGCAAAAGCTGATAACCTTTTACCGAAAGAACCTCACTGATCCCTGACACCATCTGGCTCACCGACCCGGACTCAATATCCGGAATGATCACACCGACCAGCTTTGTCACTTTGCTTCTTAAATTTCTCGCCTGCTGTGACGGGCGATAGCCGGTCTCTTCTATCACTTTCCGGATTGCTGCCCTTTTTTCTTCGCTTACATATCCATCATTCAGATAGCGGGATACCGTCGCCCTGGAAACACCGGCCAGTTCTGCAATTTCATTGATATTCATAATGCCTCTGCCTCACGTGCGTTCAACCTGAACCTGTCTTACGCCTTTTTCTTAATGTCCATGTGGTTTCTGTCTCATTTTCTCTTCTTCTGCATGCAGATCCTCATTCAGGAAATCAATCAGAACGATCAGAAACGGCAGCAGAGTGATCCAGATTGCCTTCCCGGAATAAATATTGCAGGCAACCGTTCCAAACACCACACCTAATAAGAAATATACCACCATCATGCAATGTTTGCCCCATTTTTCTCGATGTTTTTTATCTTTTTTCCGAAAATGCTGGATTTCTTTTGCCAGTCCCACACCGACCTGGCGGATATGGTTTGTCGCAAAAGTTGTCGCCATCGGCGTTCCCTCTGCCTGACGAAACGTATTGTACTGCATGGAAGCAATAAAGTTGACCGCAACCTGTGAGATCTGCACCGGTGCGGATTCCGGTACAAGTCCAAGCACCAGAACGGTTGCCATTTCAACTGCAATCAGAAGGGTGTCCCAGCGGATTTTCAGATGATACTTGACTGGGTTCGGCAGCAGTTCTGAGATAAATGCACCTGCCATATACGCGGAAATCGGGAACAGGTAGTAGGCTGCCGTTTCCCATTCTGCCTGACCGATCGCCAGTCCAAGCAGCACCAGATTCCCTGTCTGAGCATTACAGAATACTTTCCCGCGTAACAAAAAGGTATACGCACCAAAAAATCCTGCGATTGCAATCAGGGTATAATACACTCGGTTTCTTTCACATTCCAGATAATTTTCTGTGTTTTCCAATGTTGCTCCTCCTTTGGGGAAGTGTTATAATAAGACGAATAGTTACATTCTATCTTATAAATCGTTTTCTTTCAACCGGAAACTGCGTTATTCTTGATTTTCACATGGTAAGCGTTATAATATCAGATGTCGGAATTGTGCAAAGTACTTCGCAGGCATCCTTTTCAGGAAGCAAAATTCTGAAATCAAAAATCTGAAACAATCTCTGTACAGAAGGGAGTCTTTCTTTATGAAAAAACTAATTGCAGATATGCACATGCACACCCTTGTCAGCGGACATGCATACGGAACGATACGCGAAATGGCTGCCACTGCAGGTGAAAAAAATCTGAAACTGATCGGGATCACAGAACACGCACCCGGCATTCCGGGAACGGTCGATCCTTTTTATTATCTGAATCTCACAGTCATCCCTCGCGTGCTTTCGAATGTACAGATCCTGCACGGATGTGAGATCAATGTTTTAAATGGCGGAAAACTGTCTCTGGAACAGAAATATATTGATTTTCTGGATTATGCAATCGTCGGAATCCACAAAGAGTGTTATACTGATGAAGGAAAAGAAAAGAACACCGACAACTTGATCGCATGTATGAAAAATGAGAAAGTACATTTTGTCTCTCACCCGGATGATGATCATACACCACTTGACTATGAACGTCTCGTTTCAGCTGCCAAACAGTACCGGGTCGCTCTGGAAGTCAACAACAGTTCGCTGGTCAAAAAAGACCGCCGTCTGAATTGCTATGAAAATTATCGGAAGATGCTGAAACTCTGTGAGCAGCAGCAAGTTCCGATTATTATAAGCTCCGATGCCCATGATCCGAGCTGGGTAGGACGTTTTGATCTCGCCGTCAAACTTCTGGAAGAACTGCAGTTTGATGAGTCTTTGATCTTAACAAATGATATAGAAAAACTGAGAGCATTTATCGGCGTGTAAGCTCTGATTATTTTTTGCCCGCAACAGCGGGCATTTTTTAAGAATGTTACTTTACGGTAATTTTACACGTTTTTTTCAGGCTGCCGGCTTTTATCGTAATCGTCGCTTTTCCCTTTTTCTTTGCTTTTACAACACCTTTTCCATTTACGGATACAACCTTTTTATCAGAGGATTTATATGTAAGTTTTGCCACATTCTTTGGCGTTGCCTTTGCTTTGATGCTCCATTTTTTGCCTTTTTTCAGGGTTTTCTTTTTCGGTACACCCGTAATCTTTTTTACTTGGACTTTGGCATCCCCGGTCACCTGGATTGTTCTGGACTCTTCGAAAACACCGCATTTTGCTGTAATTTTGGCTGTTCCTGCACTCACACCGGTAACTACACCTTTTTCATCTACAGCTGCCACTTTCGGATTGGAAGAACTCCACTCTACTGTGTCCTCAAAAGAGAGTTTGTGTGTGCGTGACTGATAGAACCCCGAGCCTCTGTAATTTGCATAAAATTTCGCCTGCACCGTTTTGGAAGAGGCCAGTTTCTCTTTAAAAGGCTCCATGTATGCCTTTACATCCTGGTTCTGAACCTGGATTTTCTGCACTTTATTCTTTACTGCTTTTGCCTGGCCTTCATCTAGTCCTGTTTCAAAACTGAACTCCCCGGATGTCGTATTTTTGAAATCTGCATCCGGGCAAATGAAGGTTGCAAGTCCAACATAAAGATTGTTCGGATTGATCATCGATGTATAATGGCCTGTCACCCCACCGGTCTGTTTTACCCAGTCCTGCTTTTCACCGTACCACTGATCGATTCCGGTGATCATATCATTGCTGTTATTCCATGCCAGAACTTCTCCCCAGCTCTTCACCCCATTTGGTGATGCCTGTGAAAAACACATCGTTCCATTTGGTCTTTGATGATCCATATACACAGATGCTTCTGCTGCCCGGACTCTTGCGATATATTCCAGATCAGAAGACCATTTGACCGGTACATAATCTGACATCGTAAGCTTTCGGTTGGGATCACGCGGATCCTGAATGCCCTGTTTACACGCCTCTTTTCGGATCTCATTGATCCGTTTCAATGCCGCATCTGCACTTGCCAGATAGCTGCCTTTCAGTCCAACCAGAACACAGTTCTCCTCCACGGAATCCGTCTCTGCAAGCGTATGATCCTGAAGTGTTTCCACTGCCGGCATCTCCGAGATCTCCTGCTGCATCTCCGAAGCAAATGCAGGAACAGCTGCCGTTCCTGCCAGTACCGACACACTGAGTACTAATGCGATCCATTTCCTTTTCATCTCTTTCGTACCTCCTTGAGCTTTTTTGTTAAATATCTTTGTGAAACAGTGTACTGAAAGCATTTGTTCTTTTTGCAATACCTGATATCTTTATTCGTTCCACAGAAAACAGAAAATTTTGTAAGAAGACCGGTAGGAACATTTTCCATATCCTTCCGGTCTTCTTATAATATCATATTCAACTATGTGATGATCTTATATCTTATTCTTCACCCAGATAATACTTTCCATAAGCATCTGCTGCTTTAATTGCTGCAAATACAGTTTCCGGCGTCACTTCAAAAGGCATATTGTGAAGTGTATCATTTTCCGCACAGGCGGTCTTTGCAACTTCCATCAGCTGCTCATCTGTCACATTGCCGGCACCAAGTTCTGCCAGGGTAACAGGCAGTCCGACTTCGATGCACCACAAAATGATATCTTCCAGTTCTTCTTCCGGAACGTTTTCCAGTACCAGCTGAGTAAGTGTTCCAAATGCAACTTTTTCTCCATGATACATATGGTGGCATTCTTCCAGTACTGTAAATCCATTGTGGATCGCATGTGCTCCCGCAAGTCCGGCACTTTCAAATCCGATACCGGAAAGGAGCGTGTTCGCTTCGATCACTTTTTCGACTGCCGGTGTACATACACCTGCTTCCAGTGCAATTTTGGCTTTTACGCCTTCTTCCATCAGCGTATCAAAGCAAAGTTTTGCAAGTGCCATCGCTGCTTCCGTTGTCTTTCCGCCTGCACAGGAAGTTGCACCGCTGCGTTTGCATGCTCTCGCCTCGAAGTAAGTTGCAAGTGCATCTCCCATACCGGCTACTGTAAGGCGTACCGGTGATTTTGTGATAATATCGGTGTCCATCAGAACCAGATTCGGATTGGCCGGAAGGAACAGATATTTTTCAAAGATACCTTCTTCTGTATAAACAACGGACAGTGCACTGCACGGTGCATCAGTTGATGCGATCGTCGGGCAGATAAATACCGGTGTGCCTGCATAATATGCAACTGCTTTCGCTGTATCAAAGATCTTGCCTCCGCCGATACCGATCACAAGATCACACTGATTTTCTTTTACAATATTTACCAGACGGTCGATTTCACTGTTGCAACATTCTCCGTTAAAATAATCAAAAACCACTTCACATGTACTTTCTGCAAAGCTGTCTTCGATCATTTTTCCGATTCTCTTATAACCGCCTTTGCTGATCAGAACCAGTGCTTTTTTTCCGCAGTTGGACGCATAAGTTCCGATTTTTTTCATTTCCCCTGCACCCTGTAAATATTTAGACGGGCTGATTAAAATTTTTGCCATTTTTAACACTCCTTTTCTTTTTGTCCTCAAAAGTCGTTATCCGCATCTGGCTTTTGCGTTTGGATTCTTTTGTAATGGAATCTGTCTCTATTATAATAATTGCATTGTACATTTTCAAGCCCAAACTTACTTGAACGCATCTGCCAGATTGCCGTCAATATATCTGCTGAATTTTTATGCTTTTTTTCAAAAAAACAGAAAAATATTTTGGAATTCTTGCTTTTAAGGCTGGTATACGAATTTTTTTCTGTACATATATTCGTAAAAGTGTTAGATTTATAATTATACATTATCTAAGAAAGGATTACTATCATGCTTCAGACAATCGAATCCATCAACAATGCCGTTAATAACTTCATCTGGGGTGTCCCGGCGATGATCTGCATTATCGGTGTCGGGCTTTATCTAAGCCTGCGGACCGGATTTATCCAGATTCGCAAATTCCCTTATGCACTGAAAACCACGCTCGGAAGAATTTTCAAAAAGAAGGAAGCTTCTGACGGCTCCATGACTCCTTTCCAGGCTGTCTGTACGGCCCTCGCCGGAACGGTCGGTACCGGAAATATCGCCGGTGTCGCCGGTGCGATCGCGATCGGCGGTCCGGGTGCCGTGTTCTGGATGTGGATCTCCGCAATCCTTGGAATGTGCACGAAATTCACTGAGGTCACACTTGCCGTTCATTTCCGCGAACGAAATAAAAAGGGTGATTATGTCGGCGGTCCGATGTACTACATCAAAAACGGACTGAGCAAGAAATGGCAGATCCTTGCAATTCTTTATTCCGCCTTCGGTGTACTGACCGTTTTCGGTACCGGAAATGCCACACAGGTAAATACAATCACTACTGCGATCGACGCTGCTTTGATCAATTTCAACATCATTCCGGAATCTGCATCCAAAACGCTGAATCTGGTTCTTGGTATTGTGATCATGCTTCTTGTCGGTATGGTTCTGCTTGGCGGTATCAAACGAATCGGAAGTGTCTCCGAAAAACTGGTTCCGTTCATGGCACTGTTGTACATCGTTCTTGCAATCGGTGTGGTTGTACTGAATTTTGAGAGAGTTCCTGCTGTATTCCATGATATCGTTTACGGAGCTTTTAACCCGGCTGCCGTCACCGGCGGTGTGATCGGAAGTTTCTTCCTCAGCCTGAAAAAAGGTGTATCCCGCGGTATCTTTTCCAATGAAGCAGGTCTTGGTACCGGTTCTATCGCCCATGCCTGTGCTGATACCAGCAAACCGGTAAAACAGGGTATGTTCGGTATTTTCGAAGTATTTGCCGACACGATCGTTATCTGTACTCTGACTGCCCTTGTCATTCTGGTAAGCGGTGTTCCGGTCAACTACGGAGCTGCCGCAGGTGCCGAGCTGACAATCTCCGGATTCACTTCTACCTACGGAAACTGGATATCTGTTTTTACCGCAGTTGCCATGTGCTGTTTTGCTTTCTCCACGATCATCGGCTGGGGACTTTACGGTGCACGCTGTATTGAGTTTCTGTTTTCCGAGAAAGTAGTAAAACCGTTTATGATCGCCTATTCACTGGTAGCTATCATCGGAGCAACGGTCGATCTCGGACTTCTCTGGAGCATCGCCGAGACCTTCAACGGACTTATGGCAATCCCGAACCTGATCGGTATCTTCCTTCTTTCCGGAACTGCCATCGCTCTGACAAAAGAATATTTTGCGAAAAAATAATTTCATAAAAAAGATCTCATGCAATTCTTATTCAAAAGAATTGTATGATGTCTTTTTTATATGGTTCTTCTTACAGTCGCCTACAATCCTGCAAAAAACAGCTCGTAAAGGTCATCTTCCCCTTCCAGCATCGGAGAATTCTCGCCGCCCCCGTTTGTGCTTCGCCGCATGGCTGCATAAGCCTCTTCCCCTGCCGTGATCAGATCCATATCATAAATCTCATATCCAAGTTCCCTGCATTTGCTGCAAAATGCCGCAAATGGCTGTGATGCTTTCTTTCGCTGGCACGGATTTCACGGATGCACTCCAACTGTTCATCGAAATACTTCTCTGTCAGATACGTTCCTCGTTTCAGTCGTTCATCATCCATCACCCAGCCTTTGATGGTGTAGTCCTTGGTATCGCGTGTGACCTGACGAGAACCTTCGGTTTGAACAATCCGGAAATTCCGGATTGTTATTTCACCCTTGTTTCTATTCGTTGGTTTTCCCTCACAAGTTTTACTGCACTTTCTACGTGTATTGTATATCTATAGGTCTAATAGTTAAGTCTTACACCGCCCTGCACATCCTCAATAATACTTAAAAATCTATGTTTATGCAATAGTTCAATCTTTAAATCTTTTTGTTTCTGTATCTTACATTTCTCTGTCGGTGGCAAATCGGTGGCAATGCCACCATTCTACTACACCCTCTCTACCTTCTTAAGATATACCCATCCTGCACCGCTTTTCAGCTTGCCGAATCCGTTCTTTTCCTCGGTGATCACGTACTTACCTGGCTGCAAAAACGTTCTGGCAGCACTGTATGTTTTGGCCGCTCCTGTCCTGATTGGAACATTTGCGGTTTTCGGCCGCACATTGTATGAGAGTTTTGCGGATGTGTACACCTTTTTACCGGCATCGTTGTAGACATGATAACCGGTATGCTGATCTGCACACTGCTTGGCTTTCTTGAGCGTCTGAAATGCTCCGATCTGGCTGCTGGCGTTCTTCCAGGTCTTGCGGACACGGTACCATGGTTTCGTGGTCGCCGGAAGAATGTCACCGGATCCGGCAATCTTCTTTTCGAACTCGTCCCATGTCCAGCTGGTCCTGTAGTGGTTGTTATGGACATACGGTGCCGGGCACACCTTATTGACGATATCGTAATGCCTCAGGACATGATCGGCAGCGATTCCAAGCTGCCCCATCAGATGCTTGACCAGCCATACACAGGCCTCCTGCGTAGCAGTTGTGAAATACCACTTTGGATCAGATGCCAGTGCACTGTTTCCATCACACTTGCAGCACATTTCGATGCTGATCGTGTTGTAGTTGTTGGCTTCCGGGTGCTTCTGTTTGTAATAACCAGCCGTGCCAACCGCCCACGGCACGGCATCCAGACTGCAACGCTGGTAGATGGTGCCATCCCAGTAGATGTAGAAATGTGCACCACACCCATCTGCCGCCAGATCATGTGCCTGGCCGACCACGCCCAGATAATGCACTCCAATGTACTTTTTCTGATTTCCCCATGCCGGGACTCTGGATGATGATATAACATTTGTGATTTTGTAGCTCATAGTCTTTACCTGCCTTTCTTTTTTTTGTATACAAAAAGAGAGCCTGTTTCCAAGCTCTCTCGTTATATCTGTTTACTGATTCAATTTTTTATATAATGCTTCTATTCCCATTCTGACGACATCCGTTTTACTTGCCCCTGTTTTCTCCATGCAAAAGCGTATTTTCTCCATGTCACTTTCTGACAACCGGAAGCTTTCACGGTAACTTTTGGGAGCATCTGTCGGACGTCCCATTTTCTTTTCTATTTTTACCACCTCTTGACTCTTGCCATTTTCCCTGAACTGTGTTATGTTCTTATTGGGTGCAGGCGGTGGCAAGTACCGCCTGCTTTTTGGATTAGCCTTGCTTATTTATTGAGCAGGGCTTTTACTTTTTCCTTTGCTTCCTCAAGTGTTTCGCAAGTATTGAGGATTTCAAGGATTTTTCTTGTCTGGTTTTCTTCTGCCAGATCTCTGAGCTGTTCACCTAAGTTCATATCTTCTTCCATTTGCTTCTCCTTTCCGGCACCTGCCACCTTACTCGTTAAGTCTTCCTTAACTGTCTCTATTATAACTTATGTCATGACAAAAGTCAAGGGTTTTTTCATTATTCCAGAAATTTATTTACAAAATACTGCTGACCTTTCCCTGTTACCAGCACGGTCTTTGTGATCCGGACACTGCCGTCCGGATTGTTGATTGTCCGTTCTTTGATTTCAAATAGACCGGCTTCCATGCTTCTCTGCGTTGGCATATTATAATCGGTTCCTTTTCTGCTGATCAGAAAACGGTTTTCTCTCATCCATGCGAACAGTCTGCTCTGTCCGATATCTACGCCATTCTGTTTCAGAATCTTTGCCAGTTCCCCGATCAGGATACAGGTATTTGACACGCTGACGGCATCCGCAAATACTTCTTTTGGTTTCATACGCTGTACATCTGTCAGCAGACCTGCATTACTTGCTTTCAGTTTCTCAATCTGCTGATCTGCCATTTTCAAAGCACGGGCAAAAATCTGTTCCGGTGTGTTCCATGCTTTTTCCAGGTCAAGGAAATACTGGCGGTACTGTCTGCCCTTTTCGTTTCGCTGGATCATACAGATCTGCTTTGCCATATCTACAGAAATGAAGTGTTCTATGATTCTTCCACCGTTTTCTAAATTTTTAGAAACCGTCATGTAGTCCTCATTTTCAGTAAAACCATATGTTGACATATTTTTAAACCAATCAGCATATTTACTTTTAATTTCCAGACCTGCGTGTAGATCTCTTGCTGATACTGTCGCTGCTCTGTCTCATAATTAATTTTTAATAATTCGTTCATGTCTTTCCTCCATTGTTTTTCGTGATAACAAAAGAGGACGCTCATGCGTCCCCCTTTTTCTCTGCTTTCTGTGTCAGTATGTCGATCGCATTGGCGATCACTGCCGGCAGCGGTATGCCCATCAGTCCGGCATTCTCTACGATGCTGATCAGTTCGTTGGCAATAAACCCGATGATCACCGCATCACGGATGTAATCCACACCGATTGCCAGATCCAGCCGGTACGCCACCAGAACAAACAGCAGCGTCATGCATTTCCTGCACAGACCTTTCCAGCCTGTCCGACTTTCCAATGTCCCTGTTGACGTTTTCTTACTGTTGTGGAACACACCGGCAACAATCAGACCGGATATGTAGTCAATTGCCATGAAAATGATTAAAGTTACAAGAGCCTGATCCCAGCCTCCAAAAAAATAAGCAATCGTCCCACCGATTGCTCCTGTGATCGTGCAAACCATTTCTTTTTTCATCCTCGTTAGTCTTTCCTTTCTTGTTACTCTGTGAGAACATTGATTCTTCGCACCCAGATACCTTCGCCGTTCTCGTTGGCTGATATCATCATATACTTTGCATTATCCGGAACAGTAACGATATAATCACAGTCCCCTTCTTCTTCGATTTCTACAGCTGAAACCATTGTGAATCCGGCACTGCTGTTATCAACTGCAAAAATAATCGGATATTTTCCGCGTCCACTACCGGCTCGTGATACCATGCTCGTATGTATGATATACCGTTCGCCTCGTTGTACATTCAGTGTTGTACACTGTGTTTTTGCCCCTTCCATAAGTACACACGAACTGCCAGCATCTTGTGCTTCCCACAGTTTGCCGTCTGTGATAGACACTGTTTTTTCTACTGAAAAAATTGCCTGTACATTCCGGACATCCTTGCGTGTTTTTGCCATCAACGCCTTACTCTGTCCTGTAATACCTGCCATCTTTGTTTCCATATCTTTTACGTGCTCATTTGTATAACTCTTACACGCCTCAGCGTTATTGTAACATTCTTGGATGCTGTCATGGATCGACTGCCGGACATCCCGCCCGTAGACTGCCGCCAGTATCTTTTTTAAGTTCTCTGTTATAGCCATTCCTGTTCCCCTTTCCTATGAAAATGTCAGCTTCAATGCCGCATGCACACCACATGGTGCATTGTTGACTGCGTTGGTTGTATTCGGCATCGTTGCGGCAATAGATACCATATTACGGTTGACAACGCCCCGGTAGGACGATGCCGCTACCAGCGTGGATGCATTGCCACCATAAATATAATTCCCATTCTGCCGGATCTGCAGTCCGGTTGCCGATGCTATGCTAACAGAACTGCAGCCGACAATCGGTGTCGATACCGGAATGCAGAACTGCACTTCCTTGCCTGCGGATGTCACATAGCCAGCCGTGAAACATTCAATATTTATGCTATCGCCCTTGGTCAGGATATTCATATTTCCGACTACAAACCAGTATGATCCGCTGTAGACCAGCTCCAAAACCGTGTACTGATCTATCAGCTCTGCAGGGATGTTGCTGTTCCGGTAATAGATTGGCTTCGCCCCTGTACTATTGACGTTCAGTGTTGGATTTGCAGCGGTGTTGGCATAACTGAAACGCACAAACACCCTTGCACCAGCTACCAGTTTGAAGTTCGTCAGGCTGACCGTTTTGGCAGCGGTCAAGCCTGACGTATAACACACGGCATAATGGGCAATGTCAGCTGTACCATTAAAATTAACGCCATCTATTGCCCGTGTCGTCTGGAGTTTTGTAGCTGATCCTGCATTTCCTGTAATCGTTGTTGGTGTTCCTCCTCCATTGGCATCTACATAACTTTTCACTTTCTTCCATAACTCAGTAAGCCCCGTTTTATCCAGATATGCCATGTGTCTTCCTCCTTATTGCATTAACGAATTACACGCAGATTGCATCGATCTCGGTGTTGGTGATTGCATCAATCACGAACAGACCGCCCAGTGCATCCCATGCTTTGCCGTCCCATGCCACGTTGGTGCCTGCCGGTCCGTAATCAGATGCGGCTTCCAGGTTGTACACATCACCGGTAACCTGCCCTGTAGTCGGCAGCTTCGTTGCATCTGTCAGGGAACCCTTGTACTTATATACGCCTGTAATGTCGGATTTCTTCGCATAGATACCAGATAAATCTGCCTCTGTTGGCAAATCATTCAGTTTTGAAAACATCGCTGGAGGCATGAGACCCATATTACCAGTAGTTGCAACTGGAATATTTGCTTTTACGGTACTTCCTGCAAAAGTGAGACCAACAGATGCTTGCGTGTAATCTTCCTCAGTATAGGCCATTGTCATGGCTTCCCATGTTCCTTTACCGCTCAGAAGTTTACCCGTATCGCCTTTCGCCGGTGCCGGTACCAGTCCGTGTGTACCTGCCGCATTAGCTGTTGCACCCTTGAAGTCAGAGTAGGTCGTGTTTGATGCCGGGATGCCTAAGCCTGTGATATCTGTCTTAGTAACTGGTGTCGTACCAGATACGTGTCCGGCTGCATCCACGGTCACTTTGTATAGTCCGTTTGTTTTCGCCGTATAACTCGGATGCACATATTTGTTCGCACCGGTTTCGATTCCTGTCAGTTTGTTCTTCTCTGCTGTCGTATAGTCGTTCGTAGACAGTCCTTTACCGCTTACTTTGTCTACCTTCCCTGATAATGCTGTTTTGATCTTGCCCCAAAGATAAGTTAATCCCGCTGTATCCAAAAAATTTGCCATAATGTTTTTCTTCCTTTCTTTTAGCTGTAAATGCAGATCTCATCAATCTGCCCATTCGTTATCGCTGTTACTGTTGTGTACTTCACACGCCCCTGCCCTGCCTGTAGCTGACGCTGTGTGTAGGTCAGTGTTGTACCGCCAAGTGTGACCTTGCTGTTTGCCGGTTTCAGCAGGTCGGTCACTTTCCTGGTGATCTGCAGCTGTTGTTGTATGTTGTACGTGGGTGCTGCACACGAAACTTTCTCACCGATCCGCAGCATATCCACATCATAACCGGCATCCGACAGGTCGATTGCAGATAATTCTGTCACCAGATTTACCCCGTTGATCTTCTTAAATGCCTTTTCGCCTTCTTCTTTCAGCTTCGTGGGGTCCTGTATTTCGGAAAACTCCACGGTCTTCGTGATGATGCCGTATTCTTTCACGGCTGCCGCGTCTTCCAGGTAATCCTTGCCACCGTTTACATTTGCGATCGTGACCGGCCATTCGTTGTTTGACGTCGATGCCCCGAGCGGGATCAGACGTGTTGCAAGTTCATCCGTCTTGACGTTCTTGGTAACATCAATTATGTTCTGCCCCTGCCGTATATCCTGGCCGCCTGCCTGTTCATATTCTGCCAGGTAATCAATATAGTGCACACCGCCGACGGTTCGTGTTCGGATATACCCGCCGCTTTCTGCGACGAGTTCATCCATTATGTCCCTCGTGGTGCTGTAATCGTTCCGCTCCCGATCTGCCGCTTCCCCGGTAATAGTCACCTGACCGATCAGGAACTGCTTGAAATCATCCACCTGTTCGTTGTGCTTCTTAACCAGCCACTTGAAATAATTTCCTGGCGTTGTCTTTCCCGGTACATCCGTGCCGGTCTTGTGGAATGGACGGATGATGCTGTCCTGAAAAAATACTAGGTCGCCTTCTGTCTGGATCTCCATCTCAAGATCCCTGTCTTCGACGGTGTTCATCACAACGCCCCGGTAGATCGTCTTCTCACTGCCCGTCAGGTCGAACCGGATTACTTCCAGCATGGACTTTCGCCGCAGGACGGATGCCGCAAGCGGATGGTCCAGGACGATCGAGACATCACAGGAACCGTTTTTGTTGACTTCCTGAGTCAGTGCCCCTTCCGTAATGCAGCGGCCTCTTATCCACGGATGGTACAGGTAGGAACCATCCAGCGTGATCTTATACATTAGAACCTGCCCCCTCTGTATTCTACGGAAACCGTGCCGCCATCCCCTTTAAACTGCATGGTATGGATGCCCTCTGTGATCAGGATATCAGGCACCGTACTGTGCCCTTTTGGGATCTGGTAGCTTTTTCCGTCATATGTCACTGTGACCGCCGCCGAAGCTTCAAAAACACACCCCGTCGGCATCACATCCCCTACGACCGTGATTTCACCCGGTACCGGGATGTTTTTATAGTCTCTGATGATATCCGTTTCAAAATTGAATCTGTCCCATTCCCAGTCATCCAGTGACGTTTTCCGTGCCAGCTTGTACGGCTCTGCATCCAGTGTGACCACGATCTGACTGTAATGCTGGTTGAGCTTGCTGCTGTCCACGCTTACCCTGGCATCGTAATAATAGCCGTCATCCCCGAAGATGACCGGGAGCCGCCTGCCGTGCAGTTTCCCGCGGATGTCACTGGCTTTTGACAGCCAGGTGCTGTAAGTCCCGTCCTTGAAGTCGAACGTCAGCTTATGTGTTGCATTGTCGTACACTGGGAAACCGGTAATGGCTTCCGTCAAGTCCAGTGCACCGTTCCTGCCGGGGATGGTCACGGTACTTTTCCGGACGGACGGCGTACCAAGGTCCACACCCAACAGTTTCAGCCCAAAATCGCCCATTTTATACTTTCCGATCTGTACATCCATCAGCTTTTCCTCCTCTGCCGGTTCCGTATTGTGTTCATGTTTTCATTGACGTATGGTGTGACCGCCTTGCCCACCGTCCTTCCATCCAGGTCGACCGTGGTATGGATCTCAGCCTGTAACTGCACCGGCTGATTATTTGCCAGGCTGATCTGTGGTGATGACACGTTGACCGTCGGGCTTGCACCCATGGATTCCAGGCTTGCAATTGTGTTCTGCATCCTTTCCACTTCTGCCATGACTGCCTGCATTTCCGCCTGGGTGCCCTGCTCGATTTTCTTCCTGGCTTTTTCATATTCTTTTGTTTCCCGGTATACCTGCCATTCTTTTTCTTCCTTTTTGTTTTTGGCAGTCGTTTTCTTTTTCTTTGCTGATGTCTTGCCCGAAGCTGCAGTTCCAGTGCCCTTTGCCTCTGCTGTCGTTTTGCTGCCTTCTGCTTTTTTGCCGTCTTTTCCAAGCCCAAACGCTTTTTTAAACGCTTCGATCATATCCTTTGCAATGCCCCGCATGGATTTTTTCAGCGTTTCTTTTTCGCCATTCAGACTCTTGATCAGGCTCTTGGCGATCTTCTTTCCGGCTTCTTCGGCTGCTTCCTGTGCGGTTTTGGCTGCCTCTTCCACTTCTTTCGTCCATCCGGCTTTTACATCTGTCAGACGCTGTTCGAAAAATTCCTTGCTGTAGGTTTCGGACGAACCCTGCAGCTGTTCCCATTTCTTCTTGTACGCCGCCAGTTCTTCCGCTGACATTGCATTCAGGTGCTCCACGAAGTTGTCTGCCTCGTTCAGATCCATGCCAAGGATCTGGTCCATCAGGCTTTCCGGTATCTTGTCCTTGAGCTTTTTCAGACCTTCCTGATACCGCTCGACTTGTGTCAGCTGGGTGTCCAGGTCGTACATATTGGCCGGATCCGACATTTTCTTCTTCATGTCGTCCCGAAAAGAAATGATCCGATCGTAAGCCTTCTGGTACTTTTCTGCGATCTCGTCCAGCTTCTTGTCTAAGTCGTCTTCGATCTTACTGTAAGCTTTCTCTGTCCCTTCTTTCAGGGCATCCATGAACGTTGATGTGTATTTATTGGCATAGTTCTTGATTTTTTTGGCGTTCTTCCGGAACTTTTTTGCTTCTTCCTGGAGCTTTTTCTTCTGCGTTGCATCCGTGGTGTTGCCCGCCTCTGTTTTCTTGTCTTCGGCCAGTTTTTCGTATTTTTTTACAACTTTATCCACATAGCCGTCAATCTTGTTATCCAGCTTGGAAACCAGGAGCTCCTGACGCTTGTCAAGCCCGCTGGTGATGGATTCCATGATCGCAGACGCCGCATCGGAATAACCGCCCTTTGCCGCATCCACTTCACCGGCTGCCTTGACAGCTTCCTCGGACATCTTCTTCATGGTTTTTTTCAGCTTCGGGACTTCGGCTTCAATGCCCTTGATCACACCTCCGACGATGTGTTTACCGATCTCGTCCTTGAAAACCTTGGACGGGGAATGGATGCCAAGTGTATCCTTTGCGGTTTCCAGTGATGAGTCCGCCATAGATCCAACACTGTCATTTACTATTTTTTCACCGCGTTCAATTCCGACTGCGACACCCTCGGCCATGCTAAGTCCGATTTCATCACGCCATACATGAGACGGGCTGTTCTTTTTTATCTTTTTTTCTGCCTCGTTTACAGCTGATTGAAGAACACCGTTTACCGCATTCTGTATGAAAGGTGATCCCCTGTTGATTCCAACTGCAACACCTTCTGACATGCTCTGACCAACACTTTCAAAAGAACTTCGGTAAGTCCTTGCCGTGTCTGCTGCTTTTTTCATGGAATTCCCAGCCGCCTGTGTGACCTGTCCGGAATTCTTTTCGATGCCTTCCGCTGTTGCTTTCTGCGACTCTTTTCCGGCTTCCTCGCCGCCTTTCTTGGCTGCCTCCGTGACTTCCTTCTGGCCGGATTCGATCCCGCTTTTTGCCTTTTCCGTGTGCTCCCTGCCGCTCTTCTCTCCGGCTTCGCCTGCTTTCTGGGCAATTTCCTGCCCTGCATTCTCCCAGTTCGCAGATGCAGTGGCCAGTTCACTCGTAATGCCTTCTGAAAGTTCACCACCAGCCTGCGAAAACGCCGTTGCTGCATCTTGTAATTCATCACTTGTCATCTGGGTGAAGGATTTGACCAGATTTGCACTCTGGGGTCCTAATTTGACCAGGTAATCATATAGTTCTTTGGTCATCCCCTCCCCTGCCCGACCTGCAAGAGCTTTCAGGTTTTGTCCCCACTCTTCTACTCCTTTGGCCTGACTTTCCAGATTCTCTATGATCTTGCCTTTGTCGATCTCTTCGCCTCCGGAAAACTTCTTGAACGCATCCGTTGCACCCTCCAGACTGTTCTGGATGGACGTTTTCATGTCCTCGTAGGCTTGTTTGACCTCGTCAGACATTTCTGTTGCGGAGTCTGATACGCCCTGGTTTGATTCTTCAACAGCGGTTTTATACTCGTAAGCTTTCTCCGCTATTTTGTTGTATCTTTCATCTGCTTCCGAAGTTGTCCCCTGTAAGCCGGCAACGACTTCTTTCTGTTCTTTTATCTGGCCGTTCAGGGCGTTCAGCTGCAATGCATATTTATCGACCGGTTCGCCGGCCGCTGCGTAACTGCTCGCCATTTCCTGCACGGATTCCGTGCCATCCTGTACTGCAGCGTTATGTTCATTGATTTTCTTTACTGCCTGTGACCGTAGGTCGTTGAGCACTTCTTCCGCTTCTGACAGCTGGATCTGTGCCTCTGCCAGATCAGAAGCCGCCTTGTTTGCCTGTTCCTGATAAGCATTTGCAAGTGCCTGCTGCTTCATGGAATCGATCACGGCATCCACTGCGGATTTCTCCCTGTTCAGTGCCCCGGTTGTTTCATCAATGGAAAGTCCAAGCTCCGGCATGGCTCCGTTGAGCTGGTCGACGATCGTGTTCATCTGTGCTTTATCTGAGGCTGTTTTATTTGTTTTATCCGCCAGATCGTAGAGTTTGTCCGCAAGGTTCTGGTAGGTAGCCGCTTCTGTTTTCGCACTTTTGATGCTTTCTTTTCTCTCTTTCGCATGCTCTTCCATGCTGTCTTTCAGCTCATCGTAGGAATCCTTGCACTGATCGATCGCCTTCCGGTTCTTTACTGACTCCGATGTCCGGTCTTTCATGACCGCACCGAATGCAACGGCCGCCGCTGTAAGGGCTGTAAGGGCTGTAAGGGCTACTGCCACCGCACCGACTGGATTCGCAAGGAGTGCTGCTGAAAACTTCGTAAATGCTGTTGTAACCTGCTGAACGACCAGCAAACCGACCAGTGCCGCTGCCAGCACTGCAAGGGCTGCCGCCAGTGCCGTGACTGCCGCCACAACTTCCGGGTGTTCCTTGACAAACTCCGTTGCCCATTCCATCGCATCTGCCCCGCTCTGCTGGAGTTCCATCAGCACCGGTGCAAGCTCATCCCCGATCGCTATCTTCAGGTTCTCGGTGGCGTTCTGGAAACGCTGCTGGGCAAATTCCCCGGTTTCTGACATCTTCTCAAATGCGGTAGTCGCCGCCCCGGTGCTTCCTTCCATCGCCTGCACCAGGCTGTTGTACTTGGATGTTCCGCTGTTCAGGATAGACAGCATCCCGACACCGGCCTCGGAACTTGACCACATGTTGTTGAACGCGGTCGTGTCACCATCCACGCTGTCCGCCAGTACCTGCAGCACATCCCCGAGCGAATTGCCCTCTGCCATAAGTTCGGCGAAGGTCTTGCCGGTTTTCTTCTTGAGCGTTGAGCCGACAACAGAACTTGTGCTCCCAAGTTCGTTCAGGGCCGCCTTGACGTAGGTCGTCGCCTGGGCGGTCTGCGTGCCGTTGGCCGTCAGCAGTGCATAACTTGCCGACAGGTCTTCCAGGTCCATGTTGTACGCTGCCGCCAGCGGGATGACCATGCCCATGCTGGCACCTAACTGTGCAACGGATGTCTTACCTAAGTTCTGTGTCGTGATCAGGACGTCTGAGATCTTCGCTGCATCATCCGCAGACATACCATAGGCATTGATGGCGGTCGTCAGGATGTCCACGGCGGTCGTGGTGTCGGAAAACCCACCGACAGCCAGCTTGTTCGCCGTACCGACAAAATCCACCGCACTTTCGGTCGCTACCGATGCAGAAATGGCCTGGTAGGTCGCTTCTGCCAGTTCCCCGACACTCTTGCCGGTTTCACTGGACAATGCCAGGATCTCGTTCCTCATATCACCGAGCGGCTTCTGCGACTCATCTGCAATCGTGCCGACCTTGGCCATCGCCGTTTCGAACTCCATGCTTGCCTGCGTGCAGCCCATGAGTGCGTCCGTGATCGCCTTGACGGATGCAGTCACCCCGGCAGCTACCAGGGCCTGTGCAAGGGCATCAATGGCTGTACTTGCCTGGTCTGTCCCTTCCTCGAACCCGTCCCCGATGCTGTCGCCTATGTCAGAGGCACTGTCTCCCACGTCTTTTGCCGCATCCGAAACGCTGTCCGCAACATCCGACATGGCATCCTCTACTGCTTCCGCTGCACTCTCGCCTGCTTCTTCCACAGATTCCACAATGTTGTCCACAGCGTCCTGGACGGACTCTGCAGCATCCTGTCCGGCATTCTCTGCCGCATCTGTGACCGCATCCGCCGCATCTTCTGCTGCGTCCTGCACATCTTCCAGTGCATTTTCCACCTGCTTTGCCGCTTTTTCTGCGTCTTTCCCTGCTTCCTCTGTCGCCTGGGAAACGGCCTGCTCTGCCTGTTTTGCCGCATCCTGTGCATCGGAGGCAGTCTGCTGCGTTGCACCCTTCGCTGCCTGCTCGATCCGCTTTAAGCCTTTCTGGAATCCACTTTCGTCGATCTCAGTGTCAAATCTTAGTGTTCCGTCTGCCATTTCCTGCCTCCCATCTTCTTATCAGTCTCCCCACATCGCAGCCGCGAACAGGTCACCGATCTGTTCCTCATCCCGCTCGTCTTCCAGGGATATTGCCCGCTGGATCTTCTGGATCCGCTGGCGTTCCTGTTTGTCCCTGATTTTTCCGGCATCGATCGAACGGTAGCCGATGCGGATTTTCGTGCCGGAATCATCCGGCAGGCCTTCCAGCAGCATCTGGAACTTCTGCCAGTGCAGATATTTACAGGCCAGCAGGTCGATGCCGTAATAGTTCCGGAAATCGCTGACGATATACGGTGCATCCTTCTCATAGCTGAACGTCTGCTTTCCACTGCCTTCACGCTCTTTTCCCTTTTCTGCTGACCGGATGCCGGCAATGAAATCCGTGACTGCCTGGACGGCCCCCTGGATGTCCGGCGGAATCTCTTTTTTGTATAACCGCAGGATCAGGAAGAGCCGGCTGCCCGGCTCCCCTGCCTGCTTCACTTCCCCGATCAGCTTCAGCACTGCCCGGAAGTCCGTCTTGACCGGGTAGGGGATCCCCCCGACCTCTACTTTCTTCGGCAGTGGTTCATACAATGGGTTCATGGATCATCAGACGGTCGGTGCATCCAGGAACGTGCAGCTCTTGCCGTCTGCCGCAACCTTGGCATAGCCCTTGACCGGTTCGGACTTCACGCCGAACGACCCGGAATACTGCAGTGCATCGGTTCCGTCACCGGATGCATCCGGGAGGATGGAGAACTCACGTTTTCTTGCCACGAATTCATCCTCTTTGGTCGCTTCGCCCTTGTCGAAGAAGTCCACGACCACGATGTTCCTGGTCTCCCCGGTCAGCTCGTCATCGTGCACGGATGCGATGTCCATCAGGATCGGGTTATTCTCGTGCATGTCGAAGTTATAGGACCATGAGGTGCCGTAACCGGTCACGTCGCTGTCGCTGGAATCCTTGTCCACGTACTGGCGTTCATAGGTGGTCGGGTTCTTGGACTCTGAAAGTGTCGTGAACTTCTCCATACGGGTAAATTCTGTTGGCTCTGCCCCATCGCTGGCCGGTACGCCGTAGAAGGACACCCTGCCGGTTCTCTTGACTAATTTCGTTTTATTATTTTTTCCTGTCATAATTTAAGCCTCCTGTTCATAAATTAAGCGGCACTCGATACGATACGTAGCAAGATTAGCTTCGGCATCGTACAGGTAACCGCTGTTTAAGGTTTCGATTGCTATTGTATGTTGTTTTTCGTTTGCCAGTTCCGGAAGTTCCCCATTGTCCGAGGACTCTTCCAGCCACTCCTGAAGTCCCTGGTAGAAGCCGCTGTTCTCGATATTCACCCTGGCGTCCTCGTCATAGACTTCCTTGGAACAGATGGCGAACTGGTACTGCTTCTTTTTCCCGCCATCCACATATTTCTGGACCACCGGATCACACGGGAGCGGGTCGATGGAATAACTCATCTCCTCCCCCAGGTAATCCACGTTGACCCGGCCGTCATGTAAAAACGGACAGGTCAGGAAGAATGTGCGGATGCTCTCGATGATGCTACTTTCCGCATGCAATTTTACCCGCCTCCTTCTGGATGCTGTCCTTGTGCCGGTTCTTCATGCGTTCGAACCATTTGGACTGCTTTTTGTGTTCGTAGTACTGCCTTCTGGCATACGGTGTGGACTGGACGATCAGACCGGAACCGGTGACCGTGCCAAGTGTTGCCGCATCCCGCAGTGTGCCACTTCGGAACGGTGTTTCCGGTTCCATACGGTCTATACATGTCTGATCCACGTAGGTCTGTGCCCTGGCAAGATTTCCGTTAAGCCTTGCTGCAAGCCCGGCATCCCATTCTAGGCTTGCTGTGAATCCGCCGCTGCCATGTCCGCTGTAACGGACGTCCTGCGGCTGCCGGATCTGGAACGTTTTCCTGGTCTCTGCCATCATGCACCCCCTGTCACCTTGATGTGCGGATTTCCTCCGTACCGGTTATAATTTGCCGCCGACACCTTGAAGTGTTCTGTGCCGGCCAGGTCTTTCGCCGTCTTCATCTGCACGCTGCACTGCCCTTTTACCAGGTAATCATCCTTTTTCACCAGGACTGTTATATCTGGGATGCGGACCGTGAAAGTGTCCGCGGTCTTCCTGCCTTCCGTGGTGACACTGGACTGTTCTGCCTCATACCACCAAATAGCCGGGATGTATGTACACCCCCATTCATCCAGACGGGTAACTGGATTATAACGGCGGTGGTAGAGGGTTGCGTCAGTGTTGGTCAGCATTTCAGGCTCCTGCTGAGCAGACCGGTATGGAGCAGGTAACGCCTGCAGATCTGGTACATCTTCTGTCCAAGCAGAGCTGTCCAATCTGTTCCGTCCGACACTTCCGTCACGTAGGTGACAGAATACCCGTCTGTCGTTTCGGACTTCTTAACCTGCCCGTCATCCTTATAGCACACATCAAAGACCGCTTCTGTCATTTCACAGGTACAGTCCTTTAATCCAGGCACGGTTTCCGGATCGGTGATCCGGTTCAGTGTGTACTGGTCAATATAGCTTTCTGCAATACGTCTGCATTTTTTGAAATCTGCTTCTTTTTCGATACCGCCTTCGTATTCATCCCGGTAGTACCCAAACTCTGCGTAGTGTGCCATGCTTCACCGCCTCCCTGTTCTTTTCATACTGCAGGTGCAAGGACTGCAAACGGACAACGTTTTGCCTTGTCTTTCTGCTGGGAATTGATCGGGTTCGGGATCTCCCAGCCCAGACGCATAACTGCACGCAGTGCCACCATGTCGTTCTGCATCAGGTTATAAGCGATCGTGCCGTCTGTATTCTGGACAACACCCTCGGTGAAGAGTTTGAATGTAATGTCCTGACGCATCGCATAAACCAGCTGCGAGAAATCGCCTGTGATGATCTGTGCTTTCGTTTTATCAAAAGTTCCGTTGTTCGGGAAATACATACCGGAACCGTCCAGCGTGTAATTTGTGCCGGACTGCATATCGGTTTTGAAAATTGGCTGTCCGGTCGTATCTTTCAGACCTCTGAGTTTCGCCCTTACGGAAATATCTGCAACGTGTCCGTTCACAAAATAGCCGGACTGTTCTACCTTTGCAATGACACCATCCTCACCCATGATATCCGCATACAGGTCAGCCGTTGTTTTTACAACGCTTCCGGCTTTCGTTGCGGTTGCTACCAGGTCATCCCTCCAGGATGCCGGTTTTTCAACTCCAAAAAGTACTGCACCGTCAATCACCTTTCCAAAAGCTTCCTGTACCCTCGGTCTTACCTCGCCCCAGATATCGTAGTCTGCGTCTTCCAGAACTGCTTCCGGGATCGGTACAATGACTGCAATTTCTTCCGCAGTGATGTATTTCTTATCCCATGACATCTTTGTGGTCTGTTTCTGTCCGTTGTCCCCATTCACAAAATATGCCATCGGGAGCATGTCCAGTACCGGCATGCGGTACTTGTTGGAACTCATGTTCGGCAGTCTTCTGCCCATTCTCAGTACTGCTGATTCTGATACAACGCCCTGGATGATTTCCCTTGCATACTGCTCCGGGATCAGGGATTCTGCACCGCTGCGGTCGATCAGGGATGCATCTAAATCAAACAGTCTTAAATTCATTCTTTTTCTCATCTTCTTGCCGCCTTTCTGATTAAGGAATTAACAAAATCATTGGTATTGTTTCCGGCTGTGCCTCCGGATCCTGCCGCCCCATTCTGTTTTGTCTGTGTGTTCACACGATAACCGCCACCTGCATAATGCGGGTTATCTTTCAGAAACGCTTTTAAAGCTGTTTTGAAATCGGTCTTGTCATCCACTTTCTTCGATACCTCAAACAACACAAAATCTGTGTACTTTGCATCTACACCGTTTTCTTTCAGGATGTCTTTCTGTTTGTACGATTCCAGTTCTTTTTTTGCGTCATCGCGTTCTTTTTCGATGGCAGCCACATCCGGCTTACTCGCCTGTCTCTTTGCTTTGAAATCACTGATTGCTGTCGTGATTTCTTCCTCCGTCATGCCCTGGCGTCTGAAATAATTGGCAAGTGCCGCACGTTCCGCTTTGCCTGCCCTTGCGTTTGCAATCTCTTCCGCCTGTTCATAACTATATGTTGCCCCGGCGTTTCCCGTATGGCCGCCGTCTCCATTCCCGGCACCGTCACCCTGTCCAGCAGAGCCGGCTCCTCCTGCATTGCCGTCCTCAAAGAGCCTTAAATTCATTTTTTTATACATTGTGTTTTCCTCCTTCGAGATTTTCCCAAGCTTTTAACGCCTTCATGTTTTGGGCATAAGAAAAGCACCTCACAGGGTGCCCGTTACTGAAACTGTATGCAGTTGTATTCCCGGTTGATCTCCGTGATTCCAAGAAACCACGAATCCATCAACAGCTTTCCCTGTTCTGACAGGCGATCCCACCGGATGTCTGCATCTCCACTGCTTAATTCCGCCCGTATCTTGTCCTGCGTCAGATCATGCAGTGAATTGACCAGGTTGCAGGTCAGTGCGGATACCGCCGCACATGCACGGTCAGCACCGCTCTCGGAATGTGTCCCGGCATGACCGGTCATCCGGATACTGTGCTCCGTCATTTTAATGGTTATCATGCTTTTCTCACCGCCTTCCTACGGATAACCGTCTGCCGTTGAACTGTACCGTGTCGCCAATCTGTGCCACTTCATCGCCAATCTTCACCCCTTTCAACTCTGCGTGTCCGTCAATGTCCCGATATATGAACTTGATTGTCTTATAATTGATCCGGCTCACCAGCCAGTTCGGTGCAAGCCTGTCTGCGTCTTTTGTGACAGTGTAGTGCTCAGTCATCACCCCCAACTCCTTTTATTCAGACCTTCCACCAGTTCCCTCTCACGCTCCGAGAGTCCATAACGGATGACGCTTCCTGCATTTCCTGCCGCCTGCTTTTCTGCGTTCTGCTTCCTGGCTGCTGCCTGGTCTGACAGTAGAAGCCCTGCCCCGTAAATCTCTTTTTTCATGGCTCTTTGGGCGTCCAGGCTTCGCACATGCTGGCATTCTTCACGCCTTACCCGGAAATGTACACCGTAACGTGCCATTTTCTGCATCATGGAAGCGGTAACGATATGATCCGGATAATCATGCTTTGACAATTTCCGTGCCTTTTCCTGCCTCAGCTTTTTCGTTGTATCATTCACCAGCTTTGTCAGCTCCGGCGATGTCTCTGCTACCGTTTCCGGTTCGAAGCTGGTAATAAACGATGTCTTCACAGTTGCACCGTTTTCGTATTCGATCGTACAGTCACATACAATGTGGTTCATTCTGTTCCAGGTGGTCTTACCGGATAATGCCGTGAGTGACGGGGCAAACAAAAAGAACGGGATGCCCCGTTCCAGATAAAATTCACATATGTTTTTCAGGATGGAAAAAGGTGGGTTGTCCACCACCACACATCCCGGCGGATATTCGTCTTTTTCGTAATCGCCGCCCGGCCAGAATGGGCGAATCACGTTCTCAGGATCAATATTGTAACGTTTGCACACCCAGTCCTTTATGACTTCGTATATCTCCGATGGCGTATAGCAGTCGTCTGTCGTTTTCTTCGGTTTGAATTTTTCGACAAATTCTTCGTAAGTTTTGCTTTTTATGTTTCTCACCTCCTTAAAAATGGGTACAAAAATACCACCAGTCGAAAGACCAGTGGTAAATACTTATTTTTCTTAGTTGTCAATAACTTTCACTATATCATCAATAGTTGCATCAATAGTATCCCAATCTGTAGGCGAATCACCCACATCTACCAGAAAATGCGTATCGTCTAATATCTCCACAACTGCTGCTTTTCGTCCATCTTTTAGAAGAATTGTGTCATATTCCTTTATGAGCATTTACTTCGCCTCCTTAATGTACGCACTAGTCAACTTTGTTGTGCCATCTTCCGTCCTGAGCCATGCTACAACTACATTTGCTGGTGTTTCTTTTTTACCATAAAGAATCATCTTCTGGACATATCTGTCGCCGTATCCATTATTATCAACATACTGAGCCGGATATTTCACAGCTCCCTGTTTTAACGCTTTTTGAAGTTCCTGCCAATTTCCCATTTCATAGCCCAAGCGATCTGTAAAGGCTCTTCCCTTTGGATACCCTTTTTGACTGTTTTCATCAAAAAGATATTTCGTAAACTTAGGCTCTGGTAAAATAGCCGTTTCTGCATTCGGTAGTTTAAGCTCTGGATGTTCCAGAAGCTCCTTTTGTCTTTGATAATCCATTTCGACGAACTTCCATTTTTCAGGGTCATTATACTTCATCTGCCTGAAATCCGCAAGACTTCCAGCATCTTCTTTCAGCACTTCCTTGTACCGTTCGTACTGGTTCGAATCAATCTTAGCATTCCGCATCATCTCCGGTGTATAGCGTGCGTTCTGCTGTTTCGTGTTGGTCGCTACCTTGCCCAGTCCATCCTGATAGATTCTCTCACGCTGTTCCGGAAGTCCCATCTTCTTGCTGAACTGCTTATACTCGTTCAGCTGTCCCTGGTACTTTGCTTTTTCCAGCATGATGTCGTCCTTGTCGGCTCCTGCTTCCTGCAACAGCCGTATCTTCTGACGCTGGGCACGCATGGCGGTCTCCATCTTCCTCTGCTGCTGGGTCTGTTCGTAGGCATTGAGCTGCCTGCCGTTCCATTCTTTTGTCTGGGCTTCCCTTTTGTTCTGCTCTTCCAGCCAGTCATCCGGATAGAGTCTTTCAGAAACGCCAGGAATGAACGGGTGGAACGTGTGCCGGCAGTTCGCCCCACACAATCCTGTGACGGTTCCGTATCCGCAGACCGTCCCTAATTCCTTCCTGCTGAACACCCTGCCCTGCCATGTCTGGTGATCTGGTCTCGCACATGGGTGCCAGGACACTTCAAAATACTCTGTATCGAGTTTTTCTGCGTTGTGCTCACTGACCTGTGCCGTGATCTGGTTCACGCCCGTAAGGACGGCTCTGCGTGCTGCCACGTCTGCCCGGTTCGTATGCCCGGAAGCATAATCCACCACCCTCAGCCCGCTGTTCGTCATCTGGGTGACGACTTTCCGGATCGCCGAGTTGTAGTCTGTGCCGCCCGTCACAACGTCCTGGATGGCCGTGTCCACGTATTTCTGGTAGTACTCGGCAAATGGTGTGAATACCCGCTTCCCTGCCATCAGGACTGAAAATCCGTAGCTCTGTGCCATATTAACGAGCGTGTCTTTCGTCTGCTTCTTGGTCGCCTCTGTGAGCTGTTGCAGCCATTTGTTATCCTCCGGCGTCAGGAAATCATCATTGACCTGTTCATAGATCTCCCGGTTGCGGACGTATTCCCATTCCGCTACCTTGTCATACATCTCAAACATTTCTGCCCAGGTTGCCCCCAGTGCTTCCTTGATGATCCGCTCCACCTCTTCGCGGGACTTGCCCATCTCGATCAGACGTTTAATCTGGTAATCTGCCGTTGATGTGATCTCTCCGGTCTTTCTAATCCGGCGGATAACATCTTCCATGATACGCCTCTCGGCTTCCCTCCAGATCTTCTCAGCCTGCAGCCCCATCCGCTGCACATCCGGTGCGGTTCTCTCCTCTGCCATGACATCACTCCATCACGTTGTTCTGCACTGGCAGGTTCTTTCTGGCCTGTTCCAGTGTTTCGCCGAACCATTTTGCCCGGTACTCATCTACCCCCATGGCTCCCATGGAGACATCCTGCCGGTCTCTCTGGCGTTCTGCCTCCTTATCCTCGATGATGGAATCATCGAAGTTGATTGTGACTTCTACGTCTTCTCTCAGTGGTTCACCGAGGGCAATGCCAAGACGGATGATGATGCGAATCAGTTCTTCCAGGGCACTCTGAAGCACGATTTCATGCTTGCACAAGCTCCGGTACATATCGCTGTTTTCCGAGATCACCTGCGTTGCCGTTGCAACCGTCCCCTTTTCGAACTTATAGCGTTCTGTCCCGAATCCGCATTTCATGGACAGGTAATTCAGGTCATCGTTTAAAGCCTTGCTGTGCTGCTCTGTACGCAGCTCCATGTTGACTTCATAGATTGGATTTGTGTCTTTCAAGGTTTCTTCCGGCAGACTGTAGAATACCGTGTCATTCTCGTCAAAGACCTTATTGCCGTTCTCATCCGTCAGCATCTCCGGAGCCACAAAAATCCGCTTGCGTCCAAGTCCGAACTCGTTGGCGTAAGAATCATATTCTGTGTCGATCTTCCGCAGTATGTCGATGCTGTTCGCAAAAAGGCTTATACCCATCGGGTTCTCCTCGTCTTCCATATCGGCATTATTGACCATGTTCAGCCTGTCGATCACAAATTGTGGTTCTGCTGATCCTGTCTCGATCTCTTCCGGAAGCCCGGCAAAGATTGGAACCTCCTGCCACTCTTCTTCGGTAAGCTCCTGCCCGCAGGTCGAACCTGCCGTCACCAGCAGTACGGTATTTTCAATGCGGTAATTTCCATCCCCGCCGACCTTGTGATGCTGCAAGTGCAGATATCTCTTTGTGCAATAGGTTTTCGGAAATGCAAATATTACTTCCTGAATCTTTCCGTTTTCCCAACTGACCGGGAAGATATTTTTTGCAGTCACATAATTGATCTTGATTCTTCCGCCGGTCACTTCGCCCAGCAGACCGCTCTGCAAGTCCTCGATACACGGAACATAGGCAACGGTTCCAGAGCACGCCTTTCGTTCCTGGTATTCATTTCCAAGTGTGTCAAAATGGTTGTCCTGCAAGATCTGACGAACAAATGCATCCGTTCTCTGGTCATCCAGTACGATCGTCACACGTTCGTTCAGCAGCAGATCTGCCATATCCTCACAGACTTTCTTCGCCATGCCGAGGCTGTGACGCTTGCATCTGCTATAGCATCCCCTGCCGGTATACACACGGTAGAAAGTGAACCGTTTCACATTTCCGTTGTACCAACTCTCCCACTCCGCTATTTTTCCGTAAAAAGAAGAAGGGAGCGTATTGATTCCCTTCTTTCGAAAATATTGAAAAATATTCAATTTCTGTCCTCCCTTTCTTCCTTTGGCAGGAACCGCTTCACCCTGTTCCAGAGCCCCATGACCAGATACCTCAGGGCATCGAGGCAATGGTCGTGCTCTTTTACCGGTACTTCTCTGCCCTTATCTAATAGTTTCCTGTCGTATTCGTATAAGCCAAATTCTTCGATCAGGTGCTTCTGATCCGGCGATATCCGAAGAATCCCATAGGTCAGCAGTTTCTGAACCCTGGCAATCCCAAGTGCGACCTCGTTCTGTGCATCCTTGAAATGTATGGTCAGGCCTCTCTGTCGGCAGGTTCTCTTGATTTCTTCCTGCAGTCCCCGTGCCGATGGGTCTAAGTACAGGTAGAAGATGTTGCAACCATATGCCTCTTGCAGGGATTCCACGAAGTCTGCAAAATCAGCCGCATACTTTGATGGTGATTTCTGCTTTCCGGTTTCCCTGCCCGAATGGTAATACTCCTGTAAGCCATCCAGACGACACTGATATTCGTTGATACCGCAGGCCTGATAGGTCGTTGCGTTCTGCTGTCCGTAGTCTGCCCCGATGCCGATCAGGTTATATTTCTGTCCTTCTTCCGGCCTGCCTTTGTGCCGTCCGGAAAACATATAATAAATCAGTTCATCAACGCCGATACACTCTCCCAGCCATACCCAGCTGTATTGTTTTTTATCCAGACGCATCATGGTCTCGGCAGTCTCGATCAGGTCACGCCCCAGCCATTCTTCCGGTACATCCCTGTAATCTGTGTGGATGTGGATGCAGTCCGGGCGTTCTTCCATCTTCTTCAGCCATTCCATGATCGGGGCATTCGGGTTCTTGGGTGGATTGAACAGGTAGATCATCTGAAACCCGGAACTGTTGCCGCGGATGAACGTTGCTTCAATGTTCTGCAGTTCATCTTCTCCTTCACCGTCCTCAAAAAACTCTGTCAGCTCGTCCAGGATGACCAGTTTGATCGGCTTGTCCTCATCAATGATACCTTTGGTATCGTCAATGCCATCTGATCCGGAAAAGTATATGCTCGAACCGTTCTTCCGGTAGCTAATCTCCATCGGTGACTTTGTGATCCGGAAGCGGTTCTTTGGTATCTGCAGCCTGCCAATTCCACGGAGCATCTCTTTATACACTGTTTTTCTCAGCTTATTGTGATGCTTACGCAGCACCACCACAGATCCGTGGCTGTCCGCTATGATCTGATAGTTGGCACGGATTGCCACAAAACTGGACTTTGTGCCGGCCCGCCCCGATGTCAGGATAATGTGCCTGTACTTCCTGTTATTGAACACCGGCAGATACTTCGGGATCACAATATCAGATATCCGTACCTGTTTCTTTTGGTGCATCATTGATAATCTCCACCCCATCTTCCTGATCTTCGTTTCCGTTTTCCCTGCTGATCTTGTCTGCCTGTGCCTTTAACTGCTGGATGCGTGCCTTTTGTTCCTCACTGGTTGCCTCCCAGTTTTTATGCAGCATCTCATCATACTGCTTGATCATGTTTCTCAGCTCGCCCTGTGCCCTCGCCTGGGCTTTCAGGAACTCATTCTGCTTGTCCCATGCCTGTTGTACTTCCCATTTCTCTCCGAAAACGTTTCCTTCTTTGTTTTCTATTTTTTCGATCGTCTTGTCCTGCTGATCCTTCACGTAGGCAATACGCTGTGCACGTATAATGGCAGCGTATGCGATCTGAATCTGATGCCATAGAAGATCCAGCGGGTCAGCCTGTTCAATCGTCGAGAAGATTTCCTGTGTTTCCTCCGGCAGGTATTTCCGGAAGAATCCATACTTCTCAGCATTCTTATTCCCAGGCGGGCCCGTCGCATTTCTGTTCCCCGGCTGACCGCCTTTTTTTCTCTTTTTCGAACGTTCGCTTTTTATATCCGAACGCTCGTTTTCCCATTTGTGCGTGCATTTCCATCTTCGGACTGTCCCTTCCGGGATATTTAGTTGACTTGCAATCTCAACTAATTTCTGTCCCTGCAAATACATCTGTTTTGCTTGTTCTATTCGTTTATCCGGTGCTCTTGCCAAGCCTCACCACCTCTTATTCGTCGTTTTGTAAGTACACAAAAAGACACCCAGCATTGCCAGATGTCTTCTTGCGGAAAAGTATTATTCTTTTGAGAAAGGATTCTTATATGTCCCCATCAGGGAAATCGGAACAGAAGGACTCGAACCTTCACCCTCGTCTACTCATGAGACTGCTCTGGCCGCTGAGCTATGTTCCGATGCTGCCGGGCTGTTGAGACCCGGCAGTTGTTAAAATATACAATACAGAGGTAAATGTAACAACCATGTCAGCATCAGTTTTTCAACCAACCGATGATACCATTAAATCACGAAAGTACCCCCTCTTAGTTACCCACTTTTAAAAATTTTTATCTTTTTTGTGCCAGAAGAAAGAAAAAGTATCTTCTCGCCTCATAAAATTTTCTACGCCCCATCGGCACATCCATGTATTCATACGGCACACCAGACGTCACATTCTTCAGAATCCACGGATATATTTCTGTATCTGCCTCCATCGCCGTCTGCTCGATCAGCTCCGTGTCACGCTTAAGCTGTGCGATCCGCAACGCCTTTTTCTCCGTTGGGTTGCTGCTCGACGTTCCTCTCGGCATCCCGTCCTGACTAAAACCGTCTATGCCATAGTTCCTGTCAATCTCCTGCTTTTTCTGCCAGTATTGCAAACAGAAGTATTTCAGCTCATTGTATTTGTCTCTTGAGATATTATGATCGCTCAGCTTCATATCTCGCTTTCTGATCTCCACCGGCATCGCCTCCCCTCGTATGTATCACAGTTTCCACTTTCTTCCGGTGTGCTTGTCAGTGATTTCCGTCACTTTGATCCCCTGCACACTCACAACCGTATTTAACGCATTAAATATCTTTCTGATGTGCTTCGGCATCTTATCCGCCTTTCGCACGGCTCTGTCTGCTGTCGGATCACGGTATCCTTCATGATTCATCCACATCACTCCAATCTTGCATTTGTCCGCACCACGGGCAATACGGCAGATACTTTTGCACCTCATCGCCGCAGTTTCGGCACTCGTAGGCTGTTCCACCAAACACGCTCAGTACAGCCTGCGGTTTCTTCGGTGTTCTGCTTTCATCCTTCATCTTCTCGCCCCTTTCACTTTTTGTCCTCCAAATCCGATCTATTTCTTCTAAGACAGCCAAGATTGTCTTTTCTGCAAAACGAAGATGCTCGTACCGTTCTGCTATCGTCCTGGCGTCTTCTACAAGCCGCTCCCAGTATTCCTGTGCTGATACCGGTTCCTGGTATTTCAGCAGCAATCTCCAACAGTCAACTGTGATCTGGTAATGCTGTTGTTTTTCTGCCGCTGTCATGACAGCTCCTCAATCCGGATATAGATCCCAGGGATACGTGCCCAGAACTTCTCGGCTATCTCTGAGGCTACCAGTGCATCATCTTCCCAGAATCCTACGGTTGTCATACAGTCTTTCAGCAGCTTCTGGAGATTGTCGGTATCCGGCTTTGTGATCCGGTATTCTCCGTCCTTATGTTTTTCTCCCTGTGCGAAGCACCACTTTGTCACCAGTCTCACACCTTCCTGGTACGGTTCCATGTCTACCGGTTTATACTTACACAGATGTCCGATGATCTTCTGTCTGGCTCTTTTTAATTCCGGCGGGTCATAGAACACTGGTTTGCCATTGACCACAGAAACTTTATGTTCCTGGTGTGTTACGGTCGGCGGTTCCATTGGCATAAAAAATTGAATCATTATCACTTCACCTCTTTAAAGTCTTAAATTTCATTTTTTCTTTGTCCGTGCCCTTGTCATCGGGGAGGGGGAAGGGAGACGGGGCCGGGCAGCCCTAAGGCCCGTCCCTCTCCTACCCCCGTGACACCGTGAGGGGGAACCCGAATATATATACGTAGTATATATGTGTCTTCCCCGCAACAGGGGGAAGACTGAAAAAGCAGTCTTTCCCGCAACATCCACCCTCGGAGGGGAAGTCTTATTTTCAGTCTTTCCCTCACTTTTCTACTTTGCGGGGAAGCCTAAACTTTCAGCCTTCCCCTCCGCTCTTCTTTCTTACGATTCCGTCTTCAATGACATAATCACCATGCTCATTTATACGATCCCTCGCCGTCCTTACGGATACGCCAAGATAATCTGCGACATCACTTACTGTCGGTTCGTCTCCAAAGTTGCTTCCCTCCAATGCCGTTTCCAGGGCTTTTTTCCGGTCTGCTTTTCTCGTTGCTGCGTTCTTTTTATTGCTCTTGGTTCCCTTTTTCCATGGCGGATCCTGTGCCTCAAGCTGGAGATCTTTCAGGCTTCCAATCTCATCCAGGCGGTGCACTGGATAATCAAACCAGAGATTGACCGGTTCAAACTTTGGGAACTCTCGAAGCGTCCCCTCAATTCTCCAGGCTGTCTTGCTCCTTACTTTTGCCTTTTCTTTCTCTACCATGCTGCTCAGTGCGATCATCTGCCATTTGTCCAGGTTGTTTTCGCAGTAATTCCACATTGCATTGCAGCTCAGAAGATCATCCTGTGATAAATCATCCTGCCATGCAAAACGGCTGTCCAGGTACATCTTGCAGGCGTTACAAATCGCCTTGTTTTCTTCCTGCTGCATCAATGCTTCGGTTGGCTCCAGTTCGATCAGGTCCAGCAATGCATCTGGATCCCTGGCAAATACACCCGAACCGGAAGCACGGTCCATGGACTTCTTACCGCCCTGGCTTCCTTTGCTGTGGTGGTGGCAATAGATCACTGCACAGCCAAGTTCTGTACATACTTTGTCAAACTGGTTACAGAAGTTCGCCATCTGATCCGCACTGTTCTCATCTCCTGTGATGACCTTGTAGATCGGATCAATGATGATGGCAACATAGTCCTTTTTCGCAGCCCTCCGGATTAGTTTTGGTGCCAGCTTATCCATAGGGATCGACTTACCTCTCAGGTTCCAGATATCAATGTTCTGCAGGTATTGTGGCTGTTCTATACCCATAGCTGTATACACATCTTTGAAACGGTGCAGACAGCTTGCCCGGTCAAGTTCCAGGTTGACATACAGCACTTTTCCCTGTGCACAGTCCCATTTCAGCCACTTCTTCCCCTCTGCGATCGCCACGCACAACTCAATCTGTAAGAAAGATTTCCCTGCTTTTGACGGCCTGCGATCAGCATCTTATGTCCTTTTCTCAGGATGCCTTCAATCAGACATGGCGAAAGATCCGGTAGGTTATCCCATACATCGCCCAGGCCTTCTGGCTCTGGAAGGTCATCATTAATTCCCTCGATCCACTCATACCATTCATTCCAGGATGCTTTCCCGATGTTGGTGTCAACCAGGAACTGTTTCTTTCCATTTCGCATCACTCCGGGCATCCTGGAAAGCCTGGAAGGGTTCCGGTTCTGTGTGTCCACGACAATCCCGTTTTTCTGGCAGACTTCATAAAGATAGTCAACCCTTTTCCGGTATTCGTTGCAGTCCGTAGCATCCACTTTTACGATTGCATGGAGACTTTTGCCCCCTGAAAATACCAGGCATGCGATTGGAAGCTCCAGTTCCCTTAAAATGGCATTCTGCTTTTCAATCTCCATATGGTCTGATTCCACTAATGCATAGCGGTATTCTGTGACATTTGTGTTCTTGCATCCGTTTCCATCCAATGGGTTGAAACGGATCCACGCTCCTGCCTCCGGGTTATAATCCCCAAGTACTGCCCCGATGTCCCCCTGGCATCCGTTCAGCTGTTCAATCAGCTGCCCTGCCGTACGGTCCCAGCTGCCCTTTTGTGGAAGCCAGCGTGTCCCTTTTTCGTCTTTCTGCTCCCAGCTGCCAGTCACATAACCGACATTGTCCCCTGCCTCAAATAATGTTTCAATGTAACGGACAAGTTCTGCAGCCGGGTTCCATTCCTGCGGTTCCTGCAGTTCCATTCCCTCCAGCCACTCTTTATTCACGATGACATGGTCATCGTTCTGGATCATGTCATCCCATTCCAGTTCATGGCCTCGTTCCGGAACCCATCCATGATCCAATGCCATCTGTACGATGGTCCCGCCGGTCACAGGAGAAGAAGAGCCTGAGAAGCTTTTCCATTTTTTTGCACATTCCCCTGCATGATAGCGTCCAGAATCCCTGCGGCTCCATGCGTCCCAGCAGTCCATGGAATAACCTTCCTGTTTCAACGCCATCCCGACATTGATCCATTCCTGGTAGTTCAGGTCACCGGGATTTATGTATTCTATGATCTCCGTCAGACTCGTTCTCTGTTCCATTTTTATACTCCTTTATACGTTCCAGGATCTATGTCCATTGGGACTCGCCAGCCATTTGCCGCTATGCGGTCGATCAGGTTCTTCGCCTTTTCAAACTGCCAGGTACCGACATGCTGGAATCCTTTTCCCTCCAGGAAGCGGATCTGCTTCGGGGTTGTAAGGCCTTCCCGTTTTCTCTTGTCCAGGCGGTCTAATATCTTAGCTGCCTTCCCGGCGTTGTCGATCTGATCCGGCATGATCCCCAGCTTCTCAAGTGCGTTTTTCTGTTTATCAGAAGGTGGTCCCATTTCCCATCCAAAGCTTGGCACATACCCGGACAGGTCTTCTGCCTGGATGCTCATCTCAAACTGCAGCGGATCCACAAGTTTCTTTTTGCGTCTCTTCATTTCTGCAAGCTGTTTTGCCAGTGCTTCTTCTCTTTGTGCGACAACGTCCTCCGATGCCGTCTTCTCTGCCTCCTCGATGTCAACCGGCATACCTGCTTCTTTTTCCAGATTTTCAGTCATCTTCTGTGCCACTTCCTCGTTCTCGCAGATCAGGCTTGCCGGGTGACACAGCTCATGTCTTTCTGTGTGCCATAAAAAATCCAGTAAAAGCAGGTGGTCTTTCCCCGGTGACAGCCTGGTGCCACGCCCCACCATCTGACAATACAGGCTGCGTACTTTTGTAGGTCTTAAGACAACCACACAGTCCACGGATGGGCAGTCCCATCCTTCTGTCAGCAGCATGGAATTGCATAATACGTTATATTTCCCTTCTTCAAAATCCTTTAAGATCTCTGCCCGGTCCTGGCTGTCTCCATTTACTTCTGCGGCACAGAATCCGTATTCATTCAACAGATCCCGGAATTTCTGGCTGGTCTTTACCAGTGGCAAAAATACCACCGTCTTTTTATCTTTGCAGTACTTCTGCATCTCTTTTGCAATCCCTTGCAGATACGGATCCAGGGCAGTACTGATGTCACTGGCTTTAAAGTCACCTGCCTGTACCGTTACGCCGCTCATGTCAATCTTTAATGGGATCGTCAGGGCTTTGATCGGCGTCAGGTAACCCTCTTTGATCGCTTTTGGAAGCGTGTATTCATATGCCAGCGTTTCAAAATAGGAACCAAGGTTCCGCATATCCCCCCTGTCCGGTGTGGCTGTCACGCCCAGTACATGTGCATCTGGGAAATGCTGCAGCACACGCTGGTAACTGTCAGAAATACAGTGATGTGCCTCATCTATGATGATCGTATTAAAATAATCTTCTGCGAACTGGCTGAGCCGCTTTTCACGCATCATCGTCTGCACGGAACCGACCGCGATACGGAACCAGCTGTCCTTGCAGGTTTCTTCTGCTTTTTCCATTGCACAGCCAAGCCCGGTTGATTTCCGTATCTTATCGGATGCCTGTTTAAGCAGTTCGCCCCTGTGTGCCAGGATCAGCACCCGGTCACCTCTGCGGACACAGTCCTCTGTTACCTTGGCAAATACGATCGTCTTACCGCATCCGGTTGGAAGGACCAGCAGGGTTTTCTTCACCCCGCTGTCCCACTGTTCAAATATGGCTTCTCTTGCCTCCTGCTGATATGGTCGTAATTCCATTTAAAATCTCCCTGGCTGGAATCCCTGTGCCTCTTTCGCATAAAGCTTGTCAATAAAGTTAAACATTTTGCTTGCATCCTTTGTTCCAGGTCTTAAACCAACTTTCGCCGTTCCGGTCTTTCCTGGGAGCTGGTTCCAGCACATCTTGAGCGGCTCGCCTTTCTTTTTCAGACCGGCTGCACAGAACAGTTCAGAAAGTTTCCATTCCAGTTTGCTGTGCAGGATATAATTCTCACGGATAGTCACTTCTCTGCCCTTATGGTTGATGCGGAAGTATACGACCGCCATGTTGCACGGCGGCAGCTTTGCACTTCCTGATGATCTGCTGCGTTCAAACTTGTCAATGACAAAATCGTAATCCCCTTCCGGGATCGGCTCAAACTCCTGTCCGTCATTCTGGATGACATCGTCCCATCCAAACTCTCTTCCTGATTCTTCATTCATTGTTATCGTCCTCCTGATTTTAATTAAATGGTATTTCTTCACTGTTTAACATTGCATCGATCGCAGCCTTTACCTGCTGCCAGCATGGCACCAGAAGGCCGTCCACAATTCCAGGGTTTACGGTATCGTATTCCCACAGTTCCGTCCCATAAGGGACATAGCCCTTTGTTTCGCATACGCTCTTGACGTTCCACTCATCCACCTGGTCTTTTATCATCAGGTCTCTGAGTGCTTTCGGGATTCTTGGATCCGGTTCTGTATAACCTTTCTCTTCGGTCTTCTGAGGTGCTGGTTCTGTTGTAAGCGGCATTGTCATCTGTCCCGTTGGTTCTTCCTGCTTGACCGGTTCCGGAGCCTTCGCCGCCGGTTCTTCCTGCTTCTTTTCTTCTGTCACAGTTTTGACAGGTACAGGGGATGATCCTGTTTTTCCTTCTTCAATCACCTGTGCAATGGATGCATAGGAAAATGGTACTTCCTCCGGAAGTTCGTAACGGTTCTTGGCATCCCAGCATGCATGGTGCGAGGTATACATAACCCGCTCACCGCCCTGGGCTTTTCGCTTCTTCCCCTTGTCATCGACTGCCACAGAAAAAGTTTTGTAATTTGCAAACAGCAGCATGTCTGCCCATTCCTTAATCAGCGGGGAAGTCTGGGAACTCGTTTTCTTCCCCAGTTTCAATTCCCATCTGTCATAGGCTCCCAGCTCATCCGGCTGCTCGAATTTTCGGATCTGTGCATGTGCCGTAAGTACCACGTTGATATTTGCCTCCACAACTTCCGAAAGCTTGTTCAGGAAACGGCCAAGCTCTTCCTTTACATACACATAACCATTTCCATAACCAAAATCTTCGATGCCGTTCTTTCGGTGCTTGTCGCAGACATGCTGGACGCACATAGCTTCTGCCCAGTCGATCGTATCAATGACCAGCGTTTTGCATACTTCCGGATGGGTTCTCACATAATCGACCTGCTGCAGGATCATCTGCCAGCTGGATGCTTTCGGCAGTCTTGCCACATCCATAGAATTTGTGCTTCCTTCGGTATCAATAAAAACGGGATCCGGGAACTGACTTGCAAATGTAGACTTTCCAATTCCTTCCGGTCCGTAAATCACGACTTTTTTTGCACATGGGATCTTACCTCTGATAATCTCCATTTAAAAAACACCTGCTTTCCATTCTTTTTTTACTTTCTGTGCCTCGGCCACCATTTCCTGACCAGTTACATATCCATCTTCAATGATGATGCTGCACTCTTTCCCGGTGCTGACGCGTGTGGCGATCGCCTGCAGTCCTTCTGCCTCCAGCCACATACCAAACTCTTTTAAGGTATCCATATCCATCTGCTCCAGCTTATCCAGCAGCACAAAACCACATTTCGGGTTTAATTTTCTTACAATAGCCGTGGATACTTTCAGCTGGTCAGAGCCGGACATATTGTCCCATTTCTGACCTTTGTAGACCAGTTCCCCATCTTTAACTGACAAATCCGGAAGCGGAAGGTCTGCACGTTCCAGAAGCTTCGCCTTTTCTTCACGCATGCCTTCAATCTTGCCTGTAAGGTCTGCGTACTGTCTCTGGTACTCTTTAGCATCATCTTCTGCTTTTTCCTTGTCCAGGTTAGCTCGTACCTTCCGATTGATCTCCTCGATGTTGGCAATGTTAGCTTCCAGTTCCGCTGTAGACTGGTCTGTCAGATCTTTCGCCGTGGTCGAAGCAATGTCCAGGTCTTTGACCAACTGCAGATGCTTCTGTTTTGCTTCTCCCAGTAATTCTGCCAATCTGCTTACTTCTGCATGTGCTCTTTTCACTTCTTCTTGAAGCTGTACCGCACGTTCTCTTTTTCTCTGGTTTTCCCCATTCCTTGCAAGGATTTCCTGTTGCTGCCTGATCAGCTCCGATGGGGATACCAGGTCTTTTGGTGCATCCGTGTAATACGGCTGCTCTTTTGCATACTTCGCTTTCTGGTCTGCAATGCGTCCTACATAGAGACGTTCGTTATACAGATCCTTTTCTTCCTTTTCGATTTTTGCCAGCTTATCCCCCACGCCGATGATATTCAGCAGGGTCTGTGCTTTCTCTTTTCCGGATGCCTCCATGAATTTCGGAAGGTTCAGTGCAAGCTCCTCCACAAATTCATTCAAGAGCTGCTGACCTGCTTTCTTTCCGGACGGATCTGTTACTTTCAGTGCACTGTTTTTCCCTTTTCGCTCCACGATCAGGCCGTTATCCATTACAATCTTTAAGGCTGGCGGCACTGCTGATCCAGCCCTTGCCGCTTCAGACGGGCGGTATTTTTCACCGCCCAAAGCCCATGCAATGGAATCCAGTACCGAGGTTTTCCCCTGGTTATTATTTCCACCGATCACTGTCAGGCCGTTCTGTGCAGGTTTCAATCGGACTGCTTTAATTCGCTTGACGTTTTCAATCTCTAATTTATTGATTTTCACTTGATTTACCTCCTACTTTTGCCCTATAATTGAGCTGTGTTATTATTTTTCAAGTCCCGGATCGCCCGCCAAAGCACCGGGACTTTTTACTATTTCAGCCGTTTTCTTTTCGATGATCACAAACTCGCCTGTCTCGATATTCATTGCATGCAGGTATGTACTTTTGTTCGAAACTGAAATATATTGTTTTGAATCCAGTCCAGCTCGTCTCATCAGCTTAATGCCCGCCGGGTCGCGTTCTTCGCTTACTCCGATCATTCTGCTTCCTCCTTCTCCGCCCACAGCATGATGCGGATTACTACCGCACACCACACGGTAATTGTTGTTCCGACAATGTCACGCTCATTCAACAGGCTGTATCTTCCCAGCCACCAGAACGTGAACGCCGCGACGGCTGTGGCTACGATCGGGGCGAGTACAGCCGCTCCGGTTGTTTCTGTTGTTACTTCGGTTGTTTCTGTTTCTCTTTTTTTCATTGCTTGTCCTTTCTTAAAATGCAATTCCTTCAATCTCCGCAAATCTCTTTGCATTGATAAAGTACACCCATCGGTTTTCCGACGTCCGGATACCATACCCCCACGGGAAAACTCCCTGTTGCAGTCCTTTTCGAACTGTATTATGGTTCATTCCGAGCATTTTTGCTGCTTCGTTAATATCTAACCTCGGAATGATTTTGTTTCTTATTTCCTTAGTCGGAAGTACAGAAAATTTATCGTTTTTATCCGAGAAATAATCCTCAGCCAGTCCAAGTGCCAATGCTATATCCACCTGCGTTTCTTCTGGTGGTACCTGTTTATCAGAAAGATACTGGCTAATTGAACCTTTGCTCTTTCCTGTCAGACCGGAAACTTGGATTTGGTTTAAATGTAATTTCTGCATGGCTTGTTTCAGCTTTTCACCGAATGTTTTCATGTTGCTCACCTCACTTTCCTATTCATTCATCGTCAGAATCGCAATCCAGAACAGCAACAGGATTGCTAATGGTTTCAACATTTCCTTACCCCGCTTTCTATAGGATTCTTCCATTGCCTCTAATGCTGTTGCGATATCACTGAACGCACTCGAGACTGCTTCTCGCATCTCCGCACCTGTGATCGCTGTCGTAACTTTCTCGGCTTGCTTTTTGATGTCTGAAATATAATGTTTCATCAACGGTCTGTTACCTCCTGTTCTTCATCTGGCTTTACTATCTTGAATCTCACATCACATACTGCATAGCCATCTTCAATTTTTAATAATTTTACGAACGCTCGCACATCTGGTCGTTCCTCTTTCATCCTTACCCCGCTTTCTGTTCCAAATACGCCAGATCTTTCACCAGTTCCAGCCGTTTTTTGCAGTCTTGATAAATCTCCTTATAATGTTTTCCCGATATGATTCCTGAATTGATAACACACAAAATGATATGTTCCATCATCGAGAGATTATTAAGTTGCATCACTGAAGCCTTATCTCTTTTTGAAATTCCCGCCATCTTATTTGCGAGCTTTGAATAGGTCATATAAAGCTTATCTGCATGCTGACTGCCTTGCCTCTTTGCATATTCCACCAGCTTCTGAATAGTATCTGTTTCAGCTTTTCTTGTAAGCTTTCCGCTTCTTCTTGTTTCAATCCAGACCTGTGTGGATTTTTCTTTGATGATGTTCTCCATCTGGTTAAAAGCTTTTATGTACTGCCATTTCCACTCATTAGCACTTTTTCCTGTAAATCCCATAACTAGAAAAGTAAATCCATCTCGATTCATCAGATACATCTTATTAGCTTTTCCTGTTTCATCTTTATAAAGAGACTGTTTAAAACACTGAACGCAATTTTGCGTTGAGTCACTTTCAATGAGATTTTTAATGGATCGAATTACATCAGCATGTCTCTTCCCAAACTTCTCGGCCACCTGCAAACTGTCGCAAACCGCTTCGTCATTTTTCATATACACAAGGTCGTTCATTTCGTCTCCTTTGTTGGCGTTTTGTCTACATCTGAAGCAAAAAAAATTTCGTCCTTAGTTTTTAAAGAAGTTATTTTTAAAAGATCACAAAGCATTTTTATTTCGATTGCTTTGAACTGATTTTTATTTTCGATCTTTTTCTGCAATCCATAGGGTGTAAGTCCAAGTTCGTGTGCAATGTACTTCTTTTTTAAACCAGATGCTTCTATTATTTCCAGAAGCCTTTTTGTGTCTGTCACCTTTTTCCCTCCTTTCTTTGTTGACATTTTGTCTACATCGTTATCATAACTCATTGTTCAACTTTTGTCAACATTTTTATTAAATAAATGTTGAACTTTTTTCTACATCATGCTATTATACAAGCATGGAGGTGAACAATATGGATATAGGTGAACGAATAAAACTCCGCCGCGAAGAATTAAATTTATCTCAAGATGAACTTGCAAAAAAAGTAGGATACAAATCGCGATCTTCCATAAATAAAATAGAACAAGATGGTCGAGGATTACCGCAAAAAAAAATTGTAGCTTTTGCAAAAGCACTCGACACCACACCAGCATATCTCATGGGATGGACAGAATATGATTCCCATTTCTCCGGTAAAGAGGCACCGAAAGAGGTTTATTCGAAATTCATTACCAATATAGAAAAACATCATGGGAAACTAAAAGAACTAGAAGATATATACGTTCAATTATCATCTGATAATCAGGTAAGAGTTAATTCTTACGCGAAAAAACTCTATGATATTCAACAAATGGACGATGCTCTCGCACCGGTTGCCGCTCACTCTCGTACGGATGTAGAACATACACCTGAAGGTCAGAAACACGATCTTGATATCATGATGAACGATGACGAATGGTAAGGGGTGAATAAAATTGTTTCAAATAAGATACTCTAAAAAAGCAGAAAAATTCTTAAGAAAGCAGGACGCTCCCACCAGGAAAAGAATTGCAACTGCTATTGCAAAACTTCCGCTTGAGGGAGATATCAAAAAACTTCAAGGAACTTATGGTTATCGTTTGCGGGTTGGAGATTACCGTGTAATCTTTGATGTAAATGGCATAATCATAGATATAGTAGAAATAGGAAATCGCGGACAGATTTATAAAGGAGTGTGATCGATATGTCTAATGTAAAAGAACGAATCTTAGGTGCTATCACAATCATGAGTGAAAAGGATGCAGAAAAAGTCTGGGAACTGATTCAAGCAACTTTCATTCTTAATAATGCCGAAGAGGTTGTTCCTGAGCCAGAGGAACTGGAAGCCATAAGAGCATATCAGAATGGTGATCCGGAATATCAGCCTTACATTACTCAGGATGAGCTGATGAAAGAACTCGGCATAGAATAATATACTGCGGGGTGAATAATTTGACATATGAAAATTTACTGCTCGCCGCCGATCAAGAGGGGCTAATTGTAAAAGAGAAGCCCCTGATTGAAAATGATGGATTGATTGCCGGAAATCGCATAGCAATACGGCACAACATTCCAAGTGTACATAAAGCCTGTGTACTCGCCGAAGAAATCGGACACTATCACACCGCTGTCGGGAACATCACCGATCAGAGCGATGTGGAAAACCGCAAACAGGAACTAAAAGGCAGACTCTGGGCGTATAACCAGCAGATCGGTCTGATCGGTCTGATAAATGCATATAAACAGGGATGCCACTCACGGCACGAAGCCGCTGAATATCTTGAAGTTACCGAAGAATTTTTTCAGGATGCGATTGACCGCTACCGTTCCAAGTATGGCGTGTGTGCTGAAATAGACAATTACATTGTATTCTTTGAGCCGTCACTGGCGGTCATGGAGAAAAGTGAAGTCACAGGCGAAAGCCTTTGATGCAAACATATAAAGGAGAAAATGAAATATGAAAAAGAAAATTTTAACCACATTTTTATTATGCCTGACTGTTTTTGCTGCAACATCCTGCGGAAGCAAAAATACATCCAGCACAGAGACTGTTTCGTCTGAAACACAACAACAAACTGAAAGCTTTTCTGAGACTGAGGATGAATCTTCTGAAACCAAATCACAAACAGAAAGCGTAGTGCAAACAGAAACAACAGCTCAGACCGAAACGTCTTCTGTATCCGATGCTTCTCTTTCGTTTCCTTTTGAGGATTTCGGAATTGATATAGATATACCAGATGACTGGAAAATAATAAAATCTGATCTTGATGCAGAGCTTCCGAGCGTAACTTATCGTTGTCAGGATACCCCCATCATGATAAATTTTTTTGAATACGCCGAATCTATTTCATCCGTATCCGAAACATTTTTAGGTGCTCCGCTTTCATCTCTGAAAGATGATGATTCATATTCAGAATTTTATACAGACAATATTTCAGTAGATGGCAAAACTGCTCAATCAACAATGTACTATTACAAAAACACTTTCATGAATCTTGTATCTATAGATACTGGACATAGAATTGTATATATTTATATCGCAATACCTAAGACAAATGGCTATGGTGAAGAAATTGTTGATAACAGTGTATATGATGAATTTGTAGATACCATCGACAATATAAAATTTTCAGAATAAATAAAATCAAAACAAAAAATCCGCCCCAGTGTTACCAGCACCGAAGCGGATCAGTGAATCTATACAGGTCTGGAGACCGGTATGATCATCTCTAAGCAAGCTGATTATACCACAATCCTCCAGCACCTGTACAGGTGTATTTTTTATACCCATTTTACGAACAGGAGGATGATATTATGGCAACTGGTGTCAGAAAAAGAGGCTCAACTTGGTCTTACTATTTTGATACAGCAAAGATCAATGGAGAACGAAACAAAATCGAAAAGGGCGGCTTCCGGACGCAAAAAGAAGCATTAGATGCAAGAGCTGCTGCCATAGCTGAGTATAATAATTCAGGCAGAACTTTTTCTCCAAAAGAAATCAGTGTTTCTGATTATCTCGACTACTGGCTAGAAACTGTCATACATAAAAACGTAGATCATGGCTATAGCTATAACACTTACCGCGATTACGAATCAAAAATACGGCTGCATCTGAAACCTGCTTTTGGTATCTACCGTTTAAGCAGCTTTCAATATGCTCCGGACAAAGTGCAAGAATGGGCTGACAGTATGAAAGTAAAAGGATTTTCAAAGAGCATGATCCAGAACACACTGACCTGCCTTCAAGGTGCTATGAACTATGCAATATTGCCATTGAAATACATCCAGGCAAATCCCTGTGTTGCTGTAAAAATCGGTAAGATGCCTATGGACATGACCGCAAAAGCACATACGGAATATATCTGTTCTGCCGAAGAATTTAACCAGATCCTGAAACGCTTCCCGGCAGATAACTGTTTTCATCTGTCGCTGGTTGTTCCATATAATACCGGAACCAGGATCGGGGAAACATTTGCTATTGATTTAAGCCAGGATGTAGATTTTGAAAAGCACGAATTGAGAATACATGGACAGATGCAGAAGGTTGAAAAGACCTGGTATATAAAGCCGCCAAAGTACGACTCTTACCGTACTATAAAAATGGGTGAAACTTTGGAAAAAGAATTAAAATTCGCCATTCAGCAAAGACGGATAAACAAACTGAAATACGGAGGGGCTTACTCAAAAACATACCTGCTGCCGGATCGCTCAATTGCTCAGATCCGTGCCGACATAGATGTACCTTATAAAGAAATATTGCCCTTGTGTGTCAAAGAAAACGGTGCCTTGCTGACTCCGGATTCTTTCAAGTACTGTGCAAGAATTATCCACTATGAATTGAATAATTCGCTGTTTCATGCACACTGCCTGCGGCATACACACGGCACGATCCTGGCAGAGAATGGAGTAAACCCCAAAACAGTCATGGAACGATTAGGACACAAAGATATCACAACAACATTGCAAACCTATACATTCAATACCGATGCTATGCAGCAGACGGCGGTCGATGTTTTTGAAAATGCAATACAAACACAATAAAAAAAGGCGGTTGAACATCCCTGTTAAGTTCAGAGTATTCAACCGTTTTTCCGTTCAACTACAATATTTATTTTTTTAGGGTGGCAAATGGGTGGCAAAACGACTGAACTTTGCACCTAAAATCCTGCAAATCCCCTTATTCCCTCACAAGTTTTACTGCACTTTCTACGTGCACCGTCATCGGGAACATATCGACCGTTGCCAGGCGTTCTGCTTTGTATCCGTTCGCGGTCAGATACTTCAGATCTCTTGCCAGTGTCGCGGAATCGCAGCTGACGTAGACGACTCTTTCCGGCTGCATTTTGACGATGGTCTCAAGCAGGGCTTCATCGCAGCCTTTTCTTGGCGGATCGACTACGATCACATCGGCTTTGACGTTTTCGGTTTCGTATTTGTGAGGCAGGATTTCTTCTGCTTTGCCAACATAAAACTCTGCATTTTGGATGCCGTTTCTTCTGGCATTGTCTTTCGCATCTGCGATGGCAGGCGGCACAATCTCTACGCCGTAAACCTGTTTTGCTTTCTGTGCAAGGAACAGGGAGATGGTTCCGATGCCGCAGTAGAGATCCCATACGGTCTCTTTACCGGTCAGTCCTGCGTATTCCAGTGCTTTTCCGTAAAGCTTTTCGGTCTGTACCGGGTTGACCTGATAAAAAGACAGCGGGGAAATGCGGTATTTGACGTTTCCGATATAATCTTCGATATAATCCTGACCCCAGATCGGCTGGATTTCTTTTCCGAGGATCACATTTGTCTGCTCAGTGTTGACATTTGCCATGATTGCGGTCATGCCCTCGATCTTCTGAAGCCTGTCCACCAGTTTTTCAACCTGTGGAATCTTTCTGCCATTGATCACGAGGCAGACCATCAGTTCTTTTGTGGTAAATCCCTTGCGGATCAGTACGTGACGCACCAGCCCTTTTCCGGTCTTTTCATCATATGGCTCTACTTTACAGACTTCCATCCACGAAATGACTTCGTTTAAGATTGCTTCATTTTCTTCTGCTCCGAGCAGACAGTCGGTGTTTGCTATGATGCTGTGCGTGCGGCCTGCATAAAATCCGGCAATGATTTTTCCGTTTTTATCGCGGCCGATCGGAAACTGTGCTTTGTTGCGGTAGTGAAATGGCTCTTCCATGCCGCAGATCGGCTCTACTTCCATCGCAGAAAGATCCAGACCGCCGAGGCGTCTTAAATTGTTGCAGACTTTGTTTTCTTTAAAGGTAAGCTGACGTTCATAAGACATCTGCTGGATCTGACATCCGCCGCACTGTCTGGCAACCGGACACGGTGCCTGGATGCGGTCCGGTGACGGCACAAGAATTTCCATCAGCCTTGCATAGCCATAACGTTTTTTCATTTTCATGATTTTGACTTTCACCTGATCGCCCGGGATCGTGTCTTTGACAAAAAGTGCAAATCCATCTGCTTTTCCCACGCCGGAACCGTCTGAGCTGATATCCTCTATGGTAATTTCCAGCATATCGTCTTTTTTCATAAATTTAATTCCTCCATGAACAGAAACTTTTCCGACTTCTTTAACTGTTTCACATTGTCTGATCAGATACTTGTCTTGCGGATATTTGACTCAAACAGGCGGTTATAACCAAGCCAGTCATTGTTATCGTTATTGCTCTTTAATGCTTCTTTAAATGTCTCGAGTTTTGCATCGGTATTGTCTGCAAAATTCAGTGCCAGTGCTTCTGCCAGTGCCGGCTTTTTCGGGGAACCGTATTCCAGTTCTCCGTGATGTGCCAGAATGCAGTGTTTCAGTTCACTTGCCAGTTTTTTCGGAAAACCCGGAATGCGGCGGATACTTGCTCCGACCAGTTCCACGCCCATCACGATATGGCCGAGAAGCTGTCCGTCATCCGTGTAATCGTTTTCCGGGAATCTGGAGATTTCTTTCATTTTTCCCACATCGTGGAACAGTGCCGCACACAACAGAAGGTCTTTATTTAAAAACGGATACTGTTTTACATAGTAATAGCAGAGTTTTGTCACATTTAAGGTATGCTCCAGAAGTCCGCCCACAAATCCGTGATGCACGCTCTTTGCCGCAGAATGTCCTTTGAACGCTTTGATAAAAGCTTCATTTTCCACAAAATAGCTGTCTGTAAGCTGCTTCAGATACGGATTCTCGATTTTATGCACATACGTGAGCAGCTCTTCGTACATCTCATCAATGTTTCGCTCGCTGACCGGCAGATAATCTTCTTCGATATATTCGCCTTCTCTTGCTTTTCGTACTCTTTTGATGGAAACCTGTAATGCTCCCTGAAAACTTGTGACATCTCCAACCACATCGATATAGTCCAGCATATCGAAATCCTCAATTCCCTGAGAGTTCGGATCCCAGATTTTGGCATCGATCACTCCTGTTTTGTCCTGAAGGATCACATTCTCATATGATTTGCCGTTTTTTGTCATCGCAGACTGTCTGTATTTGCAAAGATAAATTCCTGAAAGTCTCTCGCCTTCGTGCAATGTTTCAATATATTTCATTGTTTTGACCTTTCTCTTATTAAATAAACATGAATGGTTCCGTGCAGGACAGATTACTTGCTGCCGGTACCATGATCTTATCTGTTTCGTTATCTGGCTCCCATGACCAGTTTCATTTCTACATCGGCATAACCGCCGATACTTTTTCTGCGGACCTTGATTTTTAAGGTATCACCTTCCTGATATTTCCGCAGAATGTCTTCGTACTCGGACATCGAGCCAACGCTTTCCCCGTTGATCTCTGTGATCACATCGGCTGCCTGTATCCCGGCATACATGGCCGGTGAATCTGTGTTCACTTTTTTGACATAAATACCGTAAGGAACGCTGAAATGCTCTGCCACATCGGCACTGACGCTCTTTCCGACCACACCGGTATAAGGAAGCGACCTGCCTGCTGCCAGCATTTCCAGCAGATAGCTGATATCAGAAATGCCAAGTGCAGTCAACGTATCTGCCGCACCAGTCTGTTTGAATTTCTGTGCTACAATGCCGACCATATTTCCATCCAGATTCAGCAGAAATCCATAGCTCATATCGCTGGCCGCCATGTCCGTTGCGATCACCTTATACTCTCCGTCCACATCTTCACACTCCGTAATCGAAGTGATCATGCCATAATTGATCGAATCTGTATACCCCATTGGACTTCCGACTGCGATCACCGATTCCCCTTTTTCTACGCTGGAAATTCCTTTGATCGAAATTGCGGAAATGCTCTGGATCGTGGATTCCTTTATACTTTTGAGCGGAATCTCCAGAATCGCAAGCTCTGTCACCGTATCCTGCCGTCTGACAGCTGCATTTGCGACCTCTCCGTCCGGGAAGGTTACTGTGATCTGCTGTGCACTCTTGATAAAACGACTGGAAGTCAGGATGTAAAGCCAGTTGCTGTCCACGCGGAACACCAGTCCGGAAGTCTCCGTCACATTCTCATAGCTTTCACTGAACCAGTCCATTTTTGCCACATAGCTTTTAATCTTTACCAGAGAATTTTCTGCAGAATCTACCACATTTTTCATCTGATCATAGTGCATGCGGTATTCTTCGATTGCATCTGTTTCTTTGCTGTTCTTTTTCCTGCCTTTTGCCGTCTCCTTTTCGTCATCCGCTTTCTGCTCTGTCTGTCCGGTTTCTGTCTCCTGAGTATGTGTCTCTTCCTGAACCATCACGATCTGTGTCGGCTCATCCGGCTTTCCAAACTGATTGCTCGCCCACGGCTGTACGATCGCGAACATCACACCCGCCGCCACCCCGAAAATAAGTGCCAGGGCAATCGCCGCTGCCCCCTGCGTAAACCACTTACGTCGGTAGAACGGCTTTTTCTTGATCTGTTCATTGATAAAATGAAACTCTTTCTTCTCGTTCTCACCCATATACCTGATCCCTTCTGCTATTATAGGCTTTTCGCTCAAAATACCTTTTGACCATACCCACATTATAGGGTACAATAGAAAAATAGTAAAGTTATAATTATATGATGCCAGGGGCAAAAGCCTGAAACCACGATGTGCTTGCACAGGAGTGCTTTTATGGCTTAATGCCCCGCCCGACGTGAGCATAAAAGTGAAGCGGAAGCTTCACGATATGCGAATGGCGGGTGCTATGTGCCAGTGGCACATGTTTAGCACCGACCGAAGCGGAGCGTAGAAGAATTGTGGGAGTACGAAGTACGGAACAATTCGTATGGCATCTTTTGTTACACATCACTACAAGAGGTATGCTATATGAACCCAAAGGCTTTAAAAACTTTAGAATATAATAAAATCATTGACAAGCTCACAGAATTTGCCGGTTCGGCACTTGCAAAAGAGATGTGCCGCAATCTGCAGCCATCCACGGATCTGTACGAGATTCAGGCTCTCCAGAAGGAGACAAGCGATGCCCTTTCCCGTATTTATCAGAAAGGTGCGGTATCGTTCCGCGGCGTCCGCGACATCCGCGGCTCCATCAAGCGTCTGGAGATCGGTGCGATCATCGGTATCAATGAACTGCTTTCGATCTGCAGTCTTCTTGATGTCTGCAGCAAGGTAAAGGCTTATTCCAGAAATGACCGTGATCCTGATTTTGAGGATTCTCTGGAAGCTATGTTTCAGGCACTGCAGCCTCTGACACCGGTTTCTTCCGAGATCCGCAGATGTATCGCCTCGGAGGAGGAATTAAATGACGATGCCAGTCCTGCACTGTTCAAGATCCGCCGCTCCATGCGTCAGATCAACGACAAGGTCCATGCTCAGCTCCAGACGATGGTAAATGGCTCCGCCCGCACCTACTTGCAGGATGCGGTTGTCACCATGCGAAACGGACGCTACTGTATCCCGGTCAAAGCAGAGCACCGCGGACAGATTCCGGGCATGATCCATGATCAGTCCTCCACCGGTTCTACCCTGTTTGTGGAGCCGATGGCTGTCATCAAACTGAACAATGACCTGCGTGAACTGGAATTAAAAGAAGAAAAAGAAATCGAGATGATCCTTGCCACCTTAAGTGCCAGATGTGGTGAAGAAACCGAAGCTCTGCGTGATGACCTGGATCTTCTGACAAAACTGGATTTCATTTTTGCCAGAGCACAGCTCTCCCGCTCGATGAACGGCACACAGCCGGATTTCAACGAGGAAGGCCGTATCCTCATCAAAAAAGGAAGACATCCGCTTCTCGATAAAAAGAAAGTCGTTCCGATCGACATTCAGCTCGGTAAGGATTTTGAACTGCTGATCATCACCGGTCCGAATACCGGCGGTAAAACCGTTTCCCTGAAAACAGTCGGACTTTTTACCCTGATGGGACAGGCCGGACTGCATATCCCGGCATTTGACCACTCAGAGCTTTCCGTATTTCACGAAGTTTTTGCGGATATCGGCGATGAGCAGAGCATTGAGCAGAGTCTCAGTACTTTTTCCGCCCATATGACAAATACGGTATCGATCTTAAAAGAAGCGGATGACCGTTCGCTCGTGTTGTTCGATGAGCTTGGTGCCGGAACCGATCCGACCGAAGGTGCAGCCCTTGCGATCGCGATCCTTTCCAACCTGCATCGCCGCGGTTCCCGCGTTATGGCAACCACGCACTACAGCGAATTAAAGGTGTTTGCACTTTCCACACCGGGCGTGGAAAACGGCTGCTGCGAGTTTGATGTGGAAACTCTGCGTCCGACTTACCGGCTGCTGATCGGTGTTCCGGGTAAAAGTAATGCTTTTGCGATTTCTCAGAAACTTGGTCTGTCACAGGACATTATCGAGGAAGCAAAAACACATTTGACCAAACAGGATGAAGATTTTGAAGATTTACTCGCTGATCTGGAGCAAAAACGTGTTACAATAGAACAGGAACGTGACCAGATCAATTCCTATAAAGAAGAGATCCGCGAATTAAAGCAGCGTCTTGAATCCAAACAGGAAAAACTGGACTTAAGCCGCGACAAGATTCTCCGTGAAGCAAATGAGCAGGCACGCAACATTTTGCAGGAAGCCAAAGATTATGCCGATACTACGATCCGCAATTTCCAGAAATATGGAAAGGCTGCCGGCGTGTCTGCCAAAGACATGGAAAAGGAACGCGGCAAACTACGTGAGAAAATGTCCACAGTTGACAAAAAGCTTTCTGCGAAGAATGCGGCTCCGAAAAAATCGCATAAACAGCTTACCGCCAAAGATCTGCACATCGGCGACAGCATAAAGGTACTGAGCCTGAACCTCAAAGGTACGGTCAGCACGCTGCCGGATGCAAAAGGCAACCTGTTTGTTCAGATGGGAATCCTGCGTTCTCAGGTAAACATCCGGGATCTGGAAAAACTGGATGATACCGTGATCACCGGAGGCAATTTCAGCAAGACCGGTTCCGGCAAGATCAAAATGTCCAAATCGGCATCTGTCAGCACAGAGATCAATCTGCTTGGAAAGACCGTTGACGAGGCGATCATGGAGCTGGATAAATATCTTGACGATGCTTACATTGCCCACCTTCCTTCCGTCCGTATCGTACACGGAAAAGGTACCGGTGCACTTCGAAAAGGTGTTCACAATTATCTCCGCCGCCAGAAGCATGTCAAGAGCTATCGCCTTGGCGAATTCGGCGAGGGTGATGCCGGAGTTACGATCGTGGAGTTCAAATAAAACTGTTAAAATCAATAATGCCTTAAGAATTGTTCCGTACTTCGTACTCTCACAATTCTATCCGACATTCGCATATCGTGAAGCTTACGCTCCACTTTTATGCTCATATCGGTGCAGGTCATTAAGCCATAAAACCACTCCTGTGCAAGCACATCGTGGTTTCAGGCTTTTGACCTTAGCATTATTAAATATTATTTAAAAACATGAGGAGTATATATTATGGTAAACAGACAAAAGATTATGATTGTTGATGATGATGAGAACATTGCAGAGCTGATCTCTTTGTATCTCACCAAAGAGTGTTTTAACACGCGAATTGTTCACGACGGCGAAAGTGCCATGCGTGAATTTGATACTTACGGACCGAATCTGGTCCTGCTGGATCTGATGCTTCCGGGCATGGACGGCTATCAGGTATGCCGCGAACTGCGTCAGCGTTCTTCCGTGCCGATCATCATTTTGTCTGCAAAGGGTGAGGTGTTTGACAAGGTACTCGGTCTGGAACTTGGTGCAGATGATTACATGATCAAACCGTTTGATTCCAAGGAGCTGGTTGCCAGAGTCAAAGCGGTTCTCCGCCGTTTCCAGCCAGAGAAATCTTCCAGTTCACAGAATTCCGGCAAGATCGTGGAATACCCGGATCTGATCGTAAATCAGACCAACTATTCTGTTATCTATAAAGGATCTACCGTTGACATGCCGCCAAAAGAACTGGAACTGCTCTATTTCCTGGCTTCTTCACCAAACCAGGTTTTCACAAGAGAACAGCTGCTGGATCACATCTGGGGCTATGAATACATCGGCGATACCCGTACGGTTGACGTACATATCAAACGTCTCCGGGAAAAGATCAAAGGAAATGATTCCTGGGCACTGACCACCGTATGGGGTATCGGCTATAAATTTGAGGTTAAAAACATATGAAACGCAGACTTTACCAAAAACTCATTCTGGCATGGATCTGTTTCGCCGTACTGAGTTTTGTATCCGTAGCTGGTATCACTTCTTCGCTTGTGGAAAAGCATCTGATCAAAAACAGGACAGAAGGCATGTACCGCGAAGCAAATGTGATCGCTGCCGGAAGGCTCGCACAGAATTACACCGAGCGGGCTTCTTTGCAGGACACCTACACGAACCTGCTGGCCGTCGCCTCTTACCAGTCCATGCGGCTCTGGCTGATGGACAGTAATGGCAAGATCCTGATCGATACGGCTGTCGGCTATGATCAGTCAAAGATCACGCAGCTGGATTCTTTTGATCCGGCATCCCTGTCCGGCAATTATTATCAAACCGGTCGCTTTTTTGACTATTTTGATGAAGATATGCTCAGTGTGGTCGCACCGATCACATCCAACTACATCACGAAAGGCTACATTGCAGTCCATTATGAAAAGAACAAACTGGAAACGGAGAAAAATTCCATTCTCAACTGTTCCTACATCACACTGGCTATGATCCTGGCTCTTTCTCTGATCGTATTGATTACATTTACATTTGTAGTATATTTTCCGATCCGCCGCATCATACACGGAGCAGATGAATATGCCGCCGGCAACCTGAACTACAAGATCCCGGTCGAATCCAACGATGAAATCGGTTACCTTGCCGCTTCTATGAATTATATGGCAGGCGAGCTGAACAACTCCGGCGAAAGCCAGCGAAAATTTATTTCCAACATTTCGCATGATTTCCGTTCTCCGCTTACTTCCATCAAAGGGTACGTAGAAGCCATGCTGGACGGCACGATCCCACCGGAAATGCAGGAGCGATACCTCAATGTCGTTCTCTCAGAAACAAACCGTCTGACCAAGCTCACAAAAGGACTGCTGACTCTCAACAACTTCGATGATAAGGGAACGTACCTGGAACTTGCAGATTTCGACATCAATGCGATCATCCGCCAGACTGTGGAAACCTTCCGCAGCCTTTGCTGGGACAAACACATTTCTTTCCAGCTTACGTTCGAAGAAGAGTCACTGTACGTCAATGCCGATGTCGGAAAGATCCAGCAGGTTCTCTATAATCTGATCGACAACGCCGTAAAATTCAGTCATCCAGATTCTCTGATCTACATCTCTTCTCTGGAAAAACACGGAAAAGTCTTTGTATCCGTAAAAGACACCGGCGAAGGCATCGCAAAGGACAGCTTAAATAAAATATGGGAGCGTTTCTATAAGAGCGATCCATCCAGAGGAAAAGATAAAAAAGGCACCGGACTTGGTCTTTCGATCGTCAAAGAGATCATCCAGGCCCACGGTGAAAATATCAACGTTGTCAGCACGCAGGGCGTAGGAACCGAGTTTACATTTACACTGCCATGCAGCAAGAACAAAAAATGACGGAGATTTTGTAAATGTGCAAATGAACGTTGCAAAAATAGTTTTGTAAAAAATAGTACGCCATGATGATTCGAAAACAATCTCCTGACACGCATCGTTTCCTGTTCGGTTCGCTCGCCTGTTAGCCGCCCTTCGCCTAAACTCGCCTCTTCGAGGCTCAGACAGCGGCTCTCTGGGGCGGCAACATCGCAAACCTCACGACGGAAGCCTCGCTACCGTCAGAGCGATTTGTTTTCGAATTCATCATGGCTGTCTTATTTTACGCACTATGTTTTTCAATGCATTTTGTTTGCACATTAAGAAAACCTCCGCAGCTATCCCTTCCAGTGCAGCCGGTGCAGGTCGCCTTCCAGCTGCATATGATCGAAGTGGTTCTGGCGAAGTGCCTCATAAAGCACGATCGCCACAGAATTGCCAAGATTCAGGGAGCGGATATCATTGATCATCGGGATACGGATCGCCGTCTCCTGATTCTCTACCAGAATTTCTTCCGGGATCCCGGCACTTTCTTTTCCGAACATAATGTAACAATCCGGCTCATAGGCCACTTCCGTGTAGGTTTTCTTTGCCTTGGTCGTCGCCATATAGATCTTGGCTCCCGGATTCTTCTCCAGAAAGTCCGCATAATCAATGTAAGTAGTCACATCGAGATCTTTCCAGTAATCCATCCCGGCTCTCTTTAATGCCTTTTCGTTTAAGCGGAAGCCAAGCGGCTCGATCAGATGCAGTCTTGTCCCGGTTGCCACACAGGTTCTGCCTATATTTCCGGTGTTTGCCGGAATCTCCGGCTCAAAGAGCACGATATTCAGCTTTGCCATTATCTGCTGCCCTCTTCTTTCAGTCTCTTCACGAAATCTGCCATGCGGTCCAGTGCTTTCTTAAGATCTTCCAGTGAATAAGCATAGGAAATTCGCAGGTACCCTTCGCCACACTCACCAAATGCACTTCCCGGAACGACAGCGACCTTCTCCTCTTTCAGCAGTCTGGATGCAAACTCATCGGAAGTCATGCCAAACTCTTTGATGCATGGGAATGCATAGAAAGCTCCAAGCGGCTCAAAGCACGGCAGTCCCATCTCTGCAAATGCATGCAGCAGATAACGTCTTCTGCCATTGTAGGATTCACGCATTTTGATCACATCATCATCACCGTTTCTCAGTGCTTCTACGGCTGCATACTGGCTGTTGGTCGGAGCACACATGATCGCAAACTGATGTACCTTTGTCATCTGTTTGATGATCTCCCTTGGTCCGCACGCATAGCCAAGTCTCCATCCTGTCATTGCGTAAGCCTTAGAAAATCCGTTCATGGTGATCGTGCGTTCTTTCATGCCCGGCAGACTTGCGATCGATACATGATCTCCTGCGTAGGTCAGCTCAGAATAAATCTCATCAGAAAGCACGTAAATATCGTGGCGGATGATCACTTCTGCGATCGCTTCGAGATCTTCTCTTGTCATAACCGCACCGGTCGGATTGTTCGGGAACGGCAGTACCAGAAGTTTTGTCTTATCGGTGATCGCATCCTCCAGCTCCTGTGCCGTTAAACGGAACTCATTCTCTGCTTTCAGGTTGATGACAACCGGAACACCGTCCGCTAAAACAGCACACGGCAGATAAGATACAAAACTTGGCTGCGGGATCAGCACTTCATCGCCCGGATTTAACAGTACACGCATCGCAAGGTCGATCGCCTCACTTCCGCCTACGGTGATCAGCGTCTCGTCGATCGTATAGTCAACTTTGCATCTGCGACTTAAATATCTGCAGATCTCCTCACGCAGCTCTTTTAAACCTGCATTGGATGTGTAGAAAGTCCTTCCTCTCTCCAGACTGTAGATACCCTCATCACGGATATGCCACGGCGTATCAAAATCCGGTTCTCCCACACCAAGCGAAATGACATCGTCCATCTCGCTTACAATATCAAAAAATTTTCTGATTCCGGAAGGCTGAAGCCCCAGAACTTTATCGGAAATTACATTTTTCATGGTGTCACCAGCATCCTTTCATCTTTGCTTTTCTTTGTAAAAATCGTTCCGTGATCTTTATATTTTTTCAGGATGAAATGAGTGGCTGTACTTAAAACAGAATCCAGTGTGGAAAGCTTGTCAGAAACAAAACCTGATACCTGTTTCAGAGTCTTTCCTTCCAGAATGACCATCAGATCATAGGCACCGGAGATCAGATATACGCTTCTTACCTCCGGATAATTATAAATACGCTCTGCGATGGAATCAAATCCCTGTCCACGCATCGGAGTGACACGCACTTCGATCAGAGCGGTTACTTTCTCATCGGAAACCTTTTCCCAGTCGATCAGTGTGTGATAACCGCAGATGACCTTTTCCTCTTCCATCTTTGCGATCTCATTCATGATCGTTACTTCATCGCTGCCAAGTAAAACAGCCAGTTCTTTCGGATCAATACGGCTGTTTTTTTCTAAAAATGTCAATATCTGTTCTCTCATTTTTAAGCCTCCTTCTAATCGAACACCTTTTCCAGTTCCTCCTTCTGAGGACGGTCCAGGTATCTCTTTTTTCCCTGATTATAAATGATACGGTCATTGCCATCGTTCGTTCTTCCGATCACGGCCGCGTGAATCCCTTCACGTTCCAGCACGGAAACCAGCCCAAATCCGTCTTCCACTGCCACAAGAAGTGCCCCGGTGGAATCGGTATAGTAGGGATTCAGGTCAAAAAACTCGCAAATCTCCACAGTCTCCTGGCGGATCGGTATTTTCCGAAGATCAATTTCCATACCTGCATTTATCTGCTCCAGCATATTCCAGAGCCCGCCTAATACCCCGCCTTTTCCAAGCGGGTAAATGGCGGCAGCACCATACCCTCCTGAGATCTGGTACTCTCGCTCTGTGGACAGATAGCAGGTAAAACCTGCCGCATCACGTATCATCACGGACGGAAAACGGCTGGACAGCTCTTCTGCCCTGCACGAAGCAAGGACGGAAGTGCCTTTTAATGCTATCCATTTTGTCAAAACAAGATCCATAGTTTATATCCTTCTATCAATTTTTTACTCAATAACAGCTCCGTTTGTCGGGTCATCCGGCAGTGCCACATCCGGTGTGGAACTTCCATCTCCACCCTGCGTATTGTCTGCTGCGGAATCGCTCTGTGCCTGTGATTCGCTCTGCTGCTGATCCTGTGCCTGTGATTCACTCTGTGTCTGATCCTGTGCCTGTGACTCACTCTGTGCCTGATTCGCTGTCGCTGTACTTGTCTGTCCGTAATTTCCGTTTATGATCGCCTGAACCTGATCCAGGTCATTGTTTGCGATCGCAGACTGTATCGCCGCTGCCACAGTCGGGTTATCCGTATTTACTCCGACATCATAGCAGACCGGCGTTGCCTGATACGTACTGGAGTTCACCTGTTCTTTTGTCGTCTCACCATTTTCGGTAACATATTTCCACAGAACCGCAGTAAGCCCCTGCAGTGCTCCCTGTGTCTGGCTTAAGTAGCCGACCGGCTGATCCGTGGCATAGAGTGCTACACCATCCGCAGTCGTTGTTCCGGTTGTCTCGCTGACGTATTCTACCGTACGATTTGGATCTCTTGTCTCATGGCCATAGATCGTGAACGTCAGCTCACCGCCGTAAGCATAGCCGGAAATATAAATCGGATAGTCCGTATTATTCGCAAAACGAAGATCCATCAGCCCCTCTGCGATCGCCGCATCTTTGGAAGGATCCACATAAGTAACGATCATGGTATGATTGTGGCGTTCCAGCACTTCCAGTTCTGCATTTAAAACTGCATTGTAAAGTGTTGTGGAAACCTGGCAGATACCGCCGCCGTAACTGTCTACGACTTTTCCGCTCTCATAGGAAGGTGCCAGCTCGTAGCCGTTCTCTTCAGTAAACGGAACGACTGCATCCGTTACGGAGAACTCTTCTCCCGGCATCAGGATATGTCCGTTTAACTTCTCTGCACCTGTCTCTACATTTTTGTTTCTGCCTGTGGTCGATCCGTAGTATGTAGTGGCTGTTCCGAGTACATCGGTGATGCTCGCCAGATCCTCCGTTGTACACTCCGGCTCTTTGATATCGGCCGCCAGCTCGATCGTAGTATTTTTGCCGTCCCAGTCAGTTTTGAGAGATTTCAAAATCTTTTTGACCGATTTCTCCACATTCAGCTCAATTCCATTTTCGCCCTGAACGACTTCAAAAGCACCATTTTCCGTAGAAAGCTGTGCATCGGTCGGTTCCCGGTTGAAGACATCTTCTTTTTCCTCCAGAACTTTCTGGATGCTGCTTCTGTCTACAGAATAATCTATGTCATATTTTCTGGATTCATTCTCCAGATCCTTTTTGTCTTTGTAACGTTTGATGATGTTGCCGGATTTGCCAAGCTCCGCCGCCTCCTGCACAACCTCTTCATTTGCCCAGGAAAGTCCGAGATCTCCCGCACTTACCACAGTCTCCTGATCATCTACTTTTAAGGTAATGTTCGCCGCTTTCGCTTCGCTCATACCATCTTCCACTGCTTTTTTCGCTTCTTCCTGCGTCATCCCGGAGACATCCACGTCTCCGATATATACGCCCTGGCTGATCGTCTGATCAGAATCTTCGGCAGCCATAACCCCTTTCGGCAAAAAAGCAACTGCACCTGTAACAGCCAGTGCTGCCATCAGTCCTAAAACTCCGATTTTTTTCATAATAATCATTTACCTCCATATCACCTGTGTGATACTTTAAAACATTCCAATAACAGCTGCCAGCGTAGGAAGTACCATCGCGATCACGATCAGTACCACAAGAATCCCGGAAAGAATCCGTTTTGTTTTTTTGTCACGAAAATGCATCATATCAATCACCCCTTATCATTTTCCCATACTGTAATATGATTCTGTCTGTAAGCCTGGAAGCCTGACTTCTCGTCAGCAGATCCAGGGCAACATTCGTTTCTATTTTATGATATTTCATCAAATCATTCAAGTAGACTTTTTGTATTTTCGTCGCCGGTGCATCTTTTCTTACCTTATAAGTAAGTTTTTTCGGCTCAAAGTAAGTTTCGTTTTCCTCAAAAAATGCTTCTGCCAGTTTCTGATACAGCCGACTCGCCGCATCCGCATCGTCGCACGCACGGTGCCATCTCTCCTCCCGGATCTGATAATGATCACACAGATCACCTAATTTCCGGCTCGGCAGTTCCGGCAGAAATTTGCGTGCGATCGCAAGGGTATCGATCGCCATATCCGGGAAGGTTTTCCCCATGTTTGCCGCGTTTTGCTGAAGAAATCCAAAATCAAAGCCTATGTTATGCCCAAGGATCACGGATTGTCCACAGAATTTCAGAAATTCCGGCAATACCGTGTGGATTTCCCTGCCCTGCTGTGCCATTTCGGTCGTGATCCCGGTCAGCTCTGTGACATGCTCCGGAACCGGAAACCCTGGATTTACCATGGCAGTGTAGGTCTCCGTCACTTCCATATCCCGGACTTTCACCGCACCGATCTCCAGGATCGCATCTTTTCTCGGGCTCAGTCCCGTCATTTCCAGGTCAAGTGCCACATAATCTCTTATCATGCCCTTTCCTCTTCCTTCCGTTCCAGAATCCGATACGTTTTTGCATCTTTTGTGAGCGGATCTCGCCTTTTATAATCAAACAGCGTCCATTTTCCCTTCGAATCGACCTCAACGTGCGTCATATTCAGGATCTGTTTCCAGCTGTAGCCTTCGTAGTCCTTCAGATAACGCTTTTCCTCCGCTTCTTTTCTGAAAAATTCCTGGATCTCGCTCTTATATCCTGAAAGATCCGCAGCCCAGGACGGACGGCTCTTGCTCTTTTCCCTCAAGTAAAGATCCATCAGAAGATCATCCTCATATTTCGGTGCATGTTCTTTCTTCACATAGGAAAGAATAAAATCGTGCAGAATATCAAAGCGTCCCATGCGTGAATGTTTCAGGCCGTTCAGAGCGTTTTCTTCATAATATTCTGCCAGTGCCTCGTACATGGCAAACGGTGTGTTAAACTCCGCCTCCAGTGCCAGCATTGTACAGCGGAACTGACAGCTGTTATAGTAAACCTCAACCATCTCTTCTATGCCTTTTAAATAGATGACTTCATCGTAAGTCAGCCAGTTTGTCGATAGAACCTCGTACATAGGGCGTGTATGGTAAACGATCCCGTATTCTCCTGCCTTCTCATGCATTTTTGAGCCTTTTAAGACTTTCAGAAAGCCAAGCTGGAACTGCTGCGGCCGCAGGCGGTAGACATCGTTGAAGGATTTTTTGAAGCTCTCCAGATTCTCATACGGCAGCCCGGCGATCAGATCCAGATGCTGATGGATATTTTCGGCACTTGCCACCCGCTGCACTTTCTGTGTAACCATATCAAAATCCATTACACGGTCGATCTCATGGATGGTCTGTATGTTTGTGGACTGCACACCAATTTCGAGCTGGGCAAGTCCCGGCCGGAATGTGGCAAGCAGATCCATTTCTTCTTCATTTAAAATATCTGCCGCAATTTCAAAATGGAAGTTTGTGATGCCATTGTCATGCTCTTTGATGTAACGCCAGATTGCCATGCTGTGTCTGTGATTGCAGTTAAACGTCCGGTCTACAAACTTGACCTGCGGCACTTTATGATCCAGGAAAAACTGCAATTCCTTCTCTACCAGCTCCATGCTTCGAAGCCGCACCCGCTTATCGATCGAAGAAAGGCAATAACTGCACGAAAACGGGCAGCCTCTGCTCGTCTCATAATAGAGAATACGATTCTCAAACGGCATCATATTTTCATATTCTTCATATATAAAAGGAACTTCATCCAGACTGATTGGTGCCTGCGGCAGTCCCTGACTGATCTCCCCTTTCGGGTCCCGCCATACAATACCATGGCACTCGTCCAGTTTGTTCACCGCCTCTTTGCCATATATCTGGTAAAGTCCGGCAAGTTCACAAAAAGTCCGCTCACCCTCGCCTTTCATAATGCCGCGAAATTCCGGATGCTTCGCCAGAAATTTCTCTGCATCATAGGAAACCTCCGGTCCGCCTCCCCAGATTTCCAGATCCGGCAGAACCTTATACAGATCTGCTGCAATATCCTGAACAAACTCCAAATTCCAGATATAGCAGGAAAATGCCACCACATCCGGCTTTCTCTGATAAATATCCATCAGAATATCGTCTCGTCGGTGATTGATCGTATATTCCGTAAGTTCCACCTCAATTCCTCTCTTTGCCGCATAACTTTTCAGGCAGTACACCGCAAGATTGGAATGTATATATTTCGCATTGATTGCGACCAGCAATATTTTCATGCCATCCTCCTGATACAGGCAACTCCCTGCACTTCAAGCCGAACGCCGGACATTACCTGATTTTATTAAACTTCCTGTTCATCCGCTCTCTTCCCCCGGATGTTTTTCAACTAAGTATCACGCAAAGAAATACATCTGTCAAGCGGATTCCGTTTTGCCGTGTCTTCCGGCATCCATGTACCCGGATGCTCATCTTCAAAATCCCCCTTTTGCATTGAATCGTCGCAAAAATTTAAACTTTTTATTTTTTTTGAATTTTTTTAAAATTTCCTGTTGACAAATGCATATTTCTATTGTATTATATGACCTGTGAGTTGCGGAACACAACTTACAAACACAAAGAAATGCGCGAGTGGCTCAGTTGGTGGAGCGCGACCTTGCCAAGGTCGAGGCCGCGGGTTCGAGTCCCGTCTCGCGCTTTTATTTTTTATTCTTTTACTTTATTACTTTAATTCATTAAATTACTCATAATACCTGTCATACCTAATCTGAAATCCGCCAGCTTTCCCAAAACCGTATTTTCCGTCTTATCCTGCATTCTTCCCTGACAGTAGAAAAACCCGGGAACCTTTTATCTTAATCAAAAGAAAGGCTTCCGGGTTTTTTATCTTATCAACTGTTTTTATTTTTCTTATTTCCCGTGTCGGAGCACAATCCCGGACAGCGGCGGCAATGTCAGCTCAATTTTTCCGCCATGCACTTCTGTAAAGTACTGCTCGGTCGTATAGCCTTGTGCATGCGTCAGCATCAGGCGTTCCATTTTACAGTTATGCTGCGGCACATTTACCTGCCATACAGACAGGGTGATCGTCTGCTCATTCAGATCGTTGTTAAATGCCACAACCATCTGCTCGTCCTGCGAGAATCTTCCATAAGAAAGTACGTTATGTCTCTGCTCCAGGAATTTCAGGGAGCCATGTGTCAGCACAGGACATGCTTTGTGGATACGGATCATTTCTTTGTGGAATGTGATCAGGTCGTGATTTTCCTCGCCCCACGGATAGGTCCTGCGGTTGTCCGGATCGGTAAATCCACAGACTCCGGCCTCATCGCCGTAATAGATCGTCGGTGCTCCCGGCCAGGTCATCTGCATCATAACGGCCTCACGCATGACCGCCACGTTGATATCCTGGGAAGCTGCCTCATATCCCAAGTTCGCCACACGCCCTACTTTGTGGTTCGTTCTGGTCAGGAAACGAGAATGGTCATGGTTGGAAAGCTCGTTCATCGCCACCTGAAGCGATGGTGCCAGAAAGCTTGCCATATGATGACGCATTGCTCCGGTAAATGCTGCTTCATTGCCGAGCAGGTCGCCGCGGAACTCATCGCTGTGCTTTTCCATTCCGGTAAAGAACCAGGTCAGCGGCTCCATAAAAGCATCATAATTCATAACGGTATCCCATTCATCACCGCAAAGCCAGGACTTGGCATCGCCGTAATGTTCTGCCAGAATGATCGCATTCGGATTGGCCTCTTTTACGACTTTGCGGAATTCTTTCCAGAACTGATGGTTATATTCATTGGAAAATCCAAGGTCAGCAGCCACATCCAGTCTCCAGCCATCGACATTGAACGGCGGGGAAACCCATTTCTTTCCGATTTCCAGAATATAATCGTGCAGCTTCGGTGACTGCTCATAGCAAAGCTTCGGCAAGGTATCATGTCCCCACCAGCCATCGTAATTCGGGTTGTACGGCCATGCCTGGTCGTTATTGAATTTGAAAAAGCTGCGATAAGGACTGTCTGCGGAAACATAAGCTCCCGGTTCATACCCTTCCTGATTCTCATAAATCTGCTCACGGTCCATCCATTTATTAAAGGAACCGCAGTGGTTGAACACACCGTCCAGGATCACTTTCATGCCCCTGCGGTGAATTTCTTCGACCAGCTGAACAAAAAAAGTGTTGCTGGACTCCAGGTTTGCTTTGTCGGTTACTCGTTTGATGTATTTAGAAGCATGGGCATTGATCGTATCCCCGTCCTTCAGAGTCTCGCCACCGTCGCTTACGATCTTTCCATAGTGCGGATCAATGTAATCATAATCCTGGATATCGTATTTATGGTTGGACGGTGAGACAAAGATCGGGTTGAAATAAATAACATCCACGCCAAGATCCTGCAGATAATCCAGCTTGTTCATCACGCCTTGAAGGTCACCGCCGTAAAATTCACGCACGCCCATAAAGGATGGATTCTTCCGCCAGTCAGTCACCTTCCGGGAGTAGTCGCCGATGTAATAGTACTCGCAGTCTTCGACGGTATTGTTCGTGTCTCCGCTTGAAAAACGATCCACAAAGATCTGGTACATGACAGCACCTTTTGCCCATTCCGGCGTGTGGAAACCCGGTGCGATCGTAAAATCATAGACATCGAGGCGATCCCTGGATACACCGATCTTGTTGTAGAAACATCGGATCTTGCCAGCATGTATCTCAAAAAAATAGTGGATGGATTCCTCCGGCATGACCAGACGGATTTTGAAATAATCAAAATCTCCTTCTGATTTTTCGTATTCCATAGCAAGATGCCTGTCATTGCTTACCAGATATACTTTATCAACATTATCTTTCCAGGTTCGAAAACGTATCGTAACAATGTCGCCCGGATCAGGTTCCATCGGTGTTACATAATTTGCCGTCTCATCGCTGAAAAGTGCATTCGGTTTAAACACAGAACGCATCTGCAGCACATACTGACGAAGCTTATCCTGATATTCTATATTTGCTAAGTTCATATTTTCCTCCTAAGAAGACCAGGAGCGTCTTCACACACCCGGATCACGTTCTTACGGCTCTTTTGCGGTCATTTTAAAGGAAACGCTTGCAAGACGTTCATAACCTGCATTCAAACTGTAGAATTATTACTATCTTACACCATATTTTTCAAATTCACAACGAAATAATCCAGAAAAGGGAAAAAGACAGTTCATATGAACTGTCTTTCTTTGGAGAAGGTATTTCTTCTTATGGGGTGTAGCAAAAACTATATAATGTATTGGGGGTTTTACAAGTAATAATATACCACAGGTACAAATTTAAGTGTGCATAATCTTCACAAAATCTAAAATTATTTTTTATGCATTTTCACCAAAAAGGCTTTCAAACTCTTCCCTGCCAATTTTTTCTTTCTCGATCAGAAGCTGTGCACAGCGATGTAAAACATCCATATGCTCCTGAAGAAGTTCTTTTGCTTTTGCATAAGACTCATCAATGATGTTTTTTACTTCACCGTCGATCAGTGCAGCTGTCTGGTCTGCGTAACCCTTTGTATGTGCCAGGTCGCGTCCGATAAAGACTTCATCGTCATCGCTTCCATAATGGATCAGACCGACTTTGTCCGACATACCGTACTGTGTGACCATGGCTCTTGCCATCTGCGTTGCCTGTTTGATATCCTGGGATGCTCCGGTCGTCACATCGCCAAAGATCAGCTCTTCTGCAACGCGTCCCCCAAAGTCCACGATGATATTCTGCAGCATTTTCTTTTTGCTGTTGAACATCTCATCTTCACCCGGAAGCGGCATCGTATAACCGGCTGCCCCCATTCCGGTCGGGATCACGGAGATCGTATGGACCGGTCCCATATCCGGCAGCACATGGAATAGGATCGCATGACCTGCCTCGTGGTAAGCGGTGATCTTCTTTTCTTTCTCGCTGATGATCCGACTCTTTTTCTCCTCGCCGATGCCGACTTTGATGAAGGCACGGCGGATATCTTCCTGCATGATATAGGCACGTTTTGCCTTTGCCGCATAAATTGCCGCCTCATTCATCAGGTTTTCCAGATCTGCCCCGGTAAATCCTGCGGATGTTCTGGCAATCTCTTTGAGATCTACGTCCTCTCCAAGCGGCTTGTTTTTGATATGGACTGCCAGGATCTCTTCTCTTCCGCGTACATCCGGTCGTCCGACGCCGATCTTGCGGTCGAAACGTCCCGGTCTTAAGATCGCCGGATCGAGGATGTCCACACGGTTTGTCGCCGCCATCACGATAATGCCTTCGTTGTATCCGAAACCATCCATCTCAACGAGCATCTGGTTCAGCGTCTGCTCACGTTCATCGTGACCGCCGCCTACGCCGGCTCCTCGTCTTCTGGCAACTGCATCGATCTCATCGATAAAGATGATACACGGTGCATGAAGTTTCGCCTCGGTAAACATATCACGCACACGGGATGCACCGACACCGACAAACATTTCCACGAAATCGGAACCGGAAATGCTGAAGAACGGAACACCCGCTTCTCCTGCCACAGCTTTCGCCAGCAGGGTCTTACCGGTTCCCGGAGGACCGACAAGCAGCACACCTTTCGGGATACGTGCTCCGACCTGGAGATATTTTTTCGGTTCTTTCAGGAAATCGACAATCTCCTGCAGATCTTCTTTTTCTTCCTGAAGACCGGCAACATCTTTAAACGTAACTTTGCTGTTGTCCGGCATGGTCAGGGTTGCACGGCTTTTGCCGAAATTCATCATCCGGGCATTGCCTCCCGTCGCCTGACGGCTGCCCATCGTAAAAAATACCATAAAGATCACGCAGATCAGAAGCATCGGCAGTACCGTTGTCATAAAAACGCTCTCTTTTTCAACTGTAACCTTATAGGAAATATTTTTCTGTTCAAGAAGATCTTCTGCTTTTGTCACATCCGAAACATCGAGCGTTCTGTACTCACCATCTTTCAGATGAACCGTAAGCTCTCCTGTCACTCCCTGAGAATTCTGTCTGACCTCTACGCCGCTGACCTTATTCTGTGCGACATATTTCTGGAACTGTGAATAGGTGACTCCTGTATTCTCTACGAGGTTGCCCCGGATATAATTGATCCCCAGAACCACAATGATCGCAATAATAACATAGAAGATACTCCCTTTTAGAACATTCTTCAATTCGGGTTCCCCTTTCTACTGCTCTACCACTCCGATGAACGGAAGGTTGCGGTATTTCTGGGCATAATCCAGACCATATCCTACAACAAATTCATCCGGAATGTTGAAAGCAACATAATCTACCTTTACATCTGTCACTCTGCGTTCCGGTTTGTCCAGAAGCGTACACAGACGGATGCTTGCCGGGTTTCTTTTCTTCAGGATCTCGATCAGATAACTTAAGGTACGTCCGGAATCAATGATATCTTCTACGATCAGGACATCTTTTCCTTCCAGCGGCTCATCCAGGTCTTTGATGATCTTTACGATACCACTTGATTTTGTCTCCGAACCGTAGCTGCTCACGGACATAAAATCGAGAGATACCGGAACGGTGATTCTCTTTGCCAGTTCACAGGTGAAAAATACGCCGCCTTTGAGCACGCAGATCATATGAACGGACTTGCCGGCATAATCTTTGCTGACCTGCTCACCGATTTTTTTGATTTTTTCATTTACTTCTTCTTCTGTCAACAGTACACGAATCTTATCTTCCATTTTAGTTCTCCTTATCTATTTGTATTTGCAGAATCCTTTTTGTACGTTCTGTTACCTTGTATGCCTCACTGATCCGGTATCCGACCACCCAAAGAATATGGGAGCCGTCCGCAATGAGCGGTATCTCATCCCGTCTCTCTCGCAGGATCTTCTCATCGATCATATACCTTTTCAGAGGCTTTGTCCCGCCTTCTGCATGCACACTGAGAGTATCGCCCGCCTGACGCGTACGAATCTCCAGTCTATGGTTTATGGTATCATAATCAAACCATTTTGTACACTTCTTTTGCGGAATTATTTGCTTTTCATAAGAAAAAACATCGGCTGTAATACGAAGATCTCTCCACCCCGTCACACCCGGGATCTGCAAATTTTCTCCCCTGCACTTTGCAGCTTCATTTCCCTTTTTTCTTATTGATCTGTTTTTCTCAAAAACAAGAAATTCATTTTTATTTACGGCACGTATGCCGCCCGGAAGATTTAATGATTTTCCATTCTGACCGGCGGCAAGCTCCAGAAGTGCCCCGATATGCCGGCGGCTGACATCTTTCTGACCGGCGATCATTTTTTCCAGGCAAAATCTTATCAGATATTCCTGCATCAGATGTTCCTGACGGCAGAATCCTTCCCGCTCAAGAAATACTTCCGGCCCCGCTTTTTCCTCATAATGTACGTAACGCTCTGCAAGTTTCTGCACCTGACTCTGGATATAATCCTCTGCCTCCTGAAGCCGCAGCCCTGCCTGTGCGATATGGCTCGCTGCCTGTCCGTTCACGCCCTGTGCAAGCAGCGGCAGGATCTCCAGGCGGATCCTGTTTCTCGTGTACTCAGTCTGATGGTTCGTCTCATCCGTCCGCCATGTGATCTGACGCCCCCGAAGTGCCGCCTCGATCTCGCTTCTTCTGGTATTTAAAAGCGGGCGGATGATGTTTTCACGCACCGGACGGATCCCGCCAAGTCCTCGAAGACCGCTTCCCCTTGCGAGATTCATCAGGATCGTCTCTGCCTGGTCATCCAGATTATGGGCAACGGCAATCTTGCAGTTTGACCTGCCGCTCTTTTTTGCCGCCTGCTCAAAGGCCTGATAGCGGGCTTTCCGCCCTGCCTCCTCGACCGTCAGGCTGCTTTCCTGTGCCATCTTTTTAATATCACAGGAAACCAGGTGAAACGGCACACCATATTCTTTGCAGAGGTTTTCCACATAGTTCGCATCTGCAAGGCTGTCCTGTCCACGGATCCCATGTTCGATGTGCACAACTTCCATGGAAAACGGGATCTCTTTCTGATATGCAAGCAGTTCAAAGAAAAGGCAGACAGAATCTGCTCCCCCCGAAACTCCGGCAATGACAAAATCTCCCGGCATGATCATCTTCTGTTCTCTGATAAAATTCTGTACCTGTCTCATATATTCTCTCTATCTTCTTCTCATACCGCCCACCAGAACGGTCATATCATCTCTTGCCTGCTGCCTGTCCGACTGCAATACATAGTTCAGCAGGGATCTGGCAAGTTCTTTTGCATTTTCCGTTTCACTTTGCAGAAGATAATCTTTGATCATCTCCTCCGCATCCATCTGCGGCAGGGCATCCATCACGCCATCGGACACCATGACGATATAATCGCCCTCTTCGAGCCGCTTTCTGGTGCACTCATAATCCACATCCTGAAGGATCCCCATCGGCATGCTGGTCGACGTGATCGTCTCAACCCAGTGTTTTCGCTTCAGAAAGGTCGTTGAAGCACCGATTTTTAAGAATTCACAGTCTCCGGTGTAAAGATCTGCCATGCACAGATCCACCGTCGCCGAACTCTGCCCTTCTGTCTGCAAAAGCATCGAACTGTGGATCAGGCGAATCGCCGTCTCTTTGTCAAAACCGCTGCCAAGAAACTGCTCCAGCAGATCGATCACTGCCTCGCTTTCTTTGTATGCCGCAAGACCGGAACCCATCCCGTCTGAAATGCTGAGGATCATCTGACCGTCCGCCGCTGGAAACAGGGAAAAATTGTCACCGGAAATCACTTCTCCGTCCCTGGCGATCCTCGCCACACCGCCGGTCATGTAATACTGTGGTTCCGTATAAAATAAAATGGTACTGTACTCATAATTTACTACGGTTTTCCCCTGTTCATCCGGCATCAGCCTCGTCCCGAACGCTGCAGACAGAAGTCCTGCCACTTCTTTTGTGCGGATGCATCTGCCCTTCTTTGCCGTGCGGAGTGTCACATAGAGCTGTATATTTCTTGGCTGCCGGATACACCAGATATCCTTGAGGATCATCCCGTGCATCCGCAGGCGGATGTCTGCCTGCTGGCGGATACTCCCGTCTACGCGTCTGACATCGCAGATATGCCCCGCCGCCTTCCGTATGATGCACGCCGTCTCATGGAGCTGGTCCGCCGCCGCACTTCTGCTCTCCATCAGGCGATTGTGCCACAGCATATCCATTCTCGCTTTTTCAATCTGATCTGCCACCGCTTCGAAAAAGAAGTCTCCGTGCAGACATTGTTTCTGAAGTGCCTCTTTTCTGCCATTGTTCAGCTCTTTCCCCTGGATAATGCTCTCTGCGATCCGGTTGAATCTGCAGATCCCCGTTTCACTTCCATAGTCCCAGCACTGTGCTGCGGCCGAACAGCTGCGGCAGACGCTCGTCTGCACCCGAAAGAGCACCTCATCCATATCCTGCCCGGAAAGTTCCTCCTTTTTGGTAACCATGCCCTGAAACATCCCGGAAAGCTGTTCGAAAGAATCTGCACAACGCAGCAGCTCGCTTCTCCCAAGCTCGCCCGCCGGCAATGTGATCTCATCCCGGTTCAGCCACTCCATACTGACCACACGGATGATCTCCCACAAAAGCCAGAAGCTGCTGACCATCAGTGTAATAATGATAAAATCCCCCATACTGCCTCCTCACACAGCCTTTTCCACGCTGCTTTAACGGATTCAGTATAGCGAATGGCTCCGGAAAATTTTGTCAAAGGCGGTACGCCTCCAAAAAAAGTTTTCGACAAAAAAGAAAGGAAGCTTATCACGCTGCCTTTCTCCTTTTTCTTTAGTTCTCTTCTGGTTTAAAAATAATCTCATCTTCATAGACCAGACCAAGCTTGTCCTTGGCAACCTGCTCCGCATACTCATCTGTCTGCATATAAGCTTCCAGATCAGCAATGTCCTGCGTGCGGGCTTCTTCTGCATCGATCTTGTTCTGCAGCTGTGCCAGCTCTTCGACATATGCCGCATTTCTCTGATCCATTGTATGGCCTCTCAGCAAAAATACTGCAATCAGCACAACAATCACAGTAGAGATGCCAAGCTTTCCTCTTCTCTGTGCCGCATCTCTCCTTCTGCGTGTCTGTTTTCTTTTTTTCATATACCCTTCCCGACTTTCTGACTTACTTTTTGACTATGACCATTCTAACCTGTTTTATCTTCTTTTTCAATGCTTTCCTGACCATTTTTCTCAATTTTTTGACCGATTTTCCGGCAGGCATCAAAATCAGCCGGAAAAGACCGGCAATCATGCGGGAAAGAAAGCCGAAAAAAGTCGAAAATACGAGAAGGATCCTCCGACTGAGCAGCAGAATATAAAAAAGCATCCCCAGAATCAGTGCCGCCAGCACATACCCCCGGATCTGCCCATAATTCCGATCACGGAACATCAAAAACACAAAAATCCAGGCGAACACCCAGTAAAAAAAGTCTTCTGCTGCGACAAGCCGGCCCCCGTGCGGAAATCCTCTGCGAAACGCACGCAGGATATCGTAGCCCAGCATGATACCTGCTCCTTTTGCAAAGGCCAGCACAAAAAAGAGGGCCTCTGCTGCGATCACCGTGTGCATTACCGGAACAGCCGTCCAAGAAAGGAGGTATCTTTTCCGTTCTCGCCTTTCTGTTCAGAATAAACAAAGCTGTCAATCTTTCCCTCGATATCCACTTCGCCTTTTTCCAGTGTCAGCCGGTTCATATGAAGCTCCTGTCCGCGTATCATCAGCATCCCCTGTGTCGTCTGGAGTACGATCTCATTTAAATCAAAAGAAAGCACATCCGATACCCCGCTGATGGTGCCGCTGTGCCTTCCCTGGATCATTACCCTGTGTGCTGTTCCCTGAGCCTGTTTTTCGTCCATGCCATTCTCCATACACTCTTTGCAAAAGTATATGAAGCTCCACTTTTGTTTATGCCAGCGTAAAAAAGCTCACATCCGGAAGCTACAGGTATTTATAGAGTTCTGCCGCATTGTCCTTTTTGACTGTCTCCTGCACGTCCAGGACTTCTACTTTTACGGCTTTTGTTCCAAACTGGATCTCGATCACATCGCCTGCCTTGACTGCCGCAGATGCTTTTGCCGTTCTTCCGTTGATCAGAACTCTTCCGGCATCACAGGCTTCATTCGCAACAGTACGTCTTTTGATCAGTCTGGAAACCTTTAAAAATTTATCCAGTCTCATAGTCATTTCTCCTTTTGCTGATAAGAAAAAAACTGCCGCAGAAATGTTCCGCGACAGCTGATGATTCCAAATACAGGAATTAGTTGTTGATCATATCTTTCAGTGCTTTGCCTGCTTTGAATTTCGGAGCTTTGGAAGCTGCGATCGTCATCGGTTCACCGCTCTGAGGATTTCTTCCTTCTCTTGCTGCTCTTTCGGATACTTCAAAAGTACCAAAGCCTACCAGCTGTACTTTTTCACCTTTTTTCAGTTCATCTGCAACGATATCTGTGAAAGCTTTCAGTGCCTTTTCTGCATCTTTTTTGGATAATTCTGTCTGTTCAGCGATAGCTGCTACTAATTCTGTCTTATTCATGGACCTTTCCTCCTGTAATTGCTGTTTTGATTCCTGAGAACAAGGCTGCGGCATCCCGTCCGCTCATCGCTTCCGGAACACAACAGCCTTGTTGGCTATGTTTATTTATAATCGTTATCCCCATATTTGTCAAGGGATTTCTGTAAATGTTCTATGATCTGCTGTGTTGCCAGATAAACTGCTCTTTCCTGAGCTTTTTTCTGATCTTCTGCCATACCTGCCTTCTCAATCTGCTTGATCTCCTTCCAGCTGTCAGCATGTCCGCCTAAAAGCTCATAGCTCTCCTCTCCGAAAACATGCGGATGACGGCGGATCATTTTTTCGCTGATGCTCTGCACGACATCATTGATCGTAAAAAGACCTTCTTCTGCTGCGATCTGGCTCTGTATCACAACCTGAAAGAGCATATCTCCAAGCTCTTCGCAGAGATTGGACGCATCTTTTGTCTGCTCATAAAGATCGATCGCCGCCACTGCCTCAGCTGTCTCTGATAGCATATAGGGCTTCAAGCTTTGATGCGTCTGGGAAAGATCCCACGGGCAGCCGCCCTCTTTCTTTCGCAGCATTTCCGTGATCTGACAGAAATCATCAAAATCATATGTTTTTGCCATTTTACAGCATTTCCTGGATCATAGCTACAACCTGTTTACCAAGAGCTGCGGATTTTGCATCTGCATCTTCCAGGGATGTGCCCTTTACGCCATAGTAGAATTTTACTTTCGGCTCAGTTCCGGACGGTCTCACGCACAACCATGCTTCATCACTCAGATCATAATACAGAACATTCGAGGACGGAAGACCGGTCTTTGTCATTTCGCCGCTTTCCATATTTTTGATGCTATCTTTCTTGTAATCTCTTGCAGAAAGCACTTTGTAGCCTGCGATCTCGGACGGTGTCTCATTTCTGAGGGTCTCCATGATCTCCTGGATCTTCTGAAGTCCTTCGATACCTTTCAGTGTGATCGCCTGGATGTCATCTTTGTAGTAGCCGTATTTCTCGTACATATCGATCATAGCATCCCACAGTGTCTTACCTTGTGTCTTATAGTAAGCTGCTGCTTCACACAGAGCCATCGTTGCAACGATCGCATCTTTGTCTCTTGCATGTGTTCCGATCAGGCAGCCATAGCTCTCCTCGAATCCGAAGAGGTAGGTTCCTTTTCCACTCTGTTCAAAACCAAGAATCTGCTGTCCGATGTATTTGAATCCGGTCAGGACTTCGATGAAACGCAGTCCGTAGGATCTGGCGATCGTTCCTGCCATGTTTGTAGTAACGATCGTGCTGACTACTGCTCCGTCTTCCGGAAGGCTGCCGTTTGCTGCCTTTCTCTGGCTCAGCTCGTATTCTTCAAGCAGGCATCCGGACATATTTCCGGTCAGAGTATGGTATACACCATCTTTGTCTTTGACATGCACACCGAGACGGTCTGCGTCCGGATCGGTTGCCAGAACTAGGTCTGCATCGACTTCTTTTGCAAGTTTCAGTCCCAGTTCGAAAGCTTCTTCTGCTTCCGGGTTCGGATAACTTACTGTCGGGAAATCGCCGTCCGGCAGTTCCTGCTCTTTTACTACATATACATGCTCAAAGCCAAGCTCTTTTAAGACGCGTCTTGCCGGGATATTGCCGGTACCGTGCAGCGGTGTGTAAACGATCTTGAGATCTTTGCTGACTTCACGGATGGAATCCCAGTGGATCACCTGGCTCTTCAGTGCTTCAATATACGGATCATCAATGTTCGCACCGATCACTTCGTAAAGTCCTGCTGTGACTGCTGCATCTTTGTCCATTGTTTTTACGTTTGCATAGTCGGTAACTGCTTTTACTTCAGCCATGATACCGGTGTCGTGAGGCGGTGTGATCTGTGCTCCGTCCTCCCAGTAAACTTTATAGCCATTGTATTCCGGCGGATTATGACTTGCTGTGACATTGATACCTGCCGTACATTTCAGTGTACGCACAGCAAAGGACAGCTCCGGAGTCGGTCTCAGTGACTCAAACACATAAGCCTTGATGCCGTTTGCAGCCAGGCACAGTGCTGCTTCATCTGCAAATTCCGGTGACATATGTCTGGAATCGTAAGCGATCGCTACGCCTTTTTCCTGTGCTCCTACTGACTTGATATAGTTTGCAAGTCCCTGTGTAGCTTTACGCACAGTGTAAACGTTCATACGGTTTGTACCTGCCCCGATGATACCTCTTAAACCGGCAGTACCAAACTCCAGATCCGCATAAAAGCGTTCTTTGATTTCTTTTTCGTCTCCCTCAATTGCTCGCAGTTCTTCCTTTGTAGCTTCGTCAAAGTATGGATTTGCGAGCCACTCTTCATAGACCTTTTTATAATCCATTGTGCTACCTCCATTAAAATATTCAATAGGTGGCTATATTATATAATAAAAAGGTCTAAAAAGAAACCTCTAATGCAGAAACTTTACAAATTCTCGCCGTTTTTTTTCCTGCATATCGAGAATTTCCAGCTTCTGAAGGCTTTTTTCCGGTATCCAGGTTTTGCGGCTGTTGAAATAATGGTTGGCAAGCTTCCAGAATTTTTCCGGATAGGCGAGTCTTATACAAAAATTTTCAAATTCTGCATCGCCAAGCGGACGCACTTCCTGATATGCATGGATCATCTCCATGCCAAGCTTCTGATTCCAGCCCTGCTTTTCCATGATCTTGCGGAAAAACTGATAAAAATCGGAGATCTGTACATCAAAACAGCATCTCGCAAAATTGACTGCCACCGCTCCTTCCCGGTCAAAAAACAGGTTATGCTGACTGTAATCCCCATGGCAGACCCGCCGCTCCCGTATGCACTGACGGTGCAGAGCATGCGAACTGCTGGCACATACCCGTCTGGTTACTTCTTCTGCCTGAGCCATAAATTCCGGATACACTTCCAAGAAACGGCTCTCAAAAGCGGTCTTTTTCTTTCGTGTCCGCATGAAATTCCGCACCTTTTTCAGCTCTTTTGTGTGCCGCTCGATCTCCTCGTCAAGCGGCTCTGCTATATACTCTAAATTTTTTCTGATTTTTTTCTCTTCTGCCGGATCTGCCTCATCCGTCTGTGCCGCCGCCATCTGAAATTCCTGTATTTCCGGCAGACGCAGGACATTGTGCAGCCCTGCAAGATAATGCACCGCCCCTACAATATCTTCCCGGCTTTTCGTATCACACTCCCGCCCGGAAAACCATTTTTTGACCACGTACCCGTTGCCGTAGCGGTCAGAAGTAACCAGATTTCCTTCGGTATTTTCCAGGAGCAGATCGCAGCGTATCCCTCTTTCTGTCAGAAAAAAAAGTACTCTGTTCTGAAAAAACAGCCGCTCCTGCGAACCGGAAAATTCAGTCACCTGAACAAGCCCTCTGTCCGTATCACAAAGAAAGGAGCCACGCCCCCGCCTTGTGCTTTGCACATGCAGGTCGTACTGCTCCAAAATCACCAGATCTTTTTCATTCACTTTTGATCCCCCCACAATTCCTCTCAATAAAATCAGCTATTAAGATCAAAAATGCCACACGAATTGTTCCTTACTTTGTACTCTCACAATTCTGGCACCTAAAGCTACTCTATCTTATGAAATGCAGGGGGCAAATATACGGGAAGTTATCCTTCGGTATTTCGCAGTTCTCTGCTTTTTCCGATCAGCCATTCCCGCTCATTTCGCTGCGGCTCCTCTAATACCAGCTCCAGCAGCTTTGCAAGGATCTCGCCCATCTCTTTGCCCGGCTTCATGCCGTCTTCGATCAGATCTTTTCCGCTGATCTTCAGATCTTTGATGCAAAGGCACTGCTGTTTCTCTAAAATGGTGTGATACAGGGCTGTCAGCTCTTTTAAATAAGCTTTCTTCTCCGGCTGCCACTTCGGGGACTGAGCCAGGGTATCTGCCATTTTCAGTTTCAGAACCTCTACAAAAGCGTCTGCCCCGACTTTGCTCACTGCTCTTCGCACCGATTTTTCGGTCAGTTCCGGTCGCAGATCGTGGTATCGCACATAAACTTTGACTTTATTTAAAGTGTCATTGTCGAATTTAAGACGATGCATGATATTATTTGCAAGCTCGGCACTGATCTTTGCATACCCGTGAAAATGATCGATCCCGTCTGCGTCCGTGGTATGTGTCTGCGGCTTGCCGAAATCGTGAAACAATGCCGCCAGACGCAGCGTTTTGTCTGCCTCTATGTTCCTTAAGGCTTCCAGCGTATGTTCTCCGACGTTATAGCAGTGATGCGGGTTATTCTGCGGTGTATCCATCGTGCGGTCAAACTCCGGCAGAACAACTGCCGTGATGCCGTACTCCCAGGCATACCTCAGATAATCCGGATGCGGGGAAACCAGCAGTTTGACCAGCTCCGTCTGGATACGCTCAGCACTGATCTTTGAGAGCGTCCCCGCCAGCTTTTTCGCCGCTTCTGCCGTGTCCGGATCGACCGTAAATCCGAGCTGTGCCGAAAAACGGACAGCACGCATGATACGCAGTGCATCTTCCCCGAAACGTTCTTCGGCATTGCCGACGCAACGGATCACTTTCTGCTCGATGTCCGCTCTTCCGCCGAACACGTCCACAAGACCCTCGCTGTCATTATACGCCATGGCGTTGATCGTAAAATCACGGCGACGCAGGTCTTCTTCCAGATTTGCCGTAAAAGTCACTTCTTTTGGATGTCTTGCATCCTCATATTCTCCATCCACACGATAGGTCGTCACTTCATAACCTTCTTTTCCCATCAGAACGGTTACCGTTCCGTGCTGGATCCCGGTATCGACCGTGCGTAGGAACAGTTTCTTGACTTGCTGCGGTGTCGCAGAAGTCGTGATATCCCAGTCATTTGGTATCCGTCCAAGAATCGAATCACGCACGCAGCCGCCGACCGCATAGCCTTCATATCCATGTTGTTCCAGTGTTTCGATGATCTGTTTCACATCATCCGGAAGTGTGATCTTCATTCTCTTATTTCCCCTTTCTGTTATTCTGTCTGTAATTTTTCCAGGTACTTTCACAGTCTGGACGTAAAATCCACGGAACTGTTTTCTGCAATTCCACCTGTCTCTGTCTCAGAGCAGAATTACCGGAATGTAAAAAACAAAATCACCAGGATACCAAGTACGATACGGTACCAGCCGAAAATCTTGAAATCGTGCTTTCTTATGTAATTCATCAGAAATTTGATCACCAGAACCGATACAACAAATGACACTGCCATACCGACCATCAGGATCATCATTTCTGCCCCTGAGAAAGCCAGACCAAATTTCAGGATCTTTAAAAGGCTGGCTCCTGCCATGACCGGAACGGCCAGGAAAAAGGTAAACTCTGCTGCGGTTGTTCTGGAAAGTCCGATCAGGATACCGCCAAGAATGGTCGCACCGGATCTGGAAGTTCCCGGAAAAATGGCCGCGATCAGCTGGAAAAGTCCGACCAGCATCGCATCCCGGTATGTGATCTGGGCAATACTGGTGATGCGTGCTTTTTTCGTCTGATTTTTATTTTCGATTACAATAAATAAAATACCAAACACGATCAGTGCCGTTGCTACCGTCTGGTAATTGTAAAAAAGCTCGTTAATCTGGTCGTCAAACAAAATACCGACCACCGCCGCCGGAATGCAGGCTGCGATTACTTTGAACCACATAGAAAATACGTTTTTGCGAATCGTGTCTTCGCCCTTTTTAAAGGAGAACGGAAACAGCTGATTCCAGTAGAGCATTACGACCGCAAGGATTGCTCCAAGCTGGATCACTACCAGAAATACTTCCAGAAACTCTTTTGACACGTTCAGTTTGATCAGTTCATCGAGAATGATCATATGACCGGTGCTGCTGACCGGAAGCCATTCTGTGATTCCTTCCACGATTCCGAACAGGATCGCTTTTATGATTTCTGACATCTCATCTTCCTTTCTTTTTGCTGTTTTGTGGCTTCCTGACAAAGGATTTCCTACCTTTTTTATCAGGATTCATGCCCGGAAACAGTATCAGTATAACCGATATACAGGTGCAAAACAATACACAATTCTCTTGACATTTGCGGTGGTTAAATCTATAATATCCGTTGAGGGATTTATTGGATGAAAGTAATTCACTAGTTATTAGAGATTATACTCACCCCTATATAATCTGTAATAACTGGTGGATTTTTTTAACTCAAAAGTCCACAATAAAATTTTATTATCTAATGGAGGTACCATCATGAACAAAGGTACAGTAAAATGGTTCAACGCTGAAAAAGGTTACGGATTTATCACAGGTGAAGACGGAAACGATGTATTTGTACATTTCTCCGCTATCCAGGGTGAAGGCTTCAAATCTCTTGACGAAGGTCAGGCAGTAACTTATGATTTAACAGAAGGTGCTCGCGGAATGCAGGCAGCTAACGTTGTTAAATGCTAATTGATCGGATGAACTGAAGATTCTCCAAAAAATACCGCTTCTCATTCATAAACAAATGAGGAGCGGTATTTTTCATTATGTTTTATGCCAGACATCAGGGAAGTCCTTTAAAATCTGGGCTTCCCTTTTTCTCTGATTCTCAAGAATGCCTCTGGCATTCTTGCTGCGAGTCCTGAAATTAAGAATCACTTCACCATCAGACAGTCTGTTTTACATCTGCCACATATTTCTTGATGTTTGACGCATTCACGTATTTCTTTGCTTTTGTGCCGTCTGTCACCACCAGTGTCGGTGCCTGCATGATGCCGTATTTTCTTACAAGATCCTGATTTTCCTCTGCATCGATGATCTGATAATCTTCTCCTTTAAGAATCTCTTTTGCGATCTTGCAGTTCGGACAGGTCTTTGTCGTGAACAGGTATTTCACGCTCTCCACCGGCTTGATCTCAACATCTTCTTTGCGTACAGTCACAAGGCTGGTCTTGACTTTTTTCATACAGGAATGCTCTACATCATAAAGTTTACGGTTTTTGTACTCCTGTGTCTTGCCGTCATTCCAGTTCTGAACCGGACGGTAGTAACCGGTGATCCTGCTGTAAACTTCGGATTTCTTACCGCAGATCGGGCAGGTGAAATGCTCGCCTGCAAGGTAGCCGTGTTCTTTACAGACAGAGTAGGTCGGTGATAGTGTGTAGTACGGCAGGCTGTAATTCTCTGCGATCTTGCGTACCAGTGCTGCGGCGGCTTTCCAGTTCGGCAGCTTCTCACCTAAGAATGCATGGAATACCGTTCCGGAGGTATAAAGAGTCTGAAGTCCGTCCTGAATATCCAGTGCATCGAAAATGTCCGCCGTATAGCCAACCGGAAGATGGGAGCTGTTTGTGTAGTACGGTGTATCACCCGGCTCGCCGGCTGTGATGATATCCGGATACTGCTCTTTGTCGTGTTTTGCCAGACGGTAGGTCGTGGACTCTGCCGGTGTTGCCTCCAGGTTGTAGAGATCTCCGTACTCTTCCTGGTACATCACCAGTCTGTCACGCATATGGTTCAGCACTTCTTTTGCAAAATCCTGCGTCTCCACATGAGTAAGGTCTTTGCGAAGCCATTTTGCATTGAGTCCGACTTCGTTCATACCGATCATACCGATCGTGGAAAAATGATTTGCAAAAGTTCCGAGGTAACGTTTTGTATAAGGATACAGTCCTTCGTCCAGCAGTTTGGAGATCACATCTCGTTTGATCTTCAGGGAACGGGCGGAAATATCCATCATACGATCTAGTCTCTTATAGAAATCCTCTTTTGTCTCGGACAGGTAAGCGATTCTCGGAAGGTTGATCGTCACAACGCCCACACTTCCGGTACTCTCTCCGGAACCGAAGAATCCGCCGCTCTTCTTACGCAGTTCACGCAGATCCAGACGCAGACGACAGCACATACTTCGTACATCGCTCGGCTCCATATCGCTGTTGATATAGTTTGAAAAATACGGTGTACCGTATTTGGATGTCATCTCAAATAACAGGCGGTTGTTCTGTGTATCGGACCAGTCGAAATCCTTTGTGATCGAGTAAGTCGGGATCGGATACTGGAAACCGCGTCCGTTTGCATCGCCCTCGATCATCGTCTCAATAAAGGCACGGTTGATCATATCCATCTCTTTTTTGCAGTCTTTATAGCAGAAGTCCTGCGGCTTGCCGCCCACGATTGCCGGAAGCTCGGCAAGGTCAGCCGGAACCGTCCAGTCCAGTGTGATGTTGGAGAATGGTGCCTGCGTCCCCCAGCGGCTCGGTGTATTTACGCCGTATACAAAAGATTCGATGCATTTCTTGACTTCCGGATAGTCCAGATTGTCCACTTTGACAAACGGTGCCAGATACGTGTCAAAAGAAGAAAATGCCTGTGCTCCTGCCCATTCATTCTGCATGATGCCGAGGAAATTGACCATCTGATTGCAAAGTACGGACAGATGTTTGGCCGGTGCCGATGTGATCTTGCCCTCAATGCCGCCAAGTCCCTCTGTGATCAGCTGTTTCAAAGACCAGCCTGCACAGTATCCGGTCAGCATCGACAGATCATGGATATGGATATCGGCATTCCGGTGTGCATGAGCGACCTCATCATCGTAAATCTCAGACAGCCAGTAGTTTGCCGTAACCGCTCCCGAGTTGCTCAGGATCAGACCGCCTACGGAATAAGTAACCGTAGAATTTTCTTTTACACGCCAGTCTTCTACTTTCACATAACTGTCCACGATCTCTTTGTAGTCCAGGATCGTAGATTTCATATTGCGGATTTTTTCTCTCTGCTTACGGTACAGAATGTACGCCTTTGCCACATCTGCATAGCCGGCCTGAACCAGTACATTCTCCACGCTGTCCTGAATGCTCTCCACATCGATCTTGTCGTCTTTGATCTTTTTCTGGAAATCAGCAGTCACTCGCAAATTCAGCAGATCTACCATGTCTTTGTTATACTGCATCTGTGTCGCATCAAATGCTTTCTCAATAGCGCACCCGATTTTCTGAAGGTCAAAGTCTGCGACTTCGCCGTCCCTTTTTACTACCTTAAACATATATATTATCTGCTCCTTCCGCATGATTATCGTCTTTCGCATCCGCCTCCCGGCAGATGCTGTCAGGAACTTATTCTAGCAGATTATCGTTTGCGAGTCAATGCAAAAAATACTATATCTTGGATTGTATTTTAAAAATACATACAAGATATAGTATTTTGTTTGTGTGATTTCTGACTTTTTAATATGCAACTTTGCCGTAAATCTCCGCCGGAACAAAGGCTTTTACGTAGATTCCGTCGCCCCTGTACTCCTCTTCCAGAAGCTGTCCTTTTGCCCGTACAATCTGGATCAGACCGGCTTTTTCATACGGAAAAACACGCTCTAAAAGGATACTTCTGGCACGCAATATCTTCTCCAGCTCGTCCTTCAGATCATCAAGCCCCTGCCCTGTTTTTGCGGAAATTTTTAAAGTTTTGTCCGCTTTCATGTCTTTTAAAATTTCCGGGTTTTCAATACGGTCCTGCTTGTTGAACAGCGTCAGGATCGGCTGATCCTTCACACCGAGATCTTTTAATGTCTCATAAACAACATGCATCTGTTTTTCCTTCTGCGGATTGGACGCATCCACCACATGGATGATGATGTCCGCATACTTTGCCTCTTCCAGCGTGCTCTTAAAGGCCTCGATCAGATGATGCGGCAGTTTGCGGATAAACCCGACCGTATCCGTCAGAAGAATATTCTGACCGCCCGGCAGTTCCAGAAGGCGTGTCGTCGGATCAAGGGTTGCAAAGAGCTTATCCTCCTCCAGAACACCGGCATCTGTCAGTGTGTTGAGCAACGTGGACTTGCCAGCATTGGTATAACCGACGATCGCCGCAACCACCATCTGGTCTTTTTTTCGTTTGCTCCTTATCAGCTCACGGTGCTTCTGCACCTGTGCAAGCTCTGCCTTGAGCTGTGAAATGCGGGCATGGATCAGTCGTCTGTCCATCTCCAGCTTTTTCTCACCCGGTCCTCTCGTACCGATACCGCCTCCGAGTCTGGAGAGCGAATTGCGAAGTCCGACCAGCCTTGCCGCACGGTAACGCAGCTGTGCAAGCTCAACCTGGATATTTCCCTCGCTTGTGTTGGCTCTCGCCGCAAAAATATCCAGAATGATCAGCGTACGGTCCATGACTTTGCAGTCCAGCTCTTTCTCCAGATTATTAAGCTGTGCCGGAGAAAGCTCGTCATCGCAGACAATGCCGGTCGCTCCCAGTTCCTCCATCAGAAGGGCGATCTCCTCGATCTTTCCTTTTCCGACATAGGTGCCCGGGTGGATCTTTTCACGATTCTGGATCACCCTTCCGACCACCAGTGCCCCGGCTGTCTCACAAAGCTCTGCAAGTTCATCCAGAGATTCTTCCACATCTTCCGAAAAACTCTCCTGAACGCCGACCAGGATCACCCTCTCTTCCAGTTCTTTCATATCATATGGCTGCATAAATGATCCTCCTTCTGCATAATTATCTGGTCTTCAGGAAATTATTTTCCCGGATACCCGCCTCGTCCGCAGGATAATTTTTCACATATTCTGCTGCTTTTTCTTTTGCGGTCGCAAAATCCAGCTTCTTTTCATAGACAACAATCTCGTTAAAATACAGATCCTGTTTTCCTTTGTCGTTTGAAAGTGCCAGGCCTTTTGTGATGTTTTCCAAGGCACTGTCATAATTTTCATCCGCAATATCACACAGTACCATGCCATTGTATGCCTCCGGTGTCTCACCGTATTTGTCCATGTACTGCTGATAAAGCTGCCTTGCGTGTGCGGTGTCATCCTGCTTCATATAAGTTCTGCACAGAAGCATGGTCGAACGCTCATCCATGCTGTCTGCCATTTTATTCAGCTCTGTCTTTGCATCGTCATAATCGCCAAGAAAATAATAAATTCTCGCTTTCTGGTAAATATCTTCAGAATCATCGCTGTTGATCGCCAGAGCCTGCTGAAGATAAGCATCCCCCTCTGCGGAAAGATTCTTGTCATCATAACATTCATAAATATTCAGAAGCAGATCGTAGTCCTGCGGAGATAATTTGACCGCAGTCGTAAAGTCCACACCTGCTTTATCCTTCTCATCCAGCTCCATATAGCACAGTCCCTGAAGATAATAAGCATCTGCACTGTCCCCGAAAGTCTGGATCGTATCGCAGACTTTGGCTGCCCCCTCGTAATCGCCGGACTGATACAGTGCTGTTGCCTTGTACATCAGAATATCTTTCCTCACATCTTTCTGCTTCTCTTTTGTCAGATCCACTGCACGGTCAAACGCCTCTACCGCCTTGTCGTATTCTCCAAGTGCCATATACGCCATGCCGCTGCCGCGGTAACTCTCCACGAGATGCTTCCCTTCCTGCTCTGCGGAAGAAAAGCTGGTCAGTGCCTCCTCATAATTGCCGCTGTTTATCTGTTCCATTCCCTGATCTATATAGTAAGTATCCTGCCCAAGCAGACTGCATCCGGTCATGGAAAGAGTTGCCGCTGTCAGAATGATCGCAAATCTTTTCTTCATAAGTATACTCCTCATCTATGTTTCTTTTCGTCAAAAAACCCTCTACAGTATAGCATTTGAAAAGCCGTACTGTAAAGGGTCGTTATAAAATGTCAGGGGCAAACTTTGTATCTGTAGTTTGGCTGTATGAAAATTTTTAAGATATTTTTTCTGTTCAAAAGCTTTTCTGGCTGTTTGAGAAACGGAAATAGTTTCCGGAATTGTCATCGGAACCGCCGTAATTATACGGATACTGTCCCTGGTTCTGATCCTGACTTTCGTCACTGCCGGACTGCGGGCTGCTTCCGCTTGTGCTGCTGTCCGCTTTTCCGAGGGTGACGGTAACGTTTTTTTCCGTATAACCATTGCCATCCGGTACCTGTAAGGTTACTTCTACTTTTTCGCCTGCTTTATAGTATTCCAGACGACTTTTCAGTTCGCTGATATCGCTGACGGATTTGCCGTCAAATGCAGTAATGATCGAGTTTGCTGTGATACCTGCCTGCTCTGCTGCCCCGCCTTCGGTTACCTGTGACACAAAGACACCGGACGGAATGCCATAAGCTTCTGCTGCCTCATCACTTACACCGGTACCGGAGATGCCAAGGCTTGCTTTCTCATCATCGGAGACTTTTGTTCTTGTCGTCTCATTCATCAGCTCTTCAATCGTATCATATGCATCGTTCATAGAAATTGCATAACCCATACCTTCTACTTCTGTGGAAGCCAGTTTGGCGGAGTTGATACCGATAACTTCGCCGTTCATGTTCAGCAGAGCACCGCCGCTGTTGCCAGGGTTGATGGCTGCATCGGTCTGGATCAGGCTGATACCGTCATAGCTTGCTTCACTGCTGTCTTCCGAATCCAGTGTACGGTTTGTAGCACTTACAATACCGGTTGTCACAGACTGACCATATCCAAGTGCATTACCGATGGCTACAACCTGTTCGCCAACTTCCAGTTTGGAAGAATTACCGATCGTTGCCACAGAAATCTTCGACATCGTATCGCTTGAGATGCTGGAAAGCGGAACGGCTACAACTGCAAGGTCTTTATCAGAATCGGTTCCTTTGATCGTTGCCTCATAAGTTTCATTATCTACAAAGGATACCGAAACTGTCTCTGCACCATCAATAACATGATTGTTGGTGGCGATCAGCAGTTCGCTGTCATTCTTTCCGATGATGATACCGGAACCGGCACTTTCGACTTCCTGCTGCTGAATAGAATTACGTCCGCCGAACATTCCGAAATAATTTTCCACTTCCTGAACTGATTTGCTTGTGATGGAAACGATAGAAGGCATTGCGGATTTTACAATGTCAGTCACATCCATCGTACCCTTTGAAGTTGTGCTGGAAGTTGTTTTCAGAAGACTGCTCTTTGTTGATGTCGTTGCCTGTGCCTCTGTCTGTGTGGAAGTTCCGAACAGAGCATTTACTCCCTGATAAGATCCTGCTGCAACGCCTCCGAAGAGAACGGCACTTAATGCAATGGCTCCGACTTTCTTTGCAAATTTTACCATCTTTGCATTTGGTTTTTTGTGGTTCGGTGTGTTGTTGTTTTCATCAAATTCATAGTGATTGAATCCATCGTGATTCTCGTTGTTGTAATTGTTGTTATCGAAGTTATACATATCTGACATAATGACTACCTCCTGTATTTGCTCATCCGGTTTTCCTTTTCGGAAACCTGATGTTTATTATTCTTTGTTGTTCTTGTTCTTTATGTCTAACAGTATATCTGCGATTTGTGTTTGAAATGTTGTAAATATGTGATGAGTCTGAGGTGATTTTGTGAAGAAAGTGTGCCCTGGCGAAGACATCACTAATAGTAAAACAGTCACCGTTCTGGAGACTAAAAAAACTTCAGACAGAGTGAGGTTTCACTCTGTCTGAAGTTTTTTATAAGAAATATTATGTTTTTGTATAATACTGTCCGGATTACATCTCTGCTACTACGGTCTCGCCTGCAACTGCATCCATACCGGACATCAGTTTTACCGGTGGGCACTCATCGCCGTTGGTAACAATCAGCATTGTCACGTCACGCAGACCATGTGCTGCGATTGCAGATTTGCTGAAACCGATCAGGTTGTCACCTGTTTTTACTTTATCACCCACGGTTACATATGGTTTGAAGCCTTCTCCGTTCTGTTAAGAAGCTCCTTGACACAGACGATGCTGACCTTAAGACAGGCGTTAACATCGTAGTCAAGGCTATTGAAGAGCCTGTTCGTCAGATTGCTAAGAACGCAGGCCTTGAAGGTTCTGTTATCGTAAACGAAATCATGAGTTCCGGCAAGAAGAACTACGGCTTTAACTTCTCTAAGGAAGAATATGTCGATATGTTTAAGGCAGGTATTCTTGACCCCGCAAAAGTAACACGTTCCGCTCTTCAGAACGCTTCGTCCGTTGCCGCTATGGTACTCACCACAGAGTCTCTCGTAGCCGATATTCCGGATCCGAAGGCTGATGCTGCTGCGGCTGCTGCTATGGCTGCACAGGGCGGCGGAATGTATTGATAAAAGCCACCGGCTGTAAATAACAAATGAAAATCGCACGGCAAAGAAGTAATTCCTTGTCGTGCGATTTTTTTACCGCAAAGTAAAAAGGCAACCGAAATTTATTGTTTTGGTTGCCTTTTGTCGTAATTGAAGTGATGAAACTTCGATATTTTATTTTTTCAGCCTTTTATCGCTCTTTAAAGCCAGGCGTGTGCCGACGCTCTGGAATATCTGAACAAGTATTATAAGCAGTATTACCGCAGCATACATAACAAGATATTTATAACGGTAATAGCCGTAATCAATTGCGACTTTACCGAGTCCGCCGCCGCCTATGATACCGCTCATTGCGGAATAGCCGAGTATTGTAGTGAGAGCTATTGTGACATTCTGCAAAAGAGAGGGTATACTTTCGGGGATCATCACCTTGCAGATTATCTGCATGGGCTTTGCACCCATACTCTGCGCCGCCTCAATTATATTCGGGTCTACTTCGCGCAGACTGCTCTCAACGAGCCTTGCAACAAACGGGAACGCGGCAACAACAAGCGGCACTATTGTGGCTGTGGTTCCTACGGTAGTGCCTATCAGTGCGCGCGAGAGGGGAAATACCATTATCATAAGTATCAAAAACGGAATGGATCTTAGAAGATTTATTATGACATTGAGTATCGACAGCACCGGCTTCGGCAGGGGAAGTACGCCGCCTTTTTCACCGGCTACAAGCAAAACGCCGAGCGGAAGCCCGATTAAAAGAGAGAGTGCGGTTGACAGCACCGTAACGTAAAAGGTCTCCCATATCGCCATGGGGAACTGCGTTTTAAACGCGGTCAAAAGCTCTGCTACTGACTCCGCCGTAAAAAGTCCGTCAGTCATCTGCGCTCACCTCCTCAACCTTAATGTTTTCAAAGTTTTTAAGAAAAGCGGTTGCCTTGTCAAATTGACTGTTCGGAATACCGAGCAGCATACTGCCGTAAATTTCGTCCGAAAGCTTCTGCGTTGTCGCGGAAATTACATTTGCGCTGATGCCCTCTTCGGTGGCAAGTCTTGCCACAAGCGGTACAGACGTTGCGGCTACATTTAAAAATGTCAGCTTTAAGCGTCTTTCGTGCAGCGGATCCGATACCGTCATATCCTCGCCGCCGGGGAATACCAGGTGGCGCGCGGCTTCGGATTTCGGAGAGGTAAATACAGAGGAAACAAGGCCCTCTTCGGCAATAATACCGTCGTCGAGTATCGCAACGTGATTGCACACCTCTTTAACAACGCTCATCTGGTGGGTTATTATTACAACGGTTATGCCGAGCTTTTTGTTTATGTCGCGTATAAGTTCAAGTATCTGCCTCGTGGTTTTAGGGTCGAGTGCACTTGTCGCCTCGTCACAGAGCAAAACCTTGGGATTTGTCGCAAGTGCTCTCGCTATTGCAACGCGTTGCTGCTGGCCGCCCGAGAGCTGAGCCGGATAAGCCTTGGCCTTGTCGGGAAGTCCGACAAGGGTTAAAAGCTCCTTTGCGCGATTTTGTGCATCCTTTTTGCTTGCTCCGGCGAGCTCCATCGGAAAGCACACATTTTTTAAGCAGTTACGCTGCATTAAAAGGTTGAACTGCTGAAATATCATCGTTATGTTGCGGCGAGCCGCACGAAGCTGAGCCGGAGACATCGTATCAAGTCTTTTGCCGTTCACGATAACTTCACCCGAGGTGGGCTTTTCAAGCATATTTATACATCGAACGAGCGTGCTTTTCCCGGCGCCGCTCATACCGATGATACCGTATATATCGCCGTCCTCTATTGTTATTGAGACGTCCTTCAGCGCGTCAACCTTGCCTTCGGCGGTATCAAACGATTTGCTTACGTTTTTTAATTCAATCAAGGATAATTTCTCCTTTAGCCTTATTATTTGCCTTTAACACCGAGAGCGTCAAGATTTGTCTGCTTGCCGCCGTAAAGAGCCATCGGTTCAACGTGGATTGCGCCGACAGACACAAGGTGAGTGCCCTTTTCTTCGTTGAAGTTGTCAAGGTAAGGAGTGTGCTGGAAGTAGTTTGCGTCTATGGTGCCGTCCTCAACAACGGTGTTGGGAACTACATAGTCGTTGTAGGTCTGAATATTGAGAGCTATGCCTTTTTCGGCGAGAATCTGCTTTGCAACTTCGAGAATTTCGGCGTGAGGTGTGGGAGAAGCCGCAACGGTTATAGTTGTGTCTTTAAGTGCGTTATAGTCAACGTTCGGGTCGTATCCGTCACCGGGATTTTCAACAACGCTGATGACCGAGCCGTTGTATTTGTCGCTGATAAAGTTCGCAACCTGCTTGCTATTTAAGGCTGCCGCAAGAGCGAGAATTTTAGGCGAATTTTCATTTCCCAGCTTAGTTACGAGAATATTGCCGTAAGCCGAGGAGGAGCCCTCTATAAGAAGCGAATCCGATACGGGGTTGAGACCTGCGTTTATAGCGTAGTTTGAGTTGATTACGGCGTAGTCAACATCCTTTAATACGTTGGGTATTTGAGCTGCTTCGGCCTCTACTATTTCAACGTTGTGCGGATTTTCAACAATATCGTTTTTAGTGGCTGTAATGCCTGCGCCGTCTCTGAGCTTTATAACGCCGTTTTCCTGGAGGAGCAGAAGCGCGCGTGCTTCGTTTGTTGTGTCGTTGGGAACGGCTATCTGTATTTTAGAGCTTTTTGAATTGCCGCAGCCTGTGAGAGCGATTGCGGTGAGAACTGCGAGCGCAAGAACTAATGCCAAGGATTTTTTTATTGACTTTTTCATGGATTTATCTCCTTTTTATTGAAAATTATATTTGTTTGGAAATGATGCGTGATTAAAATCTGTGTTTGACAGATGACTTTCCCAAAGCACATTCGATCGTCTCTTAATATATTAAAGCCTCTGCAAAGACTCATAATAAAGCTCCTCTCGTTGAAATAAAAAAACAGCGGAGGTCATTACCTTCCGCTGCCTTAACGCAATGATAAAAAATCAGGCTTTACAGAAAAGTGAATGACCGTTTCGGGCATAACGCATGAAGCACATGGAGCACATGCGCATCTCTTGCATTATCATAATGTCGCCGGTCAAAAACTTCATACCGATTTCCTTTCTCGAATAATCTATACTAAACCCGTAGGAATTAGAATGTTTGTATAATACCACCGAATTGTCGGATTGTCAACAAGAATTTTGAAAGTTTTAAAAACTTTATTTTACGGAATCCGCAAACTTCAAAAATTGCTCTTTTCCCTTTTCGGTTCGGGCAAAAACGCCGCATTGCTCGAGAATGGCCGCAAAGACAACGCCTATTTCGTGCTTTAATATGTCATCGCAGTTTTCCTCTGTTATGTCATATTTATTCTTTATCGCTTCGGCCCACGCCTTATGCTTGGCTATTCTCTCGTCCTTCTCTATATCCGCGCCAGAAAGCATGGCCTCCTTTAAAAGCTCCATTTCGGTTTTAAGCCTTACAGGCAAAACGGCAAGTCCCATAACTTCGATAAGACCGATGTTTTCTTTCTTTATATGGTGATATTCGGGGTGCGGATGATAAACGCCGTCAGGATACTGCTTTGTGGTTATGTTATTGCGTAAAACAAGGTCAAGCTCGAAGTTTTCGCCGCGCTTGCGTGCAATCGGCGTTATTGTGTTGTGGGGAACACCGTCGGTGGTTGCAAAAATGAATGCGTCCTCGTCGGTGTAATTTCTCCAAGCCGCAAGTATCTTTCCGCCGAGACTGCATATTCTCTCGGGGTCCTTACCCGACAGACGAATTACCGACATAGGCCATTTTACAATGCCTGCCGAAACATCCTCGTATCCGGCAAAAGAAAGCTCTGTTTCGATAGGGGCCTTTGCCATGGCAAAGGTATAGTTGCCGCCCTGAAAATGCTCGTGTGTAAGTATTGAGCCGCCGACTATCGGTAAATCGGCGTTTGAGCCGACAAAATAATGCGGAAACTGCTTTACAAAATCAAAAAGCTTTAAAAAAGCGCCTTCGTCGATTTTCATCGGCGTGTGCTCACCGTTAAATACTATACAATGCTCATTATAATAAACATACGGAGAATATTGAAAATACCACTGCGAGCCGCCCATTGTAACCGGGATAATACGATGGTTTTCGCGCGCCGGGTGGTTGACTCTGCCGGCGTATCCCTCATTTTCCTTGCAAAGCTGACATTTCGGGTATGAGCTTTGTCTGCATTTGAGAGCCGCGGCTATGGCTTTGGGGTCTTTTTCGGGCTTAGACAGATTTATCGTAATATCTATGTCACCGTAATCCGTCTTTGTTATCCATTTAATATCGTTTTTAATACGGTATTCTCTTATGTAATTCGATTTTCTGCTCAGATGATAATAATATGATGTGGCTTCTTCAGGAGATACGCTGTATTTTTTACGGAATTCGGCGATTATATCTGACGGCCTTGCAACAAGCGTGCCCATCACTTTTGTATCAAACAGGTCGCGGTAAACTACCGAGCTTTCGCAAAGCCCGTTTTCTTCGGCGTATTGTAATATTACCGAGAGTATGTCTTCAAGCTCGGCGTCCTTTTTCGGCTCCGCGTCCTCAAATGAGTCAAGAGAGAGTACGGTCATTATCCGGTTTCTCGTGTAAATTTCATCTTCTTTTTCTATAAGACCCTCTTTTTCTCCGTAAAAAACGAGTGAGGATATTGCTTCGTAAATATTCATTGTATCAGCCTTTCGTTGTGCGGTATTGCCGTCTTAAATCATGGATACTGTCTTTATATATTATATAGAATTTCTCGACCTTTTCAATATTAAATGCAAAAAATACAAAAAGCATTTTAATAACCCTTTTATCGTTGTTTTATCGATTATCACGACAGTAAGTGGCTGATTGAAGCGATATTCGCTGTTATTTATACAAAATTACGAAAAACGGTATTGTTATTATCACGCTTTTTTGATATAATGTATAAGATGAAGCGGCATGCTTCGTGCGCTGCCCGAAAAGCACTTTTTTCTTGCTTTTTGTACCTGACGGTGCAAAATCAAATCTTTTCCGGAGGATAATTGTGTTTAATATAATCCCTCAACCGAATCAAATAATAATATCAAAGGGGAAACCGTCATTTTCGCTCTCGCCGGATACTACCGTAACAAAAACGGATTTTACCACGGAATTTCGCGATTTTGTCAAAAAGCAGTTTGACATACGTATTCACCGTGAGATTTCGGACGATGTCTCGATAAAGCTTGTTAAAAGCAGCGAGATTGCGGGCAGCGGCGCACAGCTCGTATTTTTTGCGGCTCTGCTGATAGTCCCAGTCAAAA